>FWPV01001957.1_pt1 | contig 52862 bp, 53 predicted proteins | sample 2228371 | NCBI WGS metagenome assembly FWPV01 (sample SAMEA103939776, study PRJEB20133) | metagenome
CGCTCCGGGGGGTTCGCGGCCGCCGGGGGCGGCCGGCGGAGGCGGCCCGTGCCTGCATGCGCGCGTTGAAGCGCGTGACATGGCCGGCCGCGACGCGGCGCGCCCGCTCGGCGTCGCCTTGGGCGACGGCCGCCACGAGGGCCTCGAGGTCCTCGTAGTTCTCGCGCAGCTCCGGGGCGGCCATGGACAGGAAGCGTTCGTAGTAACGGTGGATGTTCTCGTGGACGGAGGCGAGCACGCTCTGGTAGATCGGGTTTCCGGTCGCGTCGGCGATCGCGAGGTGAATGCGCTTGTCGGCCGCGAGGAATTCCTCGCGTCGCTCGGGGCCGGCCTCGAGGCACGAACGCGCCTGCGCCAGGAGCTCCCGCAGGCGCGCGACGTCGGCGGCAGTGCGCCGCAGGGCGGCCTGCGCGGCGACCCGGCCCTCGACCCCTTCGCGGAACTCGGCGAGGTGCTCGAGCGCGACCCGCTGGGAGCGGATGAGGAGCCCCAGGCTCTCGGCCACGCGCCGGGCGTCCGGGCGGCGCACGACCGGGCCGCCCCCCGTGCCCAGGCGGATCTCGATCAACCCCTTCTCCTCGAGCACCCGCAGCGCCTCGCGCAGGGTGGGGCGGCTGACGCCGAACATCGCCTTGAGCTCGCGCTCCGAGGGCAGGGTCTCGCCGGCGGGAATCCGGCCGGAGAGGATCGCCTCCTCGATCTGGGCGACCACGTCCTGGAAGACCTTGGTCGAACGCGCGGTCTGGAACACGGGGGCCTCGATCGCTAAATGGTCAGACCATTTATAGCGGACGGCCCCCGAGGCTGTCAAGTCGCCGGCGTTTCGGCGAGGGTTGACACCGGGGGGGAGGACCCCGTACAACGCGGCAGAAACGCGGGCCGGGGGGCAAGCCGCCCGCGGGAAGGCGGCCCCCCGTGCGGAAGGAGGGCGTCGTGCCGGCGCTGCGCGGAAAGAAGATCGCCTGCCTGGGTTCGGGCAACATGGGCGAGGCCCTCGTCGCCGGGCTCGTGCAATCCGGGGCCGCTTCGCCGCAGGACATCGTCTGCACCGACATCCGCGAGGAGCGCCTCGAGGAGCTGCGCTCGCGCTACGGGGTCGGCACCACCGCCGACAACGCCGGGGCGGTCGCGGCCGCGGAGATCGTGATCTACGCCGTCAAGCCGCAGCTGATGGCCGAGGTCCTCCTGGAGACGGCCGACCGGCTGGACCTCTCGCGGCTGGTGATCTCGATTGCGGCCGGCGTCCCCCTGCGGGCGATCGAATCGCTCCTGAACAAGGAGCTTCGCCTCATCCGCGCCATGCCCAACATCGCCGCCTCGGTCAAGGAATCGGCGACGGCGATCTCGGCCGGCAAACACGCCCGCCGGGAGGACATCGATCTCGCCCTCGAGATCTTCAACAGCGTCGGCCGCACGGTGTTTTTGCGCGAAAACTACCTCATGGACGCGATCACGGGCCTGAGCGGCTCGGGGCCGGCCTACATCTTCATCATCGTCGACGCGCTCGCCGACGCCGGCGTGAAAATGGGGCTTTCGCGCAAGGACGCCCAGTTCCTCGCCGCCCAGACGCTCCTCGGGGCGGCCAAGATGCTCATGGAAACCCGCGAACACCCCGGGCAGCTCAAGGACCGCGTCACCTCCCCGGGCGGAACCGCGATCGCCGGGATCCACACCCTGGAAAAGGGAGGCTTGCGGACGACGCTCATCAACGCCGTGGAAGCCGCCACCCTGCGCTCGAAGGAACTCGGGGAGGCGATGATCCGCCACTTCGCCGAGGCCAACCACGCCTGAAGAGGAGAGCCGCGTCATGACCACCGAGGCCTTTCCGCCCTCCGTCCGCCCGAACCCCGCCGGCGACCGGCCCCGCGTCGACCCCAGCGCCTACGTGGACCCGAGCGCCCAGGTCATCGGCAACGTGGTGATCGGCCCGCGGGTCTTCGTCGGCCCGCACACCGTGCTGCGGGCCGACGAGCCCGGCGCCGGCGGCCGGGTGCACCCCGTCACCGTCGAGGAGGACACCTGCATCCAGGACGGGGTCATCGTGCACGCCCGCGCGGGAACCCAGGTGCGCATCGGGCCGCGGTGCAACATCTCCCACGGGGTCGTGATCCACGGGCCGGTTGTGATCGGGGCCGACAGCTTCATCGCCCTGCGCGCGATCATCTACCAGGCCGAGGTGGAGGAGGGGGTGTGGGTCGGGGTCGGCTCGATCGTCATGGGCGGCCGCATCCCCGCCCACGTCTGGGTGCCGGCCGGATCGCTGATCCGCTCGGAAACCGACACCCGCAGCTTCCGCCTGATCGACCTCAAGGAGGAGCGGCACAAAAAGGACATCTACGACGCGACCGCCGCCCTGCGCGAAGCCTACCTGAAGCTGCGGCCCGAATAAAAAGGCCGGGCGGGGGGACCCGCCCGGCCCGCGACGGCGCGGCAGCGGCGCCTCAGGGGATGATCCCCATCCCCTTGAGCACCGAGAGCATGATGGCGGCGGCCATCACCGACCCCACCTGCCCCCCCGTGTTCGCCCCCACGGCGTGCATCAAGAGAAAGTTCATCCGGTCGTACTTCAGCCCCTCCTTGTGGACCACCCGCGCGGCCATGGGGTAGGCGGAGATCCCGGCGGCGCCGATCAGGGGGTTGATCTTTCCCCCCGTCGCCGCGCACATGAGCTTGCCGAAGAGCACCCCGCAGATCGTGTCGAGGCAGATGGCGACGAAGCCGAAGACGAGGATCATGACGGTCTGGGGGGTGAGAAAGGCGCGCCCGTCCATGGTCGCGCCGATCGAGATCCCCAGAAAGAGCGTCACCACGTTGGCGATCTCGTTTTCGGTCGCCTTGACCAGCCGCCCGACGACGCCGCATTCGCGCATCAGGTTGCCGAGCATGATGGTCGCCAGCAGCGGCAGCCCGCCCGGGGCGATGAACCCGCCGAAGATCGTCACGACGATGGGGAAGAGGATGCGCGCCGTCTTCGAGGCGGGCGTGGTCGTGGTGATCTCGGACATGTTGATGCGGCGCTCGCGGTCGGTCGTGAGAAAGCGCATGATCGGGGGCTGAATGATGGGCACGAGCGACATGTAGGAATAGGCGGCCACCGAGACCGCGGCGAGCAGATGCGGCGCGTACTTCGAGGAGACGTAGATCGCCGTCGGCCCGTCGCAGGCCCCGATCACGCCGATCGCGACCGCGTCCAGCTTGTCGAAGCCGAAGAGGAGCGCCAGCCCGATGGTGAGGAAAATCCCGAACTGGCCGGCCGCCCCGAGCAGGAAGATCTTGGGGTTCTCGAGCAGCGGGCCGAAATCGGTCATGGCGCCGATGCCGATGAAGATGAGCAGCGGAAAGAGCTCGTTGGCTACCCCCATGTTGTAGATCACACGCAGGAACCCTTCCTCGCCCATCAGGTCGGCGAGCGGGATGTTCACGAGAATCGCGCCGAAGCCGATCGGGACGAGAAGCAACGGCTCGACGTCCTTGCGGATGCCGAGGTAGAGGAGCAGGCACCCGACCGCGATCATCACGGGGTTGGACCAGTGCAGGTGCAAAACGCCTGCGGCAAGACCGCTCAATCCGTTGACGATGGCATCCAGCATGAGGCCTTCCTGTGTCGGGGCCCTTCGGGATCAGGCCCCTTCGTCTTTGACCGGGAACAGCTTCTTGAGGAGGTTCATGAGGGCGGCGAGCAGGGCGAGGGCGGCGAGCGTCCCCCCCATGCCGACGACGAGCAGGGTCAACCCGAAACTCACCTTGTCCATGCTCCCCTCCGCGGTGCGTGCGGTTCCCGTGGCCTGGCCGCAAGGCTCGCCCCACCCCCGGCGAGGGGGGGGGGGGACAAGCCGCGAGGGCGCCATTCTATCCCGCCTCGCCCCGCGGTCAAGGGAAAAAACCCGTCGAATTTCCATGCGGATCTTCCCTCGCCGGGGAGTTCGCGTTTGCCACCGCCGCGGCGCGATGCTACAGTGAAGGAGACAACGCCGACGGGCACGCTCGCCTGCCCGTGGGCGGTTTTCCCATGAAGACGACGCCCTGGCGCATCGACCGGCTCGTCTCGGGAGGGGTGATCCCCGGCTATCTCTGCCCCTGCGCCTGCCGCCACTGCCTCTACCGCTGCGGGCCCTGGAGGGAAGAGGGGTTTCTGGAAAGCGGCCCGGCCGAAGAGCTCTTCGGCCGGGTCCGCGCGCTCGGCTGCCCCTCCCTGCACATCGGGGGCGGCGAGCCTCTGCTGCGGCCGGCCGGGGTGGAGGCGCTGCTGGCGGCCGCGCGGAGGGCCGGCGTGGGGATCGACTACCTGGAGACGAACGCCGCCTGGTTCCGGGATGAACCCTCGGCCGTGGCGCTCTTCTCCGCGCTGCGCCGGCGGGGGCTGCGGGCGATTCTCGTTTCGATCAGCCCGTTTCACAACGAATTCATCCCCTTCCGGAAGACCCGCGGCGCGATCGCGGCCGCCGAACGGGCGGGCCTGGGCGTCATCCCCTGGGTGGCGGACTTCATCCCCGAGCTCGAGGCCCTCGGCGCCGACCGGCCCCACGGGCTTGCGGAGTTTGCGGCGCGCTTCGGGGAGGATTATCTGGAACGGGTTCCCGAACGCTACTGGATCCATCCCGGCGGCCGTGCCCTCGACACCTTCCGCCCGGTCCTCGGCCGCAAGCGGGCCGCGGATGTCCTGGAGGAGAGCCCCCCGAGCTGTGCCCGGGAGCTCGGCGACACGCGTCATTTCCACATCGATCTCCACGGCAACTACATCCCGGGGTTGTGCGCGGGGCTGGCGATCGCCGCGACGGACCTGGGCACCCCGCTCGACCCGGATCGCTATCCCCTGATCGCGACGCTCGCCTCCGCGGGGATCCGCGGGCTCTTCGCCTTCGCCCGGCGCGAGGCGGGCTTTTCCCCCGCGCACGAGCGCTGGTGGAACCGCTGCGATCTCTGCGAGGCGATCCGTCGTTTCCTCTTCGAGCGGGGCTGGGACCGCTCGCGCGAGCTCGCCCCAAAGGAGTTCTACCGACGAAGGAGTCCGGCATGCGAAACGCCGTCGCGTTCTTCTTGATGCTTGTTGCCGTCACCGCCGCGCGGGCCGAGGAGGTCCAGTGGCACGGGTTCGAAAACGGCATGGCCCGAAGCCGTTTCGAAAAGCGGAAGGCGGTCCTCTTTTTCCGCGCCGACTGGTGCCCCTATTGCACCGAGATGGAGCAGAAGACATTCCGCGACCCGGCCGTGGTCCAGGCCCTCAACCGCCACTTCATCCCCATCCGCATCGACTCCGACCGCGAGGCCGAGACGGCACGGCTGTTCCGGGTGAAAAGCCTGCCCGACCTGTGGTTCATGAGCGAGGCGGGCGAGGTGATCGGCCACCGCCCCGGCTACATCCCCGTCGAACAGATGCTGAAGATCCTGAACGTCGTGAACGCGACCGGGAAGATGCAATGAGCCCGAAACCCGAAAAACGGGGTGCGCCCCGGCCCTTCCGCGGTTGGGGGTCGGTCGCGGGGCGCTGGTTGGCGGCGGCGTTGATCGCCTCCGCGGCGGGCTGCAGCCACCCGACCCTGCGGCCGACCCCGCCGGACGGGGGCCTGCCGCGCTGGCGGGTGATCTCCGGGCCGGGCGGCGAGCCCGTCTCCTGGGACGAGATGATCGCCGGGCTGCGCGCCGCCCGGGTCATCTATCTCGGCGAAACCCACACCCGGCCCGCGCACCACGAGCTGCAGCTCGACATTCTCCGCGCCCTTGTTTCCCCGGATCCCGCGGGCTGGTCGCTCGGTCTCGAGATGTTCGACCGCAGCTACCAGCCGGTCCTCGACGCCTGGTCCCGGGGGGAGCTGACCGAGGAGGAATTCCTGCGCCGCACGCACTGGTACGCGAACTGGCGCTACGACTTCGGCCTCTACCGCGCGGTGCTCGAGTTCGCCCGCGACCGGCGGCTTCCCCTCCACGGCCTGAACATCCCCTTCCACATCCCCCCCAAGATCCGGGTCGGCGGCATCGAGCACCTCGCCGCCGCGGAGAAGGCCTATCTCCCCGCGGAAATCGATCTCACCGTGGAGGCGCACCGCCGCTTCGCCGAGGCGGTCTTCGCCCGGCACGACTTCCGCGACCGGGTGCGCTTCGAGGATTTCTACCTCGTCCAGTGCATCTGGGACGAGGCGATGGCCGAGACCGTCGCCGGCCGGCTCGCGGCGGGCCGCATGGTGGTGCTTGCCGGAAACGGGCACATCCAGTACGGCTACGGCATCCCGAAGCGCGCCTTCCGCAGAAACGGGCTCCCCTTCCGCACGGTCTACGCGCTCTCCCCCGGCGAGGAGGTCCCCCCGGACATCGCCGACTACGTGGTGGCGGAGCGCTGAGGGCGGCTCGAACGGGCCGCGCCGCCGCCGCACGCGTAAGGCAAGGGGAAATTTTTTCGAATGATCACTACATGTTGTAAATTTTTCTTGACCACCCCCAAGATGTTGGGGTAAGATTCATCCATCAGCGTCATTCACGAAGTCTCCAGCCGCCCTCGCCCGAAGACGGCTCCGGCCCGTGGCCGGCCCGCGAAACGGACGGGTTTCGCGAACGCGCCTCTTGAACCCAACATCATCGATTGCGGACGACGAAGGGGTGTTTCGTGTTCGAGCAGATCGAAAAACGTGACGGCAGGGTAGTCGAGTTCGATTCCTCCAAGATCACGGCGGCCATCGCCAAGGCGGGGCGGGCGACGGGCGAGTTCGAGGAGCGCGAGGCGAAAAAACTCACCCTCCGCGTCCTCACCCTCGCCCACGAGATGCGCCTGGGGCCGGTGCCCAAGGTGGAGGAGATCCAGGACATCGTCGAACGGGTGCTCCTCGACTCCCCGTTCCACCGCACGGCCAAGGCCTACATCCTCTACCGCGAGCAGCACGCCCAGATCCGGCGCATCGCCACGCGGGCCCATGTCGACCTGGTCAACCACTACATCGAGAAGCTCGACTGGAAGATCCGCGAGAACAGCAACATGAGCTACTCGCTCCAGGGGCTCAACCATTACATCTCCTCGGAGATCACGGCCGAGTACTGGCTGAACAGCATCTACCCGCCGGAAATCCGCCGCGCCCACCTCGAGGGCGACCTGCACATTCACGACCTCAACCTGCTCGCCGTCTACTGCGTGGGCTGGGACCTGCTCGATCTGCTGCGCCAGGGGTTCCGCGGCGTCGAGGGCAAGGTCGAAAGCTCGCCCCCCAAGCACCTGCGCAGCGCCCTCGGCCAGATCGTCAACTTCTTCTACACCCTCCAGGGCGAGGCCGCGGGCGCCCAGGCCATCTCCAACTTCGACACGCTGCTCGCCCCCTTCGTCGCCCAGGACCGCCTGGATTACGCCGAGGTCAAGCAGGCGATCCAGGAGTTCGTCTTCAACATCAACATCCCCACCCGGGTGGGGTTCCAGACCCCCTTCAGCAACATCACGGTCGATCTCAAGCCGCCCGCCACCCTGCGCGACCTCCCCGTCGTGATCGGCGGCCGGGAGCAGCAGGCGACCTACGGCGAGTTCCAGGCGGAGATGAACCTCATCAACCGCGCCTTCGCCGAGGTGATGATGGAGGGCGACGCCCGCGGCCGGGTCTTCACCTTCCCCATCCCGACCTACAACCTGACCCGGGATTTCGACTGGGGAAACCCCGAGCTCGAGCCCCTGTGGCGCATGACCGGGAAGTACGGCATCCCCTACTTCTCCAACTTCATCCAATCCGACATGTCGCCCGAGGACGCGCGCTCGATGTGTTGCCGGCTGCGGCTCGACAACCGCGAGCTCCTCAAGCGCGGCGGCGGCCTCTTCGGCGCAAACCCCCTCACCGGGTCGGTCGGCGTGGTGACGCTCAACCTGCCGCGGCTGGGTCATTCCAGCGTCTCGGAGGAGGACTTCTTCGCGCGCCTCCGCCGCCTCGTCCAGCTCGCGGCCGAGAGTCTCCAGATCAAGCGCAAGGTGCTCGAGCAGTTCACCGAGAAGAACCTCTACCCTTACTCGCGCTTCTACCTCCGGGAGATCAAGAAGGCCTTCGGCATCTACTGGAAAAACCATTTCTCGACGATCGGCATCATCGGAATGAACGAGGCCTGCCTGAACTTCCTCGGCGCCGACCTCACCACGCCGGAAGGCCAGCGGTTCGCCCTGCGGGTCATGGACTTCCTGCGCGAGACCCTCTCCGGGCTCCAGGAAACGACCGGCACGCTCTTCAACCTGGAGGCGACCCCGGGCGAGGGGACCTCCTTCCGTCTCGCGAAGCTCGACCGGGAGCGCTTCCCCGGCATCCGCTGCGCCAACGACGAGGACGTGCGCTCCCGCGGGGCGGCCCCCTACTACACGAACTCGACCCACCTGCCCGTCGGGTTCAGCGAGGATCTCTTCGAGACCCTGCGGCTGCAGGACGAGCTGCAGACGAAGTACACGGGCGGCACCGTCCTGCACATCTTCCTCGGCGAGGAAATCAAGGACCCGCACCTCGTGCGCAACCTGGTCCGCCGCATCGCCTCCGGCTACCGGCTGCCCTACTTCACCCTCACCCCGACCTTCAGCGTCTGCCCGACCCACGGGTACCTCGCGGGCGAGCAGCCGGTCTGCGGGCGCTGCCAGTCCCCCACCGAGGTCTACTCCCGCGTGGTGGGGTACCTGAGGCCCGTCAAGCAATGGAACAGCGGCAAGCAGGCCGAGTTCGAAAACCGGAAGACCTACCGCGTGGCCGTCTGAGGCGGGGGGGCGGAACGATGCGGATCGGCGGGCTGCAGAAGCAATCCTTCATCGACTACCCGGGGAAGATGAGCTGCGTGGTCTTTCTCTCCGGGTGCAACTTCGGCTGTCCCTATTGCCACAACCCGGAGCTGGCCGGAGCGCCCGGGTCCTGCGGCGAGGCGCTCCTTCCCGGCGAGCTCTTCCGCTTTCTGGACGAGCGGCGCGGGTTTCTCGAGGGGGTCGTCGTCTCCGGCGGGGAGCCCACCCTCCACGAGGGGCTCCCGACGTTTCTCGCGCGCATCAAGGCGCTCGGCTACCCGATCAAGCTCGACACCAACGGCAGCCGGCCGGAAATGCTCGCCCGGGTGATCCGCGAGGGGCTGGTCGACTACGTCGCCATGGACCTCAAGACCGACCCCGAGCGCTACCCCGAATGCCTCTGCGAGCAGGCCCGGGGGGCCGACATCCGCCGGAGCATGCGCCTGCTGCTCGAATCGGCGATCGACTACGAGTTCCGCACCACCTGCGCGCGGCCCTTCGTCTCCCCTGAGATCGTCGAGCGCATCGCCCGCTGCATCCGCGGTTGCCGCCGCTACGCGCTGCAGCCCGTGCGCCTGGGCCGCGTCCTGCGCCCGGGGTTCTTCGAAGGGATCGAGGCGGCCTTCAGCCCCGAGGAGATGCGGCAGCTCCACGAAAGCGCGGCCCCCTGGGTCCGGGAGTGCGTGCTGCGCTGAAAAAACCCTTGTCTCGAGGCGGCGATCGTGGTAAGCGCGGGTTCGCTCGCCCGGAAGGTGATCCCCGTCCCCCGCTCCACCGCGACGACCCGGCGCAACGAAGGAGGGACCCGATGGACAGCGGCACCCGCTTTCTGACCTTCACCTCGATCCTCATGCTCGCCCTGATCTTGCAGGTGGTGCTGGCGGTCGCCGACCAACGCGACACCCCCGAAAAGGCGGCCGTCGAGTTCGCCGAGGCCTATTTCTGGCTCGAGCCCGCCATGGCCGAGCGCCTGTGCCGGGAGCTCGCCCCCTCCGCCAAAGCCGATCCCGTCGCCGCCTTCCTCGAGCGGAAGAACCAGGAGGCGCGCGCCTCGGGGTTCGCGCCGCACTACCTGAAGCAGGGCCTCTACCACGTGGACGTGCGCACCCTGGAAAACGACGGCGAGACCGCCCGCGTCCTGCTGCGCGGCGAGCGGCGCCGCACGATCAACCCCGTCTACGGCCTCGTGGCCCGCTGGTTCGGCGTGGGGGAGACCCACGCGGTCGAGGAGACCCTGCTCCTGAAGAAGGAGGCCGGGACCTGGAAGGTCTGCGGTCGTCCCTTCGGGCTGCTGGAGGGCTGAACCGCCCGGCATTCCGGCCGCGGCCCGTGCCGCGGCGTGGTCCCCCCGGTGCTCCCCCTTCCCCTGCCGCAGCGAGGCCGTCGATGCGGGAGGCCGCAACCCTGTATGCCCGGCTGCAGGCGAGGGCGCGGGAGATCGCCCGCGACATGCCGCCGCCCGCGTTCTACCGCGAGCAGGCCGAGGCCGTCGGGCGGTCGCTTGCGGTCTTTGAATCCGCCCCCCTGGTCTGCAGCCTGCGGCACGATCTGAAAGGAGTCCTGGACGAGGGCTACGGGCACGGGATGCGGCACGCCACGCGGGTCGCGCTCGACGCCGGCGCCCTGGTCTGGATCGAGGGCGCAAGGGCCGGGATCGAGGAAGGGGCCCTCCTTCGCCGCGTGGAGATCGCCCACCTCGCCGGCTTGCTGCACGACATCCTGCGGCGCGAGGAACGCCACGCCGAGCGCGGGGCGGAGTGCGCCGCGGGCCTGCTCTCCGGCCGCGCCTTGCGCGTGGAGGAGATCGAGGACATCCGCGTGGCCATCCGCAACCACGAGGCCTTTCAGCCCGTCGTCGGGGTCGACACGCGGGAGGGGGCACTGCTCTCCGACTGCCTCTACGACGCGGACAAGTTCCGCTGGGGCCCGGACAACTTCACCGACACCCTCTGGGAGATGGTCGCCTCGGCCGGGCTCACGCCCGAGGCGCTCCTGGCCCGCTGGCCGCTCGGGATCGAAAGCCTGGCCCGCATCCGCCACACCTTCCGCACCCCGACCGGCCGCCGCTACGGACCCCAATTCATCGACGACGGCATCGCCATCGGCAGCGAGCTGCACCGCCTGCTCTCGCAGGAAGTGGCCCGAAGGCGCGGCGGATCGCCCGCCGCGCGTTGACACCTCCGGGCGACTTCTCCTATAGTCCCCCCGTTTTCCCCGCTTTCCGTCTTTTCCTCTCCCCACCCGAACGAAGGAGGCCGTGATGACCGCAGGCGGTTGGCCCACACCCCACTGGCCCGAAGGCGTCCCTCGCGAGATCCGGGGCTTCGAAAAACCCCTCTTTTCGGTGCTCGATGAAACGGCCCGCGCCTTCCCGGACCGGGTCTACACCGTGTTCAGCGACGCGGGGCGGACCTACGCCCAGGTGAAGGACACCGCCGACCGGATCGCCCGCTTCCTCGCCGACCGCGGCATCCGCAAAGGCGACCGGGTGGCGATCTTTCTGCCCAACCTGCCGCACTACCCGCCGATCTACTTCGGCATCCTCAAGGCGGGCGCGGTCGCCGTCACCTGCAACCCCCTCTACAAGGCGCAGGAGCTCCAGCACCAGCTCAAGGACTGCGGTGCGAAGGCCGTCTTTTGCATGGACCACCCCGTCTTTTACCCCACGACGGTCAAGGCGATCGAGGAGACGGCGGTCGAAACGGTCGTCATCTGCGGCGTCAAATCCTACCTCCCCAAGATCAAGGCCGTTCTCGGCGGGCTGCTCGGCAAGATCCCGCACGCCGCCTCCTACGAGGCCGGCCACCTCTTCTTCGACGACGTCGTGGCCCAATCCCGGCCCGAGCCGCCGGCGGTCGCGATCGACCCCCTCGAGGACCTGGCGCTCATCCTCTACACGGGGGGGACGACGGGCGTGCCCAAGGGGGCCTGCCTCACGCACGCGAACTTCTCCTACGACCTCGCCGCCATCACCGCCTGGATCCGCCTCGTGCACGAGCCGGGCGCGGCCCCCGAGCCCCAGCGCATGGCCTTCCACACCTACCTCGGGGTGCTTCCCTGGTACCACAGCTTCGGCATGACCTGCGCCATGCTCTCGGCCTGCGCGAGCGCAAGCCGCCTGATCTGCGTCCCCGACCCCCGCGCCGGGAACCCGCCGTTCACCGAAGTCCTCAAGATCGTGCAGAAGCAGCGGCCGACGGTCATGCCGGCCGTGCCCACGATCTTCATGGCCTTCACCAACCACCCCCACCTCGACCGCTACGACCTCTCCTCGTTGCTGGGCTGTTTCTCGGGCGGGGCGCCCCTGCCGCCGGAAGTCTGCCGGCGTTTCGAAGAAAAAACCGGGGCCGTCATCTTCGAGGGCTACGGCCTGAGCGAGACCGCGCCCGTCGTCACGGTGAACCCGACGAACACCCGCCAGCGCCGCATCGGGACGATCGGCTTTCCCATCCCCGGCACCGACGTGAAGATCGTCGACCTGGTGACCGGGCTGCAGGAGCTGCCGCAGGGCGAGGACGGTGAGCTCGCCGTCTGCGGCCCGCAGGTGATGAAGGGCTACTGGAACAAGCCGGACGAGGACGAGCGGGTCTTTCGCACGATCGGGGGCAAGCGCTATTTCCTCACCGGCGACATCGGCCACATCGACCCCGAGGGCTACATCCACATCACCGACCGCAAGAAGGACATGATTCTCGTGGGGGGCTTCAACGTCTATCCGCGGGAGGTGGAGGACATCCTCTTCCAGCACCCGAAAGTGGCCATCGCCGCGGTGATCGGGATTCCGGACGAGAAGAGCGGGGAAGCGGTGAAGGCCTTCGTCCAGCTCAAGCCCGGCGAGACGGCGACCGAGGAGGAGATCCTCGCCTTCTGTCGCGAGAAGATGGCGGGCTACAAGCGGCCCAAGGTCATCGAGTTCCGCGACAGCCTGCCCATGTCCAACGTCGGCAAGGTGCTGCGGCGGCTGTTGCGCCAGGAAGAGCTGGCGAAAAAATGAGCCGTTCCCGCTCCCGCCACGGGTCGGAGGTATCGGTCTCGTGAAGACGCAGGCGGCGGTGCGTTGGCTGGCGCGACACCCCTACACGGTGACGAGCCTGGTCTTCTTCGGGGCGATCCTCGTCGGCTGGCTCCTGCTCGACTGGGGGGAGCGCCAGCTCGCCTTTGTCCTGCTCCTCTATTTCATCGTCGCGCTCGGCGTCCGCCTGGACGAGATCTTCCGCGCGATCGGCGGGCCGAGCGTCCATCCCTCGCCCTCGGCCGCCGACCCCGAGACCGTCCTCTCGCAGCTGCGCGAAATCCGCGACCTCCTCCGCCGCATCGAAGAAAAACTCTAGGGACGTCCATTCAGATATCACTTGAAGCGCCGCGCCGCCTGTCCCGGGAAGGCGGCCTTCCCTGCCGGGGCCTCTCCGCGCCACCTCATGATGATATCAGAATGGACGTCCCCTAATCGGGGGCGAGGGGGATGCGGAAGCTGCAGGGCATGAGGGCGGCGCATTTGCCGCAGACGTGGGTGCTCTCCGGCAGATGGGCAAACGCCGGGACCGCGGCGCGGTTTTCCTTGAGCCGCTCCCAGCAGCGGCGGCGGTCGAACCCATCGGCGGAAAGGGCGGAGACGGGGCAGGAGGCAATGCACCGCCCGCAGCGCTTGCCCGCCTTGAGGAGGCAGGCCTCGGCGGCGGAGAGAAGCGGCTGTTCCCCGAGGTCGGCCTCGGTGACGAGGCTTCCCAGCCTCCCCGCGCACCCCGCCGGGGTGATGAGCAGCCGGTGGGTCCCGAAACGCCCCAGGTTCACCAGATGGCCCAGGTGCTTGTGCGACCAGCGGGCGACCAGCCGCTCCTCGTCGAAATTGTGGGTCGCCGGCGTCAGGGCGCAACGGTACCCGCGGCCCTCCAGCCACGCGGCCATCGCGTTCCCGAGGTGCTCGATCAGCGCGTTCGTCTGCACGTAGGAAAGCCCCCAGTCCGGCGAGGGCCGGTCACCCGGCCGGTTTTCCCGCACCAGTTCCTCGCGAAAGGGGACAAAGAAGACGATCACCGCGGCCGCGCCCGGCAGCAGATCCCGCGGCAGCAGGTGATCGGGGGCGGCGATCGCGGGCAGCCGGTCGAAGCGCTCGTCGGCCGGCGCCGCGGCGACCAGCGGCTTGCGCCACCAGGGCCGAGCCCCGCTGCGGGCCGGTTCGGCCGAAACGGCCTCCTCGGCCAGGCGGCGCAGGGCGGAGATCATGGCCGTTGCGTTCATGAGGGCGTCCCCCCTTCCTCCGGCACGTGGTGCGCGGCTTTCCATTCCTGCACCTTGCGGTTGTAACAGTCGATCACGTCGCGCCGCGAGAGCATCCCGATCAGCCGCCGCGGGTCCTCGTCCGCGACGACCGGCAGGCTGTCGATGTTTTTGATCGTGAACTTGCGCAGCACCGTGCTCAGGTCCTCGGAAGGGGTCGTCGCGATGACCTCCGCGTTGGCGATGTCCTTCACCACGACGAGCGGTTCGACCTCGGGGGAGAACAGCACGGCCCGCACGTCGTTGACCGAAAAGATGCCGCTCAACTTCCCCTTCCCGTCGCACACGGGAAAGTAATGCTGCTCCCCTTGCGCAAACAGCTTTTTGAAATCGACGAAGCGCATGCTCTCGGGGATCATCTCGACCGGGCGAACCCGATCCTGGATGTCGCGCACGCGGATCCGCTGCAGGACATCCACGAAGAGCTCGCCGGCGTGGGCGGGCGAATCGAGGCGGCGTCGGGGCTGCGCGGGAAAGAGGCTGTGGCGGCGCGTTGCGAGATAGGCGACCGAGCAGACGAGCAGGCAGGGGATGAGCAGCCGGTAGGAGCCGGTCATCTCGTTGACGAAGAGAATGATCGAGATCGGGGTGTTGGCGACGGCGGCGACAAATCCCGCCATGCCCACCAGGGCGAAGGCGCCGGGGGAGGAGACGACCGCGGGGATCCAGGCATGGAATAGACTCCCGGCGATCCCCCCCAGCGCGGCGCCGATGACGAGCGAGGGCCCGAAGAGGCCGCCGCTCCCCCCCGAGCCGACGGAAAAGGAGGTCGTCAGCATTTTCCCGGCGGCAAGGGTGATGAGCAGGGAAATCGGGAGACTTCCGGCGATCGCCTGCTCCGCGTAGCCGTATCCGAAGGAAAGCGTGTGCGGCAAAAAGAAGCCGATCAGCCCCGTCCCCAGGCCCCCCAGCGCGGGCTTGAGGGCGGGGGGAATGGCGAGCCGACGGAACATGGCGGCGATGCCATGATAGACGCGGATGAAGACCACGGCCGCCCCGGCGACGAAGAGGGCCAGCAGCAAGTAGAAACCGAGCTCCAGCGGGTTGTGGAAAACGAAGGGGGGCGCGGCGAGCAGCGGGTCCCAGCCGTACACGGTGCAGAACAGGCAGTAGGCCACGATCGAGGCCAGCCCGGCGGGGATGATCACCTCGAACTCGAACTCCGGTTCGCGGTAGAGGAATTCGGCGGCGAAGAGCGCCCCCGCAAGCGGGGCGCGGAAGATGCTCCCGATGCCGGCGGCGATGCCGGCCGCCATCAGGATGCGGCGCTCCCGGGGCGTGAGACCGAGTCTTGCGGCGAGCAGGGAACCCAGCCCGGCCCCGATGTGGGCGATCGGCCCTTCCCTCCCGCCCGAGCCGCCGCTCGGGATCAAAATGGCCGTGGCGACGGTTTTGACGAGCGGCACGCAGGCCGGGATCCGGGCGTCGTCCTGGTGGTAGGCGCGGATCGCGGCATCGTTTCCTCCGCCCGCCGCCTCGCGGCAGAAGCGCTCCACGAGAAGGCCGCTGGCGAGCCCCCCCGCCGCCGGCAGGAAAAGAAGCACCCAGCGGGAGAACTCCCCGTGGCCCGGGGAAAAGAGGGCGGCCTCCCCCGTTGCCGCGGGCGGCCGGAATCCCGCCAACGCATCCAGGAGCAAGCGCACCCCGGCCTGGCAGAGGAAGAAAAAGACGATGGCGGCCGCCCCGGCGAAAAGCCCGATCGCGGCCGTGTAACACGCCCAGCGACCCGCCCCGGTGAAGGGGGGTGGGAAGGGGTCCTGCGGCAACCCGTCGCGCTTTTCCATCTATCCCGCCGCCTCGCCTCCCGGGGGGCCTTTCTTTCCGGATCCATATCGGGAACGCCCGGGAAACTCAAACCCCGGTGCCCCCCCCCCGACTCCAGGAGACGCACAAACGGAAAGGGCCGGGGGGTCCCCCCGGCCCTACGATTCCTTGGGTTTCGGTGCAACCGGCCTTCAGGCCCACTTCTGCAGGTCGATCGTCTTCTCGCTCTTGGCCACGATCGAGGTGCCCACCAGGTCGCCGGTGATGTTGAGGCAGGTGCGGCCCATGTCGAGGATGGCGTCGATCCCCAAAATCATGGCGTAGGCCATGGCGACGGCCGAGCCCTCCTTCACCTCGAGGCCGACCGAGTTCAGGACCATGAGCAGCATGATCACGCCCGCGCCGGGCACCCCGGCCGCGCCGATCGAGGCGAGCGTCGCCGTGATGATGATGGTCATCTGGGCGCCGAAATCGAGGGGCTGGCCGATCGCGAAGGCGACGAAAAGGGCGCAGACGCCCTGGTAGATGGCCGTCCCGTCCATGTTGATCGTCGCCCCCAGCGGGAGCGTGAAGGAGCCGATGCTGCGGGGCACCCCCAGGTTTTCCTCCGCGTTGCGCATGGTGATCGGAAGGGTGGCGCTCGAGCTCCGGGTCACGAAGGCCGTGAGCATGGCCTCCTTGGCGCCGGAGAAAAAGCGGCCGATCTTGAAGCCGTAAAGCTTCAGGGCAACGCCGTAGGTAATCAGGAGGTGGGCGACAAGACCCAGGTACACGGTGAGGGTCACCATGCCGAGGGGTCCGAGCGCCTTCGATCCCTGCTGCGCGAAGACGACGGCGATCAGGGCGAAGACGCCGATCGGCGCATACTGCATCACCCCGCGCACGATCGAGTACATCGCCTCGGCTGCGCCGTCGAAGAATCTGAGCACGGCCGCCGCCCCGCCGCTCAAGCGCTCATCGCGGCTCTGGGCGAGGAAGGAGAGCGCGATCCCGAAAATGATGGCGAAGAAGATGATCGGGAGCACATCCCCCTTGGCGAGCGACTCGATCGGGTTCACGGGGATGATGTTGAGCAGGGTGTCGACCACCTTGGGCTGGGTGAGCGCCTTGCCGGTCGCCTTGCCGGCGCTCAGGTCGAGGCCCATGCCGGGGCGGAAGATGTTGGCCGAGATCAACCCGAAGATGACCGCCAAAACGGTGGTCAGCATGTAGTAAATGAAGATCTTGACCCCGACCCGGCCCAGCTTGGAGGGACTCAGGCTCGCCGCGCCCACGACGAGCGAAAAGAAGATGACCGGGACCACGATCATGCGCAGCAGCCGGATGAAGACATCCCCGAAGGGACTGACCCAAAGAATGGAGGACCCCGCGGCCAGGCCCACGATGGCCCCCAGGATGAGGCCGATCAGGATCCTCACGAGCAGGTTGGACTGGAAATACCATGACATGAACCCCGATTTGCGCGCCGTTTCTTCTGCCATGGGTCACCTCCGATGGTTGGGTGCGAACTTCGATCGAGGCCACACACGCTCTGATGCCTCACGTCAAAACGGAGTCTACCTTCTGGCGACCATCGGTTTCAAGAAAATTTTCATTTCATGGGATTTACAGCCGAAATTTCTTGCCGCTTGATATTTTTTTAGTGTATGTCAGAACATCATTTTCGTGCAGGTAAATTTTTAATGCTTGAGTTTTTACAAATTTTGTTGTTTTGAAAATTTCAAGCAAATTTTTTCGATCGATTTTATTCTGTTTCCATCAATGTATTTTTTTCCCAGCTCATCATTTGCTTCCTGCAATTTTTTCTCTAATAATTTCAAAGCCTCACAAATAGTATTCACATACATTTTTATATCGTTATCTCTTAGAATCGGGATTTTATATTTCGATGCGTAATCACTGGTCACCGCGGATGAAAGAACAGCTGCGGTTCCAGGCAAAAGACCACCATGATCAAAGATGTTGTTGACTTGATCGCTCATGAAAGTGATTCCACCCAAATCATTCTTTACGATCATGGAAAGTTGAGCCGCTATTTGATTCTTTTCTCCCGCCGTTTTCGCTTTTGCAAGGAGCCTACCAAGCTTGATAATTTTGTCCGAAATTTCTTTTTGAACTTTGGATAGTGCTCCTGTTTTTCTTGGGTAAGGATTGTCTGGTTGAAATACAGGATATCCTAACGATTTCGCTCCTTGTATCAGGCATTCTCGCACTACCGTATTATCATAGATATCGTTTGCCCTTACCACCAAAGTGGTTTCTCTAATTTTGTCCTTCCAAGCGGGAACAAATGCTTTCGACTCGACGATAATGGTCGGCAGGCGATCCAAACCGAGTTGTTCCATCAATTTCCTTTTATTCCCTATCGGAATGTTTCCTTCAGTATCCTCGTTGGGCCCCAGCCCGCCCTCTCCCGCATTGACGGTCAGCATCGTTGAAACTGGTATATCCCCAATTCGCAAAATTGTTCCTATGATGCACCCCGCACTTAACGGCGTATCTTCTGAAGCGTAAATAAACTGCTTTGGATAATGGATCAAAAAGCCATTGACAACAGCCTTTGATGCCGCAGTGATAAATGCGGAAGGAACCTCCAAAACCCCTTGTCCTATGATCCTACCGAAAAGTTCGGTCGCCAGCGATTGTGGGCAGATCGCGCTTTTTCCTACACCATTTTTCATCAGGGCGATTTCTGCCGGCGTAAATCCATTATGGGCAAAGGCTGTTCCCTTTCCCCCGCTTTTTAGTTGAATACCGATTTCACCGTTCTTGGGATTAACGTTAACTCTGGTTATTCTCAGATCAAGAGAAGCCGCCTTATTGATCATTGTTGCTACAACGGAAAACCCTGCACCATCTTCTTGCACGAAACCCGAGTGGCTTGTCACATGGCTTACTCCAATATGCCCGGCGAGACCTGCACGCCCACGGGTATCTTTTGCGAATTTGATTTTCAATTTTCCCAACTTTCTTTCGGGTTTTATTTTAAGTTTACGTGATGGCAGCTGACCGCTTATCAATCGCCTCGGTAAAGCGCCATCGAACGCTGAGCGCTTTTTTGAAGCATTCAGCCACTGGAAACTTTACAGATCCGGTTGAACGATCGGGTCAAAGAATACCCTCATCCGGTCAAGCAAGTCTCGATCCGACCACCGGCTGCCAATTCGTTTCACCCAATCGCCCACCTGGCCGAAGTGGCTTTTGATCGCACAGGTCCTGAACGGAAGCACCTTGTTCTTTTGCAGCCAGCGGTGCAAGAAGGTGGCCTCGGCAAGTTTCCGCTCGGGCTTACTGAATTCCTTGGTGTAGAGGATGAAACGAAGGTCGTCTTTGCCGTGTTAAAGACGGAGCCGATGCCGCAATTGGTTGCTCCACAGGCCCTCAACAATGCCGGCTTCGCCCTCGGAGAAAAGCATGCGCATCCGGATCTGCTTCATCCGCTTAGCGGAATCCATCCGGTTTTGCTTCCATGACGTACGTCGCGGTCCCGAGGCTAACAAGCCGAGCGGCTTGGCCTGCCGAGGGGAAACATCGCCCAGCGCATCTTCGCCTTGCCGCGGCCTTTCTTTTATCCCTGCAAACGCACCTTGCTGCCGCCCCCCCAACAGTCACTCCAAGGAATGATCTTGGGGTCATCTAGCTGTGCATGGCCGGCCGCAAACCGTTTCAGCGGGCGGCGAATCGTGCCGTCGTTCATCACCCACCCGCCGATCCCTTCCACCTCCTTCGCATCGCGCCGGCAGGAGACGTGGACGCAAGGAACGATCTCAGGCTCCGAAACGGCGTATAAGAATTGCTCCATCCCTTACGTGTGGCCGGAGCTTTCATCAGAGGTGTTAGGCTGCGTCCGGTTTCTCGATTCGTCACCGTGGCGAAGAGATTCCAAAAAGCGCACAACGAACGTCGTTACTGTCGTGGTTTGATCGAGCGAGGATTTTTCAACAGGAATGAGGATCGTTCTCGATCTTCCGCTTTGTTTTGAAGACGCGAATACACCAAAACCCCAAAATCCGCTTCGTCAATCGCACCCGTAGCGAAGCCTTCATCTATAGCAGGCAAAGAGCGATTTGAGGAATGTAAGCGATGACCAGAATCGCTGCTGTCATTGCGAAAACAAACGGCAATACAGCATAACTTAACTTTTCTATGCTTATGCCGCTGATTCCACAACCCACAAAAAGATTGACTCCAACGGGTGGCGTAAGAAATCCAACTGAAGCTGTGGCAATCATAATGATTCCAAAATGTGTCATGTTTATACCCGCTTTCATTAGCAGGGGCTGTAAAAGTGGTGTTAAAATAAGAATATTCGCCAAGGCATCCATAAATGTTCCCAGAATCAAAAGCATTATGATTATGGCAAGAAGCAAGAGATTGGCATTGTCTGCTAATCCCGACAAAGCGTTAACAAGCGCATTGGGAACATTGTAGATAAGCAATATTTGGCCTAATGCCGTAGCGGTCGCGACCACCAAAAAAATGGTTGCATTGGTTATCGTCGTCCCTCGCAGAATCAGCCATATTTTCTGTTTGGTTAACTTCTTTAAAATAAAGCCCTCCACAAAAAGGGCATACGAAACCGCTATCGCCCCGGCTTCGGTAGGTGTGGTTATACCACCATAAATCCCCCCAAGAACGATAATCGGAACCAATAAAGCGTATTTGGCATCAAACAATGCTGAAAGGGTCTCTTTTAAAGAGGCTTTTTTGCTTTTTGTATTGAAACCATGATATTTGGCTAAAAAGTAGCACATGATCATTAAGACGATCCCTATAAATATTCCGGGAACAATGCCTGCAATAAATAAATCACCCACTGAAACATTCGCCGTTGTTCCGTAAATGATTAGCGGAACACTCGGCGGGATCATGACCCCTAAGCATCCTGCCGCAACATTGGTAGCCGTTGAAAATGATTTTGAAAACCCCTCCTTCTCCATTGAGGGAATCATTATGCCACCCACCGCAGCCACCGTTGCCGGAGCTGACCCGCTCAGCGCACCGTAAAACAAACACGTGAGAACGGAAACATGCGCAAGTCCCCCGGTGACATGGCCAATTAAGCAACGCGAAACTTTTAACAAAGACTCAGCCATGCTTCCTTTTTGCATAATCTCGCCGGCCATGATGAAAAAAGGTACGGCAAGCAAAGGAAAAGCATCCAACGACATGAACATCTTTTGCATAAGAAATTGAACAGGAAGCCCTGCAGAAATTATTGCCAGAGCGACGCTGAGGCCAATAGCCACTCCTATTGGAACACTCAAAATCAGCAGCAATGGAAGCATGATCGTGATAATTAAAAGTGGAAATTCCATGGGTTAGCCCTCAATTGGCGCTTGAAATGATCGATAGCAGGAGTTTTCATTATTACCCGATCGCCTTTTCTGTCGGCTTTCGTCGCTCATCCCCCTCGCAGAGCGGTTTGGTTTATTGAACACCGTAATGTTTCAGTCTATCGTTTTTTCGCGATCGAACAGTAAATATTTTCAAGCATTATTTTATCGCTTTATGCGTTGTGAAGCATTCTTCGATCCTTAGCTTTTACAAGCCAAAAATTATTCCCTGCTCACTGCTAAAAAATAACGTTTCTTGAACCTCTGAAATTTAGTTTCTTGCAGCCCACCACTTGAAATTTTCGCTAAGTCGCTCGCCCTCTTTGCACGTTTCAAGAGCTTGTTGTTGCATGGAATTCAAAGCACATTTTGCGATTGTTTGTTTGTAACTTTTATGCTCTCTCTTGCCAGCGTATCCTACGCTGTTTCAACTCCGTTTCGTTAAATATCGATGTCAACGCAGAAGCGGTTTCAATACCCTTGGAAATACTATCGGAGAGATCTTTCCTCAGCCTTGCATATAAACATCCTGAAATTATCTCGCCGTTTTGTACTCTCTATCGAGCAAGCGTTTTAAATCCTCAGAAAATAATTTTCTAATCACCAAGATCGTGCGCAGGGTCATGAGAGCAAAGCCAAGGGGTAAGCAGATGTATGCAATATACATCGGAAATTGGAGCGCAGGCGCGAGCTGGTTTGAATCTACCACAAAGCCGACCATCTTAACTCCCCAAACAAACATCAATCCACAGAAAGCTACTGTTACTAAATACGCAATAATTGCGATGATAACCCCCGTTTTCTCGCCGAATATCGTTCGAGCGACGGTCACCTCAAGATGGCGCCTTTCCGATGCGGCAAAACTAGCGCCAAGATAGACTGAAAATATAAAAAGGTATCTTGCCAACTCTTCAGGCCAATCGAGAGAATCTTGCAAAATATATCTTTGAAAGACCTGTAGAATGATAATTAATGCCATTCCACCAAGGGCGATTGAAGAGGCAATTTCTTCAAACCTGCTTAGCCAGTTGAATAAGGTTTTCATACGCTCTCTTGAGACCAGGGCAGGCAATTTCTATTTTGCCTGCCCTGTCTTGTTTATTCAATTATGTTACTGGCCGAGTTTTTCCCGAATCGTTTTTCGCATTTCTTCAATGAGTTCAGGAGGCACTGCGGAAGCAAATGATGGCGCTACGTTTTCGGTAGCTTTGATCCACCGAGCCCGTTCCTCTGCGGACAGCTCGATGACTTCGCCTCCTGTTTCCTTTATTTTTTGGATAATCATTGATTCGTTGCTACGAATTTTATTTCTCTCGAATTTTTGCATAACAGCGAATGATTCGTTAATCCATGTTTGCTCTTGAGGTGTAAGTTTTTCCCAGAACGGCTTGGATACCAAAACCAAATGTCCGCTATAAAAGCTTCGTGTAAGCGTTACATATTTTGTTATTTCGGGGAATTTATTAAACCATGCCAAATTCAAATCGATATCTATGGCGTCAACCGTTTTTTGCTGCAAGGCCGTGTAGACCTCACCCCAAGCAACCGGGGTCGGATTCATGCCGAGGGCCTTCAGAATAGCTATGTGCGCTTTGGAATGCGTTGCCCGAATTTTCAAGCCCTTAGCGTCCTCGAGCTTGCGAATCGGCCGGTTTGCGAATACCTGCCTAAACCCAATGTCAATATAGCCCAATCCCAAAATGTTATTTTTTTCAAGTGCCCCGGCCAGTTTTTTCCCGATAGGACCATCTGTAATTAGATCGGCTGCCTCATAGCTCGGTATAATAAACGGCATATCAAGGAACATCAGTTGCGGATTAAATACCGAAAAATTGTTGCAGGCATCTGATCCCATTTGCAAAACCCCCATCTGGAGGCCTTGAACTACGGCATCAAAGTTTCCGTATTTCGAACTGTCATAAATATCGACTCGAAACACTCCTCCAGATCGCTTCTCTAGATCAGATTTAAACAACTCATACCCTTCTCCCATGGGATGCTGAGGAACATTGGGATGGGCAAGCTTAATGACGATTTCTTTTGCCTCCACATGGGTGTAGCAAAAAAGGCTTATTGCGATCAAACAAGCTGCGGAAATGACCTTACTCATGGTTTTACGGCATGGCTTTTTCATCTTTCCCCCCTTCTGAAGTCGATGGATTTCCCCACGGTGGAGGCGTTTGCTTCCACATTGAACTTTGATTAAACTCATCAGCTGCAATTCCACGGGAGTCATTTTATTTGAAACAATAAAAGCCATTCACCTACTCCGCCACCGGCTCCAGGCCCAAGACCGGGCGGAGGTAGGCATAGAGCCCCGGGGAGCCGCCGGTGTGGAGGAAGAGCACCTTTTCGCCCTTGCACAGGCGCCCCTCGCGGCTTAGGCCGATCAGCCCGGCCATGGCCTTTCCCGTGTACACCGGGTCAAGCAGGATGCCCTCGGTGCGGGCGAGCAGCTGCACGGCCTCGACCATGCGCTTGTTGGGCACCGAGTACTTCGGCTGCCAGTAGCCGCCGACACAGGTGACCGCCTCCCGCGGGATCCCCCCGCGCACGCCCAGCCGCTCGGCGGTACGGCAGGCGAGTTCGTAGACGAGCGGTTCCTGGTCCTCGGGGTCGCGGCTCACCCCGACGCCGAGAATGGGGATGTTCAGGTTGCAGCCGACAAAGCCGGTGACGAGACCCGCGTGGGTTCCGGCACTGCCCGAGGCGACGACCACGCGGTCGATCGGCAGCCCCAGGTCGAAGAGCTGCTCCTGGATCTCCTGCGCGCAGGCGACGTAGCCCGTGGCCCCGATGGGGTTCGACCCGCCGCCGGGGATGATGTAGCCCTTTCTTCCCTCGCGGGCGAGATCCTCGGCCACCTTCTGCATGGCCGCCATCATGTCCGTCCCGCCGGGGACGACCTCGATCTTCTCGACACCGAGCAGCCGGAAAAGAAAGTTGTTCCCCGAAGCCTCGGGTTGGTAGCTCCCCGGCACGCGCTCCTCCAAGACCAGCCGGCATTTCAGCCCTTCCTTCACGGCCGCGGCAAGCGTCAGCCGGCAGTGGTTCGACTGCACCGCGCCGCAAGTGATCAACGTGTCGGCACCTTGGGCGAGCGCGTCGGCGACGAGAAACTCGAGCTTGCGCGTCTTGTTTCCGCCGGCGGTGAGGCCGAGCAGATCGTCGCGCTTGATGTAAATCTCGGGCCCGCCGACCGTCTTGGAAAATCGCGGCAGAAACTCGATCGGCGTTGGGCCGGGGGTGTAGCGGCGCCGGGGGAATCGGGCGAGATTCATGGAAAACCTCCTTGGGTCTATCGTTCGATCACGGCCTCGATTTCGATGTCCGCCCCCCGGGGCAGCGCCGCGACCTGGACGGCGGAGCGGGCGGGAGGGGGGCCGTTTGTGAAGTGGCGGGCATAGACTTCGTTGACCCGCGCGAAGTGCTTAAGATCGGTCAGAAAGACGGTCAGCTTCACCGCGCGCGAAAGATCCGTCCCCGCGGCACGGGCCACGGCGGCGAGGTTCTTCAGGCAGCGGTCGGCGCGCTCCTCGATTCCGCCTGCGACCGGCTCGCCGGTTGCCGGGTCGAGGGGAAGCTGGCCGGAGACGAAGAGAAAGCCCCCGGCGACCACGCCCTGGGAATAGGGCCCGATCGCGGCGGGCGCTTCGGCCGTGGAGACCGGCCGGGGTGAAGTTGCAGATTCCATCGGTTCTCCTTTCCGGACTTCGCCATGAAGGGATCAGGGCTGGGGGAGCTCCTGCTCCAGGCGAATTTTTTTGAGATACCCGTACACCGTGTACTTGGAGACCCCCATCCTCCGAGCCACCTGGTCGACCGACCCCTTGATCCGGAACACCCCGTTTTCCTCGAGCGCGCGCAGGAGATCGAGCCTCTCCGCGGTCGACATGTAAGCCGGCTGCTTTCCGATCCGGGCGACCGTCTGCTCGAAGAGCGCCTCGATCGTCTCGTGGATCGAGTTGGCGAAGGTTTCGATCTTTTCCCCGTCGTCGTCGAAACTCGCCGCCGCGCTCGAGAAGATCTCCAGGGCCTGAGCGGCGTTGCGGTAGTCGGTCGTGTCGAAGTTGACGCAGAAGGCGGCGACGACCTCCCCCCGGCGGTCGCGGACGAAGGTCGTGGTCGACTTGAGCACGCGCCCGTCCCGGGTGGTGGTCCGATAGTTGTAGCGATCGCGGATTTCACGGCCCTCGCGCCGGAGGGCCCGCACGACGAGGTCGGTCAGCGGGCCGCCGACCTTGCGGCGGGTCACGTCGCCCGCGATGTGGCGGATGGAGTGCCGGGGGTCGGAAAGGTCGTGGACGACAACTTCGAGGTTGCGCGGGAAGGTGCGGGCGAGGGACTCGGCGATCTGGGCGAGAGTCCGGAGGATCCATTCCCGCTCGTTCATGACACCTCCCGGGGGGACGTGACCGTTGCCGTTCATGGCTGTAACAAACAAATTTTTTGGTGTCAAACAAATTTTTTGTTCTCGGGGTTCCGACGGGAACGCCCGGGGACCCCTGTCGCCGGCCTCTACGGCGCGATCGCCCTCGGGTTTTTCGCAGCCTGGCCGGGCGGCACCCCTCCCCGGTCTCCGGCCCGACCACCGGCCCCATGACTCGGGTCTTCGACGCGGCCGTTGCCGCCTTGCCGGGGGATCTATCCCTTGCGTCCACGGGCGCGGTGCTGGCCGGCGTGCTGCAGATCGACTTCGATTGGGCCCGGAGCGGCGGTTTCGTGCGCGGCATCCCCTACCCGGTCATCTTCCGGTTCATGGGCGGCAAGCGGGTGATCGTCCTGCTCTTGCCGACTCGCCCCCTTCTCGGCCTGCAAAGCGTGGGCACTGCACTGCTTGCGCTGCGGTCTCTCCCGGATGGCCTGGGCGGCGCACGGATCGAGGGCCTGCTCCTCGGCGGGTCCACGCTGCAAGTCGTCTTTCTCACGCCGGCGCGCATTGGGCGCATCGTCCCCTCGCCGCTCATCCACGATCTGAACCGTGAGCTCATCGGCCGGGGGGTCGGCTACATCGCGGCAGGCTTGATCGGAGGGTTGCCCGGCGCCGGGGCGACCAGGCCTGCCGGGGTCAACATCAAGGCCCGCGGCCGCAACCGGCTCTCGGGCATGATCCATGCGCTCTTTTCGCTTGCCGTCCTTCTGGGTCTCGGCAAGGCCACAGCCCACATCCCCATCGCGGCCCCGGCGGGGATCCCGATCAAGGTCGGCGTCGACATTCGCGTCTACCCGATGCTCGAGGTTCCTCAAGCGCGCGCCCCCTCGAATCTCGACCGTTCCGAGGTCTTCGGGGAAGAAGGTATCCAGGGCGGCTGCCGGCGGGCCGTGGAAAATGACCGCGGGCTCCTCGAGCCCGGATCCGCCCGCAGCCCCGATGGCGATGGGACTGCGGCGGACGGTCCGGCGGCACCGAAGAGCCTGCTCCCCGACCGGCCTGCTTGACCGGGAAACCGTTTTCCCTGAAAGTGAGCCCTGCGGGGCGATGCGCGACCGGGGGCCGCCGGGCCACGGGGGCACGGCGGGGCAGCCCCGGCGCGGAACCGGTGAGGTGAGCCCATGACATCCCCTTTCCTCTTCCTCCTCGTTTCCCTGCTCGGCGCAGGCTTGGCGGCGGCCGACGAAGCCGACATCGCGCGCCACCCCGCCTGCCCCCTCTGCGGCATGAACCGCGGCGAATTCGCCCACAGCCGCATGGTGATCGTCTTTGAGGACGGAAGCGAGACGGGGACCTGCAGCATCCACTGCACGGCGGTCGAGCTCGTCAACCGCGTCGATCGGGCGCCGGTTTCCTTCGCGGTGGGGGACTATTTCACGCGACGGCTGATCGATGCCGAGAAGGCGTTCTGGGTGATCGGCGGCGAGCGCCCCGGGGTCATGAGCGCGAGGGCGAAGTGGGCCATCGCCGCACGGGAGGACGCCGAGCGCTTCGTCAGGGCCCACGGCGGAACGATCGCGGGCTTCGAGGAGGCCCTCCAGGCCGCCTTCGCCGACCTCTACCACGACACCAAGATGATCCGCGACCGCCGCAAGGCGAAAAAGCCCCGCTGAACCGATTCAGGGGACGTCCATTCACATATCATTTCTTCCCCTTAGTCCGAGCGCTGCCGCCGGGGAGGCGTGTTTCGGGAGAATGCCCCCTTTTCACACCCTCTGCGGCTTCTTGACATTCCGGTCCGGTTCCAACTCCCTTCCCTCACGGGTCGTCCCTTCCCGGCTTCATCGGAACAGGAGAAACAGCTTCAGCGAATGATCCGCGACAAGCAGCCCGATCCATTGAAGTTGTCCTTCGCGTTGTGGTCGCGGATCGCCGTCCAGCAGCTGATCCAGCAGGTTTGGGGAATGCGGATGCTCATCCGCACGGTGGGAGAGTATCGGAAACGCTGGGGGTTCACGCACCAGACGCCCTTCCGGCGAGCCAAGGAGCAGAATCCCAAGCGGGTCAAGCCGTGGTGGGAGGAGCAATACCCGGGCATTGCCCGGCGCGCCAAGCGGGAGAATGCCGAGATTCAGTTGGCCGATGAGACCGGATGGTGCAATGGCAGCTACTACGGCCGCAGCGATGCTCCTTGGGGGAAAACACCGGCGAGCCGGTTGCCTGCCTGCCGCGGCGAATCAACCTGATCTCCACGGTGACCAACCGGGGCAAGGTTCGCTTCATGGTCTACCGGGATACGATGACCGCTCAGACCATGATTCGGTTTATACGCCGGTTGATCCATGATGGGGGGCGCAAGGTGTCCTTGATCTTCGACAACTGGCGCGTGCATCACGGCAAACGGGTACGGGAGTGGTTGGAAGAGCACCGCAAGCAGATCGAGGTGTTTGACTTGCCCCCCTACTCGCCGGAGCTCGATCCGGATGAGTATCTGAACTGTGATTTGAAGATGGGGGTGCACACCGGAGTCCCTGCAACGAGCAAATCCGAATTGGTACGCAAAGCCCTCGGCCGCCTGCGCATGCTCCAGAAACGCCCGCTCGTGTAACGAAATACTTCAAGCATCCCAAGATTGCCTATGCGGCATAATGAGCGTGTTTAATTGCCGGTTTACCCCTGGAAGGCCGCCGCTCATGATGTCGATCCTGGAAGACATTCGCGCAAGTCCCAAAGATCCCACGAGGCCCTTGCCGGCAACGATCCCCAAGCAATCGCCCGAAACCTGAAGACCTCTATCCAGGCGATCGGCAATTTAATCCACAAGGATGAGCCATTCCTTTATGCCTGGATCGAGCCCGATTCGGGCTATACGGGGGAGAGCCCCGCCGCAAGGGGGGCCGATCCTTGCTCCACGGCGGCGTTGCCCCGGCGGGGAGCCGGGAGTCCTATAGATCGGGGCATGCCGATTGACTTTGAATGGCTCGGCCTGGTCCTCGCTCACCTGCCGTTCGACCTAACTTTCGTCGACACGAACTACCGGGCGGCCTACTATTTCATGGTCTTCGGGCATATCTTTCCCTGCAGCCTGGCTTTCCCAAACCGAGAGATGGGCAACCGACTCCACACCAAGAGTCTTCAACTGGCCAACAAAATCCTCGACCCTTTACTCCCGGCGACTGCAAATCCGTCCACTTGTAGATTCAAGGCTTATTTCTATCTGTTATTTCGCGGTGAGCGACGTCTCGGGCACTGACGTGACGGCGTTGCGAGTCGGCAAGGATCTGACCCTCTTCCGTAGCTTAGGAATCGCCTTGGCCAAATTCCTGCCTCAAACCACGCGGTCCTCTTTGACCAGTCCGACCATTTTCATGAGCGAGGTCGCCAGAAAGAGCGCCGCGAGGGCAATCATGGCGACCGAAATGGGACGGGTAAAAAAAATGGTGAAGTCGCCGCGGGACATCTCGAGCGACTGGCGCAGCGCTCTTTCCATGAGCGGTCCTAAAATGACGGTCAAGACCATGGGGGCGAGCGGGATGTCGAGCTTTTTGAACGCGTAACCCACGAAGCCGAAAAAGAGCGTGAGACCTACGTCGAACCGGCTGTTGTGGGCGCTGTAGGCGCCGATGACGCAGAAGGCGAGGATTAGGGTGTGGAGGATCGGGGTCGAAAGCCTCAAGAAAGAGACCCAGAGGGGGATCATGGGAAGGTTCATGACAAGGAGCAGGAGGTTTCCGACATAGAAGCTCGCGATGACCGCCCAGGCGATGTCGGGATGCTCTTGGAAGAGGAACGGCCCCGGAATAAGCCCGTTCATCATGAAGGCGCTCATCAGGATGGCGATGACCGCCGAGCCCGGCACGCCCAGAGTGAAGAGCGGGATCATGGCGGCATTGCAGTAGGCGTTGTTGGCTGTCTCGGGGGCGGCGACCCCCTGGATCATCCCGGTGCCGAATTGCTCGGGAGTTTTGGACACCTTTTTCTCGACGGCGTAGGCGATGAAGGTAGGTACGAGCACGCCGACGCCGGGGATGAGCCCGAGGAAGAAGCCGATGCCCGTGCCTCTTACGATGGGCATGATGGATGCCTTGAACTCCGGCCATGAGGGCCACATGTCCCTCAGCTTGGTGCGGATCACCGCGGTGGCGGATCCCTCGGCGGTCAGCAACAGTTCGCCAACCCCGAAGAGCCCCATGGCGAGCGGCACGATCCCGATCCCGTCCAGGAGATCCTTTTGGCCGAAGGTGAAGCGCGGCAGCCCCAGTACCGGGTCCATGCCGACCATCGCGAGGAGAAGCCCCAGAGCGGCCGAAACGAGGGCCCGCACAACGGACCGGCTCGCCAGCGTGGTCGCCAGGGTCAGCCCGACCAACATCAGGCTGAAAAATTCCGGTGGGCCGAACTTGAGCGCCACGGCAGTGAGCGGCATGGCGAGCAGCACGAGCCCGAGAGTGGCCACGTTGCCCCCGATGAAGGAGCCAATCGCCGCGATGGCGAGTGCCGCGCCCGCACGGCCCTTGCGCGCCATGGCGTAGCCGTCGAGGCAGGTGATGGCCGAGGCCGCCTCCCCCGGTACATTCACCAGGACCGAGGTGATCGTCCCGCCGTACATCGACCCGTAGTAAATGGCCGCAAGCATGATGATAGCGCCGATAGGCGGCATGCCGAAGGTGAGCGGCAAGAGCATCGCCGTGCCAGCGGCTGGCCCGACACCGGGCAGCACCCCGATCAGCGTTCCCGCCAGACACCCGATGACCGCGAAGATCAGGTACTTCCACTGAAGGCAGATAGCGAAGCCTTCCATCAGGTGTTGGAATGCGTCCATGGGGTATCCCCCCGTCCGAGCTCAGTAAAGCAGGGTGTCGATCGGCCCAAAGATCCCATCGAAGGGACCGATTGGCAGCGGCACGCTCAGCGCCCTGGTGAAGACGTAGTAGACGGCGAGGGACCCGAGCAGGCTCAAAGCAACGACAAGATACCAGCGGACCCGGCCGAGCGTCAGCAGAAGAAAGGGAAAAAAGACGACCATGGTCAGGCGGTAACCCAGCCGCTCGAGCATCACGACCGCCCACACCCAGGCGGTGCACATCGCGAGAGCCCGCAGGATGCCGGGCCGGGAAACCCGAAAGCCCTCCGGCCGCGGTTCGGGCGGCCGGAAGGTCGCCTGGTAGAACATGGCGATCGAAAGCCCCGCCAGGCACAGTGCGATCCAAAAGGGGAAAAAGCCGGGACCGGGGCCGAGCTTGGTGTAATACTTGAGCTTCAGCGATTCTATTGCGACCAACACCGACAGGACAAACAAGACGGCGGCCATCACCTGGTAAGGGCGTTTCATGGTCTGCATGAAATTGCCTCCCGCCGCGCAGGACTCTTCGAGCACGGGCGGGCATCCTGGTTGGCGGTGCCCGCCGATGCCGGTTTCGAAAAATCTTAGAGCTGCTTAGAGCTGTTTTTTGCGCGCCTCCTCGATCAGGGGGCGGACCTGGTTTTCGAGCTTGGTCAGCCACGCCTCGGATTCCTGGGCTCCCTTGAACCTCACGGTGATGCCGAGCTGTTTCATCCGGGCGAGGTAGGTCTCGTTCTCCACAGCCTCCTTGATTGCAGCTTCCAGGACCTGAATGACGGCAGCCGGCGTTCCGGCCGGCGCGAGGATTCCCTCGCTGTTCACCATGGTCACGTTGAAGCCCATCTCCGGCAGGGTCTTGACCCCGGGAAGCTGGGGGTTTCTCTCCGTGTCCATGATCCCGATGACCCGCGCCATGTCGCCCTTGAGGGCCGGCGCGGCCTCCGATACCAAGGCGACCAGAGCGTCGGTGTGCCCGCCCAGAAAGGCTGTGCGGCCGGGCGCGGCGCCGTCGAAATGCACGACCGCGAATTTTGCACCGGTCTGCTTTTCGAGCTCGAGCACCGACAGGTGCGGCGGCAGAAGCACGCCGGTCACGGCGACCTTGAACTTCTCGGGGTTCGCCTTGGCGAAGTCGATAACGTCTTTCATGCTCTTGTAAGGGCTGTCCTTACGCACGATGAACGTGAACGGCTCTGAGCAGGTAAAGGCAACCCCCACGAAATCCTTGCGCGTATAGGCGGTCTGGCGTGTGGGGTCGAGGTAAGTCGTGACGGTGCCTGGGAAGTGCCCCAGAAGCAGCGTGTACCCGTCTGGCTTGGACGAGGTGAGCTCGGTCATCCCCACCTGAGTCCCCGCGCCCGGCTTGTTCACCACCTGAACCGGGATTCCCAATTTCTTCTCGAGCAGGGGGGCGATGATGCGCGCATCGGTGTCGGCCCCGCCTCCTGCATTGTAGGGCACGATGATGGTGAGCATCCGCCCCTTCTGGGGGTAAGTGTCCGCCGCCGTCGAGGGGGGAACGAGGAGCAGGCAGCCCGATAGAACGATCACCAAGGTGCGCAGTACGAGACAGGTTCGACGCATGGAAGCCTCCTTTGGTGCAGGTTATGGGCTGCGGCTTCACCGCAGACCGCGCTTTCTCCCGACTTTGCCGAAGGCCGGGGCCGCACCCCGGGCCTTCGATCTCGGATGCCGCGGCGGGCACTCCCGGTCCAGGCGCTCCCGGTAAAGTTTCTGCAAGTAAGCGGTCATCGGGCCACGGAGGCCCGCGCCGATGACGCGGCCGTCGATCTCTATCACCGGGATCACCCCGCCGAAGGTGCCTGTGACGAAAGCCTCCTCAGCGCTGTAGACCTTGGCAAGCGAAAACGGTTTTTCGAAGACGGGCAGGCCTTCCGCTCGGCAAATGTCGATCACGACTCCGCGCGTCGTGCCGTGAAGGCAATACTGGCCTGTAGATGTCCACACCTCCCCGCCACGCACGATAAAGAAGTTCGTCGAGTTGCAGGTGGCGACGAACCCGTGGGGATCGAGCATCAGGGCTTCATCGGCACCTGCCTGGGTCGCCTGGATGCGGGCGAGGATGCAGTTCAGCTTGTTGAGGGTATGAAGCTGAGGGTCGAGCACGTCGGGCTCGCCACGCCGGACGTGCACCGTGAAGAGACGGATGCCGCGCTCGGCCACCACAGGATTCGACGCCTTGAATTCGCCTATGATGACCATGGTCGGTCCGCCGACGCTGAGACGGGGATCCTGATACGGTGTCTTCTTGATGCCGCGGGTGATGATCAGGCGCAGGTGGGCCGAGTCGTCCAGACGGTTCGCCTCCACAGTCTTCTCGAGCGCCCGGCGGATCTCTTCAGCCCCGAACGGAAGATCGATCGCCAGAGCCTTGGCGTTTTCAAACAAGCGCCGCACATGTCGGTCGAAGAAAACGAGCTGACCGTTGTGAAGTCGAAAGCTCTCCCAAAATCCGTCGCCCAGCAGAAAACCGCTGTCGAAAACCGATACCCGAGCCTCGCTCCTCGGCACCAGATCCCCGTTGATGTAGATCAGGATGTTCTCGTTACGCGGATCTTCGATGAAATCGTGGGTGGCCGACATCCGTTTATCCATTCTCCAAATGGTGGAAATGCTGACAACGGAAATGGCTTTGAAGGCATGAGCGGCGCCGGGAGCGTCGTTCATCTCCGATTGTAAAATATATTTAAATGTTATCATCAACGTCAACGAAATTTTCCTTTTCTCTCGAATAATATAAAAAATGCTATTATTTCTTTATATTGGAGTTGTCATTGCCGGACTGGAAACACGAAATGTTTGCATTCTTCCTGGATAGAGTTATCATAGACATCCTGCCTCAACGGAAGGATCTACGCGGGAGCGCATGCGCCATGGCAAGGAGAAAAGGGGACGGGGGACGGATCAAAAACTCCGAAGATCTGCTCCGGCTGCGCCGCATGCTGAAGGGCCGGCCGCGGGATCTGCTGTTTTTCGAGCTCGCGGTGGGAACCGGGCTGCACGCGAAGGACCTTTTGCCGCTGACCGCAGGGGACCTGGCCGGGTTGAGGGCCGGTGAAGAGTTGAAGCTGGGGCACCTCCGCAAAAGCAGCAACCGGATCGTGATGAAGCCTGCAATCCTTCGGGCCTACCGGGAGCACGTTCGTGCCTCAGGCCTTGCGGCGCAGGACTTTCTTTTCCGGTCACGGAAGACCGGCCGGCCGCTCACCTTGGTCAGCCTCTCCCGTCTGGTGACCCAATGGTTCCGTAAGGCCGGTCTGAACGGAGTGAGCGGCATTCTGGCGCTGCGCCGGACCTGGAGGCTCCATCAGGCGTACGGGGCCTCCTGCAGCGGCGTTAGGGAGCCGACGGAGGTGCAGAATATCGCCCCGGCCTCAGGATCGCGGCGGGAGGCGATTTTCAGGGCTCTGGAGGGCGACATCGTTTCGGGCCGCATCCTGCCCGGGCAGCGAATCTTCATTGAGTCGGTTTGCCGGCGGATGGGCGTGAGTGCTATCCCGGTGCGCGAGGCCATGGCCATGCTCGCGGCGGGCGGGTTCGTCCACTCGGACCGCAAAAGGGGTTACCTCGTGAACGAACTCTCCGAGTCGAACCTGATCGAGATCTTGGAGCTGAGGCTTCTTTTAGAGTGCAAAGCCGCCGAGCAGGCAGCCCGGCGCCGGAGCGATGCAACCGTGACACAACTCGAGGCGTGCCAGCAGCGCTATGCTGCAGCGCGGTTAGCCGACGATACAGAGGCTCTCCTGCGGACCAACATGGAGTTTCATCATGCAGTCTACGCAGCAGCCGACATGCCCATCCTAAAATCTCACATCGATCGACTCTGGGACCGCGTGAGTCCCTACTACCACATCATGTTCCGCCAAGTGGAGAAGCCGAATCCGGTCGTCGGCATCCATTACCATCAGCGGTTGATTGAGGCCATCCGGCGCCGAGATCCTCGGGCGGCCCGGCGTTGGATCAAGGCGGACCTCACCGATTCGACCCGCTTCGTGATCGAGCTGTTCCACCTCCACAAGCGATTGCTTGAACGTCCCTAGTGTCGGGCCGCCTTTTCGCGACTCGCCCCGCGCTTTGCTCCGCAGTCCGCTTGAGGGCAAAGTGGGCGCACGCCACCGGATCGTTCCACGCAGGCGCTCGTGAGGACGTTCCCCCACACGCTCGGCCGCCGCCCGAGCGAATTCAGGATGGTGCAGAACGCCGAGAGATCCGTAGAGGGGAAGGGCTTTTTCAAGGCCTTGAACGAGTTTGATGCCTGTGGCGGTCGCGAACGCCAGCCTTCTGAATGCGGTGCGACTGACGGTTCCCGATCCGCCTTTCGAGCGGGTCGAAAACCGGATTCGTGCGTGTGCGGCTGACAGGGGAAACTGCCAAAGCTTTTGTTCGCCGGCGTCCGGCGGCGGGCCCACCACCATGTCCTCAAGCATGAGATCCATTCCACGGGCTGGATTCAGGGGATGCTCTGGGAAAGCCCCGCAATGGGCCCAGGGCGCTAATCGGGGACGTCCATTCACATATCATTTCTTCCCCTTAGCCAGAGCGCTGCCGCCGGGGAGGCGTGTTTCGGGAGAATACGGCGCAGCGTCCCCGTGCGCGCCGTCTGCGATTCCTCGCCGACCCGGAAGCCACCCCTTCCGGACGCTCACGGGACGGCCCTTCCCGGCTTCAAAGGATTGTGCTATTTCTGCGGCCAGAGGCGCGGTAATAATATGTCAATGGACGTCCCCTGAAAGGAGGAGGGTATGGAATCGCGGATCGCAGCGGCGCTCGGCGGCGCCTACGGGCCCGTGGCCGTCGTGCTCGCCGACGAGAAGCCCGACGGGGCGCTTGAGTTCAAGCCGGGGCGATGGGGCTGCGTCATGTTTCTCTTCGCGAACGCCGCCAAGGGCAAGACCGCGGCCTTCTCCGCCGAAACCTACGGCTGCTGGGGAGGCGGGGTGGGCCTGGGCTTCGGGAACGCCTACCTCGACTTCCCCGGCGGCGTCGATTGCTTCGCCTACTTTCTCTCCACCGGGAACGAAGGCTGGGAGCAGGGAAGGCAGGTCGGCGAGGCGCTGAAGACCCAGGCGGGAAAGGAGTTCGCGCGCGACTTCCTCGGGGGCGAGGGCTACCTCAAGACGCCCGCGCTCGTCCATCGCTGGCTGAAGGAGCTGCCCATCATGGAGATCGCCTCGCGCTTCGTGATCTTCAAGCCGCTCGCCCACGTCGACCCGGACCAGGAAACGCCCGCGACGGTCGTCTTCCTCGCCGACCCGGACCGGCTCGCCGCGCTTGTCATCCTCGCCAACTACGCCCGCGGGGGGATGGAGAGCGTGATCATCCCCTGGGCCGCAGGCTGCCAGACGATCGGCATCCTTCCCTTCCGGGAGGCGCGCACGGATTCGCCGCGGGCGGTCGTCGGCCTGACCGACATCTCGGCCCGCAAGTACGTCCGGCCGCTTCTCGGGGGGGAACTCCTGACGTTCGCCGCCCCCTGGCGCCTGTTCGTCGAGATGGAGGAGAACGTCCCCGGGAGCTTCCTCGAAAAGCCCACCTGGCAGGCGCTCATCCGGGCGCAACGTTGATTGCCGCCCGCGGATCGAAGCGCCCGCAACGTTCCCTGCCGGGTCCGCCTCGCGGGAGGCGGGTTTCTCTCAGGGAAGCTCCTCGAGGATCAACTCGTCCTCGAGGCGGATGCAGCCGATCACGCTTTGGGCCGCCGGGCAGCGGGGAAGATAGTCCGCGAAGACGGCCTTCGCCTCCGCGGAGCGTCCCGCCGGCAGCTTCAGGCGATACCTCACGCGGATGCAGGTGATCTTCAAGACCCCCTCCACGTTCTCGATCTCCCCCTCGACCTCGGCCTCGTACCGGTCCTCGGGGGTGGGAATCCGCTTTCCGGCCAGCGCCGCGGCCAGTGTGCCCATCATTCAGGCCGCGGTCGCCGCCACGATGTGATCGAGGGTCGCCGCGTGTTCCCGGTCGGGATCGACGCGGTAGAAGTTTCGGATCCCGCCGTGAACGCCGTAGTAGACCGGTTCGTCAAAGCCCTCGATCACGGCGCGGCGGGTAGGCCCTTTTTCGCGCACGATACGAACCCGGGAAACATGCACCGGCTCTCCCATGGAAGACGACCTCCTTTCCGGAAGCGGGCGAGGGATCGGCCCGCGTCGGCGCAGGCGGCGGCCGGGGCCGGTCAGCCGCGGATCATGACGAGCATCATCTTGAAGCGCTCGATCGCTTTCAGCGCATGGGGAACCTGGGCGGGCAGGATCACCACCCCGCCCGCCGCCACCTCGCTTGCCTGGCCTCCGATCGTGATCGCGGCCCACCCCTCCAGCACGAAGACCAGGGCATCGAAGGGCGCGGTGTGCTCGCTCAAGCCCTGGCCGGCATCGAAGGCGAAGAGGGTCACGTTCCCCGCCTCGCGCTGGAGGATCGTTCGACTGACGATCGCGCCCTCGGCGTACTCGACGAGCCGGTTTGCGACCAACGGCGCTCCCCGAAGTTCCGCGGGATCCTGGGTCATGGTCTTCTCCTGGCGCCCGAGGGAAGAACGCCGCTCTTCGAACGAAACGTCGCTCGTTTCCTCTCAGGCCGTTTTCTCGAACTGGTCCTTCCCCACGCCGCAGATCGGGCAGACCCAGCCGTCGGGCAAGTCCTCGAACGCCGTACCCGGAGGGATGCCGCCCTCGGGATCGCCTTCCGCGGGGTCGTACACGTAGCCGCAGGGGATGCACTGCCACTTCTGCACGAAGCGCCTCCTTTCACGACGGGATGTCGGCGACTCTCCGTAACACGCCCGCCTCCCGGCGGGCAACCCGCCGCATCCTTCGCGTCGCACGGTCAGCCCGCGGCGCCGGGATGCCCGCGCCGCAGCCGGCCAAACAGCGCGAGCGCCACGAGGCCGAGGGAGGGAAAGAGCCAGAACCCCGCCCCGTAGCCGGTCTGCCCCGACGCGCGTGCGATCCCCCATGAGGGGCGGAAACACGAAGCCGCCGAAGGCGCCGAACCCGCCGATGATCCCGGCGGCCCCGTCGCCCCCGACGCCGCGGAACGGCTCCAGGAAGAGCTGGACGGCAGGGAACCCCTCCCGCAAAACGGGCGGGAGGGCGGTCAAGCGTCGGGGGCGCCTGGGGTGGAACGGAACCCCGAGCGGGGGAACGTCACGGCCCCGAGTTCGGGGACGAAGACGACTCCCCGGGGGATGGCCGCTTCCCGGCGAGGAAGCGTCTGCGGCGGCCGGCCGCCTCGATCTTCTCCATCACGTCGGCCATCTCGACCGGCTTGGCCACGAAATCCATCGCCCCCATCCGGAGCGCTTCGACGCCCTTCGACAGGGAGGGGTGGCCCGTGATCAGGATGACCTGAAGCTCGGGCCGCCTGCGGCGCATCGCTTGAAGGGTCTCGATCCCCCCGACGCCCGGCATCATCAGGTCCAAAAGCACGGCATCGTATTCCTTGCGGTCCACGAGCGCCAAGGCCTCGGCCGCGGAGCCGGCCGTGTCCGCGCGGCAGCCGCGGTGGCGGATGCGCTCGGCGAGAACCTCCCGGAACTCCCGGTCATCGTCGACGATCAGGACATCGAGTTCCATCGCGTAGCTGTCTTTCCCGCGCTTGCGCTCCCGGCCCGCCCCTCGCCTTCCCCAGGCTCCGAAGGGGGCCGCCCCGCCGGCGCCGCGCTCCCGTTCAGCGCAAGTGGCGAATCCCGTAGCGCCGCATCTTGCGCCAGAGGGTCGTGCGGGGAATCCCCAGGATTTCCGCCGCGCGGCGGCGGCTGTAGTTGGTCCCCTCCAGGACGCGCAGGATGTGGGCCTTTTCGACCTCCTCGAGCGTCGTCAACCCGTTGCAGGAGACCGTGTCCACCTCGAGATGGCGAATGTCTTCGGGCAGGTCGGAGAGCCCGATGACCTCGGATTCGCAAAGGGCCACGGCGCTGCACACGATATGTTCGAGCTCGCGCACGTTTCCGGGGAACGCGTAGCCCAGGAGCAACTCGCGCGCCTCGGCGCTGAACCCCTGGACGGGCTTGCGGTAGAGGCGGGCGTACTGCTCGAGGAAGTGGTTCATCAGGACGGGAATGTCCTGCCGGCGTTCCCGCAACGGCGGGACCCGGATCACCACGACCTTCAGCCGGAAAAAAAGATCCTCGCGGAACCGGCCGGCTTCGACCTCGTGCTCCAGGTTTTTGTTGGTCGCGGAAAGCAGGCGAAAGTCGAGCGGGACCGGCCGTTGGCCGCCGATGCGGCGGACCTTGCGTTCCTGGATCAGCCGCAGGAGCTTGACCTGGGCCGACAGCGGCATCTCCCCCACCTCGTCCAGAAAGACGGTCCCCCCCCGGGCCTGCTCGAACAGGCCCGGCTTGCGGCTGTCGGCCCCGGTGAAGGACCCCCGCTCGTGCCCGAACAGCTCGCTGGCGACGAGATCCTCGGCGAACCCGCCGCAGTTCAACCCCACGAACGGTTTGTCCTTGCGCTGGCTTTCGGCGTGGATGGCGCGCGCCACCAGCTCCTTGCCCGTGCCGCTTTCGCCCTGAATCAGGACGTTGCAATCGATCCGCGCGACCTTGTGAATGACCTTGACGAGTTCCCGGATCGCGGGGCTCACGCCCAGGATCTCGCGGACCGGTTCCCGCCGGGCGAGTTCCTCGCGCAGCCGCAGGTTGTCGTCCTGCAGGGCGATTTTCTCCGCGGCCCGGCGGATGACCGCCTCGAGCCGCTCGGGGGTGAGGGGCTTCTCGATGTAGTAAAACGCCCCGGCTTTCACCGCTTCGACGGCGTCTTGGATGGCGGCATAGCCGGTGATCAGGATGACTTCCGTGCGGGGGTGCCGCGCCTTCACCCGCCGCATCAGCTCCATCCCGCTCATCGCCGGCATCCGGAGATCGGTGAGGACCACGTCGGCGGGGAAATCCTCGAGGCGGGCCAAGGCCTCGCGCGGATCCGCATGTCCCTCGACCCGGTAGCCCCGGCGCCGCAGGATCCGCTCCATCTGCCGCAAGGCGACGACCTCGTCGTCGATCACCACCAGCCGCAGCGACCCCCCGGCCGGCACAACCGGCAGCTGCCGGCCGGTGCCGCGGCGGGACTCCGCGAGGCTCATAGGACCTTCTCCATGCTCGGCAGGAAAATCTCGAAGCGCGTGCACCCCGGCCGGCTCTGGACCTGGATCCGGCCGCCGTGCTTGGTCACGATCCCGTGCACCACGGCGAGCCCGAGGCCGGTTCCTTGACCGACCGGCTTGGTCGTGAAGAAGGGGTCGAAAATGTTCGGCAACACCTGGGCCGGAATGCCGCAGCCGTCGTCCTCCACCACGATCCGCAGATCCCCGGTCGCCTCCCGCCGGACGGCGACGCCGATCCGCCCCTCCTCCCCGATGGCGTCGAGGGCGTTCAGGATCAGGTTGAGCAGGGCCTGTTTCAATTGCTGGCGATCCCCGCTAACCCGCGGGAGGTTGGGCTCGGCTTCGAAGGACAGGGTGGCCCGCTTGACCTTGGCCTGGTTGCGGGCCAGCCGCACGGTTTCCTCCAGGAGCTTCTCGAGCTGCAGGGGCTCCATGATCGATTCGCTTTCGCGGGTGAAATCGAGCAGGTTGCGCACGATGGCCCGCGAGCGCTCGGTCTCGGAGACGATGTCCTTGACCATCTCCACGATCTCCTCGCGGGAGAGCTCCCCGGCCTCCTCGAGGACGGCGTGGGCGGTCAGCATGATGTTGTTGAGGGGGTTGTTCAACTCGTGCGCCACGCCCGCCGTCAAGATGCCCACGGCCCGCAGCTTGTGGGCCTCGATCAGCGAGTGCTGCCGGGCTTCCAGCTCGCGCAGCATGCGGTTGATCGCCTCCTCCATGGTGGTGAACTCGTCGCGGTAGCGGCGGCCCGAGGATACGGGGGAAAAATCGCCCCGGGCGATCCGCTGGGTCTGCCGCACCAACTCGTTGAGCGGCCGCATGAAGCGGTGGGAGAGAAACCGCGTCAACCAGAGAACCAACACGAAATGGAAGAAGAGGTAGTAGAGGGGGACCTTTTTCAGGATGTCGAGCCAAGAAAGGGCCTCGATGCTCTGGCGGCGGCTCACCTCGGCGGCGTCGTCCACCACGAGCGCCCCGTAGCGGCGAAGCGAAATCTCGATTTCCTCCTTGACCCGTTCGGACAACGTTCCTTGCTGGACCAGGTTGAAGATGTCCTCCAGGAGCTGGTTGTATTTCTCGATGTGGAGCAGCATTTCTTCCTGCTTGTGCGGATCGGTCAGCTCCTGGAGCGAGGCGAGGTTCTTGAGGAGGGTGCTCCGGGCTTTCTGGGTGGCCTCCAGGGCGTCCTTGAGGTTGGTGCCGTAGAGAAAAAAATTCTTCTCCCAACGCCGGGCCTGCTCGGCCTCGAAGAGGAAACTCTGCCAGGCCTGGGAGGCGAGCAGGAGCTGCTCGACCTTGTGCACCGTGAGGATCGCCCCGGCGATGATCGCGACCGAGAGGACGAAGATGGCGGCGAAGGCGAGGATGATCTGGAAGCGGAAAACGAATGCGGGACGCCCCTCCCGCGCCTTGGGGTCCGCAGCCGAGGCGGCCGAAAGGTCGGAAGGGATGCGGGTTGCGGGAAGCCGCAGAAATTGGCCGATGTTCATGCCGAACGTGGGGCGTCGGGCGCGGCGCCCCGCATCCGGCGGCGGGTTTCGCTCACTGCGCCGCCGGGGGCGCCGGGATCCCCAAGTCCTGCATAGCCCGAATCACGAGTGCGCGCAAGTCCGCGGGTTTGAAGGGCTTGGCGATCATGTCGAAGGCGCCTTTTTCCATCGCCTCGCGCGCAAGCGCCGTGGTCGCGTAGCCCGTGATGACGATGACTTTCGCCTCGGGGCTCGCCTTGCGGGCGGCTTCGAGAACCTGGAGGCCGGAGGCCTCGGCCATCATGATGTCGGTGATGACGATATCGAAGCGTTTCTCGGCGATCCGTGCCATCGCCTGCAACGGGTTCTCGAACGTCTCCACCTCGCAACCCAGCTTCTCGAGCCCCCCCTTGAGCCTCTGGCCCACGATGGGCTCATCGTCGAGCAACAGCACCTGAACCGTGCGCATCGGCGGTCTCCTTGTCTCCCCGGTTCGTCAACAGATCTGCCCGCGGGCGACCTCGTCGAATCGCTTGCGGCTGCCGTAGACCTCCACATACCCCACGCCTTCCAGCCCCAAGACCTTCTGCTTGACCTCGGCGGCGGTCTGCTGCCGGCCGCGGTTGAAGGAGGCGGAATAGACCCATACGCTGCCGTCGTGGGCCTTCACGCAGACGTCGGGAAAGGCATCGACCAGAAGGGTCTTCACGCGGCTGGAGAGTTCGAGATTCGCCAAGCATTTCCGCGAGTAGGTCATCGGAGAAAACTTGTGGTGGCGCAGGGTGTCGCGGATGATCCGCACGGCCTCCGCCTTCTCGATCGTGTCGCGGTTCACCGTGAGGTCGTAGTGCCTGGCGTCCTCGAGGTCCCGGCCGTACACGGCGCGGAACCATTTGCGGGCCGCCTCCCCTTCCCGGGACTTCCCCCCGCCGCCGATGAGCAGCACGCGCAGCACGTGGGAAATCTGCCGAAAGAGTTCGGGTCCCACGTACCCCACGAATACGAGCCGGTCCTCGGAAACCAGCCGACAGAGTTGCTCCTCGAGGCGGGCGAGGCCCTGGAGGCGCTTTTTCGTGAGGCGGCCCCGCCAGAAGGCCCCGGTGCGGAACACCTCTCGCAATTCCGCTTCCCCAAGGCCGTGGTTCTTCGCCGTCTGGGAGACCAGATCCTTCAGGGTCACCAGCCGATAGTCGAGCTCCGAGGCGACCGCGAGGCCGATCTCCCGGCCTGCGTTCTCCTCCGCGGAAAAGATGGCGATGGAAGACATCCGTTCACCTCCCCGAACATGGCGCGATCGCAAGAACCGGCGTTCCTGCCCCCTCCGCCGCCGGCCTCAAATGCCGTACACCAGGGTGAGCATCCCGATCAACACCACGATGAAGATCACCGTCATCATCCCCCCACCCTTCACGAAATCGATGCTCCGGTAGCGTCCGGGGCCCATGTAGAGGGCGTTCACCTGGTGGGTGGGCAACACGAAGGAGTTGGAAGTCGCCAGACCCACGACCAGCGCGGCCATGCGGGGATCGGCGCCGGCGGCCATGGCCATGTTGACGACCAGCGGCACCAGCAGCACGGTGGCGCCGACGTTGGAGATCACGAGGGTGAAAAAGGTGGACAACACGGCGATCGCCGTCAGGAGCACCAACGGGGTCACCTGCCCGAACATCCCGAGAACCGTCTTGGCGATCCACGCCGCGGTGCCCGATTTCTCGGTCGCGATCCCCAGGGGAATCAGCCCGGCCAGGAGAAAGACGGTCCGCCAGTCGACCGACTGGTAGGCCTCGTCGATCGTGAGCACGCGGCAGACGATCATGCCGAACGCGCCGGTCATGAGCGCCACCGAAAGCTGCACGTTGAACCCGATGATCATGACGAGGGCGACCGCCATCCAGAAGCCGGCGAAGATCGCCTTCTCGGGCTTGAGCACCTCGCCGACGGGGGTACTGAACACGAGCTTGCGGCTCTGCTCGAGGATGGCGAACCGGTCCCATCGCCCGTAGAGCAGAAGCGAGTCGCCCGGCCGGAGGACCATCTCGGTCAAGCCGTGGCGGTACACCTGATCGGAACGGTACAGGGCGATCGGGTTGACCTGGAACTGTTCCCAGAAATGGACCTCTTTCAAGGTCTTGCCGACCCATTCCGAGCGCGGGGAGACCACCGCCTCGACCGTTCCCGAGAAGGTGGGCGAGAGGTCTTCGGCGAAGGCCTCCAGGGTGGGCAGGATCTGCACGTCGGTATCGGCCGCAAAGCGCTCGACGTCGTTTCGCGCGCCGATCACGACGAGGCGTCCGCCGCCGTGGATTTCCATGTCGGGCTTCAGGCTGAAGAGCTTGATGCCGTCCCGGCCGGCGAAGGCGACGGCGTTCAGCCGGTAGCGCTCCCGCAGGGCATCGACGGTCAGCGGATCCCGGAACACCATGAAATCCTGCGGGATCACCAGCTCTGCCGGCTCGGCGGAGCCCTCGAGTCCGAGTTGGAGGCCCTCGCCGCCCGATCCCTCTCGTTCGACCTCGCCGCGGGGAAGGACGAATCGGCCGAAGAGAATGAAGGAGCCGATCCCGCTGACCACGAGCGCGACGCCGATCGGCGTCACGTCGAAGAGGCGGAAAGGCTCCAGGCCGAACGGCGTCATGAGGTCGTTGAGGAGGATGAGCGGGCTGGAGCCGACCAGCGTCACCGTGCCGCCGAGAATGGCGCAGAAGCCGATCGGCATGAGCATCTGCGAAAGCGGGACCTTCATCGAGCGGCTCACCCGCTTGACCGCCGGCAGGAAGAGCGCCGCGGCGCCGATGTTCTGCATGAAGCTCGAAATGAAGGCGACGGTGGCCCCCATGGCGATGACCACGCGGGAGGCGCTGTTGCCCGCGAGGCGGACCACGGGCTTGACCAGGCGGTTGATCAGGCCCGTCTTGTCGAGTCCCGCCCCGATGATGATGACGGCGATGATGGAGATGACGGCGTTGCTGGAAAACCCCGAAAAGGCCTCTTTCGGCGTGACCAGACCCAGCAGGGGAAGGACGATGGTCATCAGGATGGCGACCATGTCCACGCGGATCCACTCCACGATGAAGAGAAAAATGGCCAGCGCGATCATAGCCAGGACCAGGGCGATCTCGGTTGTCATGCCGCTCAGTTCCATGCGCTCCCCTCTCCCTCACACAATGGGTTCCGGCCCTGACGGCCTCAGATCGACTGCGATTTCGGCTTGACGGTCAAGATGCGGCAGCGGGTCAGCTGGGCCAGCATCTGCAGCTCCTCCTCGGCCTCGCGGGATTCTCCGGGCCGTGAAATCACGATCTCGTCGCCGTGGCGCTCGCGCACGAAACGACGCAGTTCCTCGAGAAAATGCCCCCGGCGCTCGCAGATCTCGGCCTCCAGCGCCTGCCGGGCGCTTTCCTTTTCCAGAAGCGCCTCCAGCGTCCGCCGGAGCGGGCCGGGGCGGGTGAGGGGAGCGCCGGCCTCCCCCGGGGCCGCGGCGGATGGGTCCGGGAAGGGCTCCTCCACGAGCAAAAAGAGCAGGCGGGCCCGGCTGCGCTTGGCGTATTCCAGGGCGAAGTGCACCGCCGTCAGATCCAGTCCCTCCCGCACTCGCAAGGGAACCACAACCCCGGACACGGAACCTCCTCGTTTCGTTCACCGGCCACGCTCGTCGCAACCACCGCCGACCCCTCTCTACAAAAAGCGTGCCCAGCCTCTGAACGCTTGAAAATCCGGCCGTTTCCCGGCCGCCGAAGGGTTCGGCATCCCGAATCGGTTTCGCCATGAAACGATATCCCGGGCCGTCGTTCAAAAATGAAACGTTATTTGCGTGGGCAGGCGACGCGACCGGAAGGAACGCTTCAAACAAACGGCCCGTGCTCGAGCGCCTCTTGCAGGGACTCCTCGAGCCGCTTCAGGTCGATCGGCTTGGTGAGGTAGGTGAAGGCCCCTTGTTTGAGGCTGTCCACGCCCGTTTTCACCGAAAGATTGCCGGTGAGCATGATGACCGGCATCTTGGGCTTGAGGGTCTTGAGCCGCGCCAGCACCTCCATCCCGCTTATCCCCGGCATGAGAATGTCGAGCAGCACGACGTCGAAATCCCGCTCCGCGGCCCGGGCGAGGGCGCTCTCGCCGTCCGCCGCCGTCTCCACTTCGTGGCCCCTGCGCTCAAGGAGCCGGGCCAGATAGACGCGCACCTTTTCCTCGTCATCGACGATCAACAGCCTGGCCATGGGCGGTGCCCCCTCCTTCCCGAGACAGGCGTTTCAGAATGAAACTTTCTTTTCCCCCCCGGGACCGGCCCCGCGGCCGGATGCCGCGGGGGGCCTCCGCGTGCAGGATCGGGCGCACGGCGGCGTCGGGTCCCGCCGCGCGGGTGCGGGTGACCGGTGCGGGACGGCATGAAACGGCCGCCGCCGCCGAGGAGTTTGCAAGAAGAATGCCCCCGCGGAAAAAGGGGGCGGTGGAGGGGAGGGATCGCCGGCGGGTCAGAAAAGCCTTGCCGCGAGGGCCTGGAGCGCCTGCCAGGCAAGCGGCACGAAGACCGCGGGGAGCATGTTGCCGATCTTGAGCTTGCGGAGCTCGAGGAGGTTGATGCCGATCCCCACGATCAACAGCCCGCCCACGGCGGACATCTGCGCGACCACCTCCGGCCGGAGAAGAGGTTGGATCGCGGCCGCGCTGACCGTGATCAGCCCCTGGTAGACGAAGACCGACACGGCCGAGAAGAGAACCCCGACCCCCAGGGTCGAGGCGAAGAGAATCGAGCCCACGCCGTCGAGAATCGACTTGGCGTAGAGCGTCTGGTGGTTTCCGGCGAGCCCGCTTTCCATCGCCCCCACGATCGCCATCGCCCCCACGCAATAGAGCAGGCTCGTGAAGACAAAGCCGCGGGCGATCCCCCCCTCGTCGCCGCGCGAGACCCGTTTCCCCACCCAGCGGCCGAGGGTCTCGAGCCGCTCCTCGATCCTCAGCCATTCGCCCGCGGCGCTGCCGACGGCGAGGCTCAGAATCACGAGCAGCAACCCCTCGGAGGCGAACGCCGACTTGACGCCGATCAGGAGGACGGCAAGGCCGATCGCGTGCATCACGGTTCGGGTGTAGGCCTCCGGGATGCCGCCGCGGAAAAGAAGCCCGATCAGGCTCCCGGCGACGATGGCGAGCGTGTTGACGACGGTACCCAGCAAGAGACTCTCCTTTCGGGTCGTGGAGACGGCGGGCATCCTATACGGGAAACGGGGCCCGGGGCAACCCGGCGGCGAGACGCAGCGACTCGCGCACCCCTGCGGCCCGGGGTTCAGGCGGCGAACAGCGCGGCCCAATCGGCGGCCGTGACCCCCGGGATGGCGATCCCTTCCGCGGCGAGCGCGGCCACGATCCGGGGGGCGGCTTCGGCGGGAAGCGCCCCTTCGAGAAGGGCCTCGAGCCTTTCGACGCCGTCCGGCGGGTAGCAGAAAAAATCGCCCGAGAGCGAAACGGCATGCAGCCTGCCCTCGATCCGCTCGAAGTCGGCCCGCAGCAGACCGCCTTGCGCCTTGTGCACCCGGTGGACCACGGACAGCCCCGCGCGGATGCGGATCTCGCGGCCGCGTCCCCGGCCGCGACGCGCAAGAAGCCAGTCCTCGCTTTGGAAGACGGGACGCAGCGCCTCGACGCGGCTGCAGAGCTCGGCATCCGGCTCGCGCGGCACAAGCGGCCCCACGACCCGTGCGAATTCCTCGGCCAGAAGGCCGCGCACGCGCTTCGGCGTCCAGGCGGCGGCCCGTTCCGCCCCCAGCTCGCGGCGCACCGTGGAGAGGTTCTCCTCGAGGGTGCGGTAGACCTTGTCGCGGAATTTTTCGTCGGGCACTTTCAGCACCCGCGCCATGGTCGTGTAGTCGAAGTCGAGGATCACGTTGCCCACGAAGACGAGGCCCTCCCCGATCTCGCCCACGCCGCTGCCGCTCACCTTGCGCGCCCCCGCGACCACGTCGTTCACCGGCTTGTATTCCGCGGCGATCCCCATGCGGCGGTAAACGCGCGCGACCGGCTCGAGGAAGGTGCGGTAGAAGGCGTCGCGGGAGGCGGGGACGCGCGGGTCCTCCCGCCGCAGGACGAGTTGGAAGAAGACCTGCCCGCCGTCGAGATAGACCGCCCCGCCGCCCACCTCGCGGCGCAGGACGGGGATCCCCCGCGCCTGGCAGAAGGCGAGATCGACCTCGCGCGAGGCATCCTGGTGGTAGCCGACGCAGACGTAGGGGGAGGCGGGGGATAATAGAAAGAGCCCCTCGCGGCCGAGATCGGCCAGCGCGTGGTAGAACAGCTGGGAATCGAGGGCGGAAACGCTTCCCAGGTCGTAGAGATCCATCGCCTCCTCCCTGCGGGACCCACCGGGGGACCCGGCCCCCCGGCGCTCAGATCGGCGGGCGCTTCGGGACGGCGAGCGCGCGCCGCACCAGCTGGACGATGTCCAGGACCTCGAGCGGCACCCGGTTTCGGCGCACGTGGCTCGTCATCACCCGCACGCACTGCTGGCAGGCGGTGACCACCGCCCGGGCGCCGGTGGCGAGCACCTCCTCGATCTTCGCCGCGGCGATCCGGGCGGCAAGCTCGGGATCGACCATCTCGAGGTTTCCCCCGCCCCCGCAGCAGAGGCATTCCTCGCGGGGATGGCCGAGCTCGACGAGGCGGATCCCGGGGATCGCGCGCAGGACCTCCCGCGGCGCCTCGTAGACCCCGGCCCCGCGCCCGAGATCGCAGGGGTCGTGGTAGGTGACGGTGAGGGAAAGTTCCTGGAGGGGAAGGCGGCCCTCGTGCAGGAGGGAACGCAGCATCTCGGGGGCGGAGAGGAGCGCGAGGTCCGTGCCGTAGTGCTCGCGCCACATGCGGTAGCAGGAAGGGCAGGCGAAGACCGCGGCCTTCGCGCCCCGGGCCGCCGCCGCGGCCAGGTTGTGCTCGCGGAAGGCGGCGAACATCTCCATCAGGCCGGCCCCGAGCATCGGAAAGCCGCAGCACCACTCCTCCTCGCCGAGCAGCGTGAAGTCCACGCCCGCCGCCTCCAGGATCTCGGCGAAGGCGACCGGGATCTTCTGCGCGAGCGGGAAATAGGCCGCGACGCAGCCGGTGAAATAGACCACCTCGGCCCGCTCCTTGCGGAAGCCGTGCTCGGGGGGCCGGCGCATCTCCTCCACCCACTCGGCCCGCTCGGCGTTGTCCTCGCCGAAGACGTTCCGGCTGCCCTCGAGGTTGCGGCGGATCGCCTCGATCTTCGCCGGGAAGTGCTTTCCCCGGACCAGCTCGCCGCGAAGCGTCGTCCAAAGCTCCTGGAGCCGGATGCCGAGCGGGCAGACCGATTCGCACCGCCCGCAGAGCGTGCAGCGGAAGGCGTCCTCCGCGAAGCGCTCGAGCGCGGCCGGCTCCGGCGGGCGCCGGCGAAGGAGCCTCGCGAGCAGCGTCCGGTCGCGCAGCAGCAGGGTTTCCACCCCGCGCAGCCGCGTCAGGGGGGCGAGCCCCCCGCTGGCGGCGGCGGAAGCCGCGGGGCAGACCTCGGCGCACAGCCGGCAGCGCGTGCAGGCGCCGGCCTCGAGCATCTGGCGCAGGCTGAAGCCGGTCCGGCTCATGGCTTGGCGAATTTCGCGATGTCGGCGAGCAGCCAGGCGCGCACGGCCTCGGGTCCGTGGATCAGGCCCTGAATCTCGGCCTTGTCGTCCGGGCGGATGCGGTACATCCAGCCCCGGCCGTAGCAATCCTCGTTCACCAGGCCGGGGTTTTCCTCGAGTTCCTCGTTCACCGCGGCGAGTTCCCCGCTCACGGGGGCGTTGATCTTGCCCAGCCACTTGCCGGATTCGACCTTGGCGAAGCGCTTGCCCGCCTCGAGCCGCTTTCCCGGCTCGGGGAGCTGGACAAAGACGATCTTGCCCGCGAGCTTTTGCGCGAAGTCGTCCATGCCCATGACCAGGAACTCGCCCTCGTCGCGCACCCAGTAGTGGTCCTTTTCGTAATAGAGCTCATCGGGCATGAGGTAGCCTTCGATCTCCATCGTCCCCTCCTCTCCCGGGGAGCCGCCCCGGCCCTGCCTGCTCGTCCCCCGGCGGCGCCTTCCGCGTGGCGGGGCGAACGCCGCCGTCCCCGGTCCCGATCGCGATCAGGACGGGAGCGAGCAGGATATGAAACATCGGCCCGAAGGGGACCCACGCGGCGAAGATCCCCGCGAGGGTCGCATGCACATACCAGGCCGGCACATAGAGCTCTTCCAGGCCCGGCCGGCCGTGGAAAAGGCGGGATAGCCCGTCCCCCACGAAGGCGAGGGCCGAGCCGGGCGGGTTTCCCGACATCGCGAGCCGCATCCCCTCGAGCAGGAAGCCGGCGGCCGCGATCCCCCCCAGCAGCGCCGACCCCGCCCAGGCGCCGCCGGGGAGGCCGGGCATCCCCTCCCGGCTGCGGGGAACGCGGCGGAGCAGGGCGGCCGCCGTCCCGGCCAGAAGCGCCAGGCCGGTCAGGTCGAAAAAGAGCGCCCCCGCGGCGGCGTTGCGATCCAGAAGCGCCCAGGGCCAGGCACGCTCCTTCAGCCACAGGGAGCCGCCGAGGGCCGCCAAGCCCCACAGGCAGCGCAGGCCGATCGGCCAGGCGATGAGCGCGTGGATCAGCCAGCGGCCGGGCGCCTGGCGGTAGAGCCCCCGCTGCAACAGCCCCTCGAGCGCCAGGTGCGTGACCCGTCTCCCCGGTCGCCGCGGACCCGGGCCGGGACCGGCCGCGTGCGCGGCCGTCCCGGAGCTTCCGCCGCGCGCCGCGCCGAGCCACAGAAAAAGGCTCCCGGCGATTCCCAGGCCGAAGACGACGAGCGCCCCCCGGCTCACGGCATCGGCCGCGGTGAGGGTCCCGGGGTGACAGGGGATGCAGAGGACCCCCTTGGGGGGAAGGGTCGCGGCGGCCGCACCGACCCCGTTTCCCGGGTAGTGGCATCTCCGGCAGGCGCCCTCGCCGGAGGCCGCGGTCAGGTCGTGGCGAAGGCCGCCCGGCGCCGCGGCCGACACGGCCGTCACCCGGCCGCTTTCCCGGTCGCGGCGGGGTTCGACCCCTTCCCGATGGCAGGCGGTGCAGGAGACCGCGAGGTGGGCGTCGTGGGCGACCCTCTCGTCGTGGCGCACGTGGCAGGCGAGGCAGTCGACCGCGGGCTGCCCCCCGTGGGCGTAGCGCGCGGCTCCCCGGTGGCAGGCCAGGCAGGAGACCGCCGCGTGGGGCCGGAAGGATTCCGGCTCCGTCCGCAACCGGGGCGGCGCCTGCGGGGAGAACGCCTCCCCCGCCGTCCCGTCCTCTCCCCCGTGGCAAGAAAGGCACAGCCGCCTCGCATCCGCGGCCGCCTGGGGGTCCGACGGGTCCCGGAGCCGGTGGCAGGCCAGGCACGCTTCCTCGGCGGCCGGGAGCGCGGGCAGCCGCTTTCGCTCCTCGTGGCAGCGCGCGCAGGAAACCGGCGCCCCGGCCGCGCCGGCAGCGGGGGCGTGCAGGTCGTGGCAGGCGATGCAGCGGCGGTGGTCCACGGCGGGGTCGATCGGCTTTCCGGCATGGCGCGCTTCGGTCAGCTCTTCGAACGCCTCGGCGTGGCAGGCGGCGCAGCGGCCGGCGTCGAAATCGGCGCCCGAAAAGCGTCCCGGGTCGGGGTGGCGGGGCCGCCGGGCGATCTCGGCGTGGCAGTCGCTGCAGAGCATGCGGCCGTGGCCGGAGGCATGCCAGCGGGCCTCGTCCACGAGCCAGCCCCCGCGGACCGGCGCCGGCACCGCCGCCAGGCCGAGGAGCGCAATGCCGAGCAGGAGTCGCGTGCCCTCGCGCACCGTGGTCTCAGGGGAGGAAGAGGGTCCGGCCGAGGGCCTCGCGGGCGGCCTCGGCGAGCGACTCGGCGATCGTGGGGTGCGGCAGGGCCGCGGTGGCGAGCTCCTCGAGGGTGGCCTCCATCTGCAGGGCGAGCACCGCCGCGGCGATGATTTCGGTCGCAAACGGGGAGAGGACGTGGACCCCGAGAAGCTCGCCGTAGCGCTTGTCGCCGACGACCTTGACCACGCCGTGGGCGGCGCCCTGGATCATCGCCATCGGCCCGGCCGCGATCGCCGCCGTGCCGGTGATCACCTCGCCGCCCGCCTCCTCGGCCTCCTCCTCGCTGACCCCCACGGAGGCCGCCTGGGGGCTGGTGAAGGCGATGCGGGGGACCCGGCGCGGGTCGTAGGCGCGATCGGCCCCCAGGGCGTTCTCGGCGGCGATGACCCCCATGGCCGTCGCCCCGTGGGAGAGGTCGGGAAAGCAGCCGGTCGCGTCGCCCACGGCCCAGATCCCGGGAACACCCGTCGCGAGGCGCTCGTTCACCCGCAGGTCCTTCAAGCCGACCGACTCCAGGCCGAGTCCCTCGAGGCCGGGCCGGCGTTCGAAGTGGACCGCGCGCTCGAAGCGCCGGGTCTCTTCCCGGCCCTTCACGGAAAGCGTGACCGCAAGCCCGCCCTCGGGGTGTTCCTCGGCCCGGACCACGCGGCAGCCGGTGAGGAAGGTGATCGGCTCGTTCTTCCAGGCGTTGCGCAGCCGCTGGCCGATCTCGGGGTCGAACCCCGGCAGCAGGCCGCGCTCGCGGGCGGCGACCGTGACGCGGCAGCCGCAGGCGGCGAGAAACTGGGCCCACTCGAGGGCCCAGGGCCCTGCGCCCAGAACGAGGGCCGAGGCGGGGATCTTGGCCTCCTCGAGCAGCCGCCCGGGATGAACGACGCCTTCGAGCCCGGCCCCCGGAAAGTCGGGCCGGCCCCAGGCGGCACCGACGGCGAGGATCACGGCCCGGGCCTCGTAGAGGGTTTCGCCCACGGCCACGCGCCCGGACCCGGCAAGCCGCCCGCGGCCCGCAAGCAGGCTCACCCCCTTCGCCTTGAGCAGCCCCTCGGTCCCCTGGGCGAAGTAGGACACGAGCTCCTCTTTCAGCGCAAAGAGGGCCGCGGGGTCGATCTCGCCGCCGACGTCCCGCAACCCCAAGCGTGCGGCCGTCGCGAGCCCCCGGCGGCGCTCCACCGCGGCCGCGAAGAGCTTGGTCGGAACGCAGGCCCGGTTCAGGCAGAAGCCGCCCCAGTGCACGGCCTCCACGAGGGCGGTTTTCGCGCCGAGCTGCCGGCCGCGGACGGCGGCCGCGACCCCGCCCGGCCCGGCCCCGATGACGATCAGATCGTAGGATTCCGACACCGTCTCCTCGCTTCCCATGGGTCACGATCGGGGTTCAGAGCATGAGCGCCGGCTCTTCGACGAAACGGCTCACGGTCTGCAGAAAGGCCGCCCCGGCCGCGCCGTCGATGATGCGGTGGTCGAAGGTGAGGGAAAGCGCAACCCGCGCCTCGACCCGCAGGGCGTCCCCGGCGGCAACCGCCTTCTGCTCGATGCGCCCGACACCGAGGATGGCGCTCTCGGGGGGGTTCACGATGGGGGTGAAGCGGTCGACCCCCCAGGCCCCCAGGTTGGTGAGGGTGAAGGTTCCGAAGCTCATCTCGTCCAGGGTGAGCCGCCCCGCGCGGCCCGCCTCGGCGAGGCGCCCGAGCTCCGCTTCGATCTCCGCGAGCGTTTTCGTGTCCGCGTGCCGCACCTTGGGGACGAAGAGCCCCCCGCCGAAATCCATCGCCACCCCGACGTGGATCTCGCGCCAGACGAGGATCCGGTCCCCCTCGACGGAGGCGTTGATCCGCGGGTGGCGGTGCAGGGCGCGGGCGATCGCCTGGACGAACACGGCGTTGTAGGAGACCGGGGACCCCGCTTCCTTTCGTCGCTGCCGCAAGCGAAGCAGCGCCTCGGCCGAGGCCTCGGTGTGCAGCGTGATCTGGGCCTGGGTGGCGAGGCTCGCCTGCATGTTGCGGAAGATCGCCCGGCGGACGCCCGTGATCGGGATCTCCTCGAGCACCGTGAGCGGGGAGGCGGGCGGGGCGGGGGCGGCCGGCGCCGCCGGGGCCGGCCGCGGCCGCTCGAGGGCGGCCAGCACGTCGGCGCGGAC
>FWPV01001953.1_pt1 | contig 52835 bp, 38 predicted proteins | sample 2228371 | NCBI WGS metagenome assembly FWPV01 (sample SAMEA103939776, study PRJEB20133) | metagenome
TGTAGTCGTAGCAATCAAGCCCACTTGTCGGTTGTAGACCGTCGGTGGCGAATAAAAAACCAAATCCAGTATTTTTAAATTGTTCACATCCGGCGCCACCGAGTAACTGATATTTAATATGGCTCCTGTATCCGGTGGGATGCTTGCCGTTGGGTCAAAAGCAAAAAGGATAACGGTATAGATACCATTGGTATCATGACTGCTGACGGTAAAATTGGCTGCCCTCGAGGTCACCCAAATAGAATCCGGCTTGAGGTAATCCGGAATGTCGGCAAGGGAAAATTGTAAAGCATGAATAGGGACATCATTTTCCAGGTAAATTCTGACAATGTTGTTTCTTGTACCCATTTCACCTTGTCCAACCCCTATTTTTAAGATGGCCTCTATCGAAAAAGCAACAGTGCCTCTAATAAAAAGGAAAAACCAAATTATTTGAATATACCTCTTCATATAACGATCCTTGTTAATTTAATTACAGTCTACGTCAACACATAGGCTCCCCCAAAAATCTAATTCCTCAGTAGACGATATCAAAGATCGCCAATAGATCGAATAGGTCGAGATCGCCGTCGTTGTCCATATCACCACTCATCTGTTCATAGGGAGTCATGGGCGTTCCGGTCTTCATCACAATGGCTGCAGCGCGGTTGATATCGTCGATATCTACATCGTTATCTCCGTCCAAATCCCCTTTGACGACAAAGTAGAATTTGCCGTGTGTAAGCTCCGGTACCACCAGATTACTATTGGCATCGGCTACGGTTACCTCAGAGAGAATCATTTCCGAAAACAAACCTACGGGGGCACCTGGTGCGACATCATAGGAAATTTGTGCAATGGGGCCTGACCCCACAGGGATGATACCACCCGACATGTGCACCATGAATACAAACAACAAGAGACCATTTTCGGAACGTGTGACCGAAAAGCCGGTGGCACGGCCGATGGCAGTCACGTTGGCAGCAGTCAACATATTTGGAGTATCCGTAAGTCGAAAAGAAACCCCACGAATATTGACTAGGTTATTCAACCAAATAGTAACCAAACTATTGGTCGCGCCTGGCTGTCCGCTTGCATCTTTCACGATCAAGTTAACCAAGGCAGAAATCGAAAAGGTGTTATTGCTCATGTCGGTCGGTAGCCCATCGATGTCTTCCACGCGGATACGGGCTTTATCTGTAATTTGCGCCGGAACCGTCCACATGAACGACCCGTCATTTTCGGTCGATAAAACAATAATAGACCACGTTAATCCGTCATCGATGGAGTAGTAAATATTGACAAATGGCATGACGCCAGCCCCAGGGCCGGTCCAGCGGATTTCCTGTTGCGTGCCGATGATCCAATTCTCACCGCCGTTGGGGCTCAACACTTGCAGATCGGGTGGCACTGCCGAAATTTCGAAATTGGCATTGCTCACATCTACCGGATCGCCGTCGGCGGCATCGGAGATGCGGATTCTGCATTGTGTGGAATAGCTGGCCGGAACAATCCACTCATAACTACCATCATTTGCTGTTGATGCGGTCACCACCGTATAGGTCGCACCGCCGTCTATCGATAATTCTATTTTGACATTTCCAGAATACACCGTAGCGGTCCACGTAATCGTTTGTAAGGAGGAAGCATACCACACCTCGCCGCCATTGGGGCTGGTTACTACTAATTCTACAGGTTCCGGTGCGATGGTAAAATTCGCATTACTGATATCCACCGGATTCCCATCGCTGGCATCGGAAATACGGATGCGGCAAGTTGTGGAAGGAGAATTCGGCACCGTCCAAAGATATGATCCGGTATTGGGTGTAGAAGCAACGACCGTAGAATAAGAAGTGCCGCCATTGGTCGATAGCTCGATTTTTACATTACCGGCAAAATTCAACGAGGTCCAAGTGATGGTTTGCGTGGAATTGGCATACCACACCTCTCCGCCATTGGGAGAGGTTACGGTAATACTTTCAATCGGCCCAGGTGGTAAATTGCCCTTGGTGGTATAATCATCGATATTATTGTTACGTTGACCATAAAGTGCCAGCCCGCCATAGAGATTTGTGCCATTACCGTAGAGCTTGCCGGCATCTTTGACGGTGCCATCGAGGGAACCATTGATATAGAATTTGAAAATATGGCCGGTCGCATCGGAGGAACCAACAACCTTAATAATATCTCCTGGTTTGGGTTTGGGCAGAGCCGGCGTAGCAACATTGATGTAAACATCCCGCTTGATGATGCCTCCGATGATGGGGTGCAAATCTATTTCAGAATGCCGTCGCATGATAAAATACCCACTATGGTTGGTGCGATCGTACCTCATAATGATACCGCCAGAATTGGTACCCTCCTCATCTCCCGAAAGATCCCATTTAAAAGAGATTTCGGTGGGGTCTACAATTCCCAAAAAAATAGCGTAATAATTCCATCCGGCTTCCGTGGAGGTATTATCCAAAGTATTACTGACAATCTGGTATACTGGATCTGCCTCCCAATCCGGCCCCAAGCTTGCGCGGTTGAAATTATCAACAATGGTCGTTTGCCCGAACACACGCACACCTGCAACCAATAACAACATCGATAACATTGATAATATCTTTTTAGGTTTCATAGGTGCACCTTTTAGCTAAACAAAGTTGCCTCAGATTGTATTTTTAATCATTAGTTTCTCTAATGATGTAACCAAACGATATCAAAGATGCCCAACAGATCGAAAAAATCAAAATCGCCATCATGGTCGATATCGCCGCTCAGCAATTCATAGTTGGTCGGCGGCGTTGATCGTTTCAACACAATGTCGGCGGCACGGTTGATGTCGTTACCGTCGACATTCGAATCAGCATTCAGATCGCCCATCTTCACATAATGGAATTCTCCCATGACAAGTTCTGGTACCACCAGATTATTGTTGGCATCGCTGACGGTGACGCTGGACATATCCAAAATCGAGTAGGTCCCTATATCTGCAATGCTAGACACATCATAAGAAATTTGTGCTATGGGTCCACTTCCTTGTGAAATGACACCGCCGGCATAATGAACCATAAAAATCGTCACCGAAGTGCCATTTTCAGATCTAACCACATCAAAGCCCGAAGCGCGACCTACGGGCACGACCGCCGTATTCGTGAGATGGTTAGGGCTATCAGTAATTTTTAAAGATATTCCACGAATATTGGTCAAATTATCCATCCACAGATTGACGACGTTACCGGTCGAGCCGGGTTCACCACTGGAGTTAGGAATCCGCAATGCCACCAAAGCGGAGATCGAAAATGTGGCATCGCTATCATCCGAGGGCACACCGTCCATCGCATCGGCAATCCGAATAAGGGCCTGAGTGGTTAAGGGTGCCGGAACCGTCCAGATGAATGAACCGTCATTGGGGGTGCTGGCAATGATCTGGTTCCATGTGGTTCCGTTATCGGAGGAGTAGAGGATGCGCACAAAAGGAATGGAGGAGCTGGCATACCATCGTATTTCTTGTTGTGAATTGACGATCCAGTTTTCTCCACCATTAGGCGAAATGACTCTGAGGGTCTCTGTTTCTGGAGCAATTTCAAAGTTGGCATCGCTCATGTCCGAAGGTACGCCATCGGCGGCATCTTTAACCCGCACCCGACAAGTGGTGGAAGTAGTGGGTGGCAGCGTCCAATTGTAAGAGCCGGTATTAGTGACGGAAGATGCGATGGTAGTCCAGGTTGCGCCACCATCAGTAGAAAGATCGATAGCGACATTGCCGGTGAAATCCGAAGATGTCCAGGTGATGGTATGCGTCGAATTGGCCAGCCACGACTCGCCGCCGTTGGGTGAAGTTATCGTGATGGATTGGGCGCGAAGGGTAAAATCATCGATGTTATTCCTTCGATTTGCATATAAACTCACGCCTGCATAATAAGGGTTGGGGATCGGCGGACGCGTGGGGCGATTGTCCCGTACCGTGCCATCTAATACACCATTCAAATAAAAATCGAAATAGTACGCCGAGGCATCTGAACGGAACACCACCTTGATGGTATTGCCCGGCGCAGGCGTCGGTCTGGTTGCGGCTACTGTATGAATCAGCCCTGCTGAGGTACGGTCCACCACCCCGTTGACGATCCGATTCAAATCAATGCTGCCATATCGGCGCATAATAAAATAGCCATTGGCTGTTACACTGGCATTATCCAATAAAAGTGCAATTCCACCCGAATTGACCCCTTCCACATCGCCGGACGCATCCCATTTGAAAGAAACCTCGAAAGGATTGGCTAGGGCATTATACACCGCCAAAAATCCAAACGCTAAAGTTGGATCGGTTACTGTTGAAGTATTATCTAATGTATTGCTGACGATTTGGTATTCTGGATCAGCGGTCCAGTTAGGACCTAATGAAGCACGATTAAAATCATCGACGACTTGTGCGCTGCCTTCCATCATCAAAACCACCGTCAACCATACAACCCAAATAATCCTCTGTGAGTTCATTTTATTCCTCTCTTAACATTGATTCGTGTCACGTTTATTTCATCACAGCCATCTTTTTGGTGAGGACAACGTTATCGGCGGTCAGCTTGTATAGATAAACGCCTGAAGACACGTATCGACCCATATCATCCCGACCATCCCAGTTAACCGTATAACGTCCTGCACTTCTATGTTGATCTTCCAATATTCTTACTGTTTGACCCTGAGAATTATAAACCGTGATCCGAACTTTGGTAGGCCCTGATGGCTGTTGAGGTACCTCATAGGTAATTTTGGTCGACATGTTGAAAGGATTCGGTATATTTTGCATTAATGCGTAGGTCTCTGGCAAAGCCGTTACTGATTTTTTCTCATCTCCATAAATGGCTTGTAATTGCTCACCGCCGCTTGTAGCCACCACAGCATTCTGAATTTCGAGTGAACAATCCTCTTTCAACGGCTGGAGAATATTGACGGGCAAGTTTAAAACCTTTCCTTCGCCTGCTGGAATCGGTTCGCCGCTCAAGCTGTAGACCATAACATGCAGCAAATTATCTTTCTGGGACACCGAGACAGACATTTCTTGACTAAAGTCGGTTACCTCTGGTTTAGCAAGTTGGAACTTGTAGGGATCGATTTTGAAGACCAAATGCATGCCATTCACCGGTTCCGAGGCTTGCATGATCAAGGGGACGTCTACCGTGCCACGATAATTTTTAGGCAGCAAAGGAAGCTCTAAACGTGCGCTGCCAGCCATGGGTCTGCTTTCATTTGCGGGCATTTCCTGCCAGGAGGGCGTAGAGGCAATGGCCAAATCAATACACATGACAATGTCCGCCACATTGATTACCCCATCGCCATTCAAGTCACCAGCCCATCTTTCATATTCAGTGGGCGACGGTTGACGACCCAGAACAATATCGATGAGGCGTAAAACATCAAAGAGATCGATGCTGCCATCATTCTTTACATCTCCCTTTGTCCCGAACCAGAAATAGCCGTCCTTATTATAACAAACCACTGGTTGGTTGCTAGTGCCGGCGACTACCAAGCTATCCAAATACAAAGTGGTTTTTGTGCCATAGGGTGCGGATGCATTTACACTCACTGTGAGATTGCAAACAGCACCGTTGCCAGCGGAGATCATGGGAGTGGTATTATCAGTGGGGAACAATAATATTTTCACCGTACCACCAAACGTTGCCATCTCCGCGCGAAAACCCGATGCGCGGCCTGTAGGGGTTACCCCAGTAACAGTAATGGAATCGGGAATATCACGCACCTTGAACATCAAAGCCTTAATGATTGTCACATTTCTGAGATTTATGGCAACGGTATGCCCACTTGTTCCGGGCAGGCCACTGCCATTAGCAACGGACAGAGTGTCGCCCACAGCCGCTGAAAGCGAAGCGGCCAAGGCGAAGGTTGCCAAGACCACCATCACAACGATGGTATTTTTTGATGAAGAATTCATCACTTCCTCCGTGTGTTTAGTTCAATGTTTCTGTGAATCATCTTTTTTCTCAAGTTCTAATCGAATCTTTTGGCGAAGATAATTGTCTCTCACTGAAACGATAACTCATCACAATACAATTCATCTTTACTTTACTTCATGCAATTAATAGATTCCGTGGGAAAATTATCCCGTAAAATTATTGCTTTTCTTCTCCTTGTTATTTATTGAATTATAAAAAGTTAATTAACCATCAATTATTACTGATTAACTACTTTTATTTAATTTTTTCAGCAACCTCTTTAGGTTCTCCACATCATTCTGCAACTAATATGCCATACCATTCCTTCGACCTTATCAGATCATTGCATGATAAGTATTTATAAGGCGCTTTTTCGCTTGTATTGCAACTTTTTTTTAATTATCTTTATTGAAAATTGCGACTGGTTAAATACGAATAATGGTAAAAGGAATGTTTAAAATCAAAAAATATAAGGTAATTGCTTCCCTACCGGAAGAATTAAAAGATCTGCGCGAACTCGCTTTTAATCTTTATTGGACATGGAATCATGAGGTGCGCAATCTCTTTCGTCGCCTCGATAGAGAACTGTGGGAAGCGACAGGGCATAACCCGGTGTTGCTGCTAGGCCAAATCGATCAAAAAAAATTAGAGAACCGAGCCAGGGACGAAGGCTACCTATCCAATCTGCAACGCGCCAAAGAGTCGATGGATAAGTATCTCAATGCCAAAACCTGGTTCCAGAAAACCTACCCTGACCTCACGCCTTTTCATATTGCCTATTTCTCCATGGAATATGGTTTAACCAAAGGTCTGCCTATGTACTCTGGTGGTTTGGGAGTACTCTCCGCGGATCATTTAAAGTCTGCCAGTGATCTGGGGATTCCTTTAGTTGGGGTCGGATTGTTATATCAAAAAGGCTATTTTAATCAATATCTCAGTAAGGATGGGTGGCAACAAGAGTCATTTCCGACCAATGATTTTTACAACATGCCGTTAAAGATGGAAAAAGACGAAAAAGGAGATCCCTTAACCATCGAGGTCGATATTCTTGATCGTAAGGTGCGAGTTTATATTTGGCGCGCGCAAATTGGACGTATACCATTGTTTCTGCTGGATACCAATTGTCCAGAAAATATCCCTGAAGATCAGGATATCACCGATCAACTTTATGGTGGCGACAATGAGATGCGCATCAAACAAGAAATTGTCCTCGGCATCGGCGGATTGCGGGTATTGGAGCGCTTGGGAATACGTCCCGAAGTATGTCACATGAATGAAGGACATTCTGCATTTATGGCACTCGAACGAGTACGCCAGTTGATGGTGGAAAACAAATTAACGTTTCCGGAAGCTCGTGAGGCTACGAGGCCGAGCAACATTTTTACCAGTCATACACCCGTCCCCGCTGGTATCGATGAATTCGATACTCATCTGATCGACCGTTATTTGGGGCGTTATTACGAGGTATTACAAATAAGTGCGGCAGAATTCCATCAATTGGGAGGAGTTCATTATCCTCAAAGCAGAGGCAAATTTAATATGGCAATCTTTGCCATCAATATGTCAGGAGTCTGCAATGGTGTGAGTCGTCTGCATGGCCATGTGGCCCGTAAAATGTGGCATTATTTATGGCCGGAATTACCAGAGGCTGAAGTACCCATCGAACACATAACCAACGGCATCCACATTCCCACCTGGATTTCAGAGGATATGGCGGAGTTGTTCAATCGCTATTTGGGCCCTAAATGGTTTCAAGATCCTCTGGACAAGAACATCTGGAGCAGAGTTCAACAAATCCCGGACGAGGAACTGTGGCGCACCCATGAACGACGTCGCGAACGTCTGGTGGCATTTACCCGCCGAAAACTTCGTCAACAATTAGAAAATTCCAGCGCTTCAGCCAGCGATATTGCATTAGCGGATGAAGTTCTGGATCCCAAAGTTCTGACCATCGGATTTGCCCGCCGTTTTGCAGAATACAAACGAGCCAAACTCATCTTTTACGACCTTGAACGATTGCTGGCGATCTTAAATAACAAAGACTATCCCGTCCAGATCATCTTTGCGGGTAAAGCGCACCCTCATGATAACATCGGCAAAGGTATCATTCGCGATCTGGTAAATATCATCCGCGCCGAGGAATTTCGTCACCGTGTGGTATTCCTAGAGGATTATGATATGGAGATAGCCGCCAACCTCGTTCGTGGGGCGGACATATGGTTGAACACACCTCGTCGACCTCGAGAGGCCAGTGGCACCAGTGGCATGAAAGCCGCCATCAATGGTGTACTGAACGTCAGCATCCTCGATGGTTGGTGGGATGAAGCCTATCGCAACGTGCATGGGTGGGCCATCGGTCGCGGTGAGGAATTTGATTCATTAGAAGATCAGGATCGGCATGATGCCGAGTCGCTCTATTCTCTTTTGGAGCAAGAAATCGTTCCACTTTTTTATAAACGAAGCGCCAATGGCTTACCCCGTGAGTGGCTACGGATGATGAAAAGTAGCATTCAAAATTTGAGTCCCATCTACAACACCAACCGAATGGTTCTCGAATATTTTTCAAGCTATTATCTGCCCAGCATGGAAAAATGGCACCGTCTTTGTCAAAATAATATGGAACTTGCAAAAAATCTTACCTACTGGAAGGAAAAATTGCAACAAAATTGGCAAAACGTTAAAATCATAAGCGCCGAATCGGAAAATGGACACGAAATCCCCGTCGGCGGGAAAATCCATGTCATAGCAACCATTGATACTGGCAACCTTAAACCAGAAGATTTACGAGTTGAAGTCTATTACGGCCCCCTTGATACCAATGGCACAATAATTGCAGGCCGTCATGTGGTGATGCAACTCCAGAAGCAGCTAAAAAAGAATCAATATCAATATGATGCAGTTGTACCGTGTGAAACCACTGGTCAACATGGTTATACCATCAGGGTTTTCCCATTTCATGATGAAGCCAACAAACCCAGCGACACCGGCCTCATCCGCTGGTTTGGAAATTAGCTTTTAATAAAACGCGCGTTTATTGTTCTTTGCAAATTACAAAAAATTTTTATATTTTGTAGTGCAGCCAATATTTAATTGAGCAACTATAGGTGAAAGCAATGAAGAAAATCAGCTGCATTTGTTTATTATGCTGGCTTTCCACTGCTGGGGCATGGATATTGGTGCAAATAGAAGACAACATTGTGCCCTTGTACGAGATAGCTGTACTCTCAGCCAGCACCTCTAACACCTACACTAATCCCTTTCAGGATGTGGCGTTTATCGCTACCTTTACTTCCCCGAGTGGCCGTACGTTTCAGAGCCATGGTTTTTATAATGGTTCGCAAACCTGGTTAATGCGATTCATGCCCGATGAAGTTGGTACATGGTCTTATTCCTGGCAATTTGCATCCACCACTGGTAACGGCAATTTTACTTGTATCGCCAAACAAAACCCCAAGTTGCATGGCCATGTCCGCATCGACCCCCAAAACCGACACAAACTGCGCTTCGATGACGGCACACCATTTCATTGGATAGGGGGAAAGTATCTGTCCTTTAAACGACCTTTTGGTTTTCCCGACAAACAGCCTCTGAGCGTCCCCGAACGTTACTCACCAGCTACTTATGTCGCGTATTGTAAGAACTATTTGAACCAAATCGCAGCAATGGGCCTCAACGGCGTGGTGCTGAAATTCAGCGTTCTGCCCTTGAACTATGATTTATGCACTATGGACCTCGAATATTTTGCCTATGCAGATCAAATCATGTATCACGCCATGAATTTGGGCATTATGGTGCAAATAAACATCTTTGACATTTGGGGAAAACGCAAAGAGAATGTCGATTGGGTAAACCCAGAAGCCCCTCCTGTAACCGATTTGCTGCTCGAACCATGGAATCCTTCTACTTATGCACAACAAACTCATTTTTATTTAAAATATTTGGTCAGCCGCTATGCAGCATTCCCCAACACCATGTGGGAATTATGGAACGAAGCCCAGCGACGTGGAGATTCTGCTGCTGCTGCCACCAGTGCATATGTGCCCATCATCCGCCAATATGATCCTTATAAATTACCCATCGGCGCTTCGGAACTTTATGTGGCAACTTATCCCGAATTGGATATCACCTTTTTTCACGGCGGCTACAAATGCGACCACACCGCTTGGAATTGGATGCATAATGCAACCTTGGATCCCGCTTCTACCGGCCTCAGTAAATGGCGGCCTTATGCTGCCTATGGCTTCAGCTTCGGACGACCCATATTATGGAATGAACTATTCCCCTATGAACCAGAAACCCAGGAACAATTAGCCTCCTGGTATCGCGCCTGCTTTTGGGGCAACCTGACCGCCGGTAGCGTCGGTACCAGCGAATCCCCCTGGGAATACATCGATCAGGTCCCTAATCTATCCACCACCTATCACTCATACTTTGCCTCTTTTATCAATCAATTGATCGATTTGAATAGTTTGATGCCACGCGATAGTGAGGTTCAGTGTTCATCTGGTACCGCAACCATGTGCGCCAATTTACAAAAAGAATATGTCATCTATCATTTTACCCAGAGCAACAATTCGCAAACAACCTTGCAAATTTATCTATATCCTGGCAATTATTATTATCGCTATTATAACCCCAAAAACGGTCAATGGCATGGGGATCGGGCATCGCGCAGTTTTTCTAGCGCTAATTTCAAAAGTTTCACCACACCTACTTTTAATCAGGATATCGTCCTCTATATCGTGGAACAAGGTTTTGCAGATCATGGGACTCCTGTAGAGCTGGCTGGTTTTACTGCACAAAACGATAAAAATGGCATTCTCCTTAGATGGCATACCCTTTCAGAAACGAATAACTACGGGTTTGAAGTCCAACGAGCTTATTCGCAAGAAGAGTATATCACCTTACAGTTTATTCCTGGCAATGGTACAACCCAAGTGCGACAGGACTATTCTTATAAGGACTTTCCCGATAAGGAAGGATGGTATCGCTATCGTTTAAAACAAATAGATTTGGATGGCAGTTCGGAATATTCCCAAGCGATAGAAGTGTGGTTTTCTCTGCCACCGCTATCTCCCCAATTACAAATTTTCCCTAACCCTACTCATGGTGGCGCGACCTTTTCGTTCCGACTCGAACAAGAGAATGAAGGGGAGCTGACTATTTATAACATCCTCGGTCAGCCAGTATATCGTAAAACCCTCTCTTCGAGCAATCGCGGGGTTGTTTCCGTTTATTGGGATGGACTTGATGAAAGCGGCAAGGAGATAGCAGCGGGCGTGTACTTTTGCATAGTAAAATCGGTGTCCACGCAAGTCACTTCAAAATTAACGAAAATGTTGGTTGTAAGATAAATATGAGATTGGTGATCGAGCATCGATCCCTATCGTAAAATATTTTTCTCTTGCTTAATTTTTCAACAGGCAATCGATATAAACCTTATTATAATAACAAATACAAAACAACACTCGAAATAATTGGTACAGTGAGATTATCTGTGCCAGCAGGGGAAAAGGCCTCCGTGAGAGTTGCCACTATAGAGCAGATGAGGGACAAGATCATCACCTTCATCAAGGGGATGGTTGCACTGAAAGGGCTTAATTTTGAAGCAGGCAGTAACCAAAGCGTTAAAAAGATAACCACAAAACTTGATAGAGCCATGGCAACCGACCCCACCCAGGAACGGGAATGGCCGAAGATGTAATATTTCTTCACCCCCCATCGCTTTCCAATCAGGCTGGCCAAGGCATCGCCCCAGGTCATGGCCATGACCGCGGCAACCGCAATGGGTGATAAATCGACCACACCGCCGGTGCGCCAGAATAAGCTAAAAACCAGAGTGATCGAAATGGCAAAGTAAACGGTGCCGGGCGATGAATCGTGAGCATCCATCTGTTTAAAAGTTTGCGCACGATAAAAATAATAATTTAAAAAAATGAACGATGCAAAAGGCACAATTCCCCAATACCAATCCTTGAAAAGAAACAGTATGCCCCATACCCACATACCGGCAGCAATATGAATAATCTTTCTCGTGACATCTTGTTGCCATCGAAAATGCTCGCCCATTTTTTCAATGGCAAACAATAAACCAAATGCATATGCATATGAGGCCAATAATCCTAACCAATTATTCTGCATCCTCATTCCCTCATCGATACGTCAAAAGCACATGATGGATCATAACAGTGCTGATGGCTTTTTGTCTATACTGCGATTATCATCTTTTAAATAAATCTGTGAAAACAAAATACCTTCCAAAAATATTAGCTTCCATTTTTGATGGATCAAGTAATCATTCTTTATCCTATTATCAGATAATCAGGATGATGTCCGTTTAAGAGGTCATGTATCTGGGTTCCTCCAAATGACATATTCTTAAAGTTTTTGCATATTCATAAAGCGAAACAGCCTTTAAGCATTAACCAAGAATGGAATAACCCCCGTCCACCACAATCGTCTGTCCTTGAATTTGTTTGGCTAATGGACTACAGAGAAACAAAACGACGTCTGCAACATCTTCAGGCGTAGTCAAACGTCCCGTGGGGGTTTTCTCCTTGGCAATCTTTAGCATTTCCTCACGATTGGGAAAATGTTTGAGGGCATCGGTATCGACAACGCCGGCCGAGACGGCATTGACCCGAATATTCAAGGGCGCCAGTTCTAACGCCAAGTGGCGCACCAACGATTCCAATGCCGCTTTCGAGGCGCCAACCGCGGCATAGTTGGGAATAGCACGTACCGAGCCCAAACTGGACACAGCAACGATAAATCCTCCTTCTTTTTTCATCAATGGTAGCGCATGTTGTGCTAAAGGCAATAAGGTTCCGGCATTAATGTCCATCGTCCAATGCCAATGCTTAGTGTTAAGCTCCAAGGCTGGTTTCAGCACGCCGGAGGCAGCATTGCTAACCAATATGTCCAGCCTACCAAATTTTTCTTTGATTTCATCGATCATGGTAGGAATATTTTCCGCTTCCCCTACATTCGCGCGAATAGCCAACGCGTTGGCGCCAGCGGTTTCGATTAACTTTAACGTTTCTTCGGCAGCCGTTCGTTGTCTGAGGTAGTTGATGGCTACATCTGCACCTGCTTGCGCCAGCCGTACCGCAATGGCGCGACCAATACCCCGTGAGCCTCCTGTAACCAAAGCTACCTTGCCCTTTAAATTACAGTCAAAAATGCCCATGTCTTCTCCTTGCAAAATTCGTCTATAATCGACATAAAATCTTTAGCAAAGCCTCTATATAATGAAAACCTTATTTAAAGTTTTTCGTCTGTCATAAAAAAGAAAACGAACATGCCGATGAGAAATATAATCGACCACATCACCAGAGCGAACGGCCGCGAGAAACCACAACGCCCTACTTCCACCACGGCACCAATAATACTGATGCTCATATAAATAATACCTCGCTTGCCGAATCTTCCGGCCTGCAAATATCGTCTTTTTAAATAAGATATCATAGAGCAATTATTTTTAGATGAAATTCCATGCTAAAAGTTTCTCCTATCAGCATGAACAAAATAACCCACACCGAAAAAAACTTACCTCTAACTCTTCTTTATCATTTTATAATCATGCCTTACTCCGTCCCGATTCGGTTGATGAAGGTACGAGAGATCTATTCCTGCCTCTCTAGCTTAGAATTCTGCCATTTGGCATCAATCTCATAAATAGCAATACCAAAAGCCACTGACACATTTAACGATTGCTTAACCCCATACATGGGTATTTCGATGGCCAAATCGCTCTCGGCTATTAATTCATCCCTTACACCCTTATATTCATGGCCGATGATCAAACAAAGAGGAAAACGATATGGTGCAAGGCGATAATCCACACTTTCCGTCGTCTGTTCTAACACCACAATCTGATATCCCTGCTGTCGTAAAAAGCGAATCGGCTCAAGAGCATTCTCGTAATAGCTCCAGGCTACGGCTTCTTCAGCGCCCAGACTGGTCTTGCGGATTTCGTGCCGCGGAGGTGTACCGGTTATACCGCAGAGATATAAATGCTGTAAATTCACCCCATCCGCTGTACGAAAAATGGAGCCGACGTTATGCAAACTGCGCACATCGTCCAATAGTGCCGAAAATGGCTTTTTTGCCGGGAGCTTATTTTTTCGTGCTAAACTCTGTTGTTGTAATTCCGCTAATGTAAGCTTGTGCATCGCAAATACCCTATTTTTTTAATGTACAAATATTCTCGTATATGATGCAATGCGATTTTCAAAATTTATTGCCCTCGTATGCATTTCTAATAACCGAGTCGATGTGCAAAAGGTTACCCCAAAGGTTACCTAAAAACATGATATTAAATATAGGATGATAGAAACGTCTGGCTCGGACAGCAAAAAAAAGGAGGGCACTTGGTTGCTCTCCTTTTTTTGCAATAACCAGCTAAAAAATTTATTTCTTTTTGCCCTCGATGGACTTGCAGTTCGAATGTGCAGGACAGGTGCTCTTGCAGGCGCTTTCCTTACACGCGCTCTTTTTCGCGTCATGCACTTTCTGGCAGTCTGCACTCTTTGACTTGCATTCATTTTGATTTGTGCAACAATCCGAGGGACATTTTCCATCTTTATGAAGCGTACAAGTTGCAGACTTTTTTGTTGTTGCCTTGTCGTCGCTATAGACTGTTCCAAAAGCGACCATCATCAGCATCGTAATCGTCAGAATCACTGCGAGTTTTTTATACATGACTGGAACCTCCTTTTAATTTTTGAGATGGATGCATTGATTAGATGTATCTTGATTTGTGGCACAACAATTCATCATCAACGTGGAAAATATTTGCCGCTGTTCGGGTTCGAGTATCTTCTTTTGAGCGAGTAGATGCTGAACCACTATCCGCTGCATGGCCGCTTGCAAACTATCCATTTGGTTGCAGATGCGATCGATTTTATTAAAATCATCGATATCATCCATAATCATTTTGCTTAACAGTAAGCGCCTCTCTGCGAGTTCTCGGCTAATATTGGCAGTTTTACGATGATACTCACAGCGGATTTGTTTCATGCGCGCGAGTTGCTCTTCTGAAAGATGTAATTTTTTCTGCAAAATGTCATCAGCGGTGATAGTGGTTTGAGGACAGCGCTTTCCCCCGCAATAGATGCAAAGCCGTTTATAACCCCACGTGGCTAATGCCGCAAGGTTCATCACCGTCAAGAAAAGAATGGCAAATAGGATGATTCGCTTTTTCACGGTAATGCCTCTATTTGTTTTTCAAAAGCCGCCATCATTGCTTGACCTAACGACTGTGGCGGATTAAGTTCGAAAACATCCATACTAAAAGTCTGCCATACCACCTGTTCAGGCGAAATAGCCTGATTCTGTTCCATGGGTTGTGGCAGATTCCCTAAAAAGTATCCACATAAAACAGCTATGAGCACAAAGATCACTGTTGCAAACGGCTGCAATTTTGGCAAAAAATAGGTTAATTTATGCTTGTTTGTCTGCCTGCTTTGCCAACGTGCCTGTACCCTTGTATACAAGTAGGGAGAAACTTTTACTCGTTGTTCGACAGTGCCAAGCCTGTAAACGTTTTGCACTTTCTTGGCGATAGAACGGCACAAGGAGCACTGCTGCAAATGATTTTCCATTTGCAACCGTTGCTTTTCATTCAACTCGGCCTCGAGAAAAAGAATAAGATTTTTTTGGCACGCTTTATGATTCATACCCTCAGCCCTTTGTATATTAGACACCAATGCACCAAAAAACTTGCATCATAATTCCTTCAATAGGGGTAATAATTTTTTTGCTAGATTCTTTTTAGCCTGGTGTAATCTGCTCTCCACTGTGGTCACCGAACAATCTAATATCTTGGCGATCTCTTGATAACTCAAACCCTCGTACCGATATAAAATAAGAGCGCTACGCTGCTTTACCGACAGGCTGTTTATGGCTTTTTGAACAAGATATTCGCTTTCATCTTTTTCTATTTTTTCCTGTGGATCATCGACGGCCGACGATAATACCTTGTTATTATCTTGTGATAAATTTTCTAATGAAAACAATTTCATCCGCCGGGTCCGCCTCAAAGCATTGAGACAATAATTCACAGCAATACGATAAATCCATGAGGTCAGTTGTGCATCCCCGCGAAATTTTGTAATGGACAGAAAAATCTTACAAAATATTTCCTGAACAGCGTCTTCCGCCTCTGCTCGCGATCCGAAAAACCGATAACAAACATTATATACTCGATCAATGTAACTATTGTACAGCTGTTTGAAGGCCTCTTCGTCACCGCATTGTAATTTGTTTATCAGGTCTTGCTGCTGCAACGGCATCTCATTTATTTTTCTAATAGGTGGTCAAATCCAGACAATATTTTTTATATTACCTGATTGAAAAATATTTTTTTAAAATGAATTATTTCTTATATTTCGTTGTCCTTTTCCTCGGCAATAAATTTGTAACTCCCATGGAGGGCGTTTGTATCAATGGTATGTCGTATAAAGCGACTAATGATCGAATGAACATTTTTAAATGTAATAAAAAATTAGGAGATGAGCAATGGCAGAAATAAATCATTCTTGTGTGGAAAGGTTTCTTCAATATGTCAAATTCGATACACAGTCTTCAGATGAATCCACTACTTTTCCAAGCACAGAAAAACAAAAGATATTTGCAAAAGTTTTGGTGGACGAACTACAACAAATGGGATTGAAAGACGCCTCAATGGATGAATGGGGATACGTGACAGCAACGCTGCCGGCAACCGTATCCTACAAGGTTCCCGTCATCGGTCTCATTGCTCATATGGATACCTCACCAGATGTCAGCGGCGAAAATGTTCATCCCATCATTCACAGGAATTATTCGGGGGGTGACATCGAGCTGCCCTCCGGGATCGTCATTAAAGCAGAAGAGAATCCAGCGCTAAATGACCAGATAGGCAACGACATCATCACCTCTGATGGTACCACTCTATTGGGGGCTGACAATAAAGCGGGTATTGCTGAAATATTCGATGCGGTACAGCATCTCATTACTCATCCAGAGATTCCTCACGGGGTTGTGCGCATCGCCATCACTCCCGATGAAGAAGTGGGGCGTGGTACCGAGCATTTCGACGTCAAAGCATTTGGTGCTGACGTGGCTTATACCATCGATGGCGAGTCCCTCGGTGAAGTGGAAGACGAAACCTTTTGCGCGGATACAGTGGTAATAACCATCACCGGCGTTAATGTGCATCCCGGTTATGCTAAAGGCAAGCTGGTGAATGCAATAAAAATTGCGGCCGATTTTCTCCGACAACTGCCCAAAGACAAACTTTCCCCTGAAACCACGGAAAAACGCGAGGGGTACGTTCATCCCCACTTTATCAGTGGGACCGTTGAAACGGCAACCATTAAAATCTTGGTACGCGATTTTACTCTCGAGGGCTTGCACGAGAAGGAAGCTTATTTGCAGCAGTTGTTAAATCAAACCATGCAACAGTATCCAAAAGCGAAAAGCGATTATAAGATAGAAGAATATTATCGCAATATGAAGTATGCACTCGATAAAGACCCGCGGGTGACCGATTATGCGATGGAGGCTATTGCGCGCAGCGGCATCACACCGAAGAAAAATATCATTCGTGGGGGCACGGATGGTGCCAAGTTATCTTATCAAGGATTGCTGACCCCAAATATTTTTACGGGTGGACACAATTTTCACTCCCGCCAGGAATGGATCTCGATCCAGGACATGCAAAAGGCCGTCCAAGTCATCGTAAATCTCGTCCAAGTATGGGCAGAAAAGAGTAAAAAATAACCGACCCCCTACATGAAAAAAGGCCTTTCTCGCTGGCAGGGAGAAAGGCCCTTAGTTCGGGACAATCGTCTTTTATTATAAAGAATTATTTTCTGCCTCGACGATTAGATCCAATACTTCTTGTGCCGATTGAGCTTTTAAAAGCTTTTTTCGTAATCCACCTTCTTTGAGTAATCTAGACAATTTAGCCAATATTTTCAGATATTCACCGACCGTATCCGCTGGTGTACCGATGACGAAAATCAGACGCACCGGCTCCCGATCTTCAGCTCCAAAGTCAATCCCCTTCGTCAATCTCGCAAAAGCGATGATGAGCTTTTTCACCGATTTGGTACGAGTATGAGGTAGAGCCACTCCTCTGCCGATAGCGGTGCTCCCCAGGCTTTCCCGCTGAAAAATCTCTTCTAAAAATTCATCAGCGTTATTAATCACCTTGTTCTTTTTCATCAACTCTACAACTTTGGTAATGGCGTCTTTTTTTTCTTTGGCAGCCACATCCAAATATATCAAACGGTAATCCAAATATTCAGAAAGTCGCAAATTCTTTACCTCCAAATTCCATTTAACCGCTTCCGGTTTTACATTGTCCAATGCTGTTAGTAAAACCCATTTTGATCACAATGATTTTTAAAATCATTCTATTTATTCGCTAATGAATTTATAGACTATAAATTTATATTTTTTCATAACAAAAGTCAATTAATTTTTAGAATATTTTATCTAAGTCAGAGTTAATAGAACATTGATAAAAGGATTATGGTACAAAATTTCTTAGAGAATTTACAAAATCTAAGGTGTTTTAAAAATAAATCATTATGATTTTTAGTAGAATATTCTTAACTTTAATGATAATAAAATAATTATCAAAAAAATTTTCAGTACCTTCTAATAGGAGAAAGGAGTATTACATGTCCAAATATCTTTGGGTTATCGGTACATGTGTGGCACTTTTGCTAAATTGTGGCCAAAGCAACATGAAATTGGAGAAAGGCACTCCCATCTATGAATTGGCAAAACAGGTAGCCAAGAGTTATCCAGCTTTAGATCCCGATGTCAATAAAACTTTGATCAAGTGTAAATATTTTACCATCACTCCTGGTGTTTTCTTCACCGAATTACAATTAGCCATGGGAAAACGTGTTCATGAGTTGTTGAATTTTGATCATCAACGGTTGCCAGAATTTATGCGCATCAACATCGAACGCATGGCGGAACGGAAACTGCTCTATCAAGCGGCTAAAGATGCTGGCCTTTCGGTTCCTAAAGCCAAACTGGACAGTACCCTTAATGTGATTTTTCAGCATAATGGCGGCAAGGAAAACTTTATCAAACGAATCAGTAACGATGGTATCACCTTAGAAACTGTAGAAAAGGACGTGGAACGAGAAATGCTTGTCCGTCAGTACTATGAAATGAGAGAAGCGCAACTCACAGTGAACAACGATGAAATTCTAAAAGCGTATGAGGACGACAAAACCGCCACGGTGCGTCATATCCTTTTGCAAACCCAAGGACAAAACGACTCGCTGAAACTTTTGACTCGGAAAAAAATGGAAGAGTTGTTGGCGCGTGCAAAGAGGGGTGAAGATTTTGCTTCTTTAGCCAAACAATACAGTGAGGATCCCGGCTCAAGAGACCGTGGTGGACTGTATGAAAATTTTCCCAGGGGACAAATGGTTAAACCGTTCGAAGAGGCCGCCTTTTCCGTGCCCGTAGGGTCGATCAGCGATATTGTCGAAACTCCCTACGGCTATCACATTCTGCAAATCGTCGAGCGTAAAAAAGAAACTCGGCCCTTCGAGCAGGTCAAAGACGAGTTACAAGCGCAACTGTTGCGCAGCAAACGACGTAACTTGAGAAATACCCTTATAGAGGAATTAAAAGAAAAAACAGAATTCAAAAGCTATCTTTGATCCTCTTATGAATGTCGGATAGTGGTAAATTGCTGGGTCAAACCACCCGATCAAAACCCTCAGGCCCGCCGGTTTTTCACATTTTGAATGGCGGGTCTGAGTATCCCTATTATGACAAGTATTTTTCGATTGAGATGAAAAACCATAACCCTTTTTGAATCTGACTGTGGGATTATCCATGACAGAAAGAACAAATTATAGAATCCGACCGGCTGAAGCCAAAGATGTGGGAACTTTGCTGCGTTTCATTCGCGGGATCGCAGAATACGAAAAATTATCCCATACCGTAGAAAACAACGAGCAAGCCTTGCTAGCCACCGGGTTCGGCGATCATCCCTATTTTCATGCTTTACTACTGGAATCTCTTGAAGGTGACCAATATAAAGCCGTTGGATTTGCATTATATTTCTTCACCTATTCTACCTTTACTGGCAAACCGACGCTTTATTTGGAAGACCTTTTCATCTTACCCGAATACCGCAAAGGGGGTTATGGCAAAGCCCTTTTCATGCATCTTGTCGATATTGCGGTGAAAAAAGACTGCGGACGAATGGAATGGTCGGTGCTGGATTGGAACGAGCCGGCGATCAAATTTTATCGCTCTCTCGGAGCCAAAGCCATGGACGAATGGACAGTGTACCGTCTGGATCGTATGACGCTTTTAAAACTCGCAAAAGAACGGTGAGTTCATTCAGCTTTTTATAAGATCAAAAATCGAACTCAGAGGAAGTTTATGGCTTAAAGGCAACCATCGATGGAGTCATAAACTTATCCCCGCGTGTTGTCCTGCCAATGCCCCCGAACTGAAAGCGAACTGTAGATTATATCCGCCACAAGGACCAACCACATCCAAAACCTCTCCTGTCAAATACAATCCGGATACTTTGCGAGATTGCATGGTTTTAGGATCAATTTCAGTAAACGGCACGCCACCGGCCGAGGATTGTGCCCAATCAAATCCTTTGGTGCCATTGACGGTCATACGAAAAGAGATCAATTGTTTTACAAGGTGCTGTATCTGTTCTCGCGTAACTTCAGCCATGGTGATCTCTGGCGGGATGCCTGAAAGGCGCATAAAGACCGGTGGGGCTTTAAACGGCAATACCGCCTGCAATAGGATTCGCAACGGCCATTCTGTCCCCTGAAATCTCGAAAACATCTCCTGCAATATTGATTCTTTTTGCGAAATAAAATTAATCATCAAATAACATTCGTGTTTCGATTTAAGCTTAATGTGATGGCTGATATCCATGATGCCAGGGCCGTTTAATCCCCATTGGGTAATGATGATATTCCCCTTTGTTTCTGCCACCAATCGTTTATCCTGATATAGATGAATAGCCGCATCCAAGCGTACACCCTGAAGTTTGTGCAATGCCTTTACATCGGCTATCACCGGCGCTAATGCTGGTCGATGGGGGATGATCGTATGGCCGAAGCGCTTTAGAATTGGAAAGCATTCCCCCTTGCTCCCTGTTTGAGGATGGGAGACACCGCCGGAGGCGAAGATCACTTTTGAGGCATAAAAAATATCCTTCTCCGAATATAACGCAAATCGATCATCTTTTTTACGGACATCAATAATCTTGCATCCGAGATGCAGTTCTACACCAGCCATGTTCAAAGCAGTGCTTAGAGTATCCACTACCGCTGACGCCGATTGCGAAAGTGGATAACACCAACCATCTTCTGTTGAATAGACAGGAATGGCCAGACGTCCCAAATAATCGATCAACTCCGTATGACCGAACAGCGTGAATGTTTCGGACAGCGCGATTGAATCGGCACAAGAGTAACGTTCGGCAGCCACAAAACGGTTGCTGATATTACACCGCCCGCTGCCCGTTAGCAACAGTTTTCGACCGACACGATCGTTCGCTTCGAAAAGTAAAATACGCCTCTCAGTCCCGGCAGCTTGCAATGCCGCCATCATGCCTGCCGGCCCCGCTCCGATAATGGCTATCGTCTTCATGGTTTTTCCTGTTGATTGCTGTAAGTTCATTTCTCAAACCAATCGATGGGTAATCGTGATGCTTGACCTCCGTCACCGCCCTCTTCGAAATAACAAAATTGGATAGAGTTGTTCCTCATAACATCAACACTTTCTCGAAAATTTTATTTCGGATTCGATGTTACATTCTATCCGAACCGAATCCCCTTCAATCAGTGATTGGTTTGAGCATCGTTCTGAAGCATAGTTGACCTTAAAATTGAAATTTAATATACTATTGCGATCAAATACGAACAAGCAAAATTTACCCCAGCAAGCAAATATCTTTTTATAAAATTTCTTGCTTTTTTTTATATATATTTTAAATTTTCTATAAATATTTGTACACACCGTGTAGGCTCTTGTAACATTTTGCTGCACGGAATTTTTTCCGCACCAGCAATATCCGACCAGAATCAGTAGTCTCATCTGTATTCGGTACAAGTCGCCCCAAAATGGGTGTACGCAATTTGTACACTAATTGAAAGGATTTTTTATGGAAAAAGGAATTGTTAAATGGTTTAACACATCTAAAGGTTTCGGCTTTATCACACGAGAATCAGGTGGCGATATTTTCGTCCACTATTCAGGTATTGCTGGTGAAGGTTTTCGTTCGCTAAACGAGGGGGATAACGTAGAATTCGAAGTCGAGGAGACAGAAAAAGGACCGCAAGCAATCAACGTGACCAAAGTCTGATTCCTTTTGCTAAAGCCCTGCTCGCTTCATGGCAGGGCTTTTTTCATTCCCTATCATTATCTTCCAATACCCTATCACATCCCGTAATAGTTAATAATTTTTTTTTAAGATGAAAAACGATTTTCATTGTATGAAAAGGATAACAAAAAATTATCGATTTTCTCAGGGAAATTCTATCAATTCTTCTATTTTTTGCCGCACCAACGATTGTAGCTCCTCGAGAGACAATGTCTTGATTTGGGAATAGGGTATGGGTTTCCCGAATTTGATTTTGATGGGTCCCGGTCGCAAATGCCAGCTCGTGCGTGATTTGAATCGATATAAACCCGAAAGGCCGATAGGCACCAAATCCACTTCGGCAAGTTGCGCCAGCCTAAACGGTAATTTTTTAAAATCTTGGAGTTTGCCGGTGCGGGTACGGGTACTCTCCGGCATAATTAGGATGGATTTTCCGGTTTTTAGTTCCTGTACCGCGCGTTCGAGCACAGACCATGAAGCATAGGCGCTGGATCGTTTGATAGGAATCATGCCAATGGCGGTGAGAAACCATCCAATCAATGGCCGACGCATTTGCTCAACCGCCTGAATGCCGCGAGTATAATTGGGTATATACCCCCCGAGAACAGGCACATCAAACAGACTGACATGATTCACCATGAAAAGATAAGTGGCCTTAGGATCGATATTCTCCAATCCTTCTGCTTTTACTCGGGCACCGAAAACGATCATCAAAACACGCAGGAGAAATTGACCCAATGGATTATACCATCGTGGTGGGAAGATAAGAGCCACCACGGTAATAAACAACAAAATGGGCACACCAAATAACAACCCGATAAACCAGGCAACAGCTGAGATGACCGTCTCTTTTATTTTCTCCAACATGCCCTTCTCCTCTATTAAGCAAGTTTTTTGTTGTGATAATTTCGGACCAACTCCATGAAAATTTCCACATCACCTTCAAAATCGGTTTGCAGTCCATCGAAATAGAAAACGCGTATGGGAAACCCTTGCAAATCTTTGCTCACCCGCGGATAGACGGTTTCGCAGACAATGCCATTCATGCACGTGAAGGGACTGATATCGATAACGCCCGCGGCACCGTGCTTTTGGAACCAGATCGCCTTCCCCACACTGATGACCATCTCACCATGAGCACCCTCTCGTGGCAGGTAGGGGCGGCTGAGATCGAGCACCTGGCGAATATGGCTGGGCTCAGGATAGTCCTGAAAATCCTCCGCAAAGAGCGATAAAATTCTGTGTTCATCGTGATGCATCACTCGCTGTCGGACTTTACAGCTCAGCATAGCCAGTGAAAATCGTTTTTTGGCTCGGAGCAAATTTCTCTCTTCTTCATCACTGGTGTACCAAATCCATTCGGCTACGTCCGACATCCACGTCTCTCCGCCACATTTCTCTACCAGACGAATCAAATAACTATTACTGAAATCATTGAGTCGGCAAAAAATCTCACCAACGATGCCTACTAATGGCTTGCGCTGTGTTTTATCCAAGGCAATGGTTCGAAAAGCATCTCGCGTGGCGGTCATTGCGATTAAAATTTCTTGCATACGTTCTTCGTGGGATATCCCTCGCAACGCCAGAGCCTGACAGATACGATCCAAAGAGGCATGGTAGATGCGATCGGTCAAACCTCTTTCTTTTTCGTATGGCCTTGTTTTCAACAATAATTTGCGTAGCACATCCGAAACGATGACCGCTCGCCAGGCGGTGCGGATCAATTCTTGGGCGCCTTCACCAATATCTTTATAGCCATTGGCGCTGGTAGGAGCGACCAACATAACATCTTCTCCTCGCTGCCGGAATATCTTCTTGGCCAAAGGTAAATAATGGCCAAAACGACAAGGTCCATTAGATGTGGCTAACAAAAAAGCGGTGTGCGCAGGATCGTAATCCGGTTGTTCGGTAACCTTTAAAAAACTACCCAACGTTACAGCCTCTGGCAAGCATTCATCACCAGATAGATATTTTCGTGCCAATTCATAACTATGAGCGTCATCCTCTGGTGCCACACAGGCATCGATACCGATAGATTGGAACGCTGCAGCCATGCAACGAGCACCTTCGTAGGACATGCGCGGAATATATAATTTTCGTTCTTTTAAATCTTTTTGTTTCATGACTGGCGGTATACCATATTTAATCTTGCTTGTTCTTCAATGATTTCGTGCTGAGAGACTCTTTGATGGCCTAAAAGATTTTTACTTTGCAAATAAGCCTCGCAGCGAGTGAGAATGCCGGCATCATTGCTATGTTCATCGAATTGTAGAGTCAAAAAAGGCGAGCCAGCAGCTTCTTTAATATAATGCTTGATGTATGAATCAGGTCCACATTTGAAATTGGTAATATAGATGATGTGTAAATGCTTATGTTTTCCGGCGAATACGGCTGTCTGCAATATCTTGCGCCCATAATTCCAGAACATGTTTTCGTGATGATCGCTGATATTGATCCCCTCTATTGGCAAAAATTCCAATGGCAATATGTTGATACCGTAATGTTGGTGTAACTTGCGCGGGACGTTCAAATTTAGCCCACCATCATACACATTGTAAGGTCGGCCCAAAAGGACCACCGCTGGTGCCTGCTGAGCATCGAGCGTGGCTAATGCTTCCCTTCCTCTCTGCTTAATGGTATTAATGAAATGGCGCTGTGCCTGATATGCCATCGCAATTGCTTGGCGATGTCGCTTCTCACCAACTCCGAGCTGGTGAGCCATAGGCCAAAGAGCCTTGGCGACGGCCTCCTCACCATCCCGAAAACGCACCACCGGCGTGAGCAAACGGTCATACCAGGGAGATGCATAAATGGTATTTTTAATTACCAACGGCAAAGTCTGGCCCCAGGGACAAAACCAAGATTCTTTCTGGGGTTGATCGGTTTCAGCATTAATGGCGTTAGGCACCAATACATAATCAACTCCTTGTTCCAGTAACTCGACCACATGTCCGAAAGCGGCGATAATAGGAAAACAAGGTTCGGTGATGCAATGTTCTCGGCCCTTACTCACAGTGAAGCGATTGGTGGGAGTTGAGACTACGACTTCTGCTCCCAACTGACTGAAATAAGTGCGCCAGAAAGGGAACCGATCATAATAATACATAGCTCGGGGCACCCCAATTTTGATGCCCAACCCATCGGGCGTTGAAGGTGCTTCTTCTAATTGTTTAAGATAAAAATCAACCAGATCAGGAAGAATGGCCTTTTGCTCGCTCTTGCGTTTCTTACGGTAACGTTCGGAGCATTTGTCGCCCCAATAGGTTTTTTCGTGATTGACAGTCATTTCTTGAATATCGCACTGATTTGAACAAGCCTTACAAGTGAAATGGCGTAAATGAAAATGCGCTTTATGCATATCAAAGCCTACAAAACGAGTAGCTCGTGGACTTTTTGCCATATCCTCTTTTGCCAGCAATGCTGCTCCGATGGCACCCATCACTCCGCAATACGGTGGCACAATAATGGGCTTTTGCAATGTCGCGGCAAAAGCAGCGGCCACCGAATGATTATAAGCGGTACCGCCTTGAAAATAGATGACATTACCAATTTTACGACCACGCACCACACGATTAAGATAATTTTGCACAACGGCAAAGGCCAATCCGGCCGCAATATCCTTCTTATCAACCCCTTTTTGTAGATAGGCGGATACATCTTTTTCCATAAAGACGGTGCACCGTTCACCCATCTGTACGGGTTTCTCCGAGGCAAATGCCAATTCAGAAAATTCATCTACAATCGAAATGCCCAGCTTATTGGCTTGCTCCTCCAGAAAGCTACCGGTGCCAGCGGCACACGCTTCATTCATGGTAAAATCAACCACCACGCCATCCTGAATCGATATGAACTTGGCGTCTTGGCCGCCGATCTCGAAAATGGTATCCACCGGCTCGCCGGATATTTTTTTTGCGATGTGATTGGCGCCGGTCATATGAGCGGTGATTTCATCCTGAACCACATCGGCACCAACCAATTCTCCGATGATCTCCCGTCCCGATCCGGTTGTACCCACACCAATCACTTTAATTCTCCCACCCCACTTTTGTTGCCAAATGCCCATTTCTCTTTGCACCACTTCTACTGGTCGACCATCGGTGCGAGTATATACTTCATCGATCACATTGCCGTCGCTATCCAATAGAACCAAATTGGTGCTGACCGAACCGACATCGATGCCCAAATAAGCTTCCATCAAGGTGTTTTCAGGAGGTAGTACTCGAGGATCTTTTGTGATAAAATATACGGATTGAGGGTCTAACTTTTGTTTATGAAAAGGCAAAGCGGAATTTTGATTATTGTAAATTTGCAGCTGCCGTAGCATCTCCTCCGATAATTTACCTCTTTGCTCAGACACGGCACAACCCAAAGCCGCGGCATAAAGATGGAGCCTGGGGACGATGAGCTCTCCATCTGCCAGCCCCAAAATCTCCTCCATGGCTTTTACCACGCCGAGATTGGCGGCCACGCCCCCAACAAACACCACAGGTCGATGGATAGTCTTGCCACGCAATACCGTTCCTTTATAATTGCGAACCACCGCCTCGCATAGTCCTTTGAGAATAGCTTCCGGTTTGTAACCGCGTTGTTGAGCATGTACCATATCGGTTTTGGCGAAAACAGAACAACGACCAGCAATATTAGCCGTATTTTCAGCTTGCATTACCAGTTCACCAATATTTTCGATGTCTAACCGTAGCCGGGCTGCTTGCTGATCGATAAATGAGCCGGTGCCCGCAGCGCAATCACCATTGCGGCCGTAATCAAGAATAAACACCTGATCTGTGGTAGGGTCACGATGGATTTGAAGAAAGCGGGAACCATCGCCGCCCATCTCAAGGATGGTTTGAGCGTCGGGTACGAGCTCGATGGCTCCTCTGGCAACAGCATGGAATTCATTGAGATAGGGCACCCCAAGAATCTCTGCCATCCGTTTTGCATGGATGCCGGTAACGTTTAATGAAACGGTTTCGCCTTTCAATTCGAACAAAATGGTCAACAGACGCTCCATGACCTTTATGGGTTCGCCTAGAACCGGCATATACATCCCATAAAGATGATAGGGCGCTTCATGAACGAATCGTTGCAGCGGACTGTTGGCATCTAATTCAATGGTTAATCCATTTGGCACCCGTACGATCAATTTCGCATATACCGACCCGATGTCGATACCTGCAACTAATCCATCTCGCAATCTAACATTCTCCTCTTTTTAGTCATATAAAATATCAAAGATTTGGCATTGTTTCAAGAGAAAATATCCTCCATTTGCTGGTTAATGAATAGAGGGGGTATTTACTTTCTGCTTGACATTATCAATAAAAACATGTATTTTGCTAATGCTTTTAAAGGACGGAGGATATGGGGGGATTCGATTATTAAAGTTCAAATCCACAATATTCACTTCAAACGATCGAGGTCTTCTTATGTATTTATTCAATAAACTGGTGATCTTTTTTCTTCCCTTGATTCCAAAATTCATCGTTCGCATGGTTTCGAAGCGCTATGTAGCTGGACCGGTTTTAGAAGACGGTATTCGCGTCGTGAAGGAACTTAATTCCAAAGGCATCTGTGCCACCATGGACGTTTTAGGAGAAAGCGTCAAGAAACTTGAAGAATGTGAAGAATCGATTCAAGAATACTTTAAAGTTTTGGATCGTATCCATGAGGATCAATTGGATTGCAACATTTCCGTCAAATTGACGCAGTTGGGGCTTTTAATCGACAAAGAACAATGCTATCAGAACATCAAACGCATTGTTGAAAAAGCGGATAAAATGAAAATATTCGTCCGTATCGATATGGAGGATTCATCCGTTACCGATGATACCATCGATATTTTTCTCCGTTTGCATAAAAAATATAAACGCACCGGCATTGTGTTACAGGCCTATCTGCGTCGTAGTTTGAATGACTTGAAGAAATTATCCAAGCAAAAAATCAATTTTCGCCTTTGTAAAGGCATTTACATCGAACCGAGAAGCATCGCGTTCAAAGATCCGGCTATCATCAATTACAACTTTGCCCTTTTAATGGATGTTGCCTTTAAAGCGGGCTGTTATGTTGGCATTGCCACCCATGATGAAAAAGTCGTTTGGCATGGTCTGCAGCTCATCCATCAATACAAGCTGAAAAGGGATGAGTATGAATTCCAGATGTTGTTGGGAGTAGATGAGGAACTGCGTGATATTTTGGTGGCTTCAGGACATCGATTGCGGGTATATGTTCCATTTGGCAAACGGTGGTATGCCTATTGCGTCCGCAGGTTACGAGAAAATCCCAAAATTGCTTTATATGTTATCAAAGCGATGTTTGGATTGAGGTAAGCCTTGTTGTCAGAAGTTGAAAAACAGATTCAACAACTTCGGGAACAGCTCCATTATCACAACTACCGCTATTATGTTTTGGATGATCCGGAGATTTCCGATCAAGAATACGATCGACTCATGCGGCAATTGATCGAATTGGAGCAACAGCACCCGGAGTTAATCACACCGGATTCGCCGACTCAGCGCGTGGGAGGCGCGCCTTTAGATGTTTTCGCACCAGCGCCTCATTCTATACCCATGCTGAGTCTAGACAATGCGCTGGATGAAGCAGAATTCCGCGCGTTTGATGAACGCACTCGAAAAACGTTGGCGATCAATCAGGAGATCGAATATTTCTGTGAACCCAAATTGGACGGCCTGGCAGTGGAATTGGTCTATATTGATGGAACATTAACTATTGGGTCCACTCGCGGCGATGGTTACGTTGGTGAGGACGTGACTCAGAATTTGCGAACCATCAAAGCTATCCCACTGAAACTAATAGGGTTACGCCCCCATCGATTGGAAGTGCGCGGCGAAGTAATCATGGAAATTCGCGACTTTGAAGCGCTCAACAAAAAACGCAGTGAAATGGGTGAACCGTTGTTTGCTAATCCGCGTAATGCGGCAGCCGGGTCGCTGCGTCAATTGGATGCGAGAATAACGGCAAGCCGGCCGCTTACAATTTACTGTTACGGTGTCGGCCAAGTAGAAGGGCTTTCATATAATACCCACCAGGAATTGCTGGATTTATTTAGGAAAATGGGTCTGCGTGTCAATCCTCTGGTGCGTTTGGTAAAAGGTGTTGATGGGGTGTTACAGTACCATCGAGAGATGCTGCAACGACGGGAACAATTGCCCTATGAAATTGATGGCATTGTGGTGAAAGTAAATCAAGTATCGTTCCAGGAAAAATTAGGAGCCAAAACTAAGAGTCCGCGCTGGGCGATTGCCTATAAATTTCCGGCGCGACAAGAGGTAACGCAAATACTCGATATTCAGGTGCAGGTCGGCCGTACGGGGACTCTGACGCCGGTGGCGATTATGAAGCCGATTCGGGTCGGCGGGGTAGAAGTGAGCCGCGCCACCTTGCATAATCAAGATGAGATCGATCGAAAGGACATCCGCATCGGCGATTGGGTGGTGGTGCAACGCGCCGGTGATGTGATACCAGAGGTGGTCAAGGTAATCGAATCACGCCGCAAGGGCCATGAAAGGCCTTTCACGCTTCCAGAAAAATGTCCGGTCTGTGGAAGCCACACCGTACGCCCGGAGGGAGAGGTGGCTCGACGTTGTATTAACCTGGCTTGCCCGGCGCAGATCAAAGAGCGCATCTATCACTTTGCCAGCAAACGTGCCATGGATATCGATGGGCTGGGTGAAAAATTAGTCGACCAATTGGTCGAAAAAGGATTGGTCAAAGATGTTTCTGACCTCTATTTTCTGCGCAAAGAACAGCTGATGAACCTGGAACGTATGGCAGAGAAATCAGCAAGCAACATCATCCAAGCCATTAAGGCAAGTAAGGAGCGCCCATTGGAGCGAGTGATTTTTGCCTTAGGGATTCGCTTCGTGGGAGAGCATGTTGCTCGGGTTTTAGTAAACGCTTTTGGCAGTCTCGAAGCCATCATGGCGGCCGACCCAGAACGGTTGCAACAGATATACGAGATTGGTCCGCAAGTGGCGCAAAGCGTCCATGAATTCTTTGCCAGTCCGGAAAATCGTCGTATCATCGAGCGATTGCAGCAAGGCGGAGTGAAAATGGAAACTGCCAAATCGCATAAAGGTAACCTGTTGGCGGGTAAGACGTTTGTCTTCACCGGTGCGCTTAGCAGCTTTACCAGAGATGAAGCAGAGCGTTTGGTAGAAGAGTTGGGAGGACGCGCGGCTTCTTCGGTTAGCAAAAATACCGATTTTGTGGTTGCAGGCGAAGCCGCTGGTTCAAAATTACAAAAAGCCAGAGAGCTCGGCATTACTGTATTGACGGAACAAGAGTTTAAAGAGATGATCGGCCAATGAAGTTGAAAGTCTCTCATTTGTTCTTTGTGGTGATAATACTCATCCTGATCTCTTCCTGTGCTGGCAATAGGAAAACGGGCAGATTGTCTTTTATTTCCATCGACGAAGAAATCAGTATCGGTAAAGAGTTAGCCCTTCAGGCCACACAACGATTGCGTTTGGTTCGCAATCAGGAGATCAGTCAATTTTTCAATGCCATGGCCCAGGAAATCGGCGCTGTGTCCGATTGGAGTGGTTTAAATTATCACGTTTATGTGATCAACGAACCAGATCTGAATCATTTCTCCCTACCCGGGGGACATATATACATTTTTCGCGGATTGATAGAGTCGGCCGAAAGTGCCAGCGAAGTGGCTGTAGCCATTGCGCACGAAATTGCCCATATTGCTGCCCGCGATGGGGTGGAGCGAATGTCGGCAAAATACGGCTATGCGCTGGCAGCTCAAAGCGTGCTCGGCCAAAATCCAGAAATTGCCGTACAAATAATTGCAAATTTGTACTCAAAAGATACAATTTTGGATTATCCCAAAGAAGCAGAAAAAGCTGCTGACCGAAAAAGCATCAAATATGCATGGAAAGCGAACTATGATCCGGCTGGCCTCGTGTTTTTATTACTCAAGATGCGGCAGGTGGAAGCAGAATCGCCACAAAAATTGGTGCTCTTATTAAAGACTCACCCATCGATTATTAGTCGATATCGTGATGTAAATAATGAACTTGAATCAGTGCCAGAAAAAGATTCTTTGAGAAAAGACGTGCCGGAATTTTCGAACATAAAAAAGCTTTTAAGTAAAATACCTTATTAATTTTTAAAAGTTTTTACCTCTTGTGGCATTAAATTTGCAGAATAAAAAGTGAAGCCGCCAAGGCTTAGCATTCCAGACCCCTCCTCCTTATAGATGCCACAAGCAGCGAAGCCCTCGAATCCTACGAGGGCTTTACTGCATCTATGATTATTCTTGCACCATCTGCCTTTCTCTTTGTGATATCAAAACGAACTTTATAGACGCAAAGCCAATACACAAACCTTTTTTGCTTCCATTATTTTGCCATGATACTCATCGAACGCTTGCAGGTGAACAATATAAAGTCCCATGCGGCAGCGCCTGCCTTCGCCGTCGAGGCCGTCCCAGAATTTTGTCGCCTGCGAACCCGAGTGCTCATAGTTACACAGAAATCGTACCAAATTGCCGTTACGATCGAATATGCGTATGTTGACACGAGCCGTTTGCGCGGGAAGATGATAAGAAATAGCCAAATAATCCTCAAATCCATCGCCATCAGGCGAAAATGGAACTGGAGAGACTTCCAACGTGGTTGAAGCTGGTAAAACATCGAAATACACACTATTTTGTGCCCCAGCCGTGTGTCCATTTGCTGCGGCGCAAGTGGCCCAATTGGTTCGTTCCGCAGACGGTTGATGGGGATTGAGACGTTCCAATGATCGCCCAATAGCTCCACCCCATTCTTTGGTGAAATCAACTCTATCGACCACTCGGCCATTGCAATCGTAGAGAACCACAGCGTCCCCCGTATTGTTTAGGGCAGGCCAATCTTTCAGGACAGTATAAATACTTGAACCACCACCATTTTCGGGATTAAGCATATCCGCTGCAATAACCCAATAAGAATGAGGCTTCACCAACAATGTCTGCGTCACCATAGTTCTTTTTTTTAGCGTGTCTGCGTCACTGATAAGCCACTTTTCGACATTGACCGAAAAATCACTGCGATTATAACATTCGATCCATTCGGGTTGCCCCTCCGCTGGTGAATACATAATTTCATTGATGACAATGGGACTCTGCCTATAGCCTATCATGAGGCGACGACAATCACGATTGTTGTTTTCGTTTTGATCGCCGCTGGTCTGTAAAGAACAGCAAAGGGTGATGGTGCCAGCTACGGTATGTTGCCAATAGATGGTCACCGACCGCTGCTGGCGTGGCTCTATCCCTTCGATTTCAGTTCGCGCCAGTATCGTTTCTTGATCCTGGTCATCAAAAAAATAAAAAGTCAAATGCACTTTTGCCAGGTCATTTCTACCCACATTTTCGACCAAACATGAGACTGCAATCGTCTCCCCTTCCTGCGGAAGGGATGGCCAAACCGTCAGCGACCCAGTAACGACCGCTGCATCGATCTGTTTCGGGCTGCAGCTGTTTATCCGCCCTGGTGTGGATCCAATAGGATCTTTGCAGGAATGCCAGTTTGCTGGATCGTTGCTATCATCTTCCCAGCGTATTCGCTCTAATGACACCAAACGACCTCCTCCCCAACTGGCACTATAGGCGACACTATCGATACAAATGCCCTCCGGCGACAACAAAATCACCTGATCTCCGCTATTGTTCCATTCCGGAAGCGAGGGAATAACTAAAGGCCTAAATGTAGGATCCTCGGCAACCGTGAGAAACTGATTGCTCAGCACCAAATACTGATCGGGTAACACCGATCTGCTTTCGGTTATGCGAACACCCTTGTGGGCATCTTTAATGGTACATCCTTGTAAATTAAAGGTAACATTCCAAGGGTTATAGAGCTCAATCCATTCCTGCTGTTTCTCTTCGGTATGGTAAAAAAGCTCATTGATGATCAACGCATTTTTTTGGTATGGAACCTGCACTTTTATCATGTCGGTGTTGTTCATAGGATAAGCATCATCTTCTGCCTTTAATCTGAAATGAAATTGATAAACCCCGGCTTCACACGGTGGTGCTTCATATGATAAGATCGTTGAATCTCTAGGTGCCACCTGCCGAGCCACATCCAATCTTCTTACAAGCATTGTGTCAGATAAAGCTTGCGCATTGATTCTGAAGCATTCCAACTCTTTCAGAAGAACAGGTAGATTGCCAAAATTTTCAATCTTTATTGAAAAAATAAGCGGTGACCCATATGTTACAGGGTAAGGCGATATCGATGCCTTCCGAATCGCCGCATCGGCAAAGGGCGCTATAATACTATTCCGTGCGCCAGGAGTAGCCCCAAGTGGATGGCGACAAAGCTCCCAGCTTTCCAAAACACCCAGGCGCTCCAGAGAGATGCCGACAGGAGTCTCCCCTCTCCAAATTAAAGAATCGACTATCCTTTCTTCCCCATCCAATAAATATAATGGCGTCAAAAGCGTTGACCACTGCTCACCTGTTGTTATTATCCGACAAGGTGGCTGCCAATATCCATCGTCAAAAGTACTTGCAGGACTAACCAACAGGTATTCACTGGGCAACAGGAATAAAGGTTGGTCGGTTAGCAACACATCTTTCCCCAGCTTGGGCGATCGCAATCTGTAACCTTCCAAGTCGATTGCCATGCTATCCGCATGAAATAGTTCGATCCACCAGCGAAAGCCGACTTTTGGATTCGCCATAATCTCGCTCAACAACAATCGCGGGGGCGGAATGGCCACTTTAACAGAGAGTTCGATGAGATTATTCGTCGGATTTTCATCCTCTGGATAATCTAAAACAATCCACATTCGATGTTGGCCGGCAGGAAGGGGTGGCAGGATACATTTACAGACAAACGAATCCTGAACAGCTATCATTTCCGATAGTTGTAGAATTACCAAGGTCTCTTCTAACTGCAGTTCCTCGTCCTGGTTAGCATCCCAAAGTATCGAAACCTGAAACCTTTTTACCGACCTCATGCCATAATTGTAGATAGTAAATATTCCATCCAAAGAATCGCTGGCGTTATTGGAGCGTGGAACAATTCTGCAATTCTGTCCTCCTAATGCCAGATCATAATCCAAGGGAGACACTGAATTACGTCTTCCTGGCGTGCCATTAAGTACCAAGCCATGGCGCCAATTGCTGGGTTGATCGCCAGCCGTCAGAATAATCTTTTCTTCGGAAATGCCATCATTATTGGGAACGGTATAGGCATAGCTGGAGAGCATTGTCGTGTCTGGTTTAAACAAAGAAACTGTTTCGCTACGAGTGTTGTTCAGACCATAGCTGCCGAACATCGATTTATCGATGGTCAATCTCAAGGCGCCTGGAGGGATGAAGGCATCATAATAGCGGCTTTGCTGATAATAACTGGGGACGAAAATGATGGCAAAACTCAAAGGAGGTAAACGGCTGCCGTCCTCGTGGGCTCTTATGCGGTTAAATCCTTCTCCATCGGACAATAACCAATCATGAAGGTCTATGGTGTCGGTTTCTGAGGTGTTGTAAATTTCGATAAATTCATCATAGCGTTCATTGCCAATGGGATTGAACATGATCTCCGAAAGAACGATCTGCGGCGATGAACGTTCCACCCAAAGCATGGCAATACATCCTAAAAGTAGAACAAGAATCCTTTTCAGATGCATATTTTATTCCCCTATAAAGCTCGCTTTTTTATTGCCAAATTCCATGAAATGATTCTGCATAGAGATGTCATCAAACAGACCATACCTATAATTTTAGTCCTCATCGGCGAATTCTTGCTCGATCGCTTGGAGGGGTATCATAAATGTTTATCCAGCGAAAATGTGAATGACGGGGTGTTCTAAATAGGATGGTAATAAAAACGAAGGTCAAAGTCAAGGGTCAAAATCACAACAAAATGGTCTGAGTGCGTTCAGAAAACGCTCGAGCCGCCTTATTTTCTAATAATAAGGCCGTGTCAAAATCATAAAAAAATAGTCTGGCTGCGTTCAGAGCCGACGGAGATGATAGAAATTGGCACACCCGTTACTTCCCTTAGTCTTTGGATGTAGTTTCGTGCATTTTTCGGTAAATCTTCCAAAGTTTTGGCTTTTTTAGTGCTGGTCATCCACCCAGGATGTGTTTCATAAATAGGTTCGAGTTTTTCTTGTATCCATAATTCGGCGGGATAATGTTCCAGTATTTTTTCGCCATATTTGTAGGCGGTGCAAATTTTAATCTCTGGGAGAGAATCGAGCACATCCAATTTGGTGATGGCCAGGGAAGTGAGACCATTCACACGTGCCGCCAAACGTACGATAACGGCATCGAACCAACCACAGCGTCGTGGTCGACCGGTGGTAGCGCCATACTCTCCTCCTATTTGACGAATTTTATCTCCAAATTCTTTGTCAAATTCTGTTGGGAAAGGTCCCATACCCACGCGGGTGGTATAAGCTTTGACGACGCCTAAAACCTTATCGATTCGTGTGGGGCCGATGCCCAAGCCGGTGCAAGCACCACCGGCTATGGGATTGGAGGAGGTCACAAAAGGATAGGTGCCGAAATCGACATCCAACATCGTGCCCTGTGCCCCTTCGATCAAAATTTCCTCGCCAAGATCAATGGCACGATTGATCAAAATGGAGACATCTTTAACATAAGGATCGATGCGTTTGTCGAATTCGATGTAATCTTGAATTATTTTTTCCGTATCCAATTTATCCGAATCATAAATCCGCTGGAGGAGCTTGTTCTTATATTCGATATTACTCAATAATTTTTCGCGCAGCGTTTGCCGATCCAACAAATCTACGATGCGGATGCCACAGCGATCATATTTATCCACATAAGCTGGTCCGATGCCGCGACCGGTAGTACCGATCTTCAACGCACCTTGTGCCTGCTCGCGCATCAGATCGAGGGATTTATGATAAGGCATAATCAGGTGAGCTCGATGGCTGATGAAAAGTCTACCAGTTACACTGATATTTTTCCCCCCAAGAAAAGCAATCTCTTCCATTAACACGACGGGATCGATGACCACACCATTGCCGATGACACAACGCGTGTGTGGATGTAATATGCCCGATGGAATCTGGTGGAGTACGATTTCTTCTTCTCCCACCACCACCGTATGGCCAGCATTAGGACCTCCTTGATAGCGTGCGACGATATCCGCCTTGGCCGAGAGAATATCGACAATCTTTCCCTTGCCTTCATCTCCCCATTGTGCACCAACGACAATCGTTACTGCCATGCTAATCCTTCAATGAAAACATATTCTATATTTGAAAAGGAAATGGCTGTGAGCTTTTATTTAATGTGTGGGTGTTCATTTAAATTATTTTTCAAAGGCTTACTCTCCATCCTCAATTAAGATAGAAGAAGAGACCCCCATCAATGCGTTTCAAAAAGTGACCCTTGTTTAAGAAGAAATCGGTTGCTTCACTTTTGACTAGTAAAACTGGCAACAGCCTCTTCAACGGAGGGATGGATATCGAATACTGATTGTAACTTTGTGACCGAAAAAAGTGTTTTGATTTTTTCAGAAATGCCGCACAATTTTAAATCTCCACCATTCTGCCTCATTATTTGCAGGCTATTGATCAATGTGCCAAGACCGGAACTGTTCATCCAACTCACTCGAGTCAAGTCGAGTACCACATGTTTTTGTCCGCTCTCTAATAGGTCGTGTAAAAGATCAATCAGCAATGAGGACTCTGCGGCACCGATGATATCGCCCTGCATTTCCAATACAGTGGCAGATGCCATCTTTTTTTGTCGAATTTCCATCCGCGTCTCCTGTAAAACTTTACCATTACTGACTTAGCGAGCTGCGCGGGCAGCGGTTCGAAGTGCCTTACGTCGTTCTTGCCATAATTGCCAATCTAGTGCAATTGTACTGGCAACATAAACAGATGAATACGTACCAAAAACAGTACCCACAAACAGCGCGAATGCAAAGCCGTGGATTACTTCGCCCCCTTTGAAAAAAAGCACCAATAATACCACCAAGGTAGACACACCCGTCAGCAAGGTTCGGCTGAGGGTTTGGTTCACGCTGATGTTCATCACATTCGTCAGATTTTCTCGACGGATGATCTTCAAGTTTTCGCGGATGCGGTCGTAGACGACGATGGTATCATTAATGGAATACCCGACGATGGTTAAAAAGGCAGCTAAAACGGTCAGGTTGAACTCCATACCGAGAATGGTAAAAACGCCGAGAGTGGCGATTACATCATGGAACAAGGCGATGACAGCGCCGATGGCAAACTTGAATTCAAAACGCCAACTAATATAGATTAAAAGACCGATCAAGGCGACGACCACCGAGTAAAAAGCTGCACGTCGTAGTTCTCCACCGATTTTCGGCCCAATCTGGGTGACGCTCAATACTTCATAACCGTGGGGACCAAAAACTTTGGTCAATTCGGTCTGGATGATATCGGATGTTGGCATCCCTTCTGCCATTTGTCCAACCCGTATCAAGTAAGTATTCTCGGATGGTTCGCCGATATGTTTGATCTCTGCGTCGCCGAATCCCACTTCGCTGATAGCGCTTCTTATTTGCGCTGGTGTGACCGGGGAACTAAATCTAACTTCTATAGAAGTGCCACCGGTAAAGTCCGTCCCGTAATGCGGCCCACCATTAATGATTAAGTAAACCAGACTGACAATAATGATAATAGCCGAAAAGGCATACGCATATTTGCGAGCCCCGATAAAATTTATGTTCGTCTGTCGAAAAAATTCCATATTTCATTATTCTCCTAGGGTAATAATAGTTCTTTTCGAAAATTAAATATATAGCTTTTTAATCGCAAACTGTGTGGTAAAGAAATCCAAAATCATCCGCGTGACAAAGATAGCAGTGAACATACTCACTAAGATACCGATACACAAGGTCACCGCAAAGCCACGCACAGGGCCGGTGCCAAAACTATATAGCACTACGCCAGTGATGAGGGTGGTGACATTGGAATCGAGAATGGTGATAAAAGCTCTGCTATAGCCAGTTTCAATAGCAGCGCGGATGGTCTTACCGCCTCGCAATTCCTCACGAATTCTTTCATTGATGAGAACATTGGAATCGATGGCCATAGCGACGCTGAGGATGAAACCTGCAATGCCCGGTAGAGTTAAAGTAAATTGGAAACTGGCCATGATCGCCAATACCAGCAAACCGTTCAGAATTAAAGCAAAATCCGCCACTAATCCAACCAAATTGTAATAAACGACAACGAAAATCATTACGACAAGCAAGCCAATGAGGGCAGAGCGCTGGCCTTTATCAATGGAATCTTGACCTAAAGAAGGACCCACTGTATTCTCGGCCATGACTTTTACCGGTGCGGGTAAGGCACCGGCGCGCAAAACCAATGCGAGGTCTTTGGCTTCTTCCATACTACCCATCCCATCGATACGGGCGCTACCTGTTGGAATTTTTTCCTTGATATGTGGGGCAGACGCGACTCGACCATCCAACACAATGGCCAACTGTTTACCAACATTCATGCCCGTCACTCTTGCAAAGGTTTTTGTTCCTTCACTATTCAATTCCATATGCACTTCTGCCTGACCCGCGCGGAAGCTGGAAGAACCTGCATCGATCTGAACTTCGGCGTTGGTTAGAGCTGAACCCAACAACTCCGGTTCCTTTTTGACCAAATACAACCGTTGGAAGGACTGATCTCCCATAACCATGGGTTTGGTAGCCCAAAGAAATTGCACATCGGGTGGGATCACCTCCTGTACTTCTGGCAATTGTAAAGCACGTTGCACAGCGTGCACATTTTGCATCGGTACGGAGATAACATCCGCATACCTTCCCGGCAGACCGCGTAGGAGTGAAGTGAATGGCTTTTCCTCAAAAGTTCTTTGATCCACCAGAATCGATGTGTCCTCTTGCGCTACGCCCTCGTCGGTTTTTTTATCGCCGAACAGATCGCTCAACGTTAATTCCTTTTCCTCGACCTTTTCCCCCGCTTTAATCGCCGCAGAATCAGCTTTGGTCTTCAAGTTCAGATCTTCGATACCTTTACGCCGAGCACGCATGACCCGGTCAATATCATTCAAAACCGACCACACAATCTCTGGTTCTTTGACTAATTTAAATTCGAGCAAGGCAGTCGTGCCGATGATGTTCTTCGCGCGTTGAATATTTTTGATGCCAGGCAATTCAATGATGATGCGTGAAGCGCCCTCTTTTTGAATCGATGGTTCAGAAACGCCAAATTGATCAACCCGATTACGCAACACTTCCAAGGTGCGATTAACCGCATCTTCGGATTGCTTTTTCAGATCGTCGATAATTTCGCTATCCGATTGTCCTCTTCGCCCGAAATAGCGATTGAGCTTGACATCGCGAGCGTTGAAATTATTTTGCAAAGCAGTAAAATAATCGATCCCTCGTGTTTCATAATCTCGCTTGGCTGCTTGAAGAATTTCCTCTAGCCGGGAGTCCTTATTTTTGGCCGCCTCATCCAAAAATTTGTTCAGGTCGACTTCATATACCAGATAGGTTCCCCCTTGCAAGTCGAGGCCTCGCCGAATCGCACGTCCTTCCACCTTGGTGATTTCAGCATTTACCTTGTGTAATTCATCGGCCAGACGTAACGCCTCATCCAATTTTTCCGCAGGGGTGTTCTTTCTGATTTCAGCCTCAATAGTGCCGCTGGTAACGCCGACTTCAATCTCCGGGCGTGTGAGGCCTGAAAGGGAACTGATCTTGCGAATTAAATCGGTCTCTCGATTTTGGAGACCACTGAGTTTAAAGGTCGGAATCAAAGACACCGTTGCCGCAACGATCAAAACTAAAACGAATAACATCTTGAAAATTAATGAACGTGGCATCTAAATAAAACCTCCTTATTTGTATTATGAAAATATAGTTTATAAATATACTTTTTTTCCTTGCAAAATGCAAATGAAAAGAATATCAACTCATGGAAAATCAATAACCTTACCTCATTTTCATGTTTTAATTTTCCACTCGATGGTTTTTAGCAATTTGTTTTCTTATTCCGTCAGGCTTCCCCCCCACCTTCACTGGCTGCGGCTTTGGGGTTCAGTTGGCGCACAACATCGATCACCGTACCGTCACGAAATTCGATCAACGCCACAATACGATCCTCAAACTCTGGTTTTGCCGGTATACCTGTCATTTTCGTAGCGAGGTGATGTAATTCTTCAATAGATTTGATAGGCAGATGACTTCCACGAATACGATCAAGCAAGTCTTGTCTTTTGGGGTTAATCGCAATTCCCCTTTCGGTGACGATCACGTCTATCATCTCTCCGGGCGCTGTTACTGTCGTTACCTGATCGACTACAATGGGTACACGATTGCGCACCAATGGTGCTGTAATCATGGTAATATGTGCATCAGCAGCATCGGTAAAGCCGCCGATGCCATGCAGCAACCAACCATCGGAATGGGTATTGACATTGACGTTGAAATCAAGGTCGATTTCCGTTGCCCCTAATACCGATACTTTGACCATCTGGGCAAAACATCCCTTGGTATGATAATTGTAGGATACAAACGGATTGGTTTCGATGTGATTGGGATTCTCACGCAAAGAGCGTACACCGTCGAGATCGAAACTCTGTCCATCTAAAATATAACGTGTCAGGCCTTGCTCCAGCAGCTCCACCATAAATTTCGTCGAACCCCCGCGTACAAAATCAGCCACCACGCCCGCTTCCCGCATCATATCTCCCATGAATTTGACAAAAGCCAGGGAAATGCCACCCGCACCAGCCTGAAAAGAAAAATTTTCCTCCTGCATGATGCCACAATCTTTGACAAACTGTGCTGCATATTCGGCAATGAGCAGACGCGTCGGGCTACGGGTAATTTGTGTGGTTCCAGAGACAATCTGCGACGGATCTCCCAAGGATTCCACCTCTACCACATAATCGACATTACCCCCCTCAATGCTCCATGGATAGCAGGGAAATGGCACCAGATGATCGGTGACCACAACCACTTTATCGGCATAAAGTGAATCGGCCAAAGCAAAGCCCAATGGCCCGCAAGCGGATTTACCGTAGAGGCCATTGGCATTGCCATGCCGATCTGCACACGGCGCAGCAATAAAGGCCACATCAATATGCAGATCACCATCCTGAATAGCACGAAACCGCCCACCGTGAGAGCGGAGGATGGCCGTTTTTTTCATTTTTCCTAACGAACAGGCTTGCCCCAGTGGGCCATTCATAGATCCCTCAATATGTGAGATGACGCCCTTTTCAATATATTCCACCAATTTGCCATGTGTGGGAAATAAGGCCGAGGGAGCCAGAACCAGATCTTTCAACCCGCGGGCTGCTAATTTTTCGACCACTTGATTGACCAGCAAATCGCCGTTCCGCAGATGATGGTGAAAAGAAATGGTCATGCCATCTTTGATCTCACACGCATCGATGGCAGCATCCAAGTCTTTTACCAATTTGTTATGATATTTGCTCGCAGCGGGAATGAGCCCCCCGTATTTATACCCACCACCGACATCAGCATGTGCGCCACGAAACGGCCGCAACGTTCGCCCATCAATTTCCGTAGGGATTAACCGACCCACGGCATTTTTTACATAATTCATTGGATATACACCTCGTGATATTACCCTAAGCTATTCTTGGTTTTGATCGGATATCATTCCTAAAGCCCTTGCCCGAGCTAAAATTTTCTCGGCCCTGGCTGCAACCGGCGCATCGATCATCTTTGTTCCCAAAGCAGCCACACCAGAGCCCTTCGCTTCTGCCTCCTGTAAAGCTTGAACAATTTGCCGCGCCTTCTCAATCTGTTCGACGGTTGGAGAAAATACTTGATGGATAGGTTTTATTTGCGCCGGATGAATCACCCCTTTGCCATCGAACCCTAAAGCCAGCGCCTCCCTGGTGCTTGCTATTAAACCCTCCACATCTTGCACATCAGAAAAAACCGTATCGATGGCCTGAATCCCTGCAGCTTTTGCCGCCAGTACAATGAGGGACCTGGCCACAAAACTCTCTTTACCATCCGGAGAGCGCTCGACACCGAGGTCGGCGCTAAAATCCTCTGCTCCAAAACAAAGGGCGACATTTCTCAGAGTCGCTCTGGCAATCTCATAAGCATGGAGAACACCTTTGGCCGTTTCGATAAGAGGCATAAAATGTAATGGCGATTGTATATGCCCTTTCTTTTCCACTTTTTCGACGATTTTTTCTATCCCCAGCACATCAGCTGCTGTTTCACATTTCGGGATCAGCAGGGTATCAGGTAAAGCCGGCACGATCATTTCGATATCTTCCTTGCCGTAAGGCGAGGAAAGGGGATTAATACGGACGATACGTTCGGAATCGCCGAAATCTAAGTTTAGCAGAGCGTTACGCACCAGGATTCGCGCAGCAAATTTTTCCGTCGGGGCAACCGAGTCTTCGAGGTCAAGGATAATACAATCAGCACCAAAAAGACCAGCATTGATCATCAAATCGGGATTATTGCCGGGGATGTAAAGACGGGTTCGTCGCAGCCGATCTTTTGCAGCAGCCTTTTTTGTTATGATAGGCAGCTTTGGTTCTTTCACCTCGCCTATTTGCCTGGCAGCCGCCTCTACCCGCGCGCGAATGACAAAATCAAGTGCCCCATTGTCCTTAATTGTTACCTGAGCATGAAGAACATTCAGCTCTTGCAACATTTCTGCAACGGTTTTCTCGATTGTGTCTCCAAAAAGCGCCCCAACAGAGCTTTGAATAGTTATGCGTAAACCACCGGTTTTCTCAGGGCTCATTTCCACGATGAGATCTCCCTTCTCATCACGGCCAACTCGAATCGAACTATTTACCATACCTCCATCCATTTTATTTTCACATTTTTATTTGAATTTACTCAAGCGCGACATAAAAAGCAATAGAGTTATTGCATGATGTGGTATAGTTTTTGAATAAAAAAAGGTTGTTGAAAAATCTCGACTTTGCTACAAAAATGCTTATTGATTTTATTTTATTTATGATTATTTACTTAGACACACAGCATATATCTATGGCAATCATGCCCCAGCGTTTATTATTAAAGAGGCATAAAAGTAACATGAAGTTATTCATTCACATTCAGCAAAGATTCTAAATGTCAATGAAAATCTAAATAAATGATCAATGATTCAAATTTTTTCAGGAGGCATGCAATGAGAGCCAACACTATAAAAGGGCTAGCTTTGCTCCTGTGGGTATTGGCACTGATGACTCTAACTTTTGGCGCCAGTAATCCTCCTTTCTGGTGGAATAACCCTCAAGGCTATCCAAATTTTCATCGTGTCATTACCACGGGTTCGGTCTTCAACGCCAGCGTCGAACCAGTTGGCGGTGAAATACAAGCTCAACTTGTCACCGCCATTGTCGACGTGCCGAATGTATTTAATCAATCGTTATCGAAAGATATCTGGGTGCAGGTGGAATGGCGCATCACCGGTTCTGGAGAATTTATCATTGCTGGGGCCAATGCGCCGCAGATGCGCTGGATCAATGATCCCATGAGATGCCCAGCCAATCCGCGAGATCCCTACCCGACGCCGGATGGAGAAGCCATGTTAATCGATCGAGATGTTTTTACACCCACACACGGCTTTCCGTTAGGACGTGAGTTTTCATATGAGGGCATTTCACCGCAGCCGGCTTGTGAACGACTGGTATTTAATTTTATTGTCGATCCCGACAGCCGCATCGATTATCGCATCGAAGTGCAAACCATCTGTTTGGAACTGGATTGGGGTGACGCCCCAGACAATCCGCAGGTAGCGACCGACTATCCGACGTTACGCATCAGTGACGGTGCGCGGCATGCGATTAGGCCCGGCTTTCTTATGAACCTGGCCATTGATCCAGATAGCGACGGTCAACCCACCATCAATGCCGATGGTGATGATAACGACGGCGATGGCGACGACGAAGACGCCATCACCACCACACCGATTCAACTTTTAGTCGGGGTAAACCCAAGCATTTCCATTCCGGTCACAGCACCCACAGGGACAACTTATACCGTCCGTGGCTGGATCGATCTGAACGGCAATGGCAGCTGGAACGACCCCGGCGAAACCGCAGCAGTAACAGCCACAGGCCCGCAAACAGTGGTGTTGAATTTCCCACAAGCGCCAACTGCACCTATTACATTGACCTATGCGAGGTTTAGGCTGTCAACAGATGCCACCAGCATTGCCAACCCCACAGGTTTAGCCCCTGACGGTGAGGTAGAAGACTATCCAGTGACCATTATACAACAGCCGCGTGATATGGACTTTGGCGATGCACCTACCAATGGCTATAACTATCCGGTCATGTTTGAACAAAATGGCGGTCGTCATACCATTGTTCCCAATTTCTATTTTGGGTCTCGAGTCGATATGGATACCAACGGGCAACCTACTGGCGATGCCGATGGTGATGATCTCGATATCGATGGCGATGATGAAGACATCACCGGTGATACCAACATCACCCTTGTTGTCGGCCTCGTACCTCAATTCTCTGTTCCCGTTATGGCTCCCATCGGTCAAGCGTTCACGGTATCTTGCTGGATCGATATGAATGATGATGGCGATTGGGATGATCCCGGCGAATTTGCTCAGGCTAATGGAGTTGGCACAGGCGGAACAGTCTATGTGCCCATCGTTTTCTCACAGGCGCCAACCACTCCGACAGATCGTACTTATATACGTTTCCGCCTCTGCTCACAAGCAAGTTATATCATGTCGCCTGCGGGCGAGGCACCGGATGGTGAAGTAGAAGATTATACAGCCACCATTCTTCCGCAACAAGATTTATTGGATTTTGGTGACGTTCCGCCCGATGGCAATAACTATCCATTGATGCTGAGCGAAAACGGCGGTCGCCATATCATCGTACCTAACTTCTGTATTGGAAATACTGTCGATATGGACACCAACGGTCAGGGTAATGCCGATGCCGACGGCGACGACTATGACATCGATGGCGACGACGAAGATGCTTTTCCATCTACCACCGTCACGCTGACGGTCGGTATCAATCCCTCGTTCACTATTCCGGTCACCGCGCCGCTTGGACAAACCTTTGCTTTGAGTTGCTGGATCGACTTTAACGCCGATGGCGACTGGACCGATCCCGGCGAGTTTGCACAAGTAACGGGAGTTGGAACGGGTGGTGTTACCAATGTCACTTTGAATTATCCTACTGCTCCCTCTACCCCGGTACCTCGCACATATATGCGATTGCGATTGTGTACCGATGCAGCAGCGATTATGTCGCCAGCAGGATTGGCACCCAATGGCGAAGTTGAGGATTATGTAGTAATCATCCAAGCGGTTGAGCCCGATCTGGATTTTGGCGACGCACCAGACGATCCGCAAAATCCGAATGATTATCCAAGCCTCCTATCTGGCAATGGAGCCAGACATACCATCGTCCCTGGCTTGACCTTGGGGAGCTTCATCGACGGTGATCCCGACTCGCATCAATTAGCAGGTGACGCCGCCGGCGATGACACAGACGACGGCAATGACGACGAAGAGGGTGTCGATCCCTCCCAGTTGGTCTTCACCGAAGGACAGGCAAAAAATATCGTCGTCAATGTCAGAACGCCTTCCTTTATGACCGTGTACGTTTATGGCTGGGTAGATTATAACGGGGATGGAGTGTGGGATACCAGCGAACGAGCCTTTGGCCAGTGGACTGGAATTGGTGCTGGCCAGGTCACGCTGGCTTTCCCAGTGGTACCAGCAGGATCAGCTTCACAGACCGGAGGACGTAGCTATGCCCGCTTCCGAATGAGCACCAATCAAGCGGCTATCAGTTTGCCGACCGGTCTGGCTCCGGATGGTGAAGTGGAAGATTATCCGGTGGATATTTTAGTGCCGGTTGAATTGTCCTCCTTCAGTGCCACTTTTGTCAACAATACGGTCCGATTGGAATGGACCACACAATCGGAAACAGAAAACCTCGGCTTCCATATTTTCCGTTCCGAATCGGAAAACGGCAATTATAACCGCATCACCCAAAGCATGATTCCAGGCGCTGGCACCAGTCAAAGTGTACATCGTTACCAGTACATCGATGAATCGATTCAAACTGGCAAAACGTATTATTACAAATTAGCCGATGTAAACTATAATGGAATATTGACCATGCACGGCCCCATTACCGTGCTCACAGCACCTAAAAATTATGAATTGGGTCAAAATTATCCCAATCCGTTCAATCCACAAACAAAGATCACCTATCGAATGACGGAACCTGGGAATGTACAACTGGGCATATATAATTTGCGGGGTCAGCTCATTCGTACCCTGATCTCCCAGGACATGCCTATTGGCGAACATTCAGTGATTTGGGATGGCAAAAATGAAAGCGGCCAGCTCGTTCCCAGTGGCACTTATATTTATCGTATTAAAATCAATAATTTTGAAGACACAAAGAAAATGGAGCTGATCAAGTGAGGTGATTCTCGGCGCTGATTTTTCACTTAGCAAATGGTGAGATCAGCACCGGGAATTCACTTTAGGGTTTCATCGGCACAGCGTATATGAAAGGTTAAAGCCTGAATTCCCAATCATTGGGTTAATTGGAATAAACGAAAATATTGATTATTAAAATCGGCTATCGATCATCTTTTCATTGATCTTAAATATTCGCTCAAAAATGAAAAGAATTGATAACCGATAGAAATAGCTTGGTATCGATCTCACGGCGAGATGAGATTTACCAATGACGCCCACGTCCGGGTGAATAAAGCGGCGAAAGGTTTTCTTTTCAGCCGCTTTTTCATTGTATCGTTTGATTTTTTCATGACTTTTATTATTTTAAAATAACAATTTTCTCATTTATTAGGAGCAGACCGATGAATTTTCAAACGTTATCAATAGATGAGTTTTCCGTACGCATCTTCGACCTTTGGAAAAATCAATGGCTGGTACTCACCGCCGGAGACTGGCTAAAACATCACTATAATGCGATGACCGTGGCGTGGGGCAGCCTGGGGGTTATGTGGAATAAGCCCTTCGTCCAAGTGGTAGTAAGGCCTACACGTTATACTCACGCGTTTATGGAAACCTATCCAACTTTTACTCTTTGCGCTTTTCCAGAAAAATATCGCAGCGCTTTACAACTTTTGGGCAGCCGTTCCGGAAGAGATGGGGATAAAATCCGCCAGAGCGGTCTAACCCCCATGGCCTCTCAGAAAATAGCTGCCCCATCGTTTAAAGAGGCCTCATTGATTTTAGAATGCCAAAAGATATATTGGGACGCCCTGGATAATAGCCATTTTTTCGATGCCACCATCGAGAAGAACTATCCACTAAAAGATTATCATACTATCTATTTCGGCGAGATTTTGGCTATCTTTCAATCTACTTAGATGGCTATTTGCTTAAATCGATTACCTGCGGCTTTTCTAAGGTGATAAAATCCTCAAATGCCATTTTTACAAGTTCTCGATGGGTGCCAGCATTAAAGTAGATTTCTTTGTCCTCCTTAAGAGTAACATCGACGATCATATCGATCCCAAACAACGATCCAAGCGGCGGCATGGCGCCCAGTTCACAATCCACACACAAACCTTTAAATTCTTCTTCAGTGGCCAATTCTATATTTTTTGCGTTCACAGCTTTTTGGAGTTTGGGAAAATCAATTTGACGCGAGGCTGGCAACACAACCATGGTTAGCCTACCGTCGATGCGAACCATGACGGTTTTGGCCAGTTCTTTACCCGGCACATGGGCAGAAGCAGCAATCTCCTGGGCAGTATAGGCAGGGGAATGGCTGACAATCACATACTTGATATTGTGCCGATCCAAAGCTTCTTTCAATCTCTTTATCGGCATAACAGCCTCCTTGTTTAACGTTTGACATAGCTTCCAACCGACAACTTGATGGATGTAAAGCTATTTTCATTTGCCAAGGGTTCTACGATGGTGTTGGCGTAGACTCTGATCCCTTTCGGAACAACGGCATTTTTACCTATAACAGTAAGGCCACTATACAGATGTTCCGGGAACTTTTCATTAGGTTGATCAGCTTGACCACCACCAATGCGGGCATCTGCACCTATATTTACATTTTTATCTGCAATGACCTGTTTTAGAATGGCGCCTGATGCTACATAGCTGTCTTGCATAATAACCGAATCTTCGATCACGGCATCTTTCTGAATGCGCACCCCTGGTGATAGAATTGAATTTTTTACTTCACCTTCAATAACGCAACCGGCAGAGATAACCGAATTATGAACTCGAGCGTGCGCACCTAAACGAGCTGGCGGACGGTCTCCTCGCTGATCCTCCTCATCATAATTGGTACGTACAGCCCATTCACCTAATCTCAAGCCGGATGCTGGATTTAAAATATCCATATTCGCCTGCCAATAGGCCTTAAGCGTGCCCACATCAGCCCAGTATCCTTCGAACCGATAGGCGAAAACCTCCCCACCTTTAATCGAATCTCGGATGATATGTTTTCCGAAATCGTGGCCACTGCGATGTTCCAGGGCTTTCTCTAAAAAGTCAAAATCAAAAACATAAACCCCCATAGAAGCCATGTTGGATTTGGCCTTTTCAGGTTTTTCTTCCCAATCGATAATACGCTGATGCTGATCGGTAATAGCGATGCCGAAATGGCGGGTTTCTTCCCACGGCACTGGCATCATCGCGATGGTTATTTTAGCATTTCTCTCTATATGAAATTCGACCATCGGTGCATAATCCATTTTGTAAATATGATCACCCGAAAGGACCAAAACCCGTTTGGCATTATAACGTTTAGCGAATCCCAGATTTTGCGCAACGGCATCAGCGGTGCCACGATACCAATCATAATCTTCGATGCCGGTTGAAGGGGGAAGGATCTTAGCACATCGTGTACGCCCAACCCAATCCCAAGCTTCGCCAGAACCAATATGTCCCATCAATGAATAGGGTCGATATTGGGTGAGGATGCCTATTTGTTGAACTCCGGAGTACATGGCATTGCTCAAGGTAAAATCGATGAGGCGATAACATCCGCCAAAAGGCACGGCAGGTTTGGCACGCATCCATCCGAGAACATTCAAGCGACTACCCATACCACCTGCAAGCAAGAAAGCAACCGTTTGTCTCATTTGATCGTCCTCCCCTCCGATATTTGCAGCGTCTTGAAATCCTCTTCGGTTTTATTAGGATAGATAATACAATTACACCCGATTTTCATGTGCGCCGGAAGGACGGTATTACGCCCAATTACGGTAATTCCGGAATTCAGCAAGTCCGGATATTCTTTATTGAAGCCTTTGCATATCCGACTGCCGATGATCGAGTCCCGCCCGATGACGACCTCAACATCGGTGATCACTTTTTGTACCTGAGCACCTGCCTGAACCTTGCTATTAAACATCAGGATTGAATCTTCAACCAGCGCATTCTCTTCGATGACGACTCCAGGGAAAAGAATCGAGTTTTTCACCGTCCCGTTTACCACACATCCATGATGAATCAACGAATTGCTAAGAGATGCTCTTGGGCCCACGACCGCTGGCGCGCGATCCCGGATGTGCTCATTATCGAGATTGGTACGTACCATCCACTCATGGATTTTTATTTTCGAATTCGGGTCCAACAAATCCATGTTTGCTGCATAATATTCATCAATGGTGCGCGTATAGGCCCAAAAGCCATCAAATTTATATCCATATACTTTTTTGTGATCCAAAAGAACCGGCAATATATCCCGTCCAAAATGTTCCGTTAATGGTGGACGCATCATGACGTCCATAATGTAAGTCAAGGCATCAATACTAAATAAATAGATGGTCATGGATGCCCAATGAGAAATAGCCTGATTGGGTTTTTCGACATATCGCAACAATCGTCCACCCTGGGGATCATCGTCGGCTATCACTCCTTGACCGAAACGTTCGGTACCGTTCTCAGGAACGGAGACGAAAGCCACACTGACATCTGCATCCATGCGCAGATGAAATTTTAGCATGTCCTGATAATCCATTTTGTAAATATGATCACCCGACAGCACCAAAACATAATCCGGCCGATAACGGAAAACAAATTCCATGTTCTGATACACCGCATCGGCCGTGCCACGATACCAATCCGAACTACGCGTGCCTTTCATCGGCGGCAGGATGGTTATTCCGCGCTGACTACCCACCATATCCCAGCCGGCTCCAGAGCCAATATGATTGATGAGTGAATCCGATCGATATTGGGAAAGAATACCAATACGCTCGATGCCAGAATTCATGAGATTGCTTAAAGGAAAATCGATGACACGATATAACCCCCCAAAGGGTAATGCCGATTTAGGACGATAAAGTGTGAGAACCGAAAGTTCGTCTACTCGGCCACCTGCCAAGACGAGTGCTAAAATTTTTTTCATGGACGATCCATTTTCTCCTTCTTCATTGCATCACACCATCCACCTTCGGACCTACTGAAAATAAGCAAATCTCATTCTATTTTAAGAAACAAAAGTCCAAAAATAAAAGCAAGCAATTTTTTCTATTTCCTGACGACCTTTTAAATAACAGACGAACTTGACTCTCTCTCCACGTTACTATCCCATGGTATTATTTGCTTGGATTTTATCTTCAACATGTTTATTTTTAAAACGGAAATTATGTCGACAGGAAAAGAAATATTCCCTTTTTCAGCCATTGTCGGACAGGAAGCGATGAAGATGGCTCTCATCTTGAACTTGGTGGATCCGACAATTGGGGGGGTACTCATTCGCGGTCAAAAAGGGACGGGCAAATCCACCGCCATACGTGCGTTGCCGGGAATTCTGCCTCTCATCAAAGTGGTCAAAAGTTGCCCTTATCATTGTCCACCAGACGAGCCACGACAGATGCATAATGGCTGTTTGGCACGTTATCAGTCTGGTGAAAAATTACCCTGGCATCAGCAGCAGGTTCCACTCATAGAACTTCCTTTAAATGCCACAGAAGATCGCCTGGCCGGCACTCTCGATATCACTAAAACGCTGGCGACTGGCGAAATTCAGTTCCAACCAGGACTGCTGGCTTCTGCGAATCGGGGCATCTTATACATTGACGAAGTGAATTTGTTAGACGATCACCTTGTCGATTTGTTATTGGATGCAGCGGCATCAGGGCGTAATTATATCGAGCGCGAAGGCATCTCTTATTCCCATCCCTCACACTTTATCCTGATTGGCACCATGAATCCCGAAGAAGGGGAATTACGTCCACAACTTTTGGATCGTTTCGCTCTCTGCGTCGAGATTTCTGGATTGATTGATGAGAAACAACGTCAGGAGATCGTCCGTCGTCGTCTCCTATTCGATCAGGACCCTTCAGGTGTTATCTCTCATTTTGCCGCAGAAGAAGCACAAATAAAAAAGCAGATTGCCCAAGCCCAAAAACATCTGCATAAAGTTCAGATACCCGATGATATAGTCGAAAAGGCATCTAAATTAGCTGTGGAGCTACAGGTACATGGCCATCGCACCGATATCAATATCATCAAGGCCGCACGGGCGCTGGCAGCCCTTTTGGATATACAAGCTGTATCTGAAATTGAATTCCTGGAAGTAGCTCCACTGGTATTGATACATCGCCTCAAGAAAAATCCTCTCGATACATTCGAAATAATGCAACAAAAAATCAGGCGAGCCATGCTACAAGTGCTCGGTCATTCTCGCGCAAGCGTCACCCCACCAGCAGCGGCGACAACAGATGAAATCGATGTCGATGCCGAAAGCATGCAAATCCCTGGCTCGGCTGCAGCCGGCAGCATTTTATTCGATTTTCTTAAAAGTCCGCAGCCGCCGGTAAGACCGAGCTTCCGGATTGGCGAGCGCCTCATTTCGCCTGTCATCGAAGCGGACGCGAAAAGGCTTCACTTCAATAAAAGAAGGTACCCTGATTTTAATCGCGGACGAGCCACAACTTTAGTGCCATGGCGCACACAAACAAAGTTGGTACATATCTCTTTTGCCGCCACACTACGAGCTTATGTCCGCCGGCAAATTTCAATTCCCACTCCACAAAGAAAAGCAATCGCTCCTGAGGATATCCATTACAAAAAACTAAAACCTTTCCGACAGTCCCTGATTATTTTTTTGGTAGATGCTTCGGAATCGATGCTATCCGAAGAACGCATGCAATTGGTAAAAGGCTTCTCCCTGATGCTATTGAATCGTGTCAATCGTAATAGATGTGCTGTGGCCATCGTCGTTTTTTCCGGCGAGCAAGCGCGAATCATATTGCAGCCAACGCGCAGCATTCAGATGACGCGAGAACAAATTACCGATATTCCCTGCGAAGGAACCACGCCAATGGCTGCCGGTCTACAACTAACATTGCAGCTCATCCGCGCGCAAAAACGAAAAAAGACCTTGCAAAACATTACCTTAATCGTACTCTCGGATGGAGAGGCAAATATCCCCCTCATCAGAAACTGTTGAAAAAGTCGCTTAAAAATGCTATTTTATTCCGACAATTGCCAATGAACAAATTAAGGAAGTAAAATGGCGCGATTCAAAAATTACAATTATAAGCAAACCATTATGGTGCCAGTGACGCTTGAAGAACAATTGCTTCCTG
>FWPV01001960.1_pt1 | contig 52786 bp, 47 predicted proteins | sample 2228371 | NCBI WGS metagenome assembly FWPV01 (sample SAMEA103939776, study PRJEB20133) | metagenome
AAAAGTACCTAATCCAACATGAAGAGTTAACTCTTTTATTTTTACACCTTTCAATCTTATTTCTGAAAGAAGTTCTTCTGTAAAATGAAGCCCTGCTGTTGGTGCTGCTATTGAACCTTGATATTTTGCATAGGTGGTCTGGTAGGTCTGAAGATCAGATTTATCTGGTTTACGTTTAATGTATGGTGGCAGGGGCATATAGCCATAATTCCATATCAAATCATTAAAATCCCCTGTGAATTCAAATGTTGCGATACAGCCATTTTTAATCTTTGCCTGAAACCCATCTGCAAAATATACTTCTCCTGTATATTTACCTTTTGTTAATATCTCCCATGAATGGTCTTTAATTTCTTTAACAAGCAAAATCTCAACAGGCTTCCCGTTACTTTTTTTCCCGATAAGTTTTGCAGGAAATACTTTTGAATTGTTTAAGATTAATAAGTCACCTTCTGAGAGATAATTAATAATATCTGTGAAAGTTCTATGCTCGATCTCGCCATTATTATGGACTACGAGCAACCTTGAATTACTTCTTTTCTCAAGAGGTCTGTTGGCAATTAGCTTTTCTGGAAGATTGAAATCGAAATCAGCGGTATTCATATAATTTTATTATAGTGCCCGGGTAAAAATATGAAAGGATTTCTTTATAGTTTTTCCCTTCTCGTGCCATTTTCAGAGCACACCATTGACACATTCCAACTCCGTGTCCATAGCCTTTGCCGACAAAAAAGAATGTATTTGCATCTCTACTGAGGAAAAAATTTGTACTTGGAAGACGGCTCCATCCAATAGTTTTTCTGAATTCGGTAGCAGGAATTCTTAGAATGTTGGAATCTGTAATAATATTTATTTCTTTTACTCTATTGGTTGAAGTATATGATGCTATAGATATATCTTTGATTAAAGGAATATTAAAAGCCTTTTCAATTTCTTTAATATCAATGCTTCGTTCCCATTCTGAATAAGGAGATAGGTCACACTTTGTTTCAACAGACTTTAAATAAGGATAGCTTTTCCCGAAAACTTCTTGCGAATTTTCTGTTTTTCCTCCACAGGTAGAATGATAAAATGCTGCTATGGGAGAGTTATCATATGTGAGAATTTCACCTTTTGTTTCTTCAACAGCGTATGCAATGCGTGCATCAGGATTATTGCCTTTATAAACCTGATGGATAACTGATGATGCTATGTGATAGAGTGAGTCTCCATTTGTCTTTTTCTGATATATGGCATAAGTTCTCGAGACAACAGCCTGGGCTTTTAATGCCTCCATGTCCCAATCAGAACTTACCTCCGCAGCAACAACATCTTTGATATACTCTTCCAGAGGCAATTCATTGATTATATAAAGTCCGTTATCACCTTTCCATACTTCTATATCTCCAGTATATTTTGTGCCCATAACAAGTAGAGTCCCCTTCATATTACCCAATTTTTCGATTTTTTCATTCTTTGACGGTATATTTGGATAGTATTCATTTACTATGAGAACCTTAATTTTTTCCGAAGCAAATGTACTATTAGAGAATAATAGTAATATAAATAATAGTATAGAATATCTCAAATTTTTCATTTTTTTATCACCTTTTTCTCAATAGCCAGAAAATAAAAGTTAATATCAGACTGATCAGTAAACTTGTAGCCAGAGGAAAATAAAAACTGAAATTTTTTTTCTGGATATATATATCACCCGGAAGTCTGCCAAACCATGGTAATTTACTCGAAAACATTAGCAGAATGCCGGCTATAATGCTTATTAAACCAATAAATATAAGAATTTTCCCAAAATATTGAATGTTATCTGACATTTATTGTTTTAAATATCTTTCCATTTCTGAATAAATGCATCCGCAATATTTCTGTCTGTATAAAGCTAATTCTTTTGAGATTTTCATGCCTTCATAAAAACCTGGCCTGAAATCTTCAACATAAAATGTTATACCATGTTTTTTCCCCATATCTTCTCCTGTTTTTATTATAACATCAAATTTCTGGTAAGGACTTACAATCAATGATGTTGTAAAACCATCGAGTCTCATTTTCCTGGCTGTAATTGCTGTCTCTTCAAGCCTTATCTGATAACAGTATTCACATCTATTATCTTCTTTATTAACAACGGATCTGATAAATTCTTTTAGCCCATAATTGTCTATATACTCAATCTTAAGATTCCAGAGATTCTGTAATTTATTCAAAGATTCGAGTCTATTTTTATATTCTGTATAAGGATGTATGTTAGGATTGAACCAGAATCCAACAATATCAATGCCCCTTGAAGTTAGGGTTCTTATCGGGAACAGACAACAGTTTGAACAACATATATGCATCAGAAGCTTCATATTATATTTATGGTAGGTATTTCCTTATTTGCCTTTTGTTATTTTTAAGTTTCCGTGTTTTGTTAATTTATAAATTTTTGATATACCAGCTTGCTGCGGAGAAAAATTTGGATCTATGAGATATGCCTGCCTGAAATATTCATCTGCTTCATCAAATCTTTTTAGTTTATATAAAGCATAACCTGTTCTATAATAGGCTTCTGAATCAGGTTTATGTTTTACATATTCCTGTAAAATTTCTGCTGCCTCTTTAAATTTTCCTTTATTATAATAACTTAAAGCTTTTTCATATTCAGAATCTATATTAGCAAAAGTTAATTCTGTTGTTGAAATAATCAAAAATATCGCTGTAAAAAGTATTGTAATTTTCATATTAACCTCCAAATTGAGGAAGTCTAAATTATAAAAAGCTTAACAATAATAGTAAAAATTAGTCAATTTATTTTCTTTTAATGTCATTGTCTGTAAAAAGTCCTGGAGTTTTGTCAAAAGATATTCCAAGATGAGAGTAGGCGATTTCAGTTGCTTTTCTACCCTGTGGTGTTCTTATGATAAAACCTGTTTTAAGAAGATATGGCTCAACAACATCAATCAGAACATCAGATTCTATCTGAAGAGTGGAAGCAATCGCTTCTATACCGACAGGACCTCCTTTATAGTTTATAATTATTGTTTTCAGTACCTTACGGTCAGTTTCACCAATGCCCTTTTCATCAATTCCTTCAAGTAATAATGCATCCATTGCAACATTTTTTGTTATTTTTCCGTGAGCACGTACCTGAGCATAATCTCTTACTCTTTTTAAGAGTCTATTAGCAACTCTTGGTGTTCCTCTTGACCTGCGTGCTATCTCAAATGCTCCTTCATCATCAATTGGAACTTCAAGTATTGAAGCAGACCGTTTTACTATTTTTGTAAGATCATTTTCGTCATAAAAATCCAGGTCTCTTGTTATCCCAAATCTTTCTCTAAGAGGAGATGAAAGAAGTCCTGCTCTTGTTGTAGCTCCAATGAGAGTGAATGGTTCAAGTCTGTAACGATGAGTTCTTGCATGTGCACCCTTATCAAAAATAAAGTCAACAGCGAAATCTTCCATTGCAGGATATAAAAATTCTTCGACTATTTTGGGGATCCTGTGAATCTCGTCAATAAACAAAATATCACCTTTTTCAAGATGAGTGAGGATACCCATTAAATCTCCTCCTTTTTCGAGGGCAGGGCCAGAGGATGTAATTATACGGGTTCCCATCTCATTAGCAATTATATGTGCAAGAGTTGTTTTCCCTAGTCCAGGAGGACCGTTGAAAAGTATATGGTCAAGTGATTCTTTTCTTTTTAAAGCAGCTTCTATTGCTATTTTGAGCGTTTCTGTAACTTTTTTCTGCCCGATGTATTCTGAAAGACGGGAAGGACGAAGACTGAATTTTATATCTTCATCCCCGGGAATCTCTTTCCTTAGAATATCAGAAATATTGGCTTCTTCCTGTATCATCTGAATTGTCCTCTATAAACTTCTTCAAAAAGTTCTTCAGAAGATTTAATTGATGGATTTCTTTTAATAGCATCTTCTATCATTTTACGTGCTTCAAGATGTTTGTGTCCGAGTTGTTTGACAAGAACATCCTCGACTTCTTTTATGAAATCCTCTGGTATTTCTGGACTTACTGGAACTTCCTTGATTAAAGCATATTTGGCTACTTTGCCTTTTAAAGTAGCGACTATTTTTTCAGCCTTTCTCTCGCCTATGCCTTTTAATTGTCTCAATGATTTTATGTCTTTTTCTTCGATGAATCTCGCAATTTCTCTAATTGGCTTGTTAAGAGCCTTTACTGCAGCAGAAGGACCTATATCTTCGACAGAAATAAAAAGCTCAAAAAATTCTTTATCAAGGGAGTTTGGAAATCCTACAAGAACAGGCTTGGGTTGCCTTTCTGTCTGATTGTATGAGATGTATAATTCGAGTTCGTCATTTTCATTTAATCTATTTTTTATTTCTTTCATAGCATAAGACGGAATAAGCACATCGTAACCTATATTATTTACGATTAGAGTAATCTTATCATCATGAGCATAGTTAACTTTGACTTTACCTTTTAGATATGCAATCATAAGTCTTCCTGCTAGAATTCCTGTAATAAGCTGTAATAGCAACTGCCAGTGCATCAGATGCATGAAAAGATTTAATTGTTCTGGTTCCAAGAATATTTTTAACTGCATCCCGCATTTGATATTTATTTGCTGCTCCGTATCCGGAAAGAGAATTTTTTATTTCTCTCGGGGTAATTTCTACCATTTTTAAATTATTTTGAAAAACTGTTAAATATATAATACCTAAAACACCTCCAAGTATGATACCAGCACGAGGATATCTTAATAAAGAATAAGCATTCTCAACTGCAATAAATTCAGGTTTAATCGCTTCTATAATTTTAAGTAAATCAATATGTATCTGAAATAGCCTTTTTGAAATATGCTCACCTGCATTTGTTTTAATTACACCACAGCTTATTAGCAAAGGTTTGAATTTTTCTATTTTTATCGCTCCAAAACCTGTTTTTGCAAGTCCGGGATCAATTCCAAGAATAATCATATGAAATAATTACTTTTTGCGGGGTATTTCAAAAAGAATCTCTTCTACCATCTGACAGATTACATGACCGATTGTTATATGAGTTTCCTGTATACGCGGTGTATTATCTGAAGGAACTATAAAAGAATATGTTGCTTTTGAAGCAAATTTTTCACCTTTTATACCAGTAAGCGCGATAGTAATCAACTTTTTCTTTTTAGCTACTTCCATGGCTTTAAGAACATTTGGAGAATTTCCACTTGTGCTGATAGCCAAAACAATATCTCCCTCCTGAGCGAGTGCCTTTAACTGTTTTGCAAATACCTCTGAATAATCGTAGTCATTTGCTATTGCTGTAATAACAGCCATATCTGTATTTAAAGCTATTGCAGGGAGTCCGGGTCGTTCTCTCTTAAACCTGTTAACAAATTCTGCAGCTATGTGAGACGCATCTGTTGAACTCCCACCGTTACCGAAAAGGATAAGTTTTGCTCCTTCATTGAAAGCATTGGCTATAATTTTAGCGACTTCAAATATTTTATCAATATTTTTGTCGTCTATAAATTTTTGCTTGACCTGTATGCTTTCCTCAAACGACCTGATTATTTTATTTTTCATGAGTTGACAAATTTTCCTGACTTGATAAGATTTAATTAGATTAATCAAATCGGTTTATTATGTCAACCTTCCAGTTTATTAAAATGACTGTTTGATGGTTGTAGAGTAATAACCTCTGAATAAGAACCGGTCATTGGAAGATAGAAAAATGGAAAAGAATCATAAAATAATTAAAGAACTTAAACAAAAGATAATTGAACTTGAAAAGAAACTAAAGTATGCAGAGAAAAAAGAGGAAGAATTTATTCGAATGCATAAAGAGCAGGAGAATATTTTCGATGCTATAGTGAATCCAATTTTTTTACTGAATACTGACCAAATTATAATTACAGCAAATAAAGCTTCTTACGATGTTACAGGGATTTCTAAGGATCGATTAGTTGGCAGAAAATGTTATGAAATAATGCATGGAAAAGACAGTCCACCTGATAGTTGCCCTGTTAAGAAATTACTGATAACAGGTATGCCTGAAACAAGAGAGATGGAAGTGGAGATGTACGGACGGTTTTTCCTTGTTTCCTGCACACCAATTCTCGATAAAGATGGAAATATTGAAAAAATAATTCATATCTCAACAGATATTACAGATAGTAAAAAAGCAGCAGCTGAAAAAGCAGAAATTGAAATGAAATTAATTCATGCTCAAAAAATGGAAGCAATAGGACAGCTTGCAGCAGGTGTAGCCCATGATTTCAATAATATACTTACAGCTATCATCGCTTATTCTCATTTTCTCAAGTTGAAAATGAAAGACAACGTTAACCTTATTCCTTATGTTGATAATATTCTTCATTCATCAGAAAAAGCGGCAAACCTTGTAAGAAATCTTCTAACATTAGGCAAAAAACAGGCATTAAGCTTAAGAATAGTAAACATAAATAATATTCTTCAAAATATTGAAGGTATTCTTATAAAAATTTTAGGTGAAAATATTCATTTAAAGATTAAAAAAGGTAGAAAAGAAGGAATTTTTGTGTTTGCTGATTACGCTCTTTTAGAGCAAGCATTACTTAATCTTGTTATAAATGCAAGAGACGCCATGCCAGATGGTGGAACATTAACTATATCAAGCGACATTATAGCGCACGATAATGATTTCACAGAGAAAAATGTAGAAATTAAAAAACAAAATTTTGCAATTATTTCAATAGCTGATACAGGTGTTGGAATAGAAAAAAAATATCTTGATAGAATATTTGAACCTTTCTTCACTACTAAAGAGACGGGGAAGGGCACCGGTCTTGGACTTGCGATGGTTTACGGTATAGTTAAACATCATGGAGGATTTATTGAAGTTGATAGTGAAAAAGGCAAAGGGACCGAAATTAAAATTTATCTTCCTTTGACAGATAAAAGACCTGAAAAACTTAAATCAGAAGATTATTTGTCAATAAAAAAAGGTAAAGAGACAATTTTGATAGCTGAGGATGATTATGAAGTACGTTCGAGTATTGGTTCTATACTCGAAGAATATGGCTATAAAGTTATAGAAGCAGTTGATGGAGAGGAAATGGTAAAGAAATTTATAGATGATAAAGAAAATATTCATTTGTTGATTGTGGACCTGATAATGCCTAAAAAGGGCGGGAAAGAAGCTTATGATGAAATCGTTAAATTAAAACCCGATATTAAGGCAATTTTTATAAGTGGATATAAACCCGAGATTACGATGAAAAAAAGCATTTCTAACGAAAAACTCGATTTTATTTTAAAACCTGTCTCCCCTGTAATTTTACTCAGGAAAATACGTCAAATGCTTGATTGAATTAAAGCTTGACCTTTATAATATTCTTATGCGATACTAACTGCGTAGTTTCGGAAGTTTTGTTGTATGCTGCTTCAGGAATTTAGGCCTTTGAAGCTCCTATGGCATTACTTCGTAACATTAATTTTTTTATTTTTTAAGGAGGTGTAGTTGTATGGTAAAAGGAACCGTAAAATGGTTCAATGAATCCAAAGGATTTGGATTCATAACAAAGGAGGATGGTGGGGACGTTTTCGTGCATTATTCCGCCATTCAGGGAAATGGATTCAAAACTCTTGCTGAAGGACAAGCAGTTAGTTTTGATGTGGTTGACGGGCCTAAAGGACCTAAAGCAGAGAACGTAAATAAAATTTAACCTCTAACATGCGGGCTCTATCTTTATAGTGCCCGCATTTTCATACATAAACCTTCCAGATTTACATTTCAATAAATTATGGATGAAGAAGAATATCTTGAAGTAGTTAACCATAAAGGTGAAGTTATAGGACATTTTCCTCGATCTGTTGTGCATGGAAATCCCTCTTTAATGCACAAAGTAGTGCATGTTCTGGTTTTTGATAAAAACGGCAACTTGCTTCTTCAAAAGCGCTCAGAGAAAAAGGATGTTGCTCCGGGCAAATGGGATACGTCAGTGGGCGGACATGTTGGAATTGGAGAAGATTTAATTGTCAGTTCCAGAAGGGAAATGGAAGAGGAACTCGGAATTAAAGGACTCGAAACAGAATATCTTTATAGTTATATCCATAGTAATAACTACGAAACAGAACTCGTGACAACCTTCAGATGTGTATGTGAAGGCAATATATTTTCTTTTAATAAAGAAGAAATAGATGAAGTAAAATTCTGGAGTATTGAAGATATTAAAGCTGCGCTCGGTAAAAAGATTTTAAGCGAAAATTTTGAGAATGAGTTTATAAATTATATTCAGCATATCGGGATTCAATAAATTTTTTTTGATAATGAAAAATATTGCCTGCCGATTTTCCAAGTTATATGTTTTCAATAAAAAAGAGTAATAATATATTACTGACCCTAAAAATGTAGTTAGAATAAGCTTACATTGCTTAAAAATTTATTTAACCCATGATTTTAATTTCAAATTAGGATTTTTATATAATTAGAGCATTTTAAAATGAATTATTTCATAAATCTGAATTTTTAAAGGCTTGTAAGCTTTTCAGCTTGCAAGCTTGATAACTTTGTGGTTAATAAAAAAATATGAATGAAATTTGGATTTTAATGTCTTTAATTTCTGCTTTCAGTCTGGCAACAGCAGATGCTTTTACTAAGAAAGCACTGGTTGATAATAATGATTATCTTGTTGCCATGTTTAGACTTGTATTTTCTATGCCTTTACTTATTATTACCCTGTTTTATCTTCCTGTACCAGCTGTTGACAGTGTTTTTTTTATTTCAATGTTTATTTCACTGCCTCTTGAAATAATAGCATTTGTATTCTATATAAAAGCTCTCAAATTATCACCAATGAGTCTCACTTTGCCATTTCTATCACTTACCCCTGTCTTTTTAATCTTTGTTTCTTTTATTATTCTTGGCGAATTAGTATCTTTACAGGGAGCACTCGGTATATTATGCATTGCTTCAGGAAGTTATGTCCTTAATTTACATGAAGTAAAAAATGGTTTAACAGCCCCGTTAAGAGCTATTATTAAAGAAAAAGGTTCTATTTTGATGATTATAACAGCTATTATTTACAGTATTACCTCATCATTAGGTAAAATGGCAATCATTCATTCTTCAGCTTTATTTTTTGGAGCAATTTATTTTATATTGTTCACGATTGTCTTTTCTATTATAGTTATTTTGAAAGAAAGAAAAGAAGTAAAAATATTCATTTCTGAAGGAAAATATAATTCTCTAATAGTTCCCGGGATCTGCCAGTCAATTATGGTTATCTCACATATGATCGCCATAAGCATCGCTAAGGTTGCATATATGATTTCTCTTAAGAGAACGAGTCTTCTAATTGGTGTTATTTATGGATATTTTTTATTTAAAGAAAAACATATAAAAGAAAGGCTTTCAGGAGCAATTTTAATGTTTATAGGATTTGTATTAATAGTTACAGCCAGATAAATAATTAAATTGTAGGAGGTTAATAGATACTGTGAATGAGGTCTTTAACTAAAATAAATAAAATCAAAAATATCCTTCAGAATCATGGAATCGATAATGCATCGAGGGAAGCAGAGTTGATAGTTTCTTTTTGCTTAAGAAAAGATAGAATTATTCTTTATAGAGATAACCCTGATATTTTGCCAGATGTTAAAAAGTGTATTGACAACATAGTCTCAAGAAGAGTTAGAAGAGAACCTTTGCAGTATATATTAGGTTTCACTGATTTTTATGATATTAAGATAAAAACATTGCACGGAGTCCTTATACCAAGACCTGAAACAGAGTTGCTTGTTCAAGAAACTATAAAAATAATTAAAAATCTCGATAATAATGAAATTAAGGTGCTCGATTTATGCACGGGTACTGGATGTGTAGCTATTGCGATTGCAAAAACTTTTCCTAACATTAATATTTATGCAACTGATATATCAGATAAAGCAATTAAGTGTGCTCAGGAAAATGCCGAAATAAATCAGGTTTCTAATATAGTTTTTATTAAGGGTAATCTTTTTGAACCGTTAAAGGATTCGATTTTGTTTGATATTATAGTATCTAACCCTCCGTATATTAAAACTACTGAAATAATTAATCTTCAACCAGAGATAAGCAGATGGGAGCCTTATCAGGCTCTTGATGGGGGAGAGGATGGTCTTGAATATTACAGAAAAATCTTGAAACAGGCAAAAAATTATCTTAAGCCACACGGTTTTATTATCTTTGAGATGGGAGAGGGGCAGATTGAACAAATAGTGAAAATTGCAGAAGAAAAAAACTATGGTATAAATTCAATAAGAAAAGATTATTCAGGAATTGAGCGAGTTGTTATAATAAGGCGAAAGAAGATTCAGGAAGGGGAATAATATATGTCTTTTTTAGAACAGAATAAAAGGCTTGAACAATTGGATAAAAAATACATATGGCATCCATTCACACAAATGAAAGAATGGGTTGAGGATGTACCTGTAATTATTACTGAAGGCAAAGATTGTTTCATTAAAGATATATATGGTAGATGGTATATTGACGGTGTATCATCCTTATGGGTAAATATCTTCGGACATAGAAAAAAAGAACTTGATGAAGCAATAAAAGAGCAGGTTGATAAAATATCTCACAGTACTCTGCTTGGACTGAGTAACGTTCCAGCCATAGAATATGCTGAAAAACTAATAAATTTAATACAAAAGATATATAGTAAAGCCCAATCAAAAAATAATTTGCAAGATAATAGAATACTATCAAAAGTATTCTATTCAGATAATGGTTCAACTTCTGTTGAAGTAGCCTTAAAAATGGCTTTTCAATACTGGAAGCATAAAGGAGCAAGAGAAAAAACTGCTTTTATTTCTCTCAGGAATGCATATCACGGTGATACAATTGGTGCAGTTAGTGTTGGTGGAATTGATATATTTCATAAAACCTTTGAACCCTTACTTTTCAGAACATATAAAGCTCCTTCACCATATTGCTACAGATGTGAGCTTGAATTAGAATATCCATCTTGCAATTTATCATGTGCAGCAAAGCTTGAAGAAATATTAAGCAATAATTCTTCTCATATTGCTGCATTTATTATAGAACCATTAGTTCAGGCAGCAGGTGGAATGATAGTTTCACCTCCAGGATACCTTAAAGTTGTTAACGATTTATGTAAAAAATATAATGTACTCATGATAGCTGATGAAGTTGCTACAGGATTTGGAAGAACAGGAAAGATGTTTGCATGTGAACACGAAAATGTGTTCCCGGATATTATGTGTCTTTCAAAAGGAATAACAGGTGGATATATGCCGCTTGCTGTAACTATTTCAACAGGGGAGATTTATGATGCTTTTCTTGGTGAATTCAAGGATATTAAAACTTTTTTTCATGGTCATTCATACACAGGGAATCCTCTTGCATGTGCAGTTGCAATAAAAGTTCTTGATTTATTTGATAAAGAAAAAGTTCTTAAAAATGTTCTGAATAATGTAAAGATTCTCGAAGAATGGCTTAAGGAAATAGATAGATTTAATCATGTGGGAAATGTAAGGAATTGTGGCATGATGGCAGGTGTAGAACTTGTCAGAGATAAAAGAACAAAAGAGCCTTACGCATGGGAAGAAAAAATGGGCTGGAAGGTTGTGCTGAATGCAAGAGAAAAAGGCGTTTTCCTCAGACCTCTTGGAAATGTTATTGTAATTATGCCTCCATTATCAATAAAAGATAAAGACCTTAGACAGATGCTTAAGATTATATCAGAATCAATATTAGAGGTTTGTAGAGATTAAACCAGATAATAACTATCTTATATATGCGTCTGTAACATAACGGCGCATCATGCGATGGCTGTTAAAATAATATGCATTTTTACCTATGGCATTCTGCATCATTTTTATCCAAGTTCGTCTGTTTTCGTAATATAAGGGAATAATAATATTTTCAAGTTTATAATATAAATCGTCGGAATCTCTGGTATCCATGTTTTCGACAAGTGAAGTTTCTGTTGGATTAGGACCAATTGACCAACCAGTATATCCTTCAATATGTCCTTCAATCCACCAACCATCAAGAATACTGAAATTAATTACACCATTGTGAGCAGCTTTCATCCCGCTTGTACCAGATGCTTCTCTTGGTCTAAGAGGAGTATTGAGCCAGACATCAACTCCTGATACCATTTTTAATGCAAGTTCCATGTCGTAGTTCTTTAAATAAGCAAGTTTTAAAGAATTGCCGAGTTCTTTTTTGATAGAAAATATTTTTTCAATTAGTTTTTTCCCGGGTTCATCTTTGGGATGAGCTTTTCCAGCGTAAATAATCTGTAACTTTCCTGAACCAATTTTTTTAAGCCTTTCAATATCGGAAAAAATCAGATCAGCTCTTTTGTATGCTGTAGCTCTTCTTGCAAACCCTATTGTTAAAGTATCTATGTCCATTTCTATACCTGTTGTTCTCTTTACATAATCCAGAAGAATTTTTTTGGCCTCCGTATGTGCTGCCCATATCTCTTCATCAGGAATTCTTCCAACTCTGACAAAAAGTTCAGGTTCATTTGCCCAGCCAGGTAAATATTTATCAAAAAGTCTTTTAAAACTATCACATGTCCATGTAAAACTATGTACACCATTTGTAATAGCATTGATTTCGTAACCAGGGAACATACTTCTTGAAACTTCACTATGTTTTTTTGCAACACCATTTATGAATTCACTCAAATTCAGACCGAGACGTGTCATATTAAGATTATCCTGACCGCCCAGTTCCTTTAAAACTTTAAGAGGGATGAAATCTCCGAGAATTTTTTGAACAAGATCATAGGGAAAACGATCATGTCCTGCCTCAATAGGAGTATGAGTTGTAAATACGCACAAGTCCTTAACCTTCTCTACATCCCAGACAAGTTTTTCATCCCATACATCTTCAATAGGTCTTTTGAACCTGTTTAAAAGCTCAAGTGTAAGAAGACTCGAATGTCCTTCATTCATATGATATTTTTTAATCTCAAAATCAAGTTCATGTAGCATTCTTACACCGCCGATACCAAGAACAATTTCCTGTTTGAGTCTGTAAGCAAGATCTCCACCATAAAGTTTTGAAGTTATTTCTCTGTCTTCTGTAATATTTTCAGGAATATCAGTATCAAGAAAAAATATTGGGATACATCCACCTGTAAAACTCGTAACATTATATTGCCATGCCTGGACCAGAACATCTCTTCCTTCAATCTGAACAGAGACTTTAACAGGTAAAAGTTTCATGTATTTTGATGGTTCCCAGTCTGCTGGTAGTTCTGTCTGCCTGCCATATTCATCGAGTTCCTGTGTGAAATAGCCTTTTTTAACAAGAAGAGTCACTGCTACCATTGGAAGTTTGAGATCAGCACCTGTTCTAATAGTATCACCAGCAAGGACACCGAGCCCACCACTGTAAGTGGGAATATCATTCTGAATGCCTATTTCCATTGAGAAATAAGCAATTTTTGGTTCTTTAGTAAGTTCTAAAGGACATGCAAGTGTCATAGCTAATTATTTTAGAGTATTTAAATATTTTTTAACAATAGTTCATCGAAATCTTTGATCTGATTAAAGTCATTTGATTTTAAAGGCTCTTGTTTGGAGTTCGCCCTTGCTTTAAAAAGAATATATTTTATTCCAAAAGTTTTTGCAGTATATAAAATTGCTTCTGTATCATCAATAAATAGAGTGTGATTTTTATCGAAATTAAGTTTATGTTCTGCGAATTTCCAGAATCTTATATCTTCCTTTGGAAAACCGGCATCAAAAGAACTTAAAACAGAATCGAAATATTTTCCTATCATGGTTTTTTTAAATTTGAGTTCTATTGATTTATAATGTGCATTTGTAAGTATGAATATTTTCTTCCTTTGTTTTTTCATCAATTCAAGAAAATCTACGACATGTGGATGCACTTCTATTAAATGTTTTATCTGTTCTTTTAAAGCAGGGATATCAATGTTTAACTCCTCTGACCAAAAATCTAAATCAGTCCATTTTAATGTTCCTTCATGAGCTTTATATTTTTTCATGAGTTCAGCTTTTGCATGTCCAAAAGTGATATTATGTTTTTCAGCATATTTTTCTGGAACAAGATGTTCCCAGAAATAATCATCAAAATACTTGTCCAGTAAAGTGCCATCCATATCAAGTAAGATATATTTGATGTCATTCAGTGGGATTTGCAATTTTAAAAAGGAAAGAACTTAGGAATTTTGAAGCCTTTTTTGCCTTTGAACATTTTCAACATCTTCTTAATTTCAACATACTGCTTAATAACACGATTAACATCAGTTACAGTAGTACCGCTTCCAAGAGCTATCCTTCTGCGTCTGCTTCCATTAATGATGCTGTAATCCTTGCGCTCTTTTTTTGTCATTGAATTTATTATTGCTTCAACTTTAACAAGTTCTTTTTCATCTATATTTATATCTTTAATTTTATTAAAACCAGGAATCATATTGAGAAGGTTCTCGAGAGGTCCCATGTTACGCATCTTACGAAGTTGGTCACGCAAATCTTCGAAAGTAAAAGTATCTTCCATTATACTTTTTTGTAGTTTTTCAGCTTCTTTCTGGTCGAAGGTTTTTTGTGCCTGTTCAATAAGGCTCAATACATCCCCCATTCCAAGAATTCTTGATGCAATTCTGTCAGGGTAGAAAGGTTCGAGCATATCAATTTTTTCACCGGTACCAATAAATTTTATTGGCTTACCTGTAACTGATATGATTGAAATTGCTGCTCCACCTCTTGCATCTCCATCCATCTTTGTGAGTATGATTCCATCAATCCCTATCTGATCTTCAAAGTTCTTGGCAATATTTACAGCATCCTGTCCTGTCATAGAATCAGCAACAAATATAACTTCTTTCGGGTTCACATTCTTCTTAATTTCCTTTAATTCAGTCATCAGGGATTCATCTATATGTAGTCTTCCTGCTGTATCAAGTATGATTATATCTCTTCCGTCAAGACGTGCTTTTTTGATTGAATCAATGCATAGATTGACAGGATTTTTCTCTTCGCGTGAGTAGAAAACAGGCACATCAATCTGAGAACCAAGTGTAATTAACTGATCAATAGCAGCAGGTCTCTGGAGGTCTGCTGCAACGAGCATGGGTCTTCTGCCCTCTTTTTTGAAAAGTCTTGCGAGCTTTGCAGAAGTAGTAGTTTTTCCAGAACCATGAAGTCCTACCATCATAATTATTGTTGGAGGGTTTGGAGCTAACTGAATCCTTACATTAGATTTTCCGAGAAGATTGCATAATTCATCGTTAACGATTTTTACTACCTGTTGACCTGGTGTAAGACTCTCGAGAACTTCTTTACCTATAGCTTTTTCTCTTATCTTTTGAATGAAATCCTTAACAACCCTGAAATTTACATCAGCTTCGAGTAAAGCAAGTCTTATCTCTTTAAGGGCAGCATCAACATCTTCTTCTTTTAACAGGCCTTTCCCTTTGAGTTTCTTAAATATTGATTCTAATTTTTCAGTTAGAGATTCAAACATCAAATTAACTATTCAGAAAGGATTCTATTTTGGCTTTAAGTTGTTGTTTTGGAACAACACCTACAATTTGATCAAGTTTTGCGCCGTTTTTGAAAAACATTATAGTTGGAATACCCATTATTTTATATTTGGTAGCAATTTCAGAGTTTTCATCTGTGTTTAATTTCATTACTTTGAGTCTGCCACTATATTCTTTGGATAATTCTTCAACGGTTGGTGATATCATTCTGCATGGTCCACACCAGGGAGCCCAGAAATCAATCATCACAAGTCCCTGTGCATTTAGAACTTCGCTTTCCCAGTTTGCTGTTGTGGCTATCATTATTCCTTCTGCCATAATTTCCTCCTGATTATGCCCCCTAAAATTTTATAAGGGAATATCTTTAATGTTTAATTATATTTGTCTGAAATAATCTTTGTCAATCTTAACAAAATATTAATCTATATTTAAATTAACCTAAAAATGCTTTATTTATGTTAATGTTTTTAATTGATTGACACCACAGTGTTTTTTTTGCTATGTTTTAGAAATGAAAAAATATATTATTTTCACATTTATTCTCTTTTTCTCTTTTTCTGAAAGCTTGTTTGCTAAAGAACTTAAAGGATTACAACCTATCGATCCTTATGGTGTTTTTTCGACTTTTTCTACTGAAAGCCTTAAAAAGGGTAAAAGTGCTGTTTCCTTGGGAGCAGAGGCTTCGATGGAACCAGATTTATACAGAATGATTTTCAAGGGAGCGTATGGATTAAGTGATATAGTTGAACTTGATCTTTCTTTGCCATATGTTTTTGGTTCAGATATAAATGATGGGTTTGAGGATTTCTCGATCGGTATAAAACACAGATTTTTTGAAGAAAATAAATACGGACCTTCTCTGGCTTATATGGTTAATTTTTCAATCCCCTCGGGAAGTGATCAGCTAACAACTTCTGGCCGTTTTGGCGCAGGTTTGATTATTAGTAAAAGAGTAGGTCCTGTCAACGGTCATATGAATTTTATTTATGAAAATACAGGAACCAAAAAACTTGATTATGAATGGTCATTTCTTACAGGGTTTGATTTTGCTGCAGCACATAATTTTAAGATTCTATCAGAAATCTTAGTAAGGAAAAGTCATGATTCTGAGAAAGTAGATTTAGTCGAGGCAAGAATCGGCTATAGAGTAAGAACTACAGAATCGATTTATACATCTTTTGGTGCAGGTTTTGATTTGAAAAATAGAACACCCGAAGCTCGTCTGATGTTTAGCGTGACTTTTATTTTACCACCTGAAAAGAAAAAGATTAAGAAAATCTACGAAGAGGAGCAGTAATTGAATGTTTGATATTGGCATGCCCGAAATGGTAGTTATTTTTATTGTTGCACTTCTCGCAGTCGGACCAAAGAAACTTCCGGAACTTGCTAAAGCATTGGGAAAAGGGTTAGGTGAGTTAAAAAAGTCATTGCAAGATGTTAAAGATACTGTGCATGAAGAATTTAAAGAATCAACATCCGAAATACAGGATACAGTTAATGATATTAAAAAACAAATAGAGAAAGAAGCTGATGTAGTTAAGGATGTTCAAAAACAGATTGAGAAAGAGGCTGAAGATACAAACAAGTCAATTAGCAAATCAGTTGAAGATATTAATCAACATGTCAATAAATAGCCCCTAAAAATAATTAAACTAAAAGAGGAATTCAATATAAGATGTCTGAACAAAAAACAATGTCATTCATGGAACATCTTGGCGAACTAAGAAAAAAGATAATGGTTTCGCTAATAGCAGTTACAGTAGCTTTTTTTGGAACCTTCAATTACTCTGAGTATATTCTTCAATTTATTATGTTTCCGTTAAGATATACTCTCGATTTTTCGGTCAGGAAGATGTATATGTATTATGTTTATTCTGACAAACTAAAAAATACCAAACTTGTATTTCTATCTCCAGCTGAGGGCTTCTGGATGAATATGAAAATAGCTCTTGTTGCAGCATTTATAATAGCTCTTCCAATAGTATTTCAGCAATTATGGAGTTTTATATCTCCCGGACTTCACTCAAAGGAGAAAAAATATGTTTTACCTTTTATTTTTATAGCTACTTCACTTTTTCTTGTTGGAGCTTCTTTCTGTTTTTTTATCGTATTGCCATTTGCTCTTGAGTTTTTGCTTACCTATAAAGTCGGAGATTATATGATGCCAATGCTATCAGTGGGGCAATACGTTGATTTTTGCTTAAAATTCATTCTTGCTTTTGGGGCTGTTTTTGAACTTCCTATAATTATAGTTTTTTTCACCCGTATGGGTTTTGTTACACCAAATACTCTTGCAAAAAATAGAAGATACGCAATTGTTATAGCATTCATTGTTGCTGCCATACTTACGCCAACACCCGATATATTTAACCAGACTCTTATGGCATTCCCTATGATTATACTGTATGAAGTGGGAATACTTGTTTCAAGAATATTTATGAGGAAAGAGCCTGCTCTATGACCACGACAATTAGAGGAAAAAGTCTGAAAGCAACAGCTTACGATATTTCGGAAGGTTATATCGTTGTTAATCCTATTTTTCTAAAATCTCTTGACAGCGAAACTCTGAAAGGCTTGCACCACGAATTGACCAGGGTACAAACAGAGATAAGGTCTGAAAAATTTCCACATGGAGATATTCAGGCTATTAGATGGCGCAATACAAGACTTCAAAGATTAAATGCAGCTATAATGATTCTTAAAAATTTTGCAAGAGAAAGAAGAATTATGATTATATAAAATAATTTACAACATCCGTATTTTAAACGCTTATAAATTTCCCGGCATACAAGTTTGATAGCTTTTGAAATTGCATTTTAGTCAATTTAATTTGACTGCTAATAATACTATGTGGTAATTTTATGCATGGAGATTACTGAGAATATAAAAGAAGCCAGAGACATCTTACAGGTTATTCTTAAAGCCAAAAAACTATTGAGAATGTATCCTCCGAATAATCCTATCTATATTAAGACTCTTGATGAATCTTTTCTAAAATTCAAACAGTTTCTTGATTACAAAGATAATTTTACTATTAATATTAGACAGAATAGCATCTTATATGATAATGAACCTATTTATTCAAGTGCTGAAAAAGAGGAGAATCTTGCTCTTTTCTTTTTCAAAGATGGACTTCGGGAATTGAGTTTCAAGAGAGGGCTTCCCCGTGATGAACTCGAAGAATTCTTAAAAATATTAGCATATGATTTTGAACGTGACGCATTTGATGAAGATATTGTTACTTTACTCTGGGAAAAGGATTTCCAGTACATTCAATATGTTGTTGACGAAGCATTTTTAGTTGATGAAGAAGAAGAAAATTATGAAATTGTTTCTGAAAAAAAGATAAAAGAAAAAATTACAGATGTTAACGATCTTATAAGAGCATATGCTGATGGCTTCCAGGAGGAAGAATACAAGGGTATTGCAATTGTTCCTCTTACTGATAAAGACCTTAAGATGCTTGTTGAAGAGATAGAAAAAGACTCTTCTGAAAAAATAGGCAAACTTGTTTCTATTCTTTTTGAAATTATATATCAGACTGATGGCAGAACAGATATTGAAGATATATTTGCTTTTCTCAGAGATTCCATCAAGTATTGTGTTGAACATGGTGATATTTTGATGGTTCTGGAGATTTTGAATAGAGCAAAGGAAGCCATTGAAGATCCAGCAATCGGTGAAAGAGAGAAAAAATATCTCGGGATGCTTTGTCATTATTTAGGTTCTGAGGAAATTGTAAAGTTGTTTGCGGAAATGTTTGATAGTGGAATTGAGATTGACGAAGAAATATTTTCCAATATAGCTTTATTCTTCGAAAAAAATGCAATAGAACCACTTATAAAATATCTTGGAGAACTAAAAACAATACGCGGACGAAAAATCATAATCGAGTCCCTGGTATTACTTGGTAAAAAAGATATACAATCTATTGCAAAAGGACTCAATGATGAAAGATGGTATGTTGTAAGAAATATTATATATATCCTGAGAAAAATTGCAGATAAAAGAGCTACCGAATATCTTCTTAGTACATTACATCATAATGATATAAGAGTTAAAAAAGAAGTAATAAAGACTCTTGGTGAGCTTGGTGGTAAAGATGTTATCCAGAGCTTGAGAGAATGTCTTGATGATTCTGATATGCAGGTCAGAATAACCGCTGTCAAGGCATTCGGAAGTATCGGTACAGAAACTGCAAAGAAGATATTAATTGATAAAATGTCCGAAAAAAGTTTCAAAGATAAACAATTTGAAGAAAAGAAAGACTTTTTTGAGACTCTTTCAAGATGGAAAAGTGACGATGTTTTTGAATTTTTAATTAAGATAATGAAATCCAAGTCATTTTTTAGCAGGGGGAAAATATTCGAAAGCAAAGCATGTGCTGCATATGCTCTTGGATTGATCGGAAACAAAAATGCTGTTTCTGTTTTAGAAAAATTCAAGGAATCTGGTAATAAACTTTTAAGAGATTACACAAATATTTCATTGAGAAAACTGGCTCATGAATAATTTAGAAAGAAAAGAAGAAAGAGAGATCCATCGCACTGCACAGGATGTAGTTAATCTTTTATCTGTCGTATTTAGAACATCTCAGATACATGAATCCAGTAATGTAGCAGTAACAACTGCGATAGATAAATTTCTCGGATTAATAAATTATTTAATAAGCATCGAAGATCGCATAACTCTCAGTTTAATCGGAGAATTTTTTTATTTGAATGAGATAAGAATAAGATATTCACTTGAATATCTCCTTAATTTTGACTATCTAATTAGAGAATTTAAAAAAAGAGAAATTGGAAGTGTTATTTTCAAGCAAACTTTAAAATCTCAGGATATGCAGATATTTCTCAAGGGATTCATTACTTCTGGTTTTTCAGATTCTCCTTATGAAACAATTTCTGAAATATTGTCTGAAAATGAAAAAATAGAAATAGATCGCCTGAAGAAAATATCAGAGGGTGGAGAAGTTGATACTCGTAAAATAATTAAAAAATCTTATTACAATGCTGTATCTTTTACAAAGGGTGTTATAAATAAAATAAAAGCAGGAGAAAAGGTTAATTTAAAAAAGGCAAAGAGAATTGTTGAAACAATGGTTGACCACATACTTGAGGAAGAAAAACTATTGCTTGGCATGACTGTTATCAAAGATTATGATGAATATACCTATCATCATTCAGTTAATGTTAGTATTTTATCTATTGCTTTAGGTCAGAGAATGGGTTTAAGCAAAAGAGCCTTAACAGAATTAGGACTTGTTGCTTTGTTTCATGATATAGGGAAAATAGAGATTCCAGCTGAAATTCTCAATAAACCAACTAATTTCACTGAAGATGAATGGAAACTTATTAAGATGCATCCTTTATGGGGTGTTAAAGCTATTTTGAAATTAAGAGGCCTTGATAACACAACTATAAGATCAGCTATTGTTGCATTTGAGCACCATTTGAATTATGATCTTTCTGGTTATCCGAAAGTAAAGAAATATCATGACCTTGATTTTTATTCAAGAATTGTAAGTGTTGTTGATCAGTATGATGCGATGACTTCTTCAAGAGTATATTCGAGAATACCTTTATCACCTGATAAAGCTCTTAGTGTAATGATGGAAAGAGCAGGAACACAGATAGACCCATTACTTTTCAAGTTTTTTATAAATATGGTTGGAGTTTTCCCAATTGGCACTCTTGTTATGCTTGATACCAAAGAATTAGGTCTTGTTTATGAAAGTGATGTTGTTTTTGCAGATAGACCAAGAGTTTTGATAATTATAAACAAAAATGGAGAAAGAGTTAATGGCCCTGTTGTTAATTTAACAGAGAAAGATGATAATGGTAAATACCTCAGAACAATAGTGAAAACACTTGATCCAAACAAATATAAAATTAATCTTGCTGAATATCTTCTTTAAAATTTTATGCAAATCACAGGAAAAACAAAAATTACCGGAATATTTGGATACCCGATTGAGCATACTCTTTCACCTTTAATGCATAATGCAGCATTTAAAGCAATTGGAATTAATTTCTGTTACCTGCCTTTTCGTGTTAAACCTGAAAATCTTGGTACTGCAGTAGATGCGATAAGAGCATTGAATATTGTAGGAGTAAACATAACAATTCCTCATAAAGTAAATGTTATGAGTTTTCTCGATGAAATAAATGAAGAAGCTTTGTTTATTGGAGCTGTAAATACAATATTAAATAAGGATGGCAGACTTACGGGTTATAATACTGATGGAAGAGGATTTATGAAATCCCTTGAAGAAAATGGAATTGACATAAAGAACAAAAAAGTACTAATAATTGGAGCAGGTGGAGCTGCACGGGCAGTAGGTTATTATATATGTAAAGAAGCTGCTTCTCTGATAATATCTGGAAGAACAAGACAGAAAGCTGATAGGCTTGCAGATGATTTAAGAAACATATCTAAATGTCAAATATCTGTAACGGATTCAATCGAAGATTTAAAATCATATGATATAATTGTTAACTCTACACCATTAGGGCTGAAAGAGGATGATCCTTTGCCAGTAAAAATAGATAATTTATTTAATCATCAGGTTATATGTGATTTGATTTATAAAGAAACTCCTTTAATCAAGGAAGCCCGCAAAAGAAACTGTAAAACCCTAAATGGTCTCGGTATGCTTCTATGGCAGGGAGTACTTGCTTTCAGGATATGGACATCAAAAGAACCCCCGGTTGAAATTATGCGGAAAGCACTGGAGTCAGCATTCATTTAACCCACCAATAACAGAACCTGAGCATATTGAAAAATATTATTTGACAAAGAATTCAAATTTTGATACATATAAATTATATATTAATTAACTTAAAAATAAATTATATATTTTAGTCTTTATCATAAGATAGAGACTTAGCTCCCGAAGGAGGTGATAAAAACATATTAAATATTAAAATATTTGGTTTTCATTTTTAGGAAACCTTAATTTTTTAAGGAGGTGAACATGAAAAAACCTGTTATTAGCAAAGAGCTTGAAGGGTTTTTAGAATTAAAAGGTGTTAGTAGAAGAGATTTCTTGAAATATTGTGCAGCAACAGCAACGCTATTTGGTATTTCTGAGTTTGATTTTACTTCAAAAATTGTCCACGCAATGGAAACAGCATCGAAAAAACCACCTGTAATCTGGCTCGAAGGCCAGGATTGCGCTGGTTGTACAATATCATTTCTGGGTGTTATGTATCCACCTGTAATCTCTATCATACTTGATAAGATTTCTCTAAGATACCATGAAACAGCAATGGTAGCTTCAGGAGAAATGGCAGAACATGCCTTACACGAAACTATAAGTGCTGGTGGTTATGTCCTGATTGTTGAAGGCTCGGTCCCTTCAGCAGATGATAGATATTGTATGATCGGTGGCAAACCATTTAGAAAGACTCTTGAAGAGGCAGCTTCTAAAGCTGGTGCTATAATTGCAGTTGGTTCATGTGCAACATATGGTGGCATTCCTGGAGCCACAATAACCAGAGGCATCGGACTTGACAAAGCTTTACCTGGTAAGACTGTTATAAATCTCCCAACCTGTCCAGTTCATCCAGATCGTGTTGCAGGTACAATTTTATATTTCCTAACAACAGGAAAAGTTCCAGAACTTGATAAACTCGGAAGACCTGTTATGTATTATGGAGATTTAATTCACGATAATTGCAGACGCAGGGCTCATTTTGATGCTGGTAGATTTTTAACAGACTGGAATGACCCCAAACAGAAAGACTGGTGCTTGTTCCAGAAAGGGTGCAAAGGACCAATGACAAATGCTGATTGTCCTGTTAGAAGATGGAATAATGGAATCAATTTCTGCATTGATTGTGGTGCCCCCTGTAATGGTTGTGCAGAACCTGGTTTCTACGCAGAAATGACCCCAATTTACACAGCTGAGAGTGAAACTTCAAAGAAGATTTATGCATTAAGAAAAAACGGTCATTTTAAAAGTGAAAAGGCATAAGGAGGTGAGAAAATATGGCACAGAAAATTAAGATAGACCCGATAACAAGAATTGAAGGTCACCTTGCTATAGAGGTAGAAATAGAAAATGGTGTAGTTAAAGATGCATGGAGTAGTGGTACAATGGCTCGTGGATTTGAGGCACTTTTAACAGGAAAAGACCCACGAGATGCATCATATGTAACAAGCAGATTCTGTGGCGTATGTTATAGCGTGCATCAAATGGCCTCTGCACGTTGTCTTGATGCAGCATTTGGAGCTAAAGTACCCTGGGGAGGCACTTTAATAAGAAATCTTGTCATGGCTGCAGAGTTTATTTATGACCACCCATTACACTTTTATCAGTTAAGTGCACTTGATTATATAGACATAATGGCTATAGCAGAATACAAGGGCAAAGATAAAGACTTGCTTGCAGTAAAAGACAAGATTATAGCTCTGGTTCAATCAAAAGATACATATCCTTTAACTCCACGTTATAAACCTGATGAATATTGCGTTAAAGATCCTGATCTTGTAATAACAGCAGTTAAACATTATATTGATGCATTAAAAATGCATGCTGAAGCAAGAAACATGGGAGCAATCTGGGGCGGTAGAACACCACATTATCAGAATATTGTAGTTGGTGGTGTAACTTCCTATCCTGATATAAATCAGGTTGCGCGTTTCAGAACAATGCTTGACAAACAGGCAAAATTCATCAACGAGGTTTATATACCCGATGTTATGACTTTTGGAACAGGTCCATTGCTACCACTTGCAAAAGCTGGAATAGGAGGCGGTCATTATAATTATTTATCTTATGGTGCATTTGAAAAAGATCCTTCAGGAAAAAATCTTGTTTTTCCATCTGGAGTAGTAATTGGTCTGAATCCATCTGATATAAAAATTCAAGCTTTTGAACCTGATAAAATAACTGAGTCAGTAAAATATGCCTGGTACAAAGAAAATAAACCCGTACATCCATATGATGGAGAGCAGATTTTCAATCTCGATAAAAAAGAGGCTTATTCTTTTGTTAAGGCACCAAGATATAATGGTTATCCAATGGAAGTTGGGCCATTAGCAAGAATGATAATTGCCAAGAATCCAGCATTGCTCGACCTTGTTTCAAAAGGTGTTAAACCAGGAGCTGTTGCAAGACATGCAGCTCGAGCTATCGAAACAAAACTTATAGTTGATGCAGCATATGAATGGCTTGATCAACTCCAGATTGAGATGACAAAACCTGGTTTTAAGATTCACGACACAGAGCATTGGGATCCTCCAGCAAGCGGAATGGGCGCAGGATTTTTCGAACCACCAAGAGGTGCTTTAGGACACTGGATAAAAATTAAAGACAAAAAGATTGAAAATTATCAGGCAGTTGTTCCTTCTACATGGAATGCTTCACCTCGCTGTGAAAAAGGTGTTAGAGGTCAATATGAAGAATCATTAATTGGTGCCCCTGTTCCTGATCCAGATAATCCTATTAATGTTGTGAGGATTATAAGATCATTCGACCCATGTCTTGCATGTGCTATTCATATAATTGATCCAGAAAGCAACGAAATAAAAAAGTTTACTATTGCATAAAATTATGATTAAAATAAAACCCTCCAGTTCAAGATAACTGGAGGGTTTTTGTTATATTGAACATGCAGATATTGCTAATAACTTATTCAATCCGATGATTTTATTTTAAAACGATACTATTAGTAATACATACAAAGATTATGTAAGTTATTGTTAAGAGTACACTAATGTATTGGAAAAAATATTTTGCGATAATTGTGTTATTACACTCAAATTTTTGTTTACTCAATATAAATGGAAAAAAATAATAGAAAAATTGTAATTCTTGGAATTGGGAATGTCTTACTAACTGATGAAGGCATTGGTGTGCATGTAGCAAATGAATTGATGAAAATGGAACTTCCAGAGAATGTTTCTGTGGTAGAAGGTGGAACAGATGGTTTTAGATTACTTAATGTTATAACAGAAGCAGACAGTTTAATTGTAATTGATGCTGTTAAAGGAGGTGGAGAACCAGGCTCAATATATCGTTTTAATATTAATGATGTTAGAAATGTTCCCTCAGGTTTTAAAACTTCTGTTCATCAGATAGGAATACTTGAAGTTATAGATTTATCGAGTCTTATTGGAAAAACTCCACATACAACTATAATAGGAATAGAACCTAAATCTCTTGAAATGAACCTTGAACTATCTCCTGAAATTAAAGAAAAAGTACCGAAAATTATAGAACTGGTTCTTGAAGAGATTAAAAATATTCAGTAATAGTTAGCATATCTGATTGCGTCTTCAGCCTCATTGCAGGACTCATGATTCTACTTCATAAAAAAGCTATAGCTATTAAAGGTAACGTAACTAAAAATAGATATTTTTCGTAACATCTACATTATAGTAATTGCATTATAGAATTAAATTAAAATTTTACATTATCTCAAAAAAAATTGAAAAATTCAAAAAAAATAAAAAATATCAAATAACATTCGAGAATAATTCACTTTAGCTACCGACTTTTTGAATTGACTTCATTCCTGAAATCATTTTTAAAATTATTAGCAGTCTTCATTAAGGAGTGCTAATAATTTGATATAAAACGATTTTCAATCATTAAAAAATATGGAGGTTTGATATATGGCTAAACAATTACTTTTCAATGAAGCAGCAAGAAATTCTATTTTGAAGGGAGTAAATATTCTTACTAATGCGGTCCAGGCAACACTTGGTCCAAGAGGTAGAAATGTAATAATTGATAAGAAATTTGGTTCACCTACAATTACAAAAGATGGTGTTACTGTAGCAAAGGAAATAACACTTGAGGACCCCTATGAAAATACAGGCGCTTATCTTGTAAAACAGGTAGCGAGCAAAACATCTGATGTTGCAGGAGATGGCACTACAACAGCAACTGTTCTTGCAAATGCTATTTATACAGAAGGGTTAAAGCATATCGTTGCTGGCGCAAATCCTATGGATATTAAAAGAGGGATTGATAGAGCTGTTGATGTAGTTGTTGAAGAACTTAAAAAAATTAGCAAGCCAATTCAGGATAAGAAAGAAATATCTCAGGTTGGAGCTATATCAGCTAACAATGACCCTTCAATAGGAGATTTAATAGCTGATGCAATGGATAAAGTTGGCAAAGATGGTGTTATTACTGTTGAAGAAGCGAAAAGTATGGTGACATCTCTTGATGTTGTTGAGGGAATGCAATTTGATAGAGGCTATATTTCCCCTTACTTTATGACAGACCCTGAAAGACTTGAATGTAATCTTGAAGATGTATACATTCTCATTCATGAGAAAAAGATTTCTTCGATGAAAGATTTAGTTCCAATTCTCGAACAGATTGCTAAAACAGGAAAACCTATTTTAATAATAGCAGAAGAAGTCGAAGGCGAAGCACTTGCTACACTTGTTGTAAATAAACTACGTGGAACTTTACAGGTATGCGCGGTTAAAGCACCAGGATATGGTGAGAGAAGAAAAGCAATGCTTGAAGATATTGCTATTCTTACTGGCGGAAAAATGATATCTGAAGATTTAGGAATAAAACTCGAGAATTTAAAATTGGATGATCTTGGTCGTGCGAAAAAAGTCACAGTTGACAAAGATAATACAACTATAGTTGAAGGCGCTGGTGATCCAGTAAAGATTCAAGCAAGAGCAAAACAAATCAAAGCTCAGATAGAAGAGGCGACTTCTGAATATGATAAAGAAAAACTTCAAGAACGTTTTGCTAAATTAGTTGGTGGTGTCGCAGTTATAAATGTTGGTGCAGCAACAGAAACTGAAATGAAAGAGAAAAAGGCAAGGGTAGAGGATGCGTTGAATGCAACAAGGGCAGCAGTTGAAGAAGGGATTGTACCAGGTGGAGGAGTGGCTTTCATAAGATGTACAAATGCATTGAATAATTTAAAACTGGAAAACCATGATCGTCAGGTTGGAGTAGAAATTATTAAGAGAGCTCTTGAAGAGCCACTCAGACGTATAGCAATTAATGCGGGGTTTGATGGCTCTGTAGTTGTAGAGAAAGTAAAAAGTTCTAAAGATATTAATTATGGTTTTGATGCTGCAAAAGAGGAATACGTTGATTTAATGAAAGCAGGTATTATTGACCCAACCAAGGTAGCTCGTTGTGCTCTTCAAAATGCGGCTTCAGTGGCAGGGCTAATGCTCACAACTTCTGTTGTTGTTACAGAAATGCCTGAAAAGAAAAAACCATCTTCCTCAATGCCACATGATGATATAGATTACTAATTTTGTATATCAGTTTGCAGGTTAAAAACCTGCAAACTGATTATTTCTTTAATTGAAATTTTTGGGTCGAGAGGAGAAGTGTTTGTAAACAGTATGGAAAGTGATCAAGTTAAGAAAAAAGAAATAGAATTTTATTTCTGGATACATGCTGCTTTTCGCAGATATGTCGAGGTCATTATGGACCTCATATTAATGGGACTTGTCCTGGTTTCTTTTGTTTTGATTGTAAAAACAATATATTTATTAGGGTTATCTCTTTATGGAGAGACTAATATAGCGCATATAATTTCAGAAATAATGTTTATATTCATTCTTGCTGAAACAGTAAGACTTCTTATTATTTATCTTGAATCTCACAGAGTTGCGCTTGATGCAATGGTTGAAATTGCAATTGTTTCGGTGATTAGAGAAATAATTCTTAAAGGATTTCTGCATGTTGAGCCTATTGTAATATGTGTAGCATGTCTTTTTATTTTAGTGCTTGGATTACTATTGAGATTCGGTGGGATTAGAGCTGAACAGGAAGTTTACAGTTTATATAAACCTTTCTCGAAAAAATAAAACAATAAATAAATTCTTTAGAAAAGACCCCATTTAAGATTTTTAAATCAGGAGGAAAAAGGCTTTAATTTAATCAAATATTGTCCTAACTTAATATCAGGATCTGATATTATCTTTATTTTTGCTTTATATTCTTTTTCCATATCCATAATTTCGTCTCTTTTGAAATTGATGAGATAATTTGCTGAAGACACAGGTAAATTACATGAAATTTCTTTAGGTCGTTCTTTTGAAAGCCTGGTATGAATTTCCCTAAATGCATTCAAAGCAAGAATTTCATCTGTTTTTATCAGACCAGAACCTTCACATACTTCACATTTTTTGTAAGCTGATTCAAAGTATGCTGTTCTCATTCTTTCTCGTGTCATCTCAAGCAATCCAAATTTCGAAATTGGTGCAATATCAGAATGAGCCTTATCATTTTTGAGTGCGGATTTTAATCTTTCTTCAACTTCTCTACGATTTTTCGGAGATTCCATGTCAATAAAATCTATAACAATCAATCCTCCTATATCTCGTAATCTGAGTTGTCTTGCAATTTCATCTGCTGCCTCAAGATTGGTTTTAATAGCAGTCTGCTCAATATTTTTTTCTTTTCTACTCCTTCCTGAATTTACATCGATTGATGTTAATGCTTCAGTTTTGTCAAAAACAAGATACCCTTTTGAAGGTAAACGCACATATCTATCATTTAATTTTTCAACCTGTTCTTCAATATTATAAAGATCAAATATTGGTCTTTTTTCCTTGTAATATTTAATATTGATTTTTCTCCATGGAAGTGTAAGTCTGAGGAATGAATTGATATTCCGTCGTGCATCAGGCTCATCAACCAGTACTTCATCAATCTCCGATGTTAGATAATCCCTTACTGTCCTGACAACAATATCTTGTTCTTTATAAATCAAAGCAGGAGCTTTAGCATTCTTTGCTTCCCTTTGAATTTTATCCCAGAGTCTCGTAAGATATTTTAAGTCATTTGATAGTTCAGTAATAGAAGTACCAACACATGCTGTGCGTAAGATAAATCCTGTGTTAATAGGTAGCTTAAGTGAATTGAAAATATCCTTTAATCTTTCTCTTTCCTCTTCATCCTCGATTTTTCGTGAAATTCTCACTCTTCCCTGCCCCGGCATCATTACAATATATCTACCGGGCAATGAAATGTAAGAAGTAAGACTTGCGCCTTTTGTATCACGCTCATCCTTATCAACCTGAACAAGAATTTCCTGTCCTTTTGAGAATATTTCTTGAATTCCTTTCCTATCAGAATCCGAAGATATGCGAAAATATTCAGGCATAATTTCACTTTTAGGCAGGAATCCATTTTTGCTTACACCAAAATCAATAAAAACAGCCTGTAAAGAAGGTTCTACACTTGTGATAATCCCCTTATAAATGTTGCCCTTTAAATGCTCTTTCGTCGATATTTCGGCATAAAAATCAACAAGCCTATCACCTTCAACAATTGCAACCCTTTTTTCTTCAGGGAATTTAGCATTTATAAGAATTTTCTTTTTCATTGAATAATTACTAAACCAAAAAAAGTAATTAAAAAAGCTAAGAAGCTATCAAGCTTGCAAAATTTATTTAACTCGATGATTTCATTTAAAAACGATATTATTATACATAAAAAAGCTCATACCAAACCATAATTAATTGTGCACTAATGTATCGAAAAAGTTTTTTCAATACATTAGTATTATTCTAATTGCACTTTTTGTGTGTATGAAATCATATTTGGGCAGGAATCGTTGAAATCAAAAATACAATTTACAAATAATTAAAGATTTTAATGGTGCGAGAGAGGGGAGTTGAACCCCTACGGAGTTACCCACTGGATCCTAAGTCCAGCGCGTCTGCCAGTTCCGCCACTCTCGCAAAAAAGTTTACAACTCTAACCAATGGAGAAATATATAATTTTTACAGATTAATATTATATATTATAATTGATATTATTTATAAGCTTTTGTTTTATTTTTGGCCAAATAATGAAAATATTTTTTAAATACAATCAATAAAATATAAAATTCTATAATTTCAATTACCTTTAAGAGTTGTAATCACTCTAAAAAAGTAATATCTAATTTTAACCTGTCTAAGATATGAAAGCAAAATATTAACTAAAAAAATGCAATTATAATACAGATTTTATGTAATAGCATAAGACAAAATATTGTAAAAAGGTTAAAATAAATTTTATGAACAAAACACCTATCAAATTAATGGAAAAAGTTAGAGCAGCAGGTTGAGCGGCAAAAATAAGTCCAGGGGACTTAGAGGAAATATTAAAAAAATTGCCTCCTGAAAATAATCCAAATCTACTTGTAGGGTCTGAAAAATATGCAGACGCAACGATTTATCGTCTGACCCCAGAAATTGCTATTGTCCAGACACTCGATTTCTTTACTCCCATAGTTAACGAACCATTTGATTTTGGCAGAATAGCAGCAGCAAATTCATTCAGTGATATTTATGCCATGGGTGGCAGACCTGTTACTGCTATGAATATAGTATGTTTTCCAATAAAAGACATGGATAAATCTGTGCTTCAGTCAATAATTGAAGGTGGATTGAAGGTTATTCACGAAGCAGGTGCTGTTATGGCTGGAGGACATAGTGTTGAAGACCCTGAAATAAAATATGGTCTGTCTGTTACAGGAATAGTTCATCCTGAAAAATATCTAAATAATGATAATGCAAAATCTGGAGATATATTAATATTAACAAAACCAATTGGTACTGGCATACTTGCTACAGCTATGAAAGGAGGTCTGTTAAACGAAAAAGTTACAAAGGATGTCACAGAAATAATGGCAACTTTAAATAAGGGTGCATCTGAGGCAATGGTAGAGATTGGTGTTAACGCTGCAACTGATATTACAGGTTTTGGGTTACTCGGTCATGCTCTTGAAATGGCAAAAGCAAGTAATGTGGGGATAAAAATTTTTTCAAGCAAAGTCCCTATAATTCCAGATGCTCTTATATATGCTTCTATGGGTATTATTCCAGAAGGAAGCCACCGAAATAGAAATTTTTGTTCAAAACATATAAAGGTTTCAGAAAAAATAGACCCTATAAGGTTAGATATTCTAACTGATGCCCAAACATCAGGAGGCCTTTTAATATCAGTTCAAAAAGAAAGAGCCGAATTATTGCAGGAAAAACTAAAAGAAAAACATTCGCCATCCTTTGAAATAATAGGTGAAGTATTTGACAATTCAGAACCTGTTATTGAAGTATTATAAATTTATTGAAGCACTTCCTGATAAACCTGTTTTACTTTTTTATATATACCCTGCCAGTTCATATTTTCTATTAAAGGGAGCACTTCTTTGTCCCATTCAGGTTCATTTTCTGTACAGCGTATTAACTGTCTGTTAATTGCAGAAACAAGATTGTGCATGAATAAAGGAAGATCATCTGGATGGGGAACATCAGGGCCAATCAGCCTTGGGAGAGGTACAAGTTCAACAATTCCAGATTTAATAAGAGGTTCAGGTAACCAGCAATGTATGCCAGGCAATTCAGTCACAACTACCCTGCAACTACAGGCTATTGCCTCTAAAACAACCAATGGAAGCCCTTCATAAAAAGACGGTAGCACAAAAACATCTGAACTTTTAAAGATTTCAGCCAATTCTTCCTGTGGTTTTGGACCTAAGAACTCGATTATGTCTTGCAACCTAAAAGCTTTTTCGAGAATAATCTTTGCCTCTTCTCCACTACCTGAACCAACAATTCGTAAAAGTATCTTCTTGCCATCAGGATGTTCAAATCTGTCTGCGGTCTCAATAAGCCACGGTAGTCCTTTGGCAAAACTTAGTTTTCCTGCATATACAACTGTAAGAGTATCTTTCTGGTCACGTCTGCAAATTCCTGAATGAGGTGAGCAGAATATATCATCCCTGTATCCTGCGCCTACAAGCTGAATTCTATTTTTACTGATTCCGTAAGATATGTGAATACGGTCAATATGCTCCTGGTGCAAAGCCATTACTCTATCTATATTTGAGCAGGCAGGGATAACAAATTGTCTGAATGAAGGCACAAGTTCAAGTTGTCTTAATTCAGTTCCATGACATGTTGTAACTATTGGAATGTCTGGGTATAATACTCTTGTTAAAGCTGTAACAAGCCATAAATGATGAGTATGTATTAAATCAGGTTCAAATGCTTCAACTTCTCTTTCAATAATATTTGCAAAAGCATATAGATAAGCGTCAAGCATATTTTCAGTGAAATCTGAAAACTTTGTACTTTTATACGGCATTACATCACTCATACCTGCAACAGGGAAGGGCAAGTCTGGATCGCAGAATTTTACACATTTAACATGTTCAGAATCTAAAGGTTCTATAAATGGTGTTTCTGAGTCACCGGGAACACCAACGATGATTTTCTGATTTAAGCCATCCAGTGCTCCCTGCCTGATTAATGCCTGTAAATAAACACCACTTCCTGTTTTTCCGGGCTGTTGAGAAAGAAGATGGAGTATCTTTATAGTTGAAGAGTGATTTTTTATTTTTTCCCTATGCTTAATCCTGTTAAAATTTAAAAGTTTCCACGATAATGAATCCTTAACAGGCCAATACTTACTTATTTGCATATTTTAGGATATATCAAAATGTTGAAGTGCTTCAACAATCCAAAAAATATTTTGAAAGTCAGAAATGCTTCAAATGTCTGGTTAATAAATTTGATATGTTATTGCTACGGTGTAATTAATTCCCTTTGCAGTATTTTTTCCATATATTGAGGGGGTGAAGCCAGCTTCAACGCCCCAGCTTTTATTTATTTTATAACCAACAACTGCATCTAATTTTCCTATATCATAATTATTCGTTGCTGTTGGATTACCACTTGAATCAACACCTTTACCATTGTCAGCATTGAAAATTCCATCGAGTTTAATTCTACCATAAATATTTTTTGTTATGTCCATTCCAAATTCAATTAGATACCTTATTTCATCCGAAGGCTCTTGTAATCGCCATCTATAACCAACTTCAAAATTACAATAGCCTGGAAGTACTGGATATAATGAATGACCATAAAGAAGACGCATTTCAAAATCAAACTGACCGTTTCCAGGTGGAAGTTCATTGTCTTTTTCGTATGCCCATGGAATTTTTGTCAATATCTGGGCAGATAAAATACCTTCGGCTATTTTCATTATCTGCATTTTTGCACCAATATCAATATCTCCTATGCCGGAGGTTTTATGTTCGATTGTATAATCATTCTTTCTGAGCTTTTTTAAATAAATAGAATTTATCAAGGTAAGATTATCATATAATCCATATTCTATGTAATTACTAATATGGTAATCACTGAAACTTCCATTATTTGCAAAATCAACTACTTCGCCATTTTTATTGTAATCTTTATTGGCAAAATAGTAATTGAAAGAAATTCTCTCGTATAAGTTTCCTTTTTTCATTCCCCAGGCTCCGGCATAAGATATCTCGTATGATATAAAAATAAATGTAAATGTTAATATTGAAATGATATTTATAGTTTTTGTTAAAATTTTCATGAACAAACCTCTTTAAATTCTTTAGCTAAAACAAATTGACAGTAATTAAATACAAATAATGCAATTAGAATAATTTAGAGTAAGTTAAAAAATTTATATAATCAAATTGATATTATCAATAGCAGGAGATGGATATATTTAATTAAAAAATAAGAAATTTGCTGTTTTATCCTCTGGTAAAAAACTGATAATATAAAAAGCATGTTAAATACGGCGTTATATTTTTTGACATTATTACATTTTATTTCTTTTGGATTTCTTGGATTATATGGACTACACAGGCTATGGTTACTATTACAGTTAATTCGTGAAAGAAAAAAATATTCTGAAGAAATATTTCCTATCAATAACAATTTTCCTTTTGTTACTATTCAATTGCCAATCTATAATGAGAAATTCGTCGCAGAAAGATTAATAAATGCTACTTCTAAAATTGAATGGCCTAATGACAGGTTCGAGATACAGATACTTGATGATTCAACTGATGAGACCAAAAATATTATTAATAGATGTGCTGAATACTGGAGAAGTAAGGGAATAAATATCAATGTTATTAGAAGAGATGTTCGCTATGGGTTTAAGGCAGGTGCTCTATCAAATGGTTTAAGACAGGCAAAAGGTGATTTTATTGCCATATTTGACGCTGATTTTGTGCCTGAACCTGATTTTTTATGTCGCATAATTCCATATTTCTTTGACAAAAATGTAGGTATGGTTCAGGCTCGCTGGAGTTTTCTAAATTCTGATCATTCATGGCTTACAAAGATACAATCCATCTTTCTTGGACAGCATTTTTCTATCGAACATTTTATAAGATTTAAAAAAGGATTATTTTTTAACTTTAATGGAACTGCTGGAATATGGAGAAAAGAAGCCATTGAAACATCTGGTGGATGGCAATCTGATACTGTTACAGAGGATCTTGATTTAAGTTATCGTGCGCAGATGGCTGGCTGGAAGTTTATATATCTTGATAATTTTTCTGTGCCATCCGAGTTGCCTGTTACTATTTCAGATTTTAGAAATCAACAACAGAGATGGGCAAAAGGTTCTATACAAACAGCAAAAAAAATTCTACCGAATCTTCTTTTAATGCCTTTATCCTTTTCTGTTAAAAGGGAGGCTGTTGCACATTTGATGGCAAATCTATGCTGGCTATCAGGTTTCATTGCTACTATAACACTTTATCCTGCTATTATTTATCGCAAAAATATTGGTATATATCAAATCATTCATGTTGATTTCCCTTTATTTATATTCTCTGGGTTTGCAATTTTTATTTATTTTCTCTCATATAATAGAATAAAAATCAAAAAAATTGATTGGCTTATCCTTTTTTTATTACCAGTATTAACTGTTGGAATCGCTCCGAGCATCTCTCTTTCTGTTTTAAAAGGCATTTTCAATAAAGGAGGAGATTTTAATAGAACCCCGAAGTATGGAGTAACAAAAGAAAACAATATGCCACTATCATTAATTTACAAAACAAGATCTTATGGTTATATTATCTTCAATACAATTCTTTTCATTTATACCACGTTACCTGTTATATTTGCTATTCAAAGGACTAATTTTCATGCAATTCCTTTTCTTTTAATTTTTCCTTCAGGTTTTTTTCTTCTTATTATTAAAGAACTGATTGAACTAAAAGACTAAAGCAATTCATAGACATTATCGATAGAAATCAATTTAATTATCTATAATATTAATTGGACATTCTTGTGTAAATAAAACAATATAAATATAAAAAAATTAAAAAAGGGAGGTTTTTTATGAGAAGATTTTCTTTAATTTTATTTACATTAGGGATATTTTTCATTCTGTTACTGCCTGAATCAAGTTTTGCAAAACTTTTACCATCACAAAAAGATTTCCCAAATTCAAAGCTATTAGTTTCTGGTGATTCTCTTCAGAATGATATTGGTAAGAAAAACTTAGTAATTATTGATGCACGTACCTCAGGCTATGAGATTTCACATATTCCAGGTGCAATTAATATTAAATTTGGAGATTATTTTACTCCTGGCACAGGTCTTCTGCCTGTTTCAGAACTAAATAGCAAGCTGAGTGCAGCAGGATTAAAAAGAAATATGACTATTGTAATCTATGACAATACTACAGAATCATGGGGCGCAGCGGGAAGAATTTTCTGGATGCTTGAATATCTTGGTTGTAATGATGTTCGCATACTCGATGGAGGCTGGGATAAGTGGATTGCTGATGGAAGAACTACTGAATCTACTGCTAATACATTGCCTGCGAGTAAATTTAAAGCTTCAATAAAATCATCAAGAAAAGCCACAAAAGATAAAATTAAGAAAATGCTCGGAAAGAAAAATTTTACTATAATCGATTCCCGCACAGATGAAGAATTTATTGGATGGCAACTTTATGGAGAGGCAAGGGGAGGACATATTCCCGGTGCTGTACAAATACCGTATGAATGGTTTTTCAACTCTGACAAAACAGTCCTCAATTATAATTCACTCAAAAACATGTTTGAATCGAGGGGAATTACAAAGAAGAAAGAAGTTACTGCTTATTGCACAGCTGGAATCAGAAGCGGATTTGTATATTTTTTATTAAGACTTATGGGATATTCGAAAGTCTCTAATTATGATGCTTCAATATTTGAATGGGCAGCAGATTCTTCTTTGCCAATGGAAAAAGCAGCACGTTTTTCAGAGATTGTTTACCCTGCATGGGTAAAACAGCTCATTGAATATCACAAAACTGGAAGTACTTCAACAGCACCTCCTGAATATCCATATGACAGAGACCATAAGTATTTGATTTTTGAAACACAATGGGGCAGTTTTGAAGATATGGAGAAAGGTTGGGCCGATAATTCATATCTTTTAGGACATATACCTGGTGCAATACATTCAAATTCAGATATTTATGAAAATGGTGCTCCAAGATGGTTTTTATTGCCTGATGATGAGTTGCATGCTGCAATGGGTAGCATGGGGATAAAAGAAGATACTACGGTCGTTGTTTATAGTAATAGCAGAATTTTTGCAGCACGTCTATGGTGGATATTAAAATATGCTGGTGTAAAGGATGTTAGATTTATGAATGGAGGTTATCAGCAGTGGGTTGCAAGTGGATATGATGTAGAAACCACTATAAATTATCCTGTGCCGACAACTTTTACAGGAACTGTTCATCCTGAATATCTTGCAACTACAGATTATGTTTATGCAAACTACACAAACACTTCAACAACAATTATTGCAGACGTTAGATCTAAAGATGAATATGATGGACTGACAAGTGGTTATAGTTACCTTATGGCAAAAGGAAGGATACCTAATAGTATATGGGCTTCTGATGCTGATGATAGTTCCCTTGTTTATAATGACACTGACGGAACTCTACGTAGTTATACAGAGGTCAGAGAATACTGGAAAAGTGTAGGAATCAAATCTACAGTTTCGCCAAATCTCTTTGATAAAGAGGTAATTTTCCAGTGTGGTGGAGGGTATCGTTCTGCCTTAACATTCTTATATGCTTATATGATGGGTTATGATAATATTAGAAATTATTCTGATGGATGGGAAGGTTGGAGCACAACTTATACACAGGATCCTTCCTGCAATGATGGTGCTCCTGGCTGGTGCCAGTCTCCATCAGGAAGACCAATTATCACTCCTTAATATTTTAAGCAGTTACATTGGACAGAATATTTTCTGTCCAATGTAACTGAAAAATAAGTTCCTTATTTTTTCTTTACAGAGAGTTTCTCCCACTCCTCGAAACCGCCCTCATAGTTTATTGCAGGTGGCAGTCCTGAGAGCGTATGAACCATCCATGCAAAACCTGATCTTATTCCTCCTGTGCAGTAATAAACAATAGGTTTTCTTAAATCTATATTGTTTTTCTTTAACAAAATTTTCAATTCAGATGAATTTAATGGGCTTCTATTTTTCCCTTTGAAAAATTTTTCCCATGAAATACGTTTGGCATCAGGTATATGTCCTTTTATCCATTCAAGAAATGAACGTGTATCTATAATTGTATAGGAGTTCTTATTTTTCTCAAGTTCCTTAGTTGAAATATTTACTGTGCTATCAATGTTGAATGAATATTTAACGGTCTGTATGGATTTTTTTTCTTCACCTTCTTTCAATGGAAGTTTTGAATTTTTCCATTCCTGAATACCACCTGAAAGCAATTTTATCTGTCCTTTATGCCCAAGCCACTTCAACATCCAGATATTCCATCCTTCTCCACCCCAGCTTGTATCTGCATCACCATAAATTACAATCGGACTATTTTCATTTATTCCTGCATTCCCAAGTTTATTTGCGAGTTCCTCTGGTGGAAATATCTTATATTTAATTCCATTTTCATCTGTCTTTGTATAATCTTCCCACGAAAATGAAATCGAACCAGGTATATGTTCATTCAACCATTCTTTTTTAGGTCTTGCATCAAGAATTATCCATTTACTTAATTCATTATTCAATTGATTGACATTCATCAAGCCAATCTCACTTGCAAATGATGCTTTAATATTCGAAAATAGAAAAGAAACTAAACCTATGCAAATTATGACATCCAACAAAATATCAATTTTCCTGAATATAACACCATTCATCATTATTGCCTCCTTTACTTTAATTGCTCTGCAAAATGATTTACGTTTACACTTCCCTTTGCTTACAGCAATAACTGCATTTATTGTAATAATTATTTGTTTGATTCTGTCTTATGCTGAAAAATATCATATATCATGGTCACCTCAATTCATAGTGACGGTTGCTGTAATACTAAGAATCTTATTTGTATTCAGGCAACCAGAATTATCTGATGATATTTATCGATATTTATGGGACGGATTACAGATACTGACTGGGAATAATCCATACACATTACCTCCTGAGTCTATAAAAGTATTCGATAAGCATATTTACAATATATTAAACAAAGTAAATCATCCTCATCTTATAACAATTTATCCTCCTGCAGCACAGATATTGTTCAGTATAGGTGCGTTCTTCAACAAAACTGTATTAGGGATAAAAATCATGCTCGTAGTTCTGGATGTATTTACGTGTATTTTTATAATCAAGATCTTAAAAAATATTGGCTTCCCGGTATGGAAATCCATCTTATACGCATGGCATCCTCTACCTGTCATAGAAATAGCAGGTTCTGGACATATTGACTCATCAGTCATATTTTTTCTCTCATTAACTCTATTGATTATATTTTCAAAAAAGTCAGATAGAATACCAACTAAAAATTTTAAATTTATTTTTGCTGGAATAACTTTTGGATGTGCATTCATGATTAAACTGTTTCCATTAATTCTTTTGCCTCTTTTCGTAATTGTTCTTGATAAAAATAAAAGATTATTTTTTATTACAGGTTTCATGTTTATTACAGGTTTACTTTTTTTTCTGTTCTTTCCTGATATTATAAACATATTTAAAACTCTTGCAATTTATCTGAATAATTGGGAGTTCTCAAATTACGGATTTCTTTCACTTAAAAACTTGCTATCATCAAATAATTCATCTCGTCTCATATTGCTTGCAACATTTACCTTTATCTTATGCATTATTTTCATCTTATTCTTGATGAGAAATAACAATCCTATTAGAATTTTTCAATATATGTACTGGATAATGCTGGCATTTTTACTTTCAAATCCTGCTCTACATCCATGGTATATTTTATCCCTTGTATTTCTTTTACCATTCTTTACTAAACCCGAAGGTATTGTATTTAGCTGGGCTGTTTTCCTTTCTTATTATATTCAAATAGAATATTTTCTTACAGGAAGATGGATTGAGATTGATATTTTTTCTGCAATGATATGGTCTTCACCTATTATTACCTTTATTATCGTTAAAATAATTGCTTTTACAAGAAGCTTTATAAAAAAAGGCCTCTCGTAAAACAATCCATAAAATTTTAATACCTGCTTTAAGAGTTCCTTTCAATGTTTTACTTATTTTCGACTTGCCACCTGCTCTTTTATAATAGGGAAGGGGAACTTCAGTTATTTTCAATTTACATTTCAAAGCTCTGATTTGCATTTCTATTGTCCAGCCAAAATTTTTATCACTCATACCTAAATTCATCAAAGAGTCCCATTTAATTGCCCTCATTGGTCCAAGATCATGATATTTAAATTTCCAGCGCAAACAAATGAGATATGTAGCAAGAAAATTGCCAAAACGCTGCTGAAAAGACAGAGCTCCTTCAGTCGCTGGAATCCTATTTTCAATTACAAAATCTGCTAAACCATAAATAACAGGGTATAATATTTTATCAAGTTTAGAAATATCATCACTACCATCAGCATCAGCAAAAGCAATTATATCTGGTGGTTCGTTAGATAAATATTTTATACCTGCGAGGCAAGCTCTTCCATAACCAGCTATTGGCTCAGATACAACTAAAGCTCCATTATTTTTTGCAATATCTGAAGTATTATCAATAGAACCATTATCAACAACAATGATTTTATCGACAATTTCTGGGATAGCTTTGAGAACTAAAGGCAGATTTTCAGCTTCATCTTTCGCAGGTAAAATAAGAGCTATTTTTGTCTCTTGCATATTATTAAATCTACATTTTTATATAATTTTATAATACAAAATTAATACACTAAATTACTAAAATTAAATAAGTTATGATTTATATGATATAACCATGATTTTTTGTATGTATTGTGATAATCTTATTTTATGGATGACATAACATCAGATATTAAGAATGCTATTACTGCTAATGAAGAAGAATTGAAAGTGCTGCTCTATCACTCTTCAGCCGATGTTTTAAAAAATATTTTCTTAAATAAAAATTTAAATGAAGACCATGTCCACGTAATTGTAAATAGAAAAAATATCCCATCTTCTTTGCTTGAATATATTTATAACATAAAAAAGTGGAAAGAAAGTTATAAGATAATCTCAGCTTTGTGTCGTAATCCAAAAACTCCTGAGAAAATAGCTTTGCAGATCTTAAAATCATTGCGGATACTTGATCTTGCAGAACTCACTCGAAATAAACAGGTTCGCATATCAGTCAGGGCTAAAGCAGAGCTAATGATCTGTGAAAAAATTTTATCTTTGCCATCAGGCATAAAAATATCAATAGCGAGAAGGGCAAGCAGTAATGTATTAATTAAATTGCTCGAGGAAGGTCTTAGAGAGGTGGTCGGCGTATGTCTTGATAATCCTCTATTAACAGAAGGTGATATTTGTAAAGTTATCCATTTAAGAAAAACACCATCTCATGTAATAAATATGATAGCAAGTCATTCTAAATGGTCAAATCGCTATGAAGTTCAAAAGGCTTTAGTAAGAAATAATTATTCAAGGCTTTCTTTGATAGTAGATTTTTTTGATAAGATGCTCACTCAGGATCTTAAAGAATTATATGATGACCCTGATGTGCCAATTAGTACTAAACCTTTTTTACACAGAGAATTATTAAGAAGAAATGCAATAAATATTGAAAAATAAAGATTAAGAACTGAAAAATTTAAACCAGCTTTTCTTTTCTTTAATATTTTCGACTATTCCATAAATTGCTCGTATCAGTGAATTAATTTCTTTTTGTTCTTTTTTATTATCTTTAAGTTCATTTCTTATATTTTCAATATCTGTTTTTAACTCTTTTAAAATCTTATTTATCTCATAAATTGCTTTGATGATTTCATCAGCTTTCCTGTCTGAAATTACAGGAACTTCTTTAATGGCAGATTCAGAAAATTGTCTTTCTTCAACTTTTGTAATTGCTTTCTCTGATTCTCTCCTGACTTCTGGAATTTCTATTTCCGGTATTTCAAAATATGTTCTCTGGATTGGTATCTCTTCTTCACCAGCCAGTTCAGGCTTTACAGTAGTTTTTGGTTTTGGTTCTTCGAAAATAGCTGATTTTGATAATGGTTTTTCAGGTATAGTTTTTTCAGTTTCAGGTGGAGCTTCGGAATATTCTTCAGATGTTTGAATTTTTATTTTATGTTTCAATGAGATGTTCTTTATAACAAGTTTAGTTATCTCCCTGAATGTTTTTTCAACACCTTCACCTTTGACTGCAACAGATTCAAAATAATTATATTTACCTTCGGGATTAAGATCTTTATTTAATTCATCAACAGACAGAATATTCGGCAAATCTCGCTTATTAAATTGAAGAACTAGAGATATTTCATCAGGATTGATATTATTCTCTATAAGGTTTTCATACATATTTCTGAGACTTTCAATATTAGACTCTTTCATCTCCTTTTGTGAGTCAGCTACAAAAACAACAGCATCAGCACCTTTTAAGACAATCTTCCTTGTTGCATTATATCTCACCTGTCCAGGAACAGTGTATAATTGAAATCTTATCGAAAAATCACTTATTTTCCCTATTTCAACAGGAAGAAAATCAAAGAAAAGGGTTCTATCGGCTTCTGTAGCCAGAGAAAGTAGTTTTCCTCTTCTGGAAGGATCAAAAATTGAATGCAAATATTGTAAATTTGTTGTCTTTCCACTTAGTCCAGGCCCATAATAAACAATTTTGATTGTAATTTCTTTAGTTGCGTAATTAAATAGAGCCATATTATTTATACTATAGCATAAACTGCGTTTCTTGTCTGATGTTTAACCCTGTACATTGCTTCATCAGCAAGCTTTATGAGTTCCTCTTTAGAATTTGCACTCCCGGGATACGAAGCCACACCAAAACTTGCAGTTATTTTTAAAGCATAACCTTCTTTCTTAAGAAATGTATTTTGCTCAACAGCCTTTCTCATTCTTTCAGCAATCTGGGCAGCAGATTTCGGAGGTGTTTGTGGAAGAACAATTACAAATTCATCACCACCATATCGTGCAACAATATCAACAGTTCTAAGATTTCTAAGCAAAAGCTGTCCCATTTCAACCAACACTTTACTTCCAACTATATGTCCATAAGTATCATTTATTCTTTTAAAATAATCTATATCCATAAAAACCAATGACAATGAGCTGTTGTATCGACTCGCGCGCTGTATCTCGATTTCTATTGTTCTGTTGAGATAACGTGTATTAAAGAGTTTTGTTAAATCATCAGTTATAGCAAGTTCAGCCATTTTCTGATATAAGGATGTTCTCTCAATTGCTATTGCAGTATGATCAACCAATCTCATTAAAAGGTCAAGGTCATCTTTCTTGAAAGGCTCCCCTGTTTTTTTATTAACAAGCTCAAGAACACCAAGAATTTGTTCGTTTATTTTTATAGGAACACACATTAAAGATTTTGTCTTAAAATGAATTGCTCTATCTATTCTTCCTGTAAACCTTTGATCCTTCGAAACATCAGGAACAACAACAGGAATACCTTCTTTTGCAACCCATCCAGCAATTCCTTCTCCCATTCTTATCCTGAATTTCTGTATATCAGAAGATTGTCTTCTATTTGTTTTTTCAAAAACAAGATCTCCTGTTTCTTGATCTACAAGTAGTACAGACCATGCTTCAGCTTTTGTCATCTCTTTTACTTTTTCCATAATCTTGGAAAGAATATCCTTAAGTTCGGTTGAAGATGTAAGAGTTTTACTCACTACCTGATAAAAATCTAATTCTCTTTTTAATAAAAATAGGTCATTTTTTAGCTTTACGTTCTCATTTAAAATATTTGATTCATTTAATGCTTTTTTAATGAAAAAAGTTAATTCTTTAGGACCTGGAAGAAATAATGGAAACGTAAAATTTATCTTAAGCCACTGCGCCATTCCTTTTAAAGTGTGGCTATCATATATTATGATTTTGGGTATATTTGATGTCAGGCTAAGAAATTTTTTAAATGAAAAATTTTTATTTATATTTTTTTCAATTATAAATATATCTGCTTTTTTATCTGTCAACTCCTGTAAAGCCTTATCGAGTGAATCATATTTAATTACATTGTATCCTGCTGATACAAGTACATCTTCAAAATTATAATTTAAAGGTATATTTCCTATTAATGAAATTCTATGCATTAATACCGCAGCACTTTTTATATTTTTTCCCGCTCCCACAGATACATGGATCATTTCTTCCTATTTTTTTAGCACGTCTTACAGGCTGTGATGAAGCAGAACCTTCGCCTCTGTTATATTGCATTCTAATCTGTTTTACAGGTTCTTTAACGGCTTCTTTCTTCTGTATTTGAATTTTAAAAAGTCTTGTTACAACTTCGGTGGATATTCTTGCTGACATAGCTGCGAATACTTCGAAAGCCTCTTTTTTATATTCGACCAATGGATCTTTCTGCCCGTAACCTCTGAGTCCAATGCCTTCTTTAAGGTGGTCCATACCAAGAAGATGGTCTTTCCACTGGGTATCGATAACCTGAAGCATAATAACTCTTTCAAGATAACGCATTAATTCGCTACCGGCTTCCTGTTCTTTTGCTTTGTAAGTGTTCTTTACAGTTGAGATAAGATATTCTCTGAGGGTATCTCTGCCCATTGATTCAATTACAGGTAAAATTGAGAATACACCATATATTGCCTCTTTCAGACCTTTAATATCCCATTCCTCAAAATATTTATCTTCTGGACAGTAGATATCCATGATTTCATCAATAACATCTTCTGACATTGAATATATACGTTCTTCAAGATTCTGACCCGAGAGAATTTCTTTTCTAAAAGAATATATTTCAGATCTCTGTTTGTTCATCACATCGTCATATTCAAGAAGATGCTTCCTTATTTCAAAATTATGTGCTTCTACCTTTTTTTGTGCATTTTCTATTGCTCTTGAAACAATTTTGTTCTCTATTGGCACATCATCTTCCATACCGAGTTTACCCATAATTCCAGAGATCTTATCAGAACCAAAGATTCTCATTAAATCATCTTCAAGAGAAAGATAAAAACGTGATGAACCAGGGTCACCCTGTCTTCCAGAACGCCCCCTTAATTGATTATCGATTCTCCTTGCTTCGTGTCTTTCAGTGCCAAGTATATGGAGTCCTCCTAAAGAAACAACTTTTTCTCTATCTTTTTTACACATTTCTTCTGCTTTAAGAAGCGCTGCTTTCCATTCTTCTTCAGAGTACTGGGGTTTATCTTTAAGAAAATCACGTGCAAGTCCTTCTGGATTCCCGCCAAGTATAATATCAGTACCTCTACCTGCCATATTTGTAGCAATTGTTACAGCACTGCTTCTTCCCGCCTGAGCTATAATTTCTGCTTCTTTTTCATGATATTTAGCATTGAGAACATTGTGAGGAATACCTTTCTTCTTTAATAGGTGACTGAGTATTTCCGATTTTTCTATGGAGATTGTTCCAACCAGGACAGGTTGTCCTTTTTTATAGAGTTGTTCTATTTCTTCTATTACTGCATTAAATTTAGCTTTTTCAGTTTTATAAATTACATCAGGATGATCAATTCTTATCATTTCTCTGTTGGTAGGAATTACGACAACATCAAGATTATATATTTTCGCAAATTCTTCTGCTTCTGTATCAGCCGTACCTGTCATTCCTGCGAGTTTATTATACATCCTGAAATAATTCTGAAAAGTAATTGAAGCGAGTGTCTGGTTCTCGCTCTCTATTTTTACACCTTCTTTTGCTTCTATCGCCTGATGCAAACCATCTGACCAGCGTCTTCCAGGCATAAGCCTTCCGGTGAATTCGTCAACTATAATTATTTCATTATCTTTAATAACATAATCTACATCTCTTTTAAATAGTGTATGAGCTTTCAAAGCCTGTAATACATGATGAACTAATTCTATATTTGCAGGGTCATATAAATTTCCTGCTCCGAGCAAGCGTTCAACTTTTATATTTCCTTCTTCAGTCAATATTGCGGTACGTGCTTTTTCATCAATTGTATAATCAATGTCTTTTTTGAGTTTAGGAATAATTTTATCAATTCTATAATATTTATCTGTTGATTCTTCAGATGGTCCTGAAATAATTAGAGGAGTTCTTGCTTCATCTATTAAGATGCTATCAACTTCATCAACTATTGCATAGTTTAGTTCCCTCTGACAATACTCTGATATATCATATTTCATATTATCTCTCAGATAATCAAATCCAAACTCATTATTTGTGCCATAAGTAATATCTGCAGCATATGCCTCCTGTCTTGTACAGGGTCTGAGAAAATCCATTTTCTTATCTGTTGAAAAATAATTAGGGTCGTATAGAAATGATGCTTCATGCTGTATTACGCCAATAGATAATCCCAAAAAATTATATAAAGGTCCCATCCATTGAGTATCACGTTTTGCAAGATAATCATTTACAGTTACAACATGAACTCCACGACCTTCAAGTGCATTAAGATAAACTGGAAGTGTAGCCACAAGTGTTTTACCTTCACCTGTTTTCATTTCAGCAATTTTACCTTCATGAAGCACAATTCCACCCAATACCTGAACATCAAAATGACGCATATTCAATTTTCTTTTCGAAGCCTCACGTACTACAGCAAAAGCTTCAGGAAGAATTTCGTCAAGAGATACCCCTGATTCAATCATCTTTTTAAATTCTGAGGTTTTTTCTTTCAGCTGAATATCAGAAAGGGAAGATATAAGAGGTTCAATTGAATTAACCTTCTCCACAATTGGCCAGAGTCTTTTAAGTTCTCTCTCATTTTTTGTTCCAAAAAATTTACTGAGTAACGTGCCTATCATTTTTTTATAATAAAATACACAAATTATTATTTCAAGAAATTCTATAAAAATTTCTTTTAACTAACTTTTTTATTTTAAAAAATAGTGATTTCATAAAGAGTATATAATTGTAATACTTGCGATTATTTATTTCTACGTGCTAAATTGATTTTATGGATAAATTAGTTTATATACATACATTCGGCTGTCAGATGAATGTTCATGATTCTGAAAAAATGCTTGGAATCCTGGAAGAAAAGGGGTATAAAGAGACTGATCAGCCATCAAAAGCAGATTTAATAATTTTTAATACCTGTAGTATAAGGCAAAAAGCTGAGCAGAAGTTTTATAGCGAACTTGGCAGGATAAAATTTTATAAGAAAAGACGTAAAGATTTAAAAATTATTGTTGCAGGGTGCATAGCACAACAAGAGGGAAAAAATATTTTTAAAAAAGCTCCACACGTTGATTTTATTATAGGTCCACAAAATATTCATAAGCTTGAAAAAATTAATGATAATAAAGAAGTTTTAATTGAAGAAAATCCGGAAATAGCATTAAATGATCTTCCTGTAAAACGTAACAATAATATATCAGCATGGATTACTATAATGTATGGTTGCAATAATTTCTGCAGTTATTGTGTTGTTCCATTCACAAGAGGAAGAGAAAGATCACGCCCAAGTGAAAATATATATAAAGAAATTATGGAGCTTTCAGAAAAAGGGTATAAGGAAATAACACTTCTTGGACAAAATGTTAATTCATATTACAGCGATATTAATTTTCAACAATTATTAAGAAGAATCAATAAAATAGAAGGAATCGAGAGGATTAGATTTGTGACATCTCATCCGAAGGATTTATCTGAAGATTTAATATTTGCCATACAAGAACTTGACAAAGTATGTGAACATATACATCTTCCTTTGCAATCCGGTTCTGATGAAATACTCAAAAGAATGAATAGAAAATATTCTTATAAGGATTATCTTAAAAAGGTGAATATGTTAAGAAAGAATATTACGGATATTTCCATTACATCTGACATTATAACAGGATTTCCAGGTGAAACTGATGAAGATCATTCAGAAACTCTGAAGGCTTTAAAAGAGATAGAATTTGATGGTATATTCGCTTTTAAATTTTCACCAAGACCTGGTACAAAAGCAGAGAGAATGGATAATCAAATTAATGAAAATATAAAATCTGAAAGGTTATATGAGGTACTCATGTTACAGGATATGATTACAGAAAGAAAGAATAAATCACTTGAAGGAACTATTCAAGAAATTTTAATCGATGGATTTGATGAAATGAATATTAATAAACTGTCAGGAAGAACACGAACCAACAAAATTGTTACTATAGATTCTCAAAATTTCAAACAAGGCGATATAATTAATGTCCTGATAACAAAAGGCAGGAAACATTCACTCGAAGGAAACCCTTTAATATAATGAAAGTCTCTATTCTTACACTTGGTTGTAGGGTAAATCAGGCAGAAAGCTCATTTATTGAAGGTACCCTGTTAAATAATGGAATATCAATAGTAAATTTAAAAGATAGACCTGATTATTGCATTATAAATACCTGCTCAGTTACTTCAAAAAGCGACTACCAATCAAGACAACTTATAAGAAGAGCTTTGAAAACTGGATCAAAGGTAATTGTAACCGGTTGTTATACTCACTTTAATTCTGACAGCATAATGAAAATAAGCAAAGAAATTATTATAATTCATAATCCTTCAAAATATAATATAATCAATTTGATAAATAATAATATTGAAAAAAATACTTTAAATTATTCATCTAACTCTCGACCTTATATAATAATTCAGGATGGTTGTAATAATAAATGTTCATATTGTATTGTGAGAATTGTTCGTGGAAGATCAAGAAGCATTCCAATAGAGAAAATAATAGAGCAAGTCAAAGTTTATTGTGAATCAGGTTATAAAGAAATCGTTCTAACTGGTATTCACATTGGTTCCTACGGGCATGATTTTATACCTAAAGTAAAGCTTTCAGATTTAATTAAAACTATTTTAAATAAAACAAATATTATGCGTATCAGATTGAGCTCAATTGAAGCCACTGAGATAGAAGATGATTTATTAGAAATAATAAGTGACGATAGAATATGTAATCATTTACATATTCCAATGCAAAGTGGAGATGATTCGATACTTAGACTTATGAATAGAAATTACAATTCAAGATTATATTCTTCAAAAATCGAAAAAATAGTAAAGAAAATTAAAAATATAAATATCGGGACTGATATAATTGTTGGATTTCCTAGTGAAACTGATAAGGAGTTTAATAATACGAAGAACCTTATCTTGAATTTACCCATATCATATATGCACATATTTCCATTCTCATCAAGGCCTGGAACTCCTGCATTTAATTTCAAAGAACAAATAAACAGTAATGAAAAGAAAAAAAGATATTTAGAATTACAATATATAAATATTATAAAAAAGAGAAGCTATTATGAAAAACAGATAGGGCAAGAATTGAATGTTATCATAGAAAAAAAGACTAATGAAAATGTATATAAAGGAACATCTGAAAATTTTCTGAAAATTTCAGTATTATCAACAGATTTACCTTTGAAAAATAGCATAAGATCTAAGATTATAAAAATTGAAAAAAATAACCTTATAGGAATCCCGATAAAAACAACATAACATATTATAATTTCGTAATAATTTTTCTGCCTAAATCATAATCAAATTCGCTTAATGCTGCTATAAATACAATCAGTATATGGTTTTAAACATAATTAGTAACAGTTTATTAACAATGATTGTTAATTCATAATGACTGATAAGATATATTATGTAAAATAATAAAAAACGTTTTTATTTTTTGTTACATCTGAAACCTCCTTTATATATATGAGCTAACTCTTATATTTCGATAAAGATATATACATTTATTTTTTATCAATATGTTATAGAATATGTTTTCCTTAATTCTTTATTTTTTATATTTAAAATTCAAAAATGATATTATAAATAAATAAATCATATGCTAATTATAGTAATAAATTATTTTTGTTCTTCTCCAATTTCGTTGTTAAAAAGGATTCAAGGGTTGATGTCAGGCCATATCTTTCTTCTTCGGGAAATCCTCTTGTTATTTTGTAAATAACTAAACATAGTTGATAAGATCTTTGCCAAACTTTTAAGTCTTTGTAATTCTTATGCATTTCCCTCGAAGCCTTGACTTTTTGACCCCTAGGATCCTCATGATTTTACCAGCTTTTTTAGAGTTGAGCCATAATTATAAAATGGGTTCATATAGAATAAATTCCCTTTCAATATCTGCACTTTTCTTTCTTATAAGTTTAAAGAATAATTGTTACAAAATGATGAAGATTAAATTAAGATTTCGAAAAATAATACTAAACAATCTTAAAAATAAAAGAATATATTTTTGTTATATATTATTTGATTAAGTATAACTTTAAGAATAAATTTAAGTAATTAAAATTATGCGAAAATTTCTAATTTATTAATTTATAATATTTGTGTAATATTCTAATAATTATTAATATTTTAGTTTTTTTAAAATAAACAATAATTGCAAAAAAATCATAAAAAAATTCATATAACTTTAATAAAAAGAAGATTATTAAAGTTAAACTTTCATTTTATTTATTTCAAATTATAATTAAAATCTATAATTAAATTAAATTCAATTGCTATTATCTATTTGTTAAAAAATACATAAATTATTAAAAATATAGTATAAAATGAATAGTTACGCTATTATTACTTTTTATAATTCCCACTTTGCATTAAAAGCGAAAAGAATTCTTGAGAATAATCTTATAAAATCAGAAACCATACCAGTACCAAGAGAACTAAGTTCAGAATGTGGTTTCTGCTGTAAAATTTTGTGGAAAGATAAAGAGTTAGTTGAAAAGCTTTTAAACAAGAATAATATTTCTTATGAAAATATATATAAATGGGAAAATAAATTAAAAAACAGGAAATTTAATTTTGTATAGTAGGAGGATAAGATGTCTTTAGAAATTGACGCAAGAGGGCTACCCTGCCCTCAGCCAGTGATTAAAACAAAAGAAGGACTGGAAAAAGCAAAAGGTGAAGAATTATTAATTATAGTTAGTACTTCCGAATCAAAGGATAATGTGGTACGATTTTTAGAGCATTCAGGAATTGTTGTTAATAAGATTGAAGAAAAGAATGATTCTTTCTATATACTTACTGAAAAAACACATAAATTATCTTCAGATATAAAACAAGAAGATTATGTATGCTCAACTCCTCAGTTAAATTCTGGAACAACGATATTTATTAATAAAGATCGTATCGGACATGGTAATGATGAGCTTGGCAGTAATCTTATGAAAGCCTTTATCGCAACAATTAAAGAATTGAATGTCCAGCCAAGAACACTATGTTTTATGAATAGCGGGGTAAAACTAACAGTTAATGGAGCTGAAACTGTTCCACATCTTAAGAATTTAGAGGAAAAAGGCATTGAGATTCTTGTGTGTGGCACATGTCTTAGCTTTTTCAATATAAAAGAAAAATTAGCTGTAGGAAAAATTTCTAACATGTATGACATTTCTGAAGCAATGCTGAAATCTTCTAAAGTTATCACTTTATAATGAGAAAAAAAATTATATATTTTGATAATGCAGCAACATCAGGAATTAAACCGCCATCAGTAATTAAAGCTATCTGCGAGTGCTTAAACAAAAAAAATGCAAATCCCGGGAGATCAGGGCATGGTCTTTCTGTAAAAGCTGCTGAAGTAATTTATAACTGCAGAGAAAAAATAGGTGAATTATTTAATTTTGATAAGACAGAAAATATAATTCTTACTAAAAATGCTACTGAATCCCTTAATATTGTTATCAATGGTATCTTAAATGCAGGAGATGAAGTTATTACAACTTCAATGGAACATAATTCAGTATTAAGACCACTGAATTATCTAAAAAAGAAAAGGCGTATTAAATTAAAAATTATTAAAGCAGATTTAAATGGTCTTATAGAATCAAAAGACATTTCAACTTCAATAACTGATAAGACAAAACTTATAGTAATAACAGCTGCTTCAAATGTTACAGGAACAAAAATGAATATCGATAAAGTTAGAGAGATTGCTCAATCTCATGGAATAAAGATTCTTGTTGATGCTGCACAGGGAGCAGGTACAATTAAAATTGATTTAAAAAAATCACCATTTGACTATATTGCAATTACAGGACATAAACATCTTTTCGGACCTCAGGGAACAGGAGCCTTGATTATTAAAAATAATGACAAACTTGAACCTTTGATGTTTGGAGGGACTGGAAGTCAATCTGAAAAAATTATTCATCCAGATTTTCTACCTGATAAATATGAATCAGGAACACTCAATAGTCCTGGATTTGCAGGATTGTCTGCAGGTATTGAGTTTATCTTAGATAAAAAGATTGATAATATAATCAATTATGAAAAACATCTAACAGATTATTTAATGAATAGATTAAAAGAAATAGATGAAATTATTATATATGCAACAGATACAGAAAGAGTATCTACTGTTTCATTTAATCTCATTGGGTTTCAGCCTTCAGAAGTAGCAAATTATTTAGATAAAAATTATAGAATCTGTGTTCGTTCAGGGCTTCACTGTGCACCAGAAGCTCATAAAACTATTAATACATTTCCAGATGGTACTGTGAGGTTTTCATTATCTTATTTTAATACAAAAGAAGAAATTGATATTTCAATTAATGCCTTAAAATCATTCATTATTGAAAATAAAAAATAGTTTACTCAAAAAATACATTATTTGGGTTTATTAATTGCCTTGTATCTCCCACTCTTTTTGTCAATTTAATTGAATCAAGATATTCAAGAAAATGTATTGCGCACTTTCTGTTTGTTGGAAAAATGTCTTTAAATTCTCTAACTGTATTTGATGTTTTTTCCGTAAAAAATTTTCTCAGATTTTCAATCCCTTTCTGATAAGAGTCTTTTGTAACATAAAGAGAATTGCTAATTTTTATTACAAGACCTTCCTTTTCCATCAATTTCAGAATATTCAATATATACTTTTGATCAATTCCAAGGATTTTACTAATTTCTTCTATATTAGGTGGCTCAGTACCTGTTTTCTCAAGTATTTTAAGTATTAGATCTTTATTAGTTTCGTCACTTTTATTTAATAAAGGCTTAAAAGAAGAAAGCCTTACAATATCTTTTTCCATATGTATATCTTTCATGGATGACAAAAGATTGTTAAATATCTTTACATCTATTTTTAAATAATTTCTTAGTTCTTCCTTGGGAATTCCTTGTTTTATAGGATTATTTTTATGATATTGCA
>FWPV01001961.1_pt1 | contig 52771 bp, 49 predicted proteins | sample 2228371 | NCBI WGS metagenome assembly FWPV01 (sample SAMEA103939776, study PRJEB20133) | metagenome
TGGGAATGGCAGGGCTCTTCGTTGCCACTAGAATTTTCAAGAAAGAGTTAAGGTAAGCCATCAACGGAAGGGTGGAATGATGGAATAATGGAGGAATGGCACATACAAAATTCAATTTTGTTTGAACCTCATCTTCCAGTATTCCACTTTTTCAGAGGATTTTATGTTTAAACGGGTCCGATTTATTCTGGTGAAAGAGTTGGTCCAAGTTCTCAGGGATAAACGATTGAGGATTACCCTGATCTTTCCACCCATCTTTCAATTGATTGTGTTTGGATATGCGGCCAATCTTGATGTGAAGCACATCACGACCGCTATTCGGGATCTGGATCAGAGCGTAGAATCGAGGGACCTCATCGCGCGGTTTAAACATTCAAAATATTTTAAAGTGGTATCCTATCCCCAACATGCAAAAGAGATTGAAGCCCTCATCAAAAAAGGGCAGATGATCCTCAGCTTTGAAATTCCCAATGGGTTTGCAAAGAAGATCAAAAAAGGGGACACGGCAACGATCCAGATCCTTGTCGATGGTATGGAGTCAAATACGGCTTTGATTGGATTGGGATATGTGAACCAGATTCTTTCTGAATACGCCGCGGAGGTGATCCTGAAACGGCTCAACCAGGAAGGGATGAAGGATTTTGAGGAAGCAGGCGTTGAACTGGAACAGCGGATCTGGTTCAACCCCCATCTTGAAAGTCGCGTTTTTTATGTTCCCGGAATCATTGCCACGATTGCTTTTCTCCTCCCCATGATCTTGACCGCTCAAGCCATTGTGAGGGAGCGGGAGATCGGGACGCTCGAGCAGATCATGGTGACACCCATTCGTTCCTGGGAGCTGGTCTTAGGAAAGACCCTTCCCTTTGCCTTCATCGGTCTGCTCGATGTGGTGATGATCGCCTTGATCGGAGTCTTCTGGTTCAAGGTTCCCTTCCGGGGAAATCCCTTGATCCTCCTTATGGGGAATCTTCTTTTCTTAATGAGTTCCGTGGGGATTGGCCTATTTATCTCCACCATTTCCACCACGCAACAGCAGGCACAGATCTCCACCTTCTTTTTTATGAACCCTGCATTTATTCTCTCTGGTTTCGCCTTTCCTCTCGAGAATATGCCCCAATGGCTTCAATGGTTTACCTATATCAACCCCTTAAGGTACTTTTTAGTGGTCATTCGTGGGACCTTTTTGAAAGGGGTAGGATGGGAAGTGCTTTGGCCCCAGATGCTGGCATTGGCTATCATTGGAGGTGGTATGATGACATTGAGCGCTTTGAGGTTCAGGAAAAGATTGAAATAAAATGACTGCCGAAATGTTGGAATACTGGAATAATGGGTCGAAAGGTGATATCCTGTTTCCATCTTGATTCCATACGACGAGGCTGTCGTTAAAAACGATGAAAAGACTCCTCATGAACATTTATCGAAAGCTATACCGGGCTTTTGGCCCCTGCCATTGGTGGCCTGGAGAGACGCCTTTTGAGGTGATGGTCGGAGCCATCCTGACCCAAAATACTTCCTGGAAGAATGTAGAAAGAGCCATTGCGAGTTTAAAAGAAAATGATATCCTCAATCCCATCGCAATATATCGTCTACGGGGATCTTCTCTGGCTCGGATGATTCGTGCTTCAGGCTACTACCGAATCAAAGCCAGACGATTGAAAACGTTTACCCATTTTTTAGTGGAACAGTATGACGGAAATATTGAGGCAATGAAGCAAGAAGAGACCATGGCGTTAAGAGAAAAACTCCTCCGCATCAAAGGCATCGGCCCAGAAACGGCTGACAGCATCTTGCTTTACGGACTTCGAAAACCTATCTTTGTCATCGATGCTTATACTAAACGCATCCTCTGTCGGCATGGCCTTGTTTCAGAAGGGGCTTCCTATAAGGAGATTCAGGCTCTTTTCATGGCCCATCTTCCTCAAGAAGAAAAACTTTATAATGAATATCATGCTCTGCTGGTTCACTTAGGGAAGAACATCTGCCGGAAGGATCCAAAGTGTAACCTCTGTCCCATCCATGGAATCACTTTCGAAAAAAAGGAGTCCATGAGTTAACCTAACGGGCAGGACCTTCGACGGATTAAGATTCTGGCCATTGGTTGATCAGAGGAGTCGTTGGTTTTCCCCTTTCCGATGGATCCGAAATGGGACCTTCATCAGAAAAACTTTCATGCTATCAGCCTTCGGCTTTATGGTGTCCATCATGGTGGCTTACTGGGAAAAAGAGATTCGAAGTTTGATGGGAAGGGCGATCCATCGTTACGGCATGATACAGGATGGAGATCGCATCGTGGTTGGAGTTTCAGGAGGAAAAGATAGCCTCACCCTGCTCCACCTGCTCTATGAACGTCAAAAACGGGTTCCCATCCATTATGACCTCGTGCCCATCCATGTGGACCTGGGGTTTGATGCTGGGCGAGTGGAGATTTTGAAAGATTTTTTCGAGAGGAGAGGCCTTTCCTACCATATCGAATACACGAATATCGGGAAGCGAGCCAACAGCGAAGAAAACAGAGAAAATCCCTGTTTTCTTTGCTCCTGGGAGAGACGAAAGAGGCTTTTCCAGCTTGCCCAGCAGTTTCAGTGCAACAAGATTGCTCTGGGACACCATCAAGACGATATCATCGAAACCTTTCTATTGAATATTTTTTACAGTGCTGAAATCAGCACCATGCTTCCCCTTCAGCCTCTTTTTCGTGGTAAGATAACGATCATTCGACCTCTGGCACTGGTCGAGGAGAAGAAGGTTGAGCGGTTTGCGAAGGAGATGGATCTTCCTACCTTTTCCTGCGGATGTCCTGTCTCCGGTAGGACGAAGAGAAGGAAGATCAAGGAATGGATTCACACTCTGGAGCAGGAGAATAAGAGAGTCCGGGGGAACATCTTTCGATCGCTCTCCAACATTAAGGTAGACTATCTGCTCAAGAAAACATAATCGTTCAATTTAGGAGGAAGATAGTTAAGATATCGTTCTCTGATTGTAATATGTTGAGACACTCTCCTTTTTGCCGGTGAGCCCCTCACCCAGCAGATGAAATCCAAACACGGCAAGGAAAATTGCCATTCCAGGAAAGAACATTAAGTGAGGAGCAGTGGTGAGAAAGAGACGTCCCTCATTCAACATGGTTCCCCAGTCAGGTGTTGGAGGCTGTGCCCCCAGCCCTAAAAAACTCAAACCGGAAAGAGCAAAGATAACCCTTCCTGTATCCAGCGAAGCAATGGTAAAAAGGGGTGTCGAAATGTTTGGGAAATAGTGACGGAGGATGATCCGGAGAGGACCTGTTCCAATGGAACGGGCGGCTTCAATAAATTGTCTTCCTTTCATTTCGAGCACCATTCCTCTGACCAATCGGGCATAAAAGGCCCAATGCACCAAAGCGAAGGCAAGCATGGCATTCTGAAGACCTGGGCCCAGAAAGCCAATCATGGCGAGGGAAAGAAGGAGACCTGGAAAGGCTAACGTGAGATCCACTAATCTCATGAGAAGGAAATCGAGACGTCCTGCCCAACATCCTGCCACCATGCCGATGGAAATCCCAATGAAAAGAGCCAAGGCTTGAGTGAGCACAGCCCCTCCGAGAGTGTTTCGGGTTCCCTCCATCAATCTTGACAAGAGACATCGTCCCAGATGATCGGTTCCTAAAAGATACGTTTTGCTCGGTCCTTCAAGACGTCGATGGAGGTCCATCTGCAGAGGGGGGTGTGGAACGAGAAAAGGGGAGAGGCAACCAACGACCACCAGACCTAACACAATAGCCAATCCAAAGCGTTTCATGAAGCATTCCCCAATTCAATGCGTGGATCGAGGAGGCGATAGCCTAAATCCACGCAAAGATTGATGAGGAGAAAGAGAAAAGCTGTCAAAAGCACATATCCCTGAACGACCGAATAATCTCGATGAAGGATGGCTTCCACAGCTAACCTGCCGATTCCTGGCCAGGAGAAGAGGGTTTCCACAATGACCGCTCCAGCCAGCAGTCTGCCCAGTGTCATCCCCAACGTGGTGAACAGAGGTAGAAGGGCATTGGGCAGAGCGTGTCTCAGCAAAATCCTTCTTCGTGGAAGTCCTTTTGCCATGGCCACGCTAATGAAATGTTGGTTGAGCACTTCCTGAAGGGATGCCCGCAAAAGGCGTGCCTGCATAATGGATGTACCAAAACTTAATGTCAGGGCCGGTAAGACGAGATGAAGAAAACTTCCTCTGCCCATGACAGGAAACCAACCTAAGTTGACGGAAAAGAGATAGATCAACAATAACCCCAACCAGAATCCTGGTATGGAAGCGCCAGCAATGGTAACCAGATGGCCTATCCGAAGAATCATCCCACGCCTCTTAAGGGAAGTGATGAGGCCTACCGTGAGGGTGAAAATCACGATCAAGATGAACGAGAGGAAGGTCAGTTCTAACGTGGCGGGCAGGCGAGCGAACAGTTCTTTCCTCACTGTTTCACCGGTTCGGTAGGAAACCCCCAGATCAAACCGGATCGCTCTCCAAAGCCATCGTCCATATTGGAGCGGCAGGGGCTCATGTAATCCCAGCTCTGCCCGCTTGGCCTGAAGGGCCTCGTGGGTCGGTTCAATCCCTTCCTTCCGAAGGAGGATTTCCGCCGGGTCAGCCGGTGCGAAATGAAGTAAGAGAAAGACGATTAATGAAATCCCAACCCAAAGAGGGATCATAAAGAAAAGTCGTTTGCTGATATAGACAAACATCTACAGGACCACCTCCCACCACATGACGGCCAGGGCCCTCTCCTCATGGGACCTTACGATTCCATTCACCGACCGCTCTTCAAAATAGTGTTGAATGATCTTCCGTACTTCGGGTGTCATGTCTGTGAAGATTTTGAAATAATGTTCATACCAGTCGATGCACTTATGGACGGGTTCTTCATAATCGACCGTTGTTTTAAAGCATCGTAAATTGGGGCGAAACCCAGAAGCATAAAGATAATTGAAAGGATAGATGATATGAGATGGAAAGGATTGGAGCGGTTCATTGAAGATCCTCTCCCAGAGTTCATTTCTTATTCTGAAGTTTTCCTTTCCTGAAGGAGTGACGAGGCAACAGTATCTTCTGGAGGCGTGGTGCATCTTCATCAGGCTTTTGACATTTCGGATGGCAGGAGAGCAAGAGGCAAAAACGAGATCGAACTCTTTTACCCAGTGGCATTCCTCCCAGGATTGGCAGAGGGGAGTGAGGTTGGTGACTCCTTGATGTTCGGCTTCTTGCTTCAGGGTCTCGATCATTTTCTTTGCCGAATCAAGAGCAAATACATGAGTTGCTAATCGAGCGAAAGGAATCGTGAAGGTTCCGGGACCACTTCCGATATCCAAAATGATACTTTCCGGGGTCACCATTCCCTCCTTGATTAAAATGCTCAAGACTTCGTCGATGATGACCGATTCCTGTTGCATTCGGTCTCTGTATCCTTCACTGATATGGCTCCAAAAATTTAACCAGCCCTCCTGGTTGCCCTGACTTCTCTGAAGAGGAGATAAACGGACGGCTTTTTCCCATTCGAGAGACCAGTAATGGGGATCGAAGGGAGGAAGGGTTTCCAAAGAAGGTTTGGTCGGATTGAATTTAACCATGAGAGGGTCCCCTATGGATCTCTGCTCTCCTCCTTTAGGCGCACCTCCATTAAATTGGGTCGAAAGAAAGGGTCTAGGTTCAAACCCTGGAGAGCCTTTCGGTGAGCATAAAAGACGATGTCGTGATACAGAGGAAGAAGAAGACATTGTTGAGCGACCCATTTCTGCAGATAGGCATATCTCTTTTTTCTTTGCTCCATGTTCATTTCGTATCGAGCCTTTGAAACCTCTCCTTCGATGGTCTTCCATTCTGGTCCAAAGGCTGGAGGACTGACTGTGCTCAGCCAGGTAAAGAAGATATCTGGATCGCCTGTCATCAATGTAAAGGGATGAAGGGCTAAATCAAAATTTCCTTTTTTCAAAGACTCCTTAAAACTTCCTGCTTCCTCAATGCGAATCGTCGCTTTTACACCGGCTTGAGTCAAGTAGGTATGAATCATTTCAGCAATATCTTTATAGGGCCACCGTTGAAGTGTTCCGCTATGAAGGATAATGGAGACGGAAGTTCCCGAAGGAAAGGGAGGTGATTTGGGAACCGACGGAATTTGGGGAAAGACCTTCTCATACCAATCCATGGCTAAAGGGGTCAGCAAGGAGTCTGGAACCAGTCCTGCCTCTCCTAAGAGATACTGTGCCATTCGGGCACGATTGAGGGTGATCGAAAGCCAAGAGCGATGGGCCAATTGATGGAAAGGGGCACGCTGACTATTGAAAAGGAGATAGTGAGTCGTTGCCACCATCCGGTGTTTTATCGAGAGACGTTTCGACTGGACCAGTTCCGGCAACTGGCTGGGAAGGATGCCACCCACATCCGCAATGGCATCTACCTGACCGGTCTTTAAGGCATTCAACCGAGTGACCGCATCAGGAATGTTGACGAACTCCACCGTTTCAAAAGGAGGTTTTCCCTGCCAGTAAGAAGAATGGGCTTTGAGACGAATCACACCCTCTCTATTCTGTTCAAAGCGGTAAGGTCCCGTTCCGATAAATTTTACAAATTGCCCTTTGGCATTAAAACACTCTGGATGGAACAGAGCACTGCCAAAGTAATTGAGGGTGGCTGGGAAATTCGGATGAGGTTTGCTGAGCTGAAAAACCACTCCTCTCCTCCCAACAGGAAGAATCGAATGAAGATCTCGATACAAGCCATGAGGGTCATATTTTGGATAATTTTTATAGCGGAGGATGTTGGTGATGACCCCATCCTGGGTTAAAGGTGTTCCATCGTGGAAAAAGACTCCTTCCCGTAACCAAAATACCCATCTTCTACCCTTCCCCATCATCTCCCAGGATTCCGCTAACCAGGCGGTAGGCTGGAGTTTCTCATTTAAGTAAGTCAGGGACTCCCATGCATTGAGACTGCCATGGATGAAACTTCTCGAATCAGGTCCATCATAGAGGTCTCTCCCGACTGCAATTCTGAGCGGAGGAGTCCCTTCTTTTGACTTCAGAGAAGGGGCGGTCTGGGAATCTTTGCATCCTTGAAGAAAAATGGTTGAAACGATGAGAAGAAGAAGACCAATCCTGAACCGTCTCATTCCCTTCTTTGCCCCTCCTCTGGGTCTGGAGAGGAGAAGATTTTGGATCCAGATGAACGAATAGGCTAAAAAGGATATTGATAAGCCACATTCACCTGGAGGCTCCTCCCCGGATGAATCCAAATAAACTCTGTCTCATACTTTTTATCAAAGAGATTATCCACGCTGAATGAAGTCGTTAAGGTGCCTGGACCGATTTTCCAATCTCTCCAGATCTTTGCATCGACCACTTCGTAGGCTTTCATCGCATAATAAGGCAAGGCTCTCGTGGCCACATCGTTGACATAGTATCGTTTGTCAGAAAGGCGCATGGCAATGCGGCCATTGATCAGTTCAGGATGACGGTAGATGACCCCGATACTCCCAAAATAATCGGGGGAATTTGAAAGTTCCAACCCCGTTGCCAGACCGGATTGGGTGATTTCAGAATGATTGAGTGTCAGACTGGCAAAGGCAGTCAGTTTCTTGAATAGTTTTTGCTCTAAACCCATCTCGAGACCATAAATCTTTACACCTCCCAGATTGTATGCCCGGGTAATACTCACCCCGGGTAGGGTTGGGTGGGGACTCGCCACGTAAGAGATGACATCCTTAATCCTACCATAATAAGGGGTGATGCTCAGAACGGTTCCCCACTCTTTCAGATTCAGGTCCACCCCCATATCAATCATCCAGGTCTTTTCGGGTTTGAGATCGGGGTTGGGCTCTCGACGATTTGGCCCAGTGGGAATGCTTGTAAACATCCAGACAGGCAACCCAGGCCAAAACCCCGTTCCCCCTGAAGCACGAACCGAGAGGACATCGGAGAGGGCATATTTCAATCCTCCCCGATAGGTCAAGGTGTCCTTTCTCACATTGTCCCGGCGTTGAGGGACAGACACTAAATCGAAGATATCGTGGTATTTCCAGTAATCGTACCTAATCCCACCAAGAACATTCAACTTTCCGTTTAAGAGAAAGAGTTGATCTTGAAGGTAGAGTGCCATCTGATCTGTGGTATATTCCGTTTTCGCACTGGTGGTACCGGTGTTGCGGTTCTTTGTTGCTCGAAGCTCATCTTCTCGCAACCATAGTCCTCCTACTGTTAGGATATTCTGTTTACCTAAATAAAAGTCAGTCTGCAGTTCTATGGGGTAACGCTTCTGTTTCCAGTCGGCCCGGGTCGAGGGATTGAGATTCCACGTCACATTGCTCCCTGCCACGACCGGCCCGACATTATTCAGTTGAGGTCGGTCTAAATGCTGAAACCCCATGGTTCCTGTTATCTTCATGAACTCTCCGATGGGGGTGTAGAAACGGAATGTTCCCAATCCTTCTACAGCATCATCCAACCAGGTGCGATTGGGGGTTCCTCCGTGCAGGAAGAAGTCCTGACGGAGGTAACTGAACCAGGCCCCCGCCTTCTTTTCATTCTCCCAGCCGACTTTAAAATTGTAAAAACTGTATCGATATTTATTGTCGTCAATCGAGGCATAGCTCAACCAACCTCTTTGCCCAAGTTGATAGAGTTTCCAGACCACATCGAAAGGATTCATCTTGTAGCCATCCGAATAATCTCCCGAATAGGAAGCATAGACATGGAAATTGCCAATCTGATTTCCCACCTCCACATGGGGACGCCAGGTGTCTCTTGATCCATATCCGAGATCCACTTTTGCCCCAGTCTCTTTTGTCCCTCGCTTGGTAATGAGATTAACTGTCCCGCCCATCGCATTGGGTCCATAGAGTGCAGAAGAAGGACCTAAGAGAACCTCAATCCGTTGAATGTCATTTTGATGGACAAGAGTTGCTAAGAAGGGAGTTACCGGAACACCATCGACTAAATATCCGGTACGGCCGATGAAATAACCTGTTCCCCTTAAATTAATCCAGGGAGGTCCAAAAGGGAAATATTGACCCACGTGGACTCCCGGGAGATCACGGATCAGCTCACCAAAATTGCTGATGTAGGTCTCTGGCTGAGATTCAATGTTTTTTCGATCCACCACGTGCATCGTCACCGGAAGATCCCCCAAAGGGGTTTCGGTTTTGGTTGCCGTCACCACGATCTCGTCAAACTTTGTGTCTTTCTCCTCGGCTTTGATAAAAGGACAACCCACTACCAAACCCACTATCCACAACATCAAACTGATCAGCACTGTCACATCCCTTCTCATCCCACACCTCCTGAAGTGATTTCTCCTTTCGTAGGAGGAGGGAGGCCTTCGTGACCCTTTCTGCCGTTCAACCTAACAATCCCAAAAGCTTCGGCTCAGTCTCTGTCTTCCTTCTTCGTGGTCAGAATACTAAACTGTTTCACCCCCGAACGTCTCACTTCGTCAATCACCCGGATTAAAAGTTCTACTTTCACCTCCTTATCGGATTTAATTTTCAAAGTCTCCTTTTCTCGATCCCTCATCTGTTCAGCAATGACTTTTTTAAGATGGTGAAGCTCGATCTTTTGATCCATCCAGTAGATGTCGCCCGCCTGATCGATGAAGATGGTTTTGGTGTCCTCTCGTTTAATCTCAGCAGTAGTGGATTCAGGTAAACGAATTCGGATGGCAGGTTCCTGGACCCAGTGGGTGGTCAGCATAAAAAAGAGAAGCAATAAAAAGACCATATCCACGAGAGGGGCGATGTTGATGTGTGCTGGATGAATACGCTTCCTCTCAAACTCCACGGAGCCCCTCCTGCATTTCGATTTGAAATTGGGTGACCCTTTCTTTCATCATCAACGCAATCTCGTCTGCCTGTTTTTCAAGATAATGGTGGCCAATATGAATCGGGATGGCAACCAGAAGGCCAGCAGCGGTCGTAATCAATGCCTCCCAGATTCCACCTGCCAGCATGGAAGGATTGACATTCGGACTTTTTTCAATCACCATAAATGCTTTGATCATTCCCGTGACGGTCCCGGTCAATCCCAGGAGAGGCGTGATGGTTGCAATCAGTCCAAGCCAGCTCAATCCTTTTTCGATCATTCGAACTTGCCGGGTTCCTGAGACCGAAAGCTCCTTTTCATCCATATGATTTCTTAAGCCTTCGATGAGGGGCTGCGAGAGAGACGGGATGGCTTTCTCGTTCTTTGGATGTTGGATGGAAAATTCGAGGTCCTTCATCATCTTCCTGAATTGAAGAAACTTATTGATCCAGATCGCCACCCCCATGATAGAGCAGAAAAGGATGGGATACATCAAAAAACCACCTTTGACAAAGAGGTCGCTCATCAATCTCTCCTCATTTGAAACCGAATTGGCAAGAGTGCCCTGGAGGCAACCGGTTTTCCATCCTTAAAGGCGGGCAGAAAGGATGATTGTCTTACGGCCTCCACTGCCGCCTCTGTGAAGCCATACCCACCGGCTTCCAGCACTTCTAAGTTCGTTAGATTTCCCTTTTCATCAATGGTTAACCTCAGCAAGACTCGACCTTCGATGCCTACCCGTCTTGCCATGATAGGATACACGGGTAAGACTCTCTTCAAGAACCTGGGACCTTCTTTGGTTCCAAATGCCACCTCAAGAGTTTGGGGGGGACTGGGATGGGCCATTTCCACTGGTGGGGAAGCTGTTCCAGAAGGTTCTGCCTTCAAGGGAAGGGGGGCAGGAGGTGAAGGCAATGTTTCTTCAATTTTTTTCATCTCGAGGAGAGGGAAAGAAGAAGCAGGGGGATCGGGAAGGATAGGAGGTTCGATGGGAGGCGACACCGTATGTTCGGCTTCTGGTTTGACTTTTACTTGAGCAGGGAGGGGTTGGGGATCGATGATCTTGGCCTCTTCCTTGCGGCTCTCGTTCTTTTCCGAAAACCTTTCAATCCTTTCTTCTAAAGGAGGAGCGGGGACGGCAGGGGTTTGGATGGTTTTGGGTTCTATGGGGCATCTCTTCTGGGTCACCAGTGTGGAAGGGGTCATGAGAAGTCTTTCCTCCTGGATAATAAAAATCTCCAATTCCTCAGCCTGTTCCACCATCACTGCTGAAATAGGAATCCCTATCAACATGCCATGAAGGGTGAGCGAGAGGATCAGCCCCGGATACTTTCTCGCCCGGCCCCCTTTCTCACCGATTGCTCCTTTGGAGAAAATAAGAACTCCCCCTCTCCAAACAAAAAAGCCACGAAACCGAATCCACCTTCTTGGTGAATGCCTTCGTGGCTTTCTTTGCAGAATCGAAAAAACCGTTAGGGTTTGATGCAACGTTATATACAATCCACATTATTGGTTTGTCAACAGGCTGGATCAAATTTTTTAAAAATACGTCTTCCTACTATAAGCGGATCGTATGAGTCCTAACAAAAGGCAAGAAAATTTCCTCCGAACTCTTTTATCGCCCTTCCTGGTGCCATGAAGAAAGGATTCCAGGGATACAAAAAATCCTTGACAAAATAAAATAAATTAAATATAAATTAACTAAATTAATTATAATTTATCATCCATGGAAGAGATTGGCCAGCGACTGAAAACCTTCCGGCGTGCGAATCGCATGACTCTGAAGCAGCTTGCCCAGAAAGCTGGCTGCACCGATGCGTACCTTTCTCAATTGGAACGAGGACGTGCCAACCCTTCTATTATGATTTTGAAAAAGATTGCCTCAGCCCTTCGCGTGAAGGTCGTTGATTTCTTTGTTGAAAATGACTTGTCTGAAAATGATGTGGTGGTAAAAGAGAAAGAGAGGGTGAATATCAATTTTAGGTATGGGGATGCCAAGCTCCAGATGCTGGTCAAACATATCCGGGGAAAAAGAATGCAGCCCTTTTTTACAACGATTGAACCGGGGGGAGGGTCAAAAGGTTCCTATTCCCATGTGGGAGAGGAATGCGGGATTGTTCTCAAGGGCCAGTTGGAGATTCACCTGGGAGGAAAATCCTATCGTTTAAAAAGGAACGATAGCTTCTATTTTTCCTCACAGGAGCCCCATAGTTGGGTCAATCCCGGAAAGACCCAAACGGTTGTCATCTGGGTGGTCAGTCCTCCCACCTTTTAGGAAGGGCAATGTGGGCGAGAGGGAAAAAGGGTTCATATGAAATTCAAGTGGGAAACCCCCCGTCTTTTTGAAGCTGAGGGCGGGAAAATAAAAGAAAGGAGGAAAATACAATGTGTGAAGGGACGACAAGACGTGATTTTTTGAAGCATTCGATCATTGGTGGGATTGCATTGGGGATGGGGGCAGGCATTTATGAACTCTCTTACGCTCAAACGACCAATATCCGGTTTAGCACCTGGCATCCTCCGGTGGGAAGAGAGGTCAAAACAGTCTGGGAACCCATGCTCGAGGAGTTTAAAAAGAGAAGCGGAGGAAAGATCACTTCCACCCTGTATGCGGGGGCAGCCTTAGGCAAAGGTCCTGAGCATTTTGATATTGTCGCCAAAGGTCTTTCCGATATGGGCTACTTTACTGCCACCTGGACCCCAGGCCGTTTCCCGCTGTCGGATGTTCTATCCCTGGCAGCCTGGGTGGACGGAAAGGATCTGGCCACAGAGATTGGCAATGCGATGTATGAAAGAATTCTCCATAGAGAATTCAAAGATGTGAAGATGATTGAGTTAAACGGATGTATCCAATCTTTTCTTTGGACGAAGAAACCGGTTCGCTCCCTTGCCGATACCAAGGGAATGAAGATTCGAACTCCAGGAGGTCATCAAACAAACTATATCAAGAGTCTCGGCGCTGAACCTGTCTTTATGCCTTTAGGGGATGTCTATCTGGCAATTGAAACAGGGACGATTGACGGCTTGGTGACCTGTCCGCCACTCATTTTAGGGTTTAAACTCCATGAGGTGGCGAAACATGGCGTCATTGCCACCTTTGGATGTGTGACCGAAGGGGTCGTGATGAATCTTTCTAGTTGGAACAAAATTCCAGAGGATCAGAAAAAGATTATTGAAGCGGTGGCTCAAAATCCCTTTAAGACGACCGGCGGTTTGAACCGTGAGGTCTATAAAGCCATGATGAAGGAGATTGCGGACAAAGGGGTGACGCTTTACAACCTTCCAGCAGAGGAAGCGGAGAAGTGGTATGAAGGTTTCAGAGAGGTGACGCGAAAATGGGTGGTCGACCTTGAGGCAAAAGGGCTTCCTGGGAAAGAAGTCGTGAAGATGTACAATCAGGAATGTGAAAAGAGAGGGGTGAAGGTGGTTGCCTTCCCAAAAGAATGGGCTTAAATCAAAATCGGGGAAGAGGCCAGAGCCAGAGGGAAGGGGAAGCCCCAAAGGGCTCCCTTTCCCGATCTCAATGCGGGAGCTTTCATGGGAAAGAAGATCAAGTATGTTGTTCAACGGGTCAACTTTTATATCTGTGGGGCTGGCGTGTGCTTACTCCTACCGTTGATGCTTTTGACTACCACAGATGTCATCGGAAGAAAATTTTTTTCAAAAACCATCCCTGGCACCTTTGAACTATCCGAATATCTCTTGGTTGTGTTTATCCTTTTTGGGGCTGGTTATACTCAGCAGGTCAAAGGGCATGTGGGTGTCAGTTTTTTAACTACAAAGTTGTCTCGCCGTCTTCAATTATTGTGTCAAATTCTGACATTATCTCTCAGCCTCTTCATCGTTATGATTCTCATCTGGCAGGGCTGGGTCGAAGGGATTAAGGAACGGACCGTCTCCGATATGTTACGTATTCCCCAATATCCTTTCCGACTGCTGGTTCCCATTGGAGGTTTTTTTCTCCTCTTAGAGCTTCTCTTTGACCTTTTCGATTCGATCATCCAATTGAAAGGAAAACTTTCATGAGCCCGATCCTTATAGGCATCATGGGCAGTCTGCTTCTTGTTCTTCTTCTCTTTTTGGGAATGCCCATTGCCTTTGTGATGATGTTTGTCGGTTTTCTGGGGATCAGTTATCTTGTCTCCTTCGACGCCGCCCTTCCGGTGGTGGCAAAAACGCTCTATGAGACAGCTTCTTACTATCCTTACACCATCATTCCTCTTTTCATTTTGATGGGAGGGTTTGCTGGCAATGCGGGCATCACCCGGGAACTTTATGGAACCTTTGAAAAGTGGTTTCGAAGACTGCCTGGAGGACTTGGAATCGCCACCATCACGGCTTGCGCCTTTTTTGCGGCTCTCAGTGGCTCCTCCGTGGCTGCATCCGCGGCTATGGGAACGATCGCCATTCCCGAGATGAGGCGGTTTCATTATGCTCCAAGGTTGGCGGTGGGCGCGGTGGCCGCTGGCGGGACCCTCAGTTTCCTGATTCCTCCAAGCCTTGGGTTTGTCATCTATGGCATGCTGACAGAGCAGTCTATTGGAAAACTTTTAATCTCTGGAATTCTCCCAGGTATTCTTCTCTCTTTAGCTTTTATTATGATTATTATTGTTCAAGTCAGGATGAATCCCAGCCTGGCTCCGGTGAATCCTGAAGAGGTCAGCCTCAAAGAGAAGCTGATTGCGTTGAAAGGGATCTGGGAGACGGTCCTGGTTTTTGTGATTGTTATGGGTGGCATCTATTTAGGATTTATTAATCCAACGGAAGCCGGAGCGATCGGTGCTTTTGCCCTTTTCATCATCGTTCTATTGAAAAGACGATTGACCCTTCAGAATCTCTTTGCTTCTCTGTATGAAGCGGCTCGCATTTCTGTACTTGTCCTTTTCTTGGTGGCAGGGGCAAATGTCTTCAGCTATTTCCTTGCCCTCTCAACCATTCCCATGGCGGTTTCTTCATGGATGGCAGGGCTGGAGGTTTCCCGTTATATCATTCTGACCGTTATCATTTTAATCTATTTGATGCTCGGATGTTTTCTCGACGCCATCTCAATGATGGTATTGACCATGCCGGTCATCTTTCCGGTTATTAAGGCACTGGGGTTTGATCCGATCTGGTTTGGGGTGGTCTGTGTCATGATGATGGAGGCAGGACTGATCACCCCTCCTGTGGGGCTCAACGTCTATACTCTTGCTGGGGTTGTGAAAGACGTTCCAATGCAGACGATTTTTCGAGGGGCCGCTCCTTTTCTCTTTGCTATGATCGCTGTGGTCGTATTGATTATTCTTTTCCCAAAAATTGTTCTTTTCCTTCCCTCTATGATGGGAAGGTAGGGTGATGATAAATACGAAGCACGAAATCTGAAGCCGAAGCAAATCCAAATTTGTAAATATTCAAAACAGTTTTGGTCATTTGAATTTTGGTCATTGTAATTTGTTTCGGATTTCGATATTCGGAGTTCGAATTTTAATTTCAATGGTGAAAAAATAACTCTATCAAATAGGAAGGAATGACGATGGAAGTGAGAAAACTCAAAAATTTCATTAATGGGCAATGGGTGGAATCGAAAACGAATCGATGGCTCGAGGTAAGGAATCCGGCAACTGACGAGGCGATTGCTCTCTGCCCTGAAACCACACCGGATGAAATTGACCGGACCGTGAGAGTGGCTCAGGAAGCCTTCTGGTCCTGGAGGACAACGCCTCCTCCACGGAGAGCCAAACTGCTCTTCCAATTTCATGAAAAACTCCAATCCCATCTGGATGAGATCGCTGTCTCCATTGTCAATGAAAACGGGAAGACCCTTGCCGATGCAAGGGGCGAGATGACTCGGGCTATGGAATACGTCGAACATGCCTGTGCCGGACCCGAACTGCTCAAAGGGAGCCACGCCGAGGACGTTGGAACGGGAGTGGATACGATGTATATCCGGGAACCCCTGGGGGTCTTTGTCTTTCTTCCCCCCTTCAATTTCCCTGCGATGATTGCCCTCTACTTTGTCTGGGCCCTTGCTGCAGGAGATACGGTAATCGTTAAATCGAGCCGTCTCTGTCCCATGACGATTACCCGGATCTTCGAAATCGCTGAAGATTGCGGTTTTCCAAAAGGGGTGCTCAACCTTCTGCATGGGTCAGGAAGTGGCGTGGGCGAAGCCCTGATCACCCATCCTGGAACCGCAGGGGTTTCCTTTGTCGGGTCCTCTGAGGTGGGAGAACGGGTTTACAAAACGGCGATCAACCATGGCAAGAGAGCCCAGTGCCAGGGGGGTGCCAAAAATCATGTGTTGATAGCAGAGGATGCCATGCTCGATGAGGTGATGCAGAACGTGGTGGACTCCTGTTTTGGCCATGTGGGCGAGCGGTGTTTTGCTGTGTCCAATGTTCTGGCGGTGGAGAAGATCTATGAAAAAGCCAAGGAGAAATTTATTGAACTCTCTAAAAAACTGGTCCTCGGTTACGGAATGGACCCTGGCGTCACCCTTGGCCCAGTCGTGTCAAAAGATGCATTGAATGAACTGCTGGCTGAAGTGGATCAGGGTGTGAAAGAGGGCGCTTCCCTGCTCCTCGACGGGAGAAATCCAAAAGTAGAGAAATATCCCAGGGGATATTTTATGGGGCCCACTGTTTTAGAAGCAGAGCCCAATATGCGAATCTTTCAGGTCGAAGTGTTTGGACCGGTGCGCTGTTTGAAGAAGGTGAAGGATTTGGCTGAGGGGGTCCACGTCATCAATCAAAGTCGTTATGGTCATACGGCTAATCTTTATACAGAGAATGGGGGGTGGGCTCGCGAATTTGCCAGATTGGTTCAAGTGGGACAAGTGGGGATCAACATTGGCACCCCCGCTCCCATTGCTTATTTTCCCGTTGGAGGAAGGAAGATCTCGATGTTCGGGGATATCCGAGGTCGGGCCAATGAAGCCATTGACTTTTACACAGATAAGAAGGTGATCATCAGTCGTTGGCATTCCTCGTTGCAAGGAACTGCCAAGGCACTGGATGATGGCTTTGCAATGAAATATGGCAAGAAATAGAGATCACCAATAACCAAGCACACATCATCCTATGGGAAATGGAAAACGCAGTTGAGATCACACTCAAATTTATATTGAATGGAAATCCAGTGGAGGTAGAGGTGCCACCCCATTGGACGCTTCTCCGTCTTTTGCGTGAAAAGCTTGGCCTGACTGGAACGAAGGAGGGCTGCGGGATCGGTGAATGTGGAGCCTGCACGGTGTTGATAGATGGGAAGCCTATGAACGCCTGTCTCATCTTGGCTCCCAAAGCAGAGGGGAAGAAGGTCGAAACGATCGAGGGATTAGGAAGCACCCATACCCTCCATCCCCTACAACGATCCTTCATCGCCCATGGGGCTGTTCAATGTGGTTTCTGCACTCCCGGGATGTTGATGTCTGCCAAAGCCCTTTTAGATGTAAAACCCAATCCAACCAAAGAAGAAATAAAAGAAGCCATTTCCGGAAATCTCTGCCGGTGTACAGGTTATCAACAGATTGTTGAAGCCATTGAAGCTGTTGGAAAGAATAAATAAGAAGTTTAAAGCTCAAAATCCAAATGTCAAAGGAATATCAAAATTTCAAATCAAGTAATTTTGATGTTTGAGGTTTGGATTTGGTTTGAAATTTGGGCTTTGTCATTTGGCATTTAGATTATGATAACTCTTTTTGACTACAAAACCCCAAAAACCCTCGAAGAAGCCTGCCGCCTGTTATCCGGAGAGGGGGGAAGGACAAAAGTGATTGCAGGCGGAACAGACCTGGTCATCCGTTTGCGCAGTGGGGAGGAAAAACCTGACAGGCTCGTTGATGTGACCTTTCTGGAAGATCTCAAGGGGATCAGAGAGACGGATGATGCCATCACCATTGGGGCAACTGTTTCTCATTCAGAAATAGCCTCCTCTCCTCTCATCAGGAGATACGGCGAGGTTCTCTCCGAGGCCGCTTCTCAAATCGGTTCTCCCCAGATCAGAAATCTTGGAACGATCGGTGGCAATATTATCAATGCTTCCCCGGCAGCGGATACCCTCCCGGCCTTAATGGTATTGGAGGCTGTGGGTGAGGTGGTTTCCTCCGAAGGCATCAGGGAAGTCCCTGTCCGTCAACTTATAAAAGGTCCTTATGAGTCGGCTTTAACATCCAACGAACTTTTGGTCAGGATTGTTTTTAAAAAGCTTCCGCAGGATGTGAAAGGTTCATATATTCGTCTTGCCAGAAGAGAAGCCATGGCTATAGCCAGAATGAGCGTGGCTCTTCTTGTCCAAATTGTAGATGGAAAGATCAGGGACTTTCGATTTGCCCCGGGAGCGGTATTACCTGTTCCCGATCGATTGGAAGAAGTGGAAACTTTTCTAAAAGGTCGATCCCCTGAGGAAGAGACGTTGAAGAGTGCCTCCAAAAAAGCCACGGAAGCCATGATCAAGCGTAGCGGGGTTCGTCCTTCCACTTCTTATAAAGCACCTGTCATGGAGGCTCTCTTTTGCAGGGCGATGAGAAAGGGATTGGAACGATGGCAATAAAACAGATCGGCATTGAAATTCCAAAAGTTGACGCAGAGGATAAAGTTCGTGGGATGGCTGTCTTTGGTGCCGATCTACCTATAAAAAATCCCCTTCATCTGAAGATTGTCCGGAGCCCGAAACATCATGCGAAAGTGATCCAGGTCCAAACCGAGAAGGCAAGCAGAATAAAAGGTGTTGAGAGAATTTTCACTGCCAAAGATGTTTTAGGAAAGCATCGAGTCGGAACGATCACGAAAGATCAGCCCATCCTCGCTCTGGACAGGGTGAGATATATTGGAGATCCCATCGCCATCGTAGCAGCTCATACACCGGAAGCGGCAGAAGAGGCTGCCCAAAAAGTTGAAATCATCTTCGAAGATCTACCCTCTGTCCATACCCCAGAAGAGGCGCTCAGACCACATGCCCCCTTGATCCATGAGAATGGGAATCTCCTCATAGAATTTCATGTCATCAAAGGGGATGTCCAGTTGGGTTTCAAAGAAGCTGATGTGATCATCGAAGAGACTTACGAAACAACCTGGATTGACCATGCCTATATGGAACCAGATGCGGGAATATCTTTCCTGGATGATGAAGGTCGAGTTGTGGTCATCTGCCCTTCGCAGAATGTCCATTACGATCAGAGAGAGATTGCAGGGGTTCTCTCATTACCCCTGGAAAAAGTTCGAGTGATCCAATCTTCAACAGGAGGAGGGTTTGGAGGAAGACTGGATATTACGATTCAATGTTTTCTGGCCCTTGCTGCCTATGCTCTGAAAAGACCGGTCCGCATCGTTTACTCGAGGGAGGAAGTGTTTGACGTCATTTCAAAACGCCATCCATTAAAAATTCGTTATAAGAGCGGGGCAAAAAGGGACGGTAGATTGACGGCAGTCGAGGTGGAGATTCTCGGAGATACAGGGGCTTATGCTTCTTATGGCGCTACTGTGGGCATTCGATCAGCAGTTCATGCCACAGGTCCCTACAACGTACCGAATGTTAAGGTGAGAAGCCGAATGGCTTACACGAATAATCCCTGGTCAGGAGCCATGCGGGGGTTTGGTGTTCCTCAAATTGCTTTTGCCCATGAATCCCAGATGGACCTTCTGGCGCAAGCCCTGAACATGGATCCGATAGCATTCCGACTTCACAATGCTCTCACCGTGGGATCAGAAACCGCCACCGGTCAGAGTTTGATAGCAAGTGTTGGCATTAGAGAAACCCTCTGGAGAGTCAAATCTTGGAAGGACAGGTATCTTTCGAAGAAAAGGGATCCAGAAAAACCCCATCTCCGAAGAGGAATAGGGGTTGGTTCAATGTGGTATGGCATAGGCAATACAGGGATTGCCAATCCTTCTACGGCTCAAATAGAGATTTCTCCCGCCGGGGAGATCCGACTTCTAACAGGGGTTGCGGATATTGGTCAGGGTTCTGATACCGTGCTCCTGCAAATGGCATCCGAAGCTCTGGGGATAGCGCTCGGAGAAATCAGGTTGATCAGAGCAGATACTGCTCTGACCACGGATGCTGGAGCCACTTCCGCCAGTCGACAAACTTACATCTCCGGAAATGCGCTCCTCAATGCGATTCGCTCTTTGAAGCGAGAGGCCATCAGAGAGGCCGGACAACTTCTGGGCATGGATGAAAAAGATTTATTCTATGAAGATGGAAAGGTAAAAGCGAGAACTTGTCTGACCACTTCACTCCCTCTAAGGGAAATTGCAAGAAGGAGTGGAAAATGGATCAGAGGGGAGGGAACATTTGATCCTGAAACGACCAAACTCGATCCGAAAACAGGTCAGGGGGCTCCTTATGCGACCTATGCCTTTGCCACCCATCTGGCCGAGGTAGAGGTGGACACGGAAACAGGCAAGGTCAAAGTGATTCGTGTTGTGGCGAGCCATGACGTTGGCAAAGCCATTCATCCCCAGAACGTGATAGGTCAAATCATCGGTGGGGTAGCCATGGGAGTAGGGTTTGCTTTATTGGAAGAATACATTCCTGGAAAGACGACCTCTTTTGTCAACTACCTCATCCCAACCTCAAAGGATGTTCCAGAAGTCATTCCCATCCTTGTAGAAGATCATGAACCTACCGGTCCTTTCGGAGCTAAAGGGGTAGGAGAACCTGCTCTGATTCCCTGCGCCCCTGCCATTTTAAATGCCATTACCGATGCTCTGGATGAGCGAATCTATCATCTGCCAGCCAATCTCGAAAGGGTCCTGGAAGCGGTCAGAAGAGGCAAAGAAAGAGATCGAAACATCAAGCACCAATAAATCAGAAAAATCTTATGAGTCCTATTCCCATTCCCAAACAGAATAAACCTCTCATCTTCCTCCCATATGACGTTGGATAGTTCATAGAGAGAAGGCTGAGGAGTCTTTGTGATGAAGTCATGGGTCATAGAGGATGATCTGGAATTAGGAATAGGGTGATTGGGAGTTTTCTTCAGGAGGTCTATATGTCAAAACTACTTATCAAAAACATCGGGACAATGGTGTCAGGCGATATCTTTAAACCGATTGTGGAAGCAGATGCCCTTTTGATAGAGAATGGGCGGATTCAAGCAATTGGAAAGGAGAAAGAACTCGATACCAAGGGGTTGGATCAGGTGATCGATGCGGGAGGGATGACTATCACTCCTGGACTGATCGATTCCCACTGCCATCCAGTGTTTGGAGATTTCACCCCGAGGCAGAAGATGCTTGACTTTATTGAATCATCCCTTCATGGAGGAGTGACCACTGTCATTTCGGCTGGAGAGGTCCATCTTCCAGGAAGGCCAAAGGATGTGGCTGGGACGAAAGCCCTTGCCATTCTTGCGGCTAAGTCGTTTGCCAATGCTCGACCAGCAGGGGTCAAAGTCCTTGGAGGAAGTCTCATTCTTGAACCAGGACTTCAGGAGAAAGATTTCGAAGAATTGGCAAAGGAAGGTGTCCAGGTGGTCGGGGAGATTGGTCTTGGAGGGATCAAAAGCCCGAAAGAAGCAGCCCCGATGGTGAAATGGGCGAAGAAATATGGAATGGTCGTCATGATGCATACTGGAGGCACTTCCATTCCCGGGAGCACAACGGTTCCTGCCGAAGATGTGATTGCTGCTGATCCGGATATCATCTCCCATATCAATGGAGGTCCGACGGCTGTTTCCATTGCTGAGGCTGAAAAGTTGATTCGAAATACCCGACTCACTATCGAAATCGTCCATTGCGGAAATCCGAAGATGATTGTGGAGGTGATGAAGATCGTCAAAGAGGTGAAGGCTTATCACCGGGTGATTATTGGCAACGATGCTCCCTCAGGAACCGGTGTCATTCCCCTTGGAATATTACGAGTCATCAATTTTCTCGCCTCCCTTTGCGAGGTCAGAGCAGAGGAAGCCCTTGCTATGGCAACAGGGAATACAGCAAAAGTCTACCGTCTCAATCGAGGGATGATTGAGGTGGGAAGGGAAGCGGATCTGGTCATCATGGATGCGCCAATGGGATCCGTAGGAAGGGATGCCCTCTCTGCCATTGAAGCAGGAGATATTCCAGGTATTGCTGCCGTATTGATTGACGGGCAGTTGAAAATAGGTGTGAGTCGAAATACACCCCCTCCCAACAGAAAGATATCGAGTCGGTAGATCATGATGCAGAAGATTTGAGAGGTCACTGAATACTTTTACGCCTTTAAATCCTTGAATGGCGAAGGGGATGAAAGCATGATTGTGAATCGGGAAGTCTGTATCGGATGTGGACGGTGTGTGGAAGCCTGTCCTGTATCTGCCATTACCCTTCTGGAAGAAGGTAAGAAAAAGAAGAAAGCCGCCATCTCCAACTTCTGTGTCGATTGCAGAGCCTGCACAAAGGTTTGCCCTGTTGATGCCATTGTATCGGAGCCGATGGCTATACCCACTGGCATTCAATGTCAATCCTGTCCAATCGGATGCATCATCAAGACGAACCATACAGGAGCCTGTCAGCGATTTGTTAACCGAAATGGAGAGCTGGTCCGGAATATTCCACTTCAGCGATATGAAGATGTGAAGGAGATCGTCGGTCCTGATTATGAAGAGGTGATTCGAAAGCCTTTGATCACCGGCATTGGGGCAGGAACCACCTATCCAGATACCAAACCAGCCCCCTATATCGTCCAATCTGAAATCAATGGGATCGATGTGGTGACCGTCGTCACTGAAGCTCCGATGAGTTATAGCGGGATTAAGGTGAAGATCGATACGGACATCCATATCGGTCAGGAGGGTGCTCCGGTTCTCATCGGGAAGAAAAAGGTGGGACATCTCTGTACGGAGGAGTATGGTTCAAAGATTCTTTCCCTTGGGGGGGTCAACCTTCTAACAGGGAAAGACGGTCTCGCCGTTGCCCGGATGATTGTGGACATTGCCAACCAGAAAGAGGTGACCCTCAAGATAGAGGGTGGAGCGGAGATGAAGCTTCAGGTAGGCAGAGCTCCCGTGATCAATGGTGAGGTCGGCAAAAGAATGAGGGTGGGGTGTGGGAGTGCCTCGATGGGACTTTTTGGAAGATATTATCTCAAGGCTGCAGATGAAGTCATCGTGCTCGATTCCCATCTCATTGGACAGTTTACCGAACATGCCGCTGGAAGAGAATTGGGCGCACGATACAGTGGCATTCGTTTAAAGGCGAGGCGATCCACTCCGGGGCGTTACTTTGGTGAGCATGGCAAGGGATGGGGGGGGACACCCATTGAACATCCCTTAGAGGTCATCGAAGGGGTTGATCCAAATCTCGCAAAACCGGGGATGACCGTTCTCATCACAGAAACGACTGCAGAGCGGGCATCGATGTTTCGCCTCAATGAAAAGGGTGAATGGATCGAAATGGCTCTTACACCTGAAGCGAAGATGGCCATAGAGATCATGGCTTCCACCTGTCAGCCCTCAAGAGTTTCAGCCATTTATGTGGGAGGGGCCGGAGGGAGCGCAAGGGCAGGGGTCACCAAAATTCCTGTGAAACTGAACCAGGCCATCCGTCAGAATCGTGCAAAGTTGACTGTGGGAGGAGCGCCCACTTATATCCTGCCAGGGGGTGGCATCACTTTTTTAGTCGATGTGGAGAAGGTGATGGTAAAAGCCTTTACTTATGTGCCGACCCCTGCCACGGTTGTTCCGCTCGAATATACAATGAGATTGGAGGACTATTTAGAAATCGGTGGTCATCGAGAAGCCATTCGGAAATTGGATGAGGTTTTGAAGAGATAGAAAGAAGCACCCATTTTCAAGCACCAAATCCCAAACCAGATCCAAATTCCAATTTCAAATGTTCTAAACAAATTTGTTTTAAAATTCGATCATTGGGCAATTGGTCATTATTTGTAATTTGAAATTTGGTTATTGGAATTTACTTGATGATAACGAAATCGATGCAGAGGTTGCAAAACAGCAACTTTATCCAAACCTTGCCGGAAGGAACCGTTCTATTAGACTATGGCCCGATGGGGATGTCCATCCATGTCTCGGAGCATGGAAAACCCCTTCCCAAATTAGCAGAAGAGGGAGCCTATGTGGCCATCGGTTTACTTCATGATCTGTCAACCTATCTACCGGTGATCAAGAGAAAAAGTCTGGCTCTGGAACTTAAGGAAAGTACCCCAGAAATTGTTCAAAGAATGATTGAGGCCACTCAAAGAATGGATGAACAGGATTTGACACCTCTGGCAGCGGTGGCGGGAACCATTTCGGAGATGGTGGCTGACTTTATCTTCAACAAAGGCGGAACAAAGGTGATCATTAATAATGGAGGCGATATTGCCATCCGGATGAGGAAAGGAGAACAGGTCAAGGTGGGCATCAAAACGGAGATTGCCGCACAGCAACCCTCCTACCTCATTTCCATCGACTCCACCATGGGAGTAGGGGGAGTGGCGACAAGCGGCCTGGGAGGGAGGAGTTTTACCAAGGGGATTGCCTCTGCGGCAACTGTCCTTTCCGAAAAGGCTTCTCTGGCTGATGCAGCGGCCACCGTCATTGGAAATTTCACCAATGTGGATGATCCCAATATCTCCAGAACTCTTGCTGAAAGAATCTATCCCGACACAGATATTGCTGGAGAGTGGGTGACCGCCAAAGTGGGAACGTTATCTCAAAGGAAAATTGGAGAAGCATTAACAAACGGTTTAACTAAAGCCAATTCAATCTGCCAGAAAAGGTTAATCAAGGGCGCTATAGTAGCGGTTCAGGGAAAGGTGGTATGGACCGAATCAATCAATGGCCTCATTCGTTCCCTCTCCCCTCGTGGGAGAGGGGCAGGGTGAGGGGAAGGAGGCATATGGAAGTTCGAAAATACGTGACCATTGTTGAAGAGACACTCATAGAAGGAGGGAAGAAAGTGGACCCTCCAACCCGTAAGGCAGCGGCATTAGCCGTCATCAAGAATCCCTTTGCAGGGAAGTATGTTGAAAACTTGGATGAACTGATCGATATCGGGGAAGCCTTGGGAGGGATTCTGGGAAAGAGAGCAGTGGAAGCCCTGAAGATACCGGCAAATCGGGCTGAAAGCTACGGAAAGGCGGCCATCGTTGGGGTCAGCGGGGAATTGGAACATGCCGCCGCCATCCTCCACCCCAAACTCGGGACACCCTTAAGGGAGGCTGTTGGAGGAGGGAAAGCCATTATTCCATCGGCGAAGAAGCTGGGTGGACCCGGAACAGAGATTGATGTGCCACTCCATTACAAAGATGCGGCTTTTGTACGAACCCATTTCGATGCCATGACGGTGCGGGTTCCAGATGCCCCCCGATCTGATGAAATCCTTGTGGCGATCGTCGTGACCGATTCTGGTAGGCCTCATCCACGCATCGGTGGTCTCAAAAAAGAAGAAGCCAAGAAAGAAGACGGATTGAGGTAGTCTGATTTCCCTCCTTCTTTTCTCCTGAATCATGGAATCAAAGGAGGAGGGGGGTCTGATTTTTTCCAACGGGCAGGACAACTTAGACTTTGCAGATCAGGTATTCAATATCTGATGCGTGGAGGTCTCTTAGGAAAAAATGGAGCAGGTCGGCTGTTTTTTCCGCATCGGACCATTTGATTAATTCCGAAGGAGAGTGGCTATATCGCCTGGGGATGTAAACCCCGCCACAAGGGATTCCCTTACCGGCGGTATGGATGGTGGAAGCATCTGTCCAGGTTCGGAAGATATCCTTCTGGTGTGGAATGTTGTTTTGCAAGGCAGTAGCGATGAGCCGCTGCCTGATCTTTTTTGAATAGATCGTTCCCCAACCCTGATGGTTCACATCCATTGACCGGATCACCGGCCCCTTTCCACATTCGTCGGTGGCCAGTTGAGGCGGGGTGGTTGGGTCAGCCGCTGGAACGGTATCGACGACGATCGCCATATCCGGATTTAATGTTTGAGAAGCCACTTTGGCTCCTCTGGAGCCAACTTCCTCCTGAACAGCCGCCACGAAAAAGAGCTGGTAATCGATTCTCTCTTTCTTCATCCTTTCAGCGAGTTCTATCAAAACAGCACAGCCTACTCGATTATCAATGGCTTTACTAATGATGGTCTCTTTGCCTATTTTGTGGAAATGGGGGTGGTAGACAATAGGATCGCCGATCTCAATTCCCCAGGATCGGACTTCCTCTTCGCTTTCTGCTCCGATGTCGATCCAGAGATCGGAGACAGAAAGCGGGCCCTTTAAATCCTCCGGGGTCATGAGATGGCGATTTTTTACTCCGATGACCCCTGTGTAAATTCCCTGATCCGTGTAGATGTCAACGGTTGTACTCAATAAAACTCTTTCATCAAACATTCCATTCAAATCAAAAAAGAGATAACCCCTGGGGTCGATATATTTGACCAGCAGGCACATCTCATCGGTGTGAACACAGACCATGACGGATCTTTTTCCTTCGCCGATCTTCCCAATAACATTTCCCATGGGATCGATGAAGACATCGGAAAGATGTTTTTCCAGTTCTTTAGAAACAAAATCGATCACCTTTTCTTCAAATCCACTCCCTCCTGGAAGTGCCACCAGTCTTTTAAAAAGATCAAGCATCCCGTTCTCCTTTATCGAAGATTTTTGTCTCAATGGCATCCTTCATAATTGAAGGAGGAGGTAAATCTGGTAGATGACCACCAGGAGGTAAATGCCGCTTAGAAGCACGATGACTTCTTTGACCAGTTTAAATTTGCTGTGAAGACATAGTAAGGCGATGGAAAAGGAGACCAAGAAGAATTTCCAGATCCAGAATTTGATTCCATAAAGATCAATGACAGAACGGACAACCGGATTGGTTTCCCATCCTTTTGCATCAAGAATGAGCATGGTCAAGAAGGCGTCCAATACATTCAGACCAATGATCGATACCAAAAAGACAAAGAGGGTCGGACTATATCGGTCCACGTATCCTCCCTTTCGTTTTTCGTCTTTTCGGCGGATGGTTCTTCTTCGACCAAAGAAAGTAAACCAGGTCAAGGGAGGGGTGGGCTTTTTTCTTCTATCTATGTTAAGGCGTCGGTCGGTGGGCTCTTGCACATCTTTCATTCTAAACTCTAACCCCGTTGATTTCAATATCGACTCCGCCTCTTTTTGAAATAGAACCAACCGTTAAAGACAAAAAGTAAGGCGGTCAGGAGATGGAGAAGGGGCTCCAATGCAAAGGAAGACAATCCAGCCCAAATGGATCAGAACAGTAATTTCTGCCAGAATGTGAAAGACCATTTTGCTATTTTTTTCGGATGTCCAAAGGGGAAGCAGGAGAGGTCTTTTCTCGAGCCAACTGCAAGAGGATAACCGCTCCAATCACTCCTAATCCCCCTAACATCTGAAGGGGTTGAAGAATTTCTCCCAGAGCAAGATAAGCGGCAACGCCCGCCACCATGGGCTCCCATGTTGAAACGATGCTTGCCCGGGTCGCTCGGATCCGCTCCATCCCTTTAAAATAACAACCAAAGGGGATCAGGGTCGAGAAGATGGCGATGTAGATAAAGGCGATCCAGACTTTTAAGGAATGACCATCCCGAATGATTTTCCCAGGTGAGATAAAGATCATATAGCAAAGACTGCTGATTCCAAATCCATAAAGAAGAAGGGTCCAGGGATCATACTTCTTGAGCCCTTTTTCTCCATAAAGAGCATAAAAAGTGAAGAAGAAGGAAGCAATCAGACCACTGACCATCCCATTGCGGTTCAGGCGGAAGAGATCGAATTGATAGCCTCCCACAACCAGATAACATCCAGCGACAGCAAGAAATAAAGCCAAGATCTTTAACCGAGAAACAGGCTCTTTTTGGAAGATAAAGGCAAAAAGCGAGACCCAGACAGGTTGAAGATATTGCAGAAGAATAGCAGGTCCTACTTGAATTTGACTGATTGTGTAATAGTAAAAAAATTGCATCCCTGTGACCGCCACTCCTCCGAAAATAAGAAAGTAGAGGAGGTCCTGAGGGGAGACGACGATGCGTCTCCGGTTAAAGAGAAGGAGGGTGAAGAGGAGCAAGAGAGTGGCAAGAGATAGGCGGACCAGAATCAATTCCGAAGGAGGGATGCCGAAGTTAAAGAGGGCCTTTGCCACCACACTCGATACCCCCCAGAGCGTTGCGCCCATCAGAATATAAAGATAACCGTGAACCTCATTTTTCTTCATCGGACACCATCGTGGCATAAAAGAGAGAAAAAAATCAATGGGGACTCCGAACCCGATCGATTTGCGTCCAAAGGACACTTTGTGAATACCTAAATTGAGCGATTCTTTTTGAAAACCTATTGAGCTATAGGCTGCTGCCCAGGTTTAAAATCACCCAAAGGGTGATCCGTATTGCAAGGCTTTAGTCTTACTTGCCTACTGCAGGCAGGCTTAATAAGCAACCCTAAACGGTTGCACTACAATCAAATTTGAGAAAATCGCTCAATTTAGTTAATATAAAACATAAGGGGATTGTTTATGAAGAGGAAAGGAAGGTTTGTTCTCGTTCTATTTCTACTGATCTTCTCCACTTTTTTACAACTCTCCCTGGGAGCAGAGGCGGAGAACACAGACCTCAAATCCCAGCAGGAGAAGTTGGTTCTGGAGTGGAGAAAGGAGAGGGACGAGTTTTTCAAGCACCATCAACGTTCTCCCCTGACCCCGGAAGAGAAGCGAAGATTTAAGGGGTTGAAGTATTATCCTTTTGATCCTCACTATCTCCTTTCAGGAGAGATCCAGCGGTATAACTTCCATATCAACAACCCGGACTATTATGCCACTTTCCTGACCAATAAAGGAACCAACAAACGTTACATCCGTTATGGAAGGTTTCCTTTCAAGTTGAACGGAAAGGAGTGTGTCCTCCAGGTCTACAAGTCAATCTTAAGCGATATCCTCTTCATCCCTTTTCAGGATAAGACGAATGGAAAGGAGACCTATGAGGGAGGGAGGTATATCGATGCCGAAATCCTTCCGGGATACAGGATGGTTCTCGATTTCAATATGGCCTACCAGCCTCTTTGTGCCTACAATGAAAAATTCATCTGCGTGCTCCCTCCAAGAGAGAATAGGTTAGACTTTGAAATCCGTGCTGGAGAGAAAAATCTTAAATAACCCTCTCTCTTCATTGCGCTTTCTCATACTTGATTTATCCATCAGAAGGCATCCAAAGAAAGGCCCCTTGTCCTTACGATGATCACACCGTCTCGAGGAGGAAGAATCGAATGTTGACCTTACTGGAATTCAACTTTCGTGGCGGTGGAAGAGATAGTGGGAATGAATATGGCGATGGACCAGGTTTCCATGGCAATGAATATGTTCGTGAATGAGGTTGACCCTGAGCAGCAGATCTTGGTCACTGAGGATGTCAGACGCCCTTCCCACCTTTTCCACCCGATGTTCTTCCGAAAGGACGGCGACCGTTGTCTGAAGTTCATCCACCAAGGAGAGGTCATGGGTCGCAATCACCAAAGTTTTTCCCGCCTCATTGAGTGCCAGCATGAGTTCGACCAAGAAACATTGCGTTTTTGGGTCGAGCCCATTGGTGGGTTCATCGAGCAGTAGAACTTCTGGATTCATTGTCAGGATCGATCCAATGGCGACCTTCTTCTTCTCCCCTCCTGAAAGCATAGAGGTCGGTCTTTCTTTCAAATGTTCAATCTTCAGCATCTCCATGATCGCAAAAGCCCGCTCCAGGGCTTCAGTTTCATGGAGATCAAGTTGAAGAGGGCCAAAGAGCAGTTCATCGAGCACGGTAGGACAGAAAAGTTGAATGTCGGAATCTTGAAACACATAACCGACCTTCTCTCTGAAAAACCGTAAGAAGGCTTTATCCTTCAGCGTCTGTTTTAGAATCTCCTGACCTTTGAAGAAAAATTTACCTTTCGATGGAAAGATCAACCCATCCATGATTTGAAGCAGAGTCGTCTTCCCTGTTCCATTGGCTCCGATAATGGCAAATCGATCGCCTTTCGTAATGTCTAAAGTAATTTCGGACAAGGCTGAAATAGAGTTCTGGTAGTCATAACTGATGTCCTCCAGACGAATGATCGTTTCTGTTAGGTTGGATTTACCCTTGATCATATCCATAGCATGAGACAACCTATGCAGAAGAGAGAACATCCTGCAATCCAGTCGACTCTGTTCAAAGGTGGGAGTGGGTAGCTTTTCACAGAATGACTGAATCCCCTGCTGAGCATGGCTTGATAGACTTCCTCTGCCCTGAGTCGAGTCTTTTGAAAGAGGAAAGCAATTCTTCCTGCAATCCAGGTTCTCGCTCCCTTCGGCTTCAACTCTTTCATCAATCTGCTCTTTTTTGCCTGGTGCATTCCCATTGCCGTTTTTGAAAAGAGAAGGAGATATTGATGGGAGAGGGTGATGATGAGCAAAAAGGTTTCCGGAACCCTGAAGAGTTTTAAGGCTCTGATGATTTCAGGAAATGGAGTGGTATAGAGTAGGAGGAAAGTGATCGAAAGGGAGTTGACTACACGGAGGGTCATTAAGATGACACGATGAAGCCCCTCACGGGTGATCCCTATCGTCTCAGGAGGAGAGTAAATCCAAAGGGGATAAGGCTGCTGAAGAGAGAAGAGGGGGAGAAGCAAATCTCCCTCTCTGAAAAGGTTGAATGCGGAAGGAAGGATGACCAAAACGCCGAAGACCATTCCAAAAAACAGGATTTTTTTATAAAGGCGAAACAGATTTAACCGGGAAAATGCCATCAAGAACAAAATCAATAGCCCGATCCAGAGTTCTGATCCAATATCCTTTTTAAAACTGACGATGATTAAAAAAAAGGCCGTAAAAAGAATTTTGATTCGCCCATCGATTTTCTGAAAGAACCCTTCTTTCGAAGCAGCATGCCACTGGAAATAAGTCGCTTGAATCCTCTCCGCAAAACGATGGATCCCCTTTTCGAGGAAAGGTGTCCTCACCCTCCTCCCTTCGAGGCGAAAGATAGGCATCGAAACATTTTTTAGTAAAAAAGAAGGAATCTCTTTTTCCACAAGAGTCCTGCCCAATGAGGTAGACAGTAGAATTTCGTTAAACGGTTACGGCGATCCCGCATCTTGCGGGACGGTATCGTCTATTTTAAATGGACGTTTGTCGTTATCGAGGCTCGTATCGAGGCTCGAAAGCCGAAACTGGAAGCTCGAATTTATTTTCGCCGAAATACGAGTATCGAACTTCTAGCTTCGATACCAGCGTCGTCACCGTTAAACAATCATCTCTTTTACCCTAACCGATGGACTGCCGCATTTTCATGGTTCGCGGGGGCCCCGCGGCCATGTGGAATTCGCTAAAAATAAAAAGAAAGAGTCATGATGGCTCTCACCTTTTCAAGACCTTCTGCTCCCTGTTGTTCTCTTTTTTCATTCAGATCTTTGAGGGTTGGAAATTTGAGCATCACACCGAGACTCCCGTTCAAAGGTCTTGTGAAAGAGAATCTCAGGCCAGGAGAAAGATAGAGAATCGTGCCTCCTGTTGCCCTCTGTTTCTCTCTCCCCTCTTCATCGCGTGCAATATACAGCAAATTCATTTCAAAAATCCCATCAATCTTCGAAACAAGACCCTCAGGTTTTCCATACAATTCATAGATTCCCGCAAGGTTGGCCCGCCATTCATTCCCGAATTTAAATCGGTTCTTCCGCGTAAAAATATCATAAGAGGTATCCGCGGCCAGGGTCAAGGGCCCAATCATTTGTCGAGTGGCTGAAAAACCCAGAGTATAGGAAGGGCTTCCAAAGCCAGATTGCATGCCTGGATCCACTTCTCCCCCAAGGGATTTACGATTTTTTCCGGTAGGGAGTGTGGCCCCTGCAAAAAAGGAGAGATAGGTTTTCTTTGCTCCCTCAAGGGTGGTGGCGGTATCTTGGTCGGTATTCAAGCGAATCCCCTTTATTTGGGGGTCGTAATGGGCGCCAAGGTTTAAAAGAAGTTTAATGTCTCCCAATCCTTTAACCGACCCAAGATGATCCTGTCGTTTAATGTTGTAAGGAAAAAATAGACTGCCGCTGAGAAAGGGGGTGATTCCGTAAGAGAGTCCCATGTTAAAAAAGGTAAAAGAGTCTTTATTGGTGGGCTCCGCAAAAGTTCGCTTCTTCCATTCCACATGTTCCACCCTGGATGAAATGACAAAGGCACCACGAGGAAGAGTAAGAGGAGAATTCGTTTCGATTGGGCTTCCGGGACCCATGGCGAGACTGATTCCACCGTGATGGGCTTTCACAGGATTGGGGAAAAATAAACATGCAAGCATCATCAGGGCCATCCATTTTTTCATCTTTCAGTCCTCCTCTTTAAAAGGTTTTTTCTTGATTGCCAAAGGGCAAAAACCCCGAAGAGTCCAAATATGATGCTGATTCCCACCATTAATTTGGTGTGCGTTGCCACAAGAGGTTTGCTAAACGACTCGATCTCAAGGGCCTGGTCCACCTTGATATCGATTGTCACTCCATGATAGCCGTGGGAGGAGTCTCCCCAGGCTTTGATTTTCCATATGCCCGCGCGATCCGGGAGAAAGGAGAGGAATCCATTCCTGTCTGTTCGCCCGATCTGATGAGGCTCTTTGTCTCCTGGGCCGAAAAGTTCATATTGAGCGTAACTGGCAGGGTTGTCTTCGGCGTAGAAAATTTTAACCGAAATGCCTTTTGGCTGAGCATGATAATGGATGGCGTGACTCCAAACCACCATGGGAAAAAGACTTTGAAGAAGGAGAAATATCAGGAAATGGTTCAGGAGGATCTTCTTTGTTATCATTTCGTCACCTCAAAAGTGAACGTGGATATGATGATAAGATAATCAGCATCCGGGTCATTTTTGATAGGTTCTTTCATGCTAACGGAAAGAAGCTGGAGTCCCTTTGTAAGGGAAACCTTTGCTTCTCCCTGATGATCTGTGAGGGCTACTTTTTGGTGATCTCCTCCCTCTACCGGAATTCCTGAAACCGGCTTCCCACGAAAGATCACACGAATGGGAAGAAGCGCTCCTGCTTTCAGTTCGAATGGATTCTCAAGAGGAATGATCTCCAGCATCGCATCGATAAGCGGTTTTGTGAGGGGGTCTCCCCATGCGAGAAAAGATTTGGAATAATAGAGGGAACGGTTCGATTCCACCACCCTGCTTGCTTTCCTCTTTGGAAGATTTTTCCATCCGTAGATCGTTTTTGACCAATAGCCATTGTCGATTTCCGAAAAAAGGAGAGCAGGAGGCTGGGACGTTTTGATGAGGAGGCCCATACTTCTTTTTTCCTGGCTAACATTGATTTCTTTCCCCTGGACATCAAAAGCTTTCACCTGCTTAACTTTTGTCAGATCGAATTCTTCTCGTTTCGTTCCATGACCGAAGACCAGGAGCACCTCCTCTCCCTTTTTCTCCATCCAGAAATCATGGGCTTGAATGATGGATGGCAGAGAGCCTATCAAGAGGGAAAAAAGAAGGAGCCACATCTTCTTCGAAAGGTTCTCCAGCCTCATAGGACTCTTCAGAAGGAACAGGACGACGAGGAAGGTGACAGAGGCTTCCACCAGACCCAGGATGGTCAGATGTGGGATCATCACGGCAGGAATAACGATTTTGAGCGGAAAAGGAAAATAGGCAAGGGTCGGATGGATGGTCGATTGGAGACCCAGTTGAAGGGCGGTCACCAACCCGCTCAAGTTGAGTGAGAGATAGGAGGCGATTCCTGCGGCCAACGCCTTAGGAAAGAAATGGGCGAGGGTGAATAACCGATAAAATCCCCAGCCAGTAATGGAACCCAGGAAGGCAATATTGAAGCAATTGGCTCCGAGAGCGGTGATTCCTCCTTCTCCAAAAACCAAAGCCTGGATGGTCAGGGCGATGGAGATCGCCATGACAGCCGGCCAAGGTCCGAGGAGAATAGCGACCAGGGCGGACCCGTTGAGATGTCCTGTTGTCCCACCGGGAAGGGGGATGGCAAAAATCATTGCTACAAGACTGAATACAGAAGCCATCGCAAGATATGGGATATGGAGAGTCTCCAGGCTCCTTTTCACTTTCCTCGATGCGACCATCCAAATAGGCAACATCGATGCCCAGAGGCCGGCATAGGTAGGCGGTCCTAAGTAACCATCAGGGATGTGCATCATTCCTCCTAAGTTAAAAAAAAACCACGAAGCATTTTTTCCAATTTCGATTGGAAAAAAGACCTTCGTGGCCTTTTTTCATTTCCTATTTAAAAGTTGAGCATTCAGATGGTTAAGATGCCCTTTTCATCAGAAAGGGGTCTTTCCCTTGTTTAAACTTCTTCTAGGATGATTCGATGATCGAGGAGATTCATCTCCTTGATACGGGCTTTCACTCTTTTCTGTTCTCCGAAGATGTTCTGAAGGTAAAGTTCTTCCTTTTCAGGTCGAAGGATGGAGATGTCTTCAAGAAGCAACTCCTCTTTCCCTTCCTTTACGAGATAGGCATTGGCTTCACACATGGGTACCTCCTAATCCAGATTGAATGTCTCTTGAATTCGCTTGATCAATTGATCGACGAGGTGAGGCAGGGGTTCTTTCGATGCACCGATGATTTCTACATCCTGGGTCTTTAAGGGAAGAAGATATTTTATAGCTGGAGATGAAGCCACCGCATCGGCGATCTTTGGAGTCAGTTCTCCCATCATGGAATTGGCCAAGACAATGGCCATCGATCCTACGATCAGATCGACCCCCTTTACCGTCTGGACAATGGCATTTTCCCCAGAAGCTCCTTTATTGGCTCCAGACTTTAACATCGCTCCGGTGGCCATGGCATTGGTCCCCAATCCAATAATTTCAACCTCTTCCCCAAAGGCTTCCCGAAGGCGTTTGATCATGAGCCCTCCGATGCCTCCTCCCTGGCCGTCAATCACTGCGATCGATCTTCGCTTTTCCATTTTTCGATAATAAAAAAGCCACCTGTTTCTCTTTTTTCAAAAGAGCATCACCTTCGTGGCTTGCTTTCTTTATAAATGGAATGGTGTCATTTGTCAACCATATCAGAAAAGGGATATGTTGTTCCTCCTTCACAGGAAGAAAGGGTCAGGAAGTGCTTCCGGAAAAACCTTGAAGCAAAACCTTTTACTGTTTAAAGAAACAATGGCTTTCTTTGAGAGAATGGGGGAAATCGATCAATTTAGATGGAAGTATTGAAGGATGGCTTGGGTAAGGGAGTGAGCTATTTTTTCCTGGAATCCGGGTTGCTTCAGGAGCCGCTCGTCTTCTTTGTTAGTGATATAAGCCATTTCAACCAGAACGGAGGGAATATCCGGTGCTCTTAGAACGATAAAGTTGGCTTGACGGAAGGCAGAAAACTTGAGGGCATGGACTTCTCTTAAAGCCTCAAGGGTCAATTCCGCGAAACGAATACTTTCCTTCATTGTATTATTCTGCATCAGATCAAGGAGAATCTGATTGAGATTCGGATCCTTACTCAAAGCCGCAGGTCTTAAGAAGGCTCCTCCAAGGATATTGGACATATTCTCCTTGTCTGCAAGGAGTTTGGCGGCTTGATCTGAAGCGCCCGTAAGAGAAAGACAATAAACAGAGGCCCCCCGAGCTTGGGGATTAAAACTCCCGTCGGCGTGCAGACTGACAAAAAGGTCCGCTCCATACTCCCTTGCGATTCTGATCCTCTGCTCGAGAGGGATGAAATAGTCTCCTTTGCGGGTGAGGAAGGCTTTAATTTCAGGATGTTGGTTGAGGAGTTGAACCATCTTCTGAGCCACCCGGAGAACGATGTCTTTCTCCATTGTCTTGTGAGGTCCGACGGCTCCAGGATCTTCTCCTCCGTGCCCAGGATCGAGGACAACGATCTTGGTCCCTCTGGATCTCGTTTCCTTTTGCTTCTGTCTCTCCTCCTGTTCTCTCCTCTCCTCTCCCACATCGATCAGATCTATAACGAGACGATGGGGTTTACCCAGATCCGGTTTCAGGGCGAAGATATGGGTCTGAAGAGGAACCTTCTGGTGCAGGACCAGACGAACCTTACCCTTGCCGAGCTCCGTCAGACTGATGAGCTGAAGGTATTTATCCTCGATCTTCAATTCTTTCTTTTTGGGTAAAGTGGTGATGCCCTTCAGGTCAATGATGCATTGGGGAGGATGTGTCTGGGAAGCGCTCTCAAACTGGGCGGCTCCCGTTAAATCAAGAACCACACGGGTATGGTCCGGGGCAGACCAGAACCGTATGTCGGTAATGCCTGCCCCAAAGGTGGATGGAGGAAGGGAAAAAAGGACGATGATCAAGAAAATGGTTATCTGGCTTAATCGTAAAGGTCCCATGAGATAACCGATCTCTATGAAAGGGATCTTCTTTTAGCCAATTTTGAAGACCATGGCTGCACCTGTATCTCCTGCTGCACAACCTGCCCACAATCCATAGCCTCCACCCAGAAGAACGACCTCTTCGATCAATTCAGCGATGATCCTTCCAGCAGTGGGCCCCTGGGGGTGACCATAGATCATGGAGTTTCCATAATTATTCATCCAGTTGACATCCATTCCCATCATCCTGGCCATGTAGATGTCATTCACAACAAAGGGACTGTGCGTTTTCACTGCCTTTAGATCTTGAACAGTAATGCCAGCATCTTTGAGGGCCATTTCTGCTGCAGGAACAGGCGCTTCAGCCATATATCCTTTCTTGGCTCTTGCAAACCCATAGGATATGATCTGGATTTCTATTTTCGGGTCTTCACTGATCTCTTTTGCCTTTTCACGAGTGGTCACAATGAACCCGCAGTTTCCATCTGCAGGATGGGTTTGAGATCCATAACTATGGACGCCTCCTGGCTCAACCGGAGCGAGTCTGGCCAAGCCTTCGGCAGTGGTGGGAGTCACGCCTTCATCTTCTTCGACGATTTTCATCTCTTTCTTGCCGATCTTGACTTCCACCGGGAACATATATCTCTTCTGGAAAGCTCTATCATTGGCAAGGGCGTCCAGATATTGCTGGTATCGTCTCAGAGTCACGGCATCACATTCCTCTTTGGTTGTTCCAATTTTTTTGGCTACATTTTCTGCTGTTTGAATCATTTTAAACCCTGACCAGGGATCAAAATTAAAATTATCCATCATCCAGTTCTCTGAAATGACCTCCCCTCCTGGCCCTAAAGGGTTTGGCCAGACAGTATGGGGACCATTGGAACATCGATCCGACATCAGAGCATAGCCGGTCTGGTAAGCACCGAGTTCAATACTTTGTGCCGCCAGGTAGATGGCCGTTGTGGAGGTGGTGCAGGCCTGATTGATCATGAGGGCTGGCACCTCTTTGGCCCCCTCCACCACCATGGCTGCCGTCCATGTATGGCTGTAAAACATGCGATGTTGCGCAACGGTGATTCCATAGTAGAGATAATCGATGAGGGTGGGGTCCAGTTTTTTCTTTTTAAACCATCGATTGGCTGTTGCAGCGCCCAGAGTAATGGCATTTTCATTGGCTAAACTTCCCTGCCAACGACAGAAAGGGGAAGAGTAATATCCCCGAAACGGAATATATGCTTTGTTTAATCTCGTCATAACCTATCCTCCTTCTCTCCTTATGTTAACGGTATTTGAGACCAACCGCTGTTCAATTGGTCACCTTGAGACCCATACGAGCGCAATCCATCAGGGGCTGAAACAAGTCCAAGAGGACTAAAAAATGTGTCATTCCGATCTGATTTCAGAACTTCTCATTTGCAAACGATCGATGATACCTTGATACCTTGCCTTTGTTTTAATAAGAATACCAACCTCCTTTGGTTTTCCTCCCTAACTTCCCAGCCCGAATCATTGATCTCAACAGGGGAGGAATGGACCATTTGCTCTCTTTGGGTAATTCCTTATAAAGGTATTCTGTCACATGATGAGCAATATCAATCCCTGTCAGGTCCATCAATTCGAAGGGCCCCATAGGATAATTCAACCCGAGCTTGACCGCTTTATCTATGTCCTCTATTGTGGCCACCCCTTCTTCTAACATGCGGATCGCTTCCACGAGATGGGGAATCATGAGCCGATTGACGATAAATCCAGGAGTATCCTTCTTGACGTCAACGGGTTCTTTTCCCATCTTCCTCGACATCTCCATAACGACCTGGACGGTCTCCTCACTCGTATGATAGCCTCTGATCACCTCAACCAGCTTCATCAAAGGAGCTGGATTGAAAAAATGCATCCCAGCCACTTTTTCTGGTCTCTTGGTTGCCATGGCGATTTCTGTGACGGACATGGAAGAGGTATTGGTGGTCAGGATGACATGGGGTTGAGTCAGTTCGTCAAGGGTTTTGAAGACCTCTTTTTTCAACTGAAGGTCTTCAAAGACGGCTTCAATGACGAAATCAACATCCTTTAAATCCTCCATCTTCGTCGTCCCTTTAATTTTTTGGAGGATTCCTTTCTTCTGATCCTCTGTCATCTTCCCTTTTTCAACGCTTTTGGCTAAAAATTTATCAATGGCTTTTAAACCATTCTCCACAAAACGATCTTCGATATCCCTCATGATGACCTGATACCCTGCCTGGGCTGCCACCTGAGCAATCCCATTTCCCATTGAACCGGCGCCTAACACACCAATTTTCTTAATCTCCATATAGCCCTCCTTTGAAATTGATTTTAAAAAAGAATCCTTTTGATGTTCTTTTTTTCACATAAATTATTATAATCTCTTTCTGATGTCAAATTTTTTTTACGGTTCAGGTTAGCCCGAGTACCAAAATGTAATAAGATAAAGTAGTTTTCAGGTATTTTTACCTGAATTGAACCATTGCAGTCTTTCCATAAAAAGCCTTGACAAATGGGGGTAGAATAAGGTTAAATTCCATCATTTATTATTCAATATTATCCAAGAATTCAGATCACGGACAAAAAAGTACCAGATTAATAAGGAGACCTCAAAAGGACAGAGGATCAAAACACGATCAAGAAAGAAAAGGAGGGATTTATGGCCACATCAGTAACCGTACCCATGGTTGGGAAAATTGTCTCTGTTTCGGTCAAGGCAGGAGACTCCGTCAAAGAAGATGACCAGGTGGCTGTGCTTGAAGCCATGAAGATGGAGATGCCTATTGTCGCGCCTGTGAGTGGTGTCGTCAAAGAGGTTTGTGTTTCGGCAGGACAGGAAGTAGAGGCCGAAGCAGTCATTGCTATTATTGAATAAAAAAGACTGATGAGGGAAGGAAGAATGACCAAGGTCACACCATTCTTCCTTTCTTCCATCGCCAATTCATTTCAGGTTCCCACCCTCTTCCAGAACGATCAATTGACAAAAGATTCCTTTCCTATGTACCATTGTACCATCAAAAAGAATCAATTGGATCAGAATCATACATGAATGGTAAGGTCTCCTTCGGCCAAAGGGAAGAGAAACCGAGCAACGAATGAGGTGAATGATGAGGCGAATTGGCATTATTGGGAAACAGAATAAACCCGAGGCGATCTCCATTGCCAGCCGGCTGATGGAATGGTTAAAGCCTAAAGGGGTGGAAGTCTATATTGAGGAAGGGATGGGAAAATCTCTTCACCTCAATGTGACCGATTTTTCCTGCAGGTCAATCAAAAAGGAAGAGATCCCATCTCTTGTGGAGATGATGATCGTCCTGGGAGGAGATGGGACGCTTCTTAGTGTGGCGAGGTTAATAGGTTCTCACCCCGTACCGATTCTTGGAGTCAATCTGGGAGGGCTTGGGTTTTTAACGGAGATCACCCTTGACGAGCTTGAACACATTCTTGAAAAAGTTCTTCGGGGGGATTTTACTACTGACGAACGAGTCGTTTTCAATACTGCGGTGATTCGACGGGGAGAGAGATTGGCAGAGTTCGTGGTGTTAAATGATGCTGTCATCAATAAAGGGGCTTTGGCGAGGATCATCGATCTTGAAACCACCATCAACGGAGAATACCTGACCACGTTTAAATCGGATGGACTCATTATTTCAACACCGACCGGTTCAACAGCCTATAACCTATCTGCCGGAGGACCTATCGTCTATCCATCCCTTCCTTGTATCATTATTACGCCCATCTGTCCTCATACCCTGACCAATCGCCCGATTATGGTTCCGGATGATGTCGTCGTTCGGGCGATCTTAAAATCGAAACAGCAGGAAGTCCTTCTCACATTAGATGGACAACAGGGATTCGTCTTGGAATTTGAGGATGTGGTGGAGGTTAAAAAGGCAGAGAACAAGATCCGTTTGATCAAATCCCCCCACCGGCACTATTTTGCTCTCTTAAGAGAAAAATTGAAATGGGGAGAAAGATGAGCTCCGTTTGAGAAGGACCTCAGGAGTTCGAAACTGAAGGCAGGCTGTCTTTCAGCAATGAACTCCGAATGGATGACCCACAGAATATGTTGAGAGAACTTCGGATTAAAAATTTTGCCATCATTGATGAGCTCGATCTCTCCTTCTCGGCAGGGTTGAATATCATCACGGGGGAAACAGGAACAGGCAAGTCGATCATCCTCAATGCCGTCCATCTCCTGCTTGGAGACAAGGCCGGCGAAGAATTGATTCGAACTTCTGAGGAGGAGGCAACGATCGAAGCCCTTTTCGACATTTCCAACAATATGGAGGTTCAAAAAAAAGTAAAAGAAAAGTTCACTCCCATCAACCTGACCGAAGAAGAAACGATATGCCTGATCCGAAGGGTTCTTTCCCGTTCAGGGAGGGGGAGATCTTATATCAACGAAAATATGACCACCCTGGGAACCCTCGCCGACATTGGAGAAAAATTGATCAGCCTCTATGGTCAACACGAACATCAATCCCTTCTCCGACCGGAAACCCACCTCGATATTCTGGACGAATTTGGGGGAATCCTGCCCCTTCGCCAAACCTTTCTGGAACACTTTGAAAGATACCTTTCCCTTTCAGGAGAAGTGAAGCGACTGCGGGAAGAGAAGGAAAGGGCGATTCAGGAAAAAGAGCTTTTAACGTTCCAAGCCCACGAGATAACATCGGCCCACCTTCAGATAGGAGAAGAGGAAAGGCTGAAAGAGGAACGAGAGATTCTCGTCCATGCCCATCGATTGATGGATTTCATCCATCGATCAAACGAACTCCTTTATGAAGGAAAGGGCGCCATGATTGAACAGATTCAAAAGATCCTCCGCCAAGGGGAGGAAATGGTCAGAGTGGATTCATCCCTTTCACCAATTCTTAAGCCACTGGAGGCTTCATCGATCCAATTAGAGGAGGTGGCGCTCGGCTTGAGGGAATATTTAAAAAAGGTCGAAGTGAACCCAATACGACTGGAAGAAGTGGAGAACCGGCTCGAAGAGATCGACAGGCTAAAGCGAAAGTATGGATCCTCCATCGCCGAAATTCTCCTTCATCAAAAGAAGATAGAAGAACGGTTGCATGCCTTCTCTTCCAATGACGAGAAACTCACTCACTTGGAAGGCATCTTAAGTTCCCTTCAGGAAGAAATGATTGCACTGGCAAAAAAACTCTCTTGGGAAAGAAAAAAAATAGCCCTTGCACTAAAAAAATCTGTTGAAAGGGAACTGGCCACCCTGGGAATGAAGAAAACGATCTTTGAGGTTCATCAGGAAGATAGTCCGCTTTCTTGGGCGGGAATGGATCGAATCGAGTTCCTCATTTCTCCCAATGTGGGAGAGGGGGTCAAGCCTCTTGCCAAGATTGCTTCCGGTGGGGAGCTTTCAAGGATGATGTTAGCCTTAAAGAAAATTCTTGCCAGGGTCGGAGGTCGGCAGGTTTTGATTTTTGACGAGGTCGATTCTGGAATAGGAGGCGGAACGGCAGAGGTGGTGGGGAAGGCTTTAAAAGTCCTCTCCAAACATCATCAGGTCATCTGTGTCACCCATCTTCCGCAGATCGCCTGTTTTGCCGATACGCATTATAGTGTCAGAAAGGAAATCAGAGGGAAACGAACCGTCACGGTGGTCAATCGGTTGAAGGGGGAAGACATTATCGAAGAGGTCTCGAGGATGCTTGCTGGAGTGAAGATCACTGAGAAAACGAGAGCCCATGCCAGAGAAATGCTTGAGAATGCCCAGAAGACAGGATCGTCCTGATCGATTGCAGAGGAAGAAAAAAGTCAATCGAAATAAAAATTAAGCACAGCCAAGTGAGGGGTGGCGATGATCCGCAAGGCGAGATTGAATGATGTGAAAGAGATTCAGCGTTTGATCAAGCAGTATTCTGTCCGTGGGGATATTCTCCCCAGATCATTGGTTGAACTTTATGATCAACTGAGGGATTTTTTTGTTTATATCCGAAATCGAAAGATTGTCGGAATCTGTGCCCTCCATATTTGCTGGGAGGATTTAGGGGAGATTCGTTCTCTGGCAGTTCAAGAAGAAGTCCGAAACATGGGGATCGGGGTGGCTCTGGTCAAAGCCTGTCTCAAGGAGGCAAAATCCCTTGGAATCAAACGGGTATTTGCTCTCACGTATCGCCCCAATTTTTTCGAGAGATTGGCATTCAAAGTGGTTGATAAAAGTATCCTCCCCCACAAGATCTGGACGGACTGCCTGAAATGTGTCAAATTCCCTGACTGCGATGAGGTCGCCATGCTCAAAGAGCTTTAGCTTGGGTCAGTGGATGGACACCTCCATTCTTTGTCTTCATAAAGAAATCTTTTTAGCAGAGACAAAGAAGGATATCCAGAGCCAACGGTTCAATTTCGAGTCGACAGTCTCGAGACGTGACCGGAACGTTTTGGATGTGTACGGGGAAAGGGATGGTATCTACACAGTTCATAGGAAGACCGACCGTTGCAGAGATTGACCTCGAAGCCCTTGCTTTCAATTACCGACAGGTGAAAAAGAAGGTTCCGATAGGAACTGAGATCCTGGCGGTGGTTAAGGCAGATGCCTATGGACATGGGGCCCTCCCCATCTCCATCAAATTGGAGCAATTGGGGGTAAGCTACTTAGGAGTAGCGATGGCTGAGGAAGGCGTCTTCTTGCGGAAAAAAGGTGTCAAAGTTCCTATCCTCATCTTAGGAGGAATTTTTCCGGGAGAGGAAGATGAAATCATACGACATCACCTGACCCCTGTGATGTTTGATATGAATGCTCTGAGAAGGCTTTCGAAGGCAGCTACCCTAAAGCGAAAAACGGTCAAGGTTCATCTGAAAGTGGATACAGGATTAGGAAGACTTGGGATTCCTTATGAACAATTTCCCATTTTTCTAAAGAATGCAAAAGGGATCCCTCATATTGAGGTCGAAGGCATTCTCTCTCACTTTTCGATGACGGATCGTGAGGAAGCCTATTCTGCATCCCAGTGGGAAAGATTCCAACAGAGTTTGGCCACGGCTATTGAAAAGGGCATTCGCCCTCGATTCTTTCATATGTCTAACAGTGCAAACTTGACCCTTTTCCCGCAATACTCTGGTAATATGGTTCGGCCTGGCATCATGCTTTATGGCGTCTATCCCATGTCCAACATGGAAAAATGGATTCACCTCAGACCTGTTCTCACCTGGAAGACCCGAATCCATTTTATCAAATCCGTTCCTGCAGGAGCAAGAATCAGCTACGGAGGAACCTATGTCACCCAGAGAAAAAGCCTGATTGCGACGCTGCCTGTGGGATATGCTGATGGTTATAGCACACAACTTTCGAATCACGGCGAGGTCCTCCTCCGGGGAAGGAGGGCTCCTGTAGTGGGAAGGGTTTGTATGGATCTCACGATGATCGATGTGACGGATATCCCGGGGGTTTCCATTGGAGATGAGGTCATTCTGATCGGGAGGCAGGGCAGAGAGCAGATCACAGCAGATGAGATCGCTAAAAAAATGGGTTCGATCTCCTACGAAGTCTTATGCCTGATCGGGAAGAGAGTTCCAAGAATCTATCGAGGTATATAAAGGAGGAAGGCATTCATGGGAGTGAGATGGATTGGCATTGTCGGCACAGGATCTTTTCTTCCAGAAAGGGTTTTATCTAATTTTGACCTCGAAAAAACACTGAACACCAGTGACGAATGGATTTATCAAAGGACGGGTGTTCGAGAGCGAAGGATTGCAGATCCAGATGTTCAAACCTCAGACCTTGCAGGAGAAGCTTCGTTGAAAGCTCTGGAGATGGCAGGGATTTCCCCAGATGATTTGGAGCTTATCATTTTGGCCACCATTACGCCTGATACCTGTTGCCCCTCAGGAGCAAACTGGTTGGAGGCAAAATTGGGTGCCCAGCGAGCGGTATCTTTTGACGTGACAGCGGCCTGTTGCGGGTTTATTTTTGGGTTATCGGTGGCGGAACAATATCTGAAGACAGGAGCCTTTAAAAACGCTTTGGTGGCCGCCTCCGAGATCATGAGCCGATGTCAGGATTGGACAGATCGAGAAAATTGTATCCTCTGGGGCGATGGGGCAGGAGCAGTGGTTCTTCGATCTTTTGATTCATTAGAGGATCCGCCCCGCCCTTGGAAGAGTCGTCCAATCGGTGAAATCCTCTCTGTTCATATCCATACCGATGGAGCAAATGGCCAGAACCTTCTGATGCCCGGAGGGGGATCAAGAACCACTCCGATCAGTTATGAAAGCGTTGACAAAAAACTTCACACCCTCAAGATGATTAAAGCGAACGAATCTGTCCGTGTTGCAGTGAGACGTTTTTCAGAGGCCGCAGAGGAGGCCGCCTTCGCCCACGGCATCCGGGTTTCCGATGTCAAATGGGTGATTCCTCACCAAGCCAATATCCGCATTCTTCAACAGATGGCTAAGCGGCTCAATATCCCGTTTGATAAAGTTTACCTGACCATCGAGAAGTACGGCAATATCTCCTCAGCGACCATCCCCATCGCCCTCGACGAGGCGGTTCGAAACGGGTCCATCCAGTCGGGGGACTATGTTATCCTCACTGGTTTTGGAGGAGGGCTCACCTGGGGAAGCAGCTTGATCAAATGGCAATAAAACCTTAAATCTTAGAATCGATGAGGGCATCTTTTCCCTCCGGAGGATCCATGAATCCATACCCCTTTGAAAATATGATCGATCAGATCTTGGCCCTTTTGCATAAGCAACCTCTGGATGGATACGAAATCTTCGTGGTGGAATCTTCGCATTTTGAAGTGGAATCAAAAGAGGGCAAAGTGGATACCCTCCAAGTTTCTCAACCCTGGGGAATGTCTTTAAGAATTTTAAACAAGGGGAGGATAGGGTTCGCTTATGCCACCTCTTTATCGGGTTCCCCTCAGACAGAGACAGGAAACCTTCTCGAGCGCATGGTGGAAGATGCCTTTGCAAGCTCAGAGGTGACTTCATCCGATCCTTGTTATGATTTCGCTCCCCCTTTAAATGCAGGGCTTCCAGAACTCTCCATTTTTGACGAGATGCTCCGAGAGATCCCAGAGAAGAGAAAGATTGAAACGGCGAGACTCCTCGAAGAAGCGGCTCGATCAGTGGATCGTGAAAAGATCACGAAAGTAAGAAGAGCCTCCTATCAGGAAGGAGTTTCGAGGGTAAGGCTCATCAATTCGAATGGATTCGACTCCTCTTATGCCACAACTTACGTTACGGTGAGCGTCATGGCGGTTGCCGAAACAAAAGGAGAATCGGAGGTTGGATGGGATTTTGATTTCAGCCATTTTTTTAATAAGATTGATGTGCAAAAAACGGGGCGGGATGCTGGTAAAAAAGCCTTGGATCGGCTGGGGGGACGAAGGATCCCCTCCGGCGTCTATCCCATTCTGTTAGAGAATCATGTTGCCTCAGAATTTTTAGCACTCCTTACCCATGCCTTCTTATCGGAACAGGTCCAGAAGGGAAAATCCGCTCTTCAAGGGAAAATAGGCGCCCAATTCTTTTCTCCCCATCTTTCTCTTGTCGATGATGGCTTGCTGCTCCAGGGGGCGGGATCCTGCCCTTTCGATGGCGAAGGCACTCCCAGTCAGCGGACGCCTTTGGTAGTGGAGGGAGAAGTTCGAGCGTTTTTGTATGATCGATTCTGGGCAAATCGTCAAAAGGATGCCTCCTCTCTTCCTCAGGCTCAATCAACCGGCAACTGCATCAGACACAGCATCAAAGCTCCACCCAGTTTGGGTATTTCAAACTTCTATATTCAACCAGGAAAGTCTGACTTTTCATCGATGCTTAAGCATCTGAACCGAGGCGTTCTGATCGAGGAGGTCATGGGGATGCATACGGTAGATCCCATCTCCGGTGATTTTTCTCTTGGCTGTTCAGGCCAATGGATTGAAGAGGGTAAAAAAGTGTATCCTGTAAAGTCCATTGCCATCGCTGGAAATCTCTATCAGCTTTTTAAAAGGATCTCGGAAGTCGGAAAAGATATCAGGTTTTTTGGAAAAGTTGGAGCCCCAAGCCTTCTCATCGAAGGTCTTGAAATCAGTGGACAATAAAAAATGAAATATGAATCTCAAAGGATACCAATCTCTTTTGGAGGCCCTGTACCTTATACCTAATTCCCCATGGCCGCAGAGCCACCATCGAACTATGAAAATGCTGCGGTGCATCGGTCAGGGCGAGGGCTACGAAGCCCGTTTCGTTAAGCGCCTAAAGGTTACGTCCAATTCTTTAGACGAGAGACGTTACCGAATGACGATACGGTCCCGCAAGAAGCGGGACCGCCGTAACCGTTTAACGTTGCCTATTTCCAACTAAATTGAGCGATTTTCTCAAATATTATTGTAGCGCAACCCTTTTGGGTTGCTTATAAAACTTGCCTGCAGTACTGTGACGGAGGGATTACTTCAAAAAATCAAAATGACTTGACAGAGACACATTGAATCTGGTATTAAAAACGAGTCTTCCAGGGAGGAAACGATCCTCTCTCAAAAAGGGGTGAAACAAGGAGGGGTATTGTGGATAAAGAGACGATCAATATCCTGATCTTCGGTCATAAAACCTCCAAGACACACCATTTAAGAATTCGGAAAAAGACGATCAAGATGGGCCTCTATCTTTTAGGCTTCCTTTGTCTCGCTGCTACTTTCTTTTTTTGTGACTATGTTCAGGTCAAAAAGAGAGCGATCGAGGTGGCACGATTGAGACAACAGACAGAGGCGCAGAGATCACAGCTCCATTTTTTCTCGTCTAAAATTGAAGAACTGGAAAAACAGCTTTCTAAATTGAAAGACTTTGACAAGAGAATTCGGATCATCGCCAACCTTGACCGAAGTCAGGAGACCGTTCCTTTTATGGGAATGGGAGGACCTTCGCCCTCCGATATTCGAGACAAGTTGAGAACGAGCCAGGATGAGAAGGGACTGGTTCAACAGATGAAGGTCGATGTGGAGCGTCTCCAGTCTGAAGCCACATCACGGGAGATCAGTTTATCAGAGCTTGAAAAAGTCTTACAGACGAAACAAGAGATGTTAGCACACACCCCGTCTATCTGGCCGGCCCATGGATGGGTGACTTCTGATTTCGGATTTCGTACCAACCCTTTTACGGGGTTAACCCAAATGCATGAAGGGATCGATATTTCCAACCAGACCGGGACAGCAGTGGTAGCGCCCGCCCATGGTTTTGTCTCGGATATCGGAAACGACTGGATCCATGGGAAATTTATCATCCTCTCCCATGGGTTCGGTATGACCACGCGTTACAGTCATCTGAATAAGGTATGGGTAAAGCCGGGGCAAAGAGTAAAACGAGGAGATAAGATCGGGGAAATCGGGACAACAGGAAAGGCCACAGGCCCTCATCTTCATTATGAGGTTAGATTGAACGGTATTCCCGTGAATCCCATGAGATATATTTTGAATTAAACCCATCCCATCCACGAGTCAGAACAAGCCCGTCAGGAGATTCTTCTGCCGGGCTTTTTTATTGGTTGAAAACCGATGACTATCCGTTATATAATTTTTTTGCTTTAAAGGAATTTTGAAGGAGTCCCCACCTTATGTTCAGCTTCATTTTAAAGAAGATAATTGGGAGTAAGAACGAGAGGGAATTAAAGCGGTTGAAACCGCTGGTGCAGCAGATCAATGCCCTGGAGCCACAGATTTCGTCTTTGACCGATGATCAGCTGAGAGGCAAGACAGGGGAGTTTAGAGGGAGGATCGATCGGGGCGAATCTCTGGAGGATCTTCTTCCTGAAGCGTTTGCTGTTGTTCGAGAAACGGCCAAAAGGACACTGGGAGAACGTCATTATGACGTTCAGCTCATTGGGGGAATGGTGCTCCATGAAGGGAAGATAGCCGAGATGGCTACCGGCGAGGGAAAGACACTGGTGGCCACATTACCTGCTTATTTAAATAGTCTGATCGGCAAAGGTGTTCACATCGTCACAGTCAATGACTATCTCGCAAAAAGAGACAGCGAATGGATGGGAACGATCTACCGATTTTTAGGCCTCTCGGTAGGGGTCATTGTCCATGAGCTCAATGACCAGGAGCGAAAGAAAGCTTATGGGTGTGATATCACTTATGGAACCAATAATGAATTTGGATTCGATTATCTTCGAGATAATATGAAGTTTGATATTGAGGATTATGTCCAGCGAGACCTCTATTATGCCATTGTGGATGAAGTGGACAGCATCCTGATTGATGAAGCCAGAACCCCCCTGATCATTTCGGGCCCCACCGAGGAATCGACGGATAAATATTATAAGATCAATCGCATCATCCCTTATCTAAAACAAGGGAAGGACTACCAAATGGAAGAGAAGAGCCACACAGCCTTCTTGACCGAAGAAGGGGTGGCGCAGGTGGAGCGATTGCTTCAGATTGACAACCTTTACGACCCGAGACATATCGAGACCCTTCATCATGTGAATCAGGCATTAAAGGCCCATACCCTTTTCAAACGGGATGTGGACTATGTGGTGAGAGAGGGGCAAGTCATCATCGTGGATGAATTTACGGGCAGGCTGATGCCTGGAAGGCGTTGGAGCGATGGGCTTCATCAGGCGGTAGAGGCGAAAGAGGGGGTCAGAATCGAGAATGAAAATCAGACGCTGGCGACCATCACCTTTCAGAATTATTTCCGGATGTACAAGAAACTGGCTGGTATGACAGGCACGGCTGACACAGAAGCGGCTGAATTCCGAAAAATTTACAATCTGGATGTTGTTGTCATCCCCACAAACATGCCTCTGATCCGAATGAATTATCCTGATGTCATTTATAAAACAGAGGCTGAGAAGTTTCGTGCAGTCGTTAAGGAGATTGAAGAACTCCATCGGACAGGGCGTCCTGTGCTCGTTGGGACGATCTCTATCGAGAAATCAGAGCGCTTGAGCTTCCTCCTGAAAAAAAGGGGAATTCCCCATAATGTTCTCAATGCGAAACATCACGAACGAGAGGCGGAAATCATAGCGCAGGCAGGGAGATTGGGAGCGGTCACCATCTCGACGAACATGGCAGGTCGGGGAACGGACATCCTCCTCGGAGGAAATCCAAAATTTTTAGCCCGAACGATGGTGGCAGCGATTGAGGATCCGGAAGAGATGCAAAAGGCATATGAAGAGGCTTATCAGAAGGCCCTCCGCATTGTTCAAAAGGAGAAAGAACAGGTGGTTCAACTTGGCGGTCTTCATGTGATCGGAACGGAACGGCACGAAGCCCGAAGAATCGATAATCAATTGAGAGGAAGATCCGGGCGGCAGGGGGATCCGGGGTCTTCCAGGTTTTATCTTTCCCTGGAAGATGATCTTATGAGAATCTTTGGCTCCGAGCGAATTTCAAGGATTATGAATCGCCTTGGGATTGAGGAAGACCAACCGATTGAGCATCACCTGGTGACCCGAGCCATTGAGAATGCGCAGAAAAGAGTGGAAGCCCATAACTTTGAGATTCGAAAGCATCTACTTGAATATGACACTGTGATGAATCAGCAGAGAGAGGTCATTTATACTCAGAGAAGGGAGGTCCTCACCGGGGAAAACCTGAAAGAGACCGTTCTCGAAATGGTGGAGGAACAGATCGATGGGATCGTGGATCTCTATATCGATGAAAAAGCAGATCCTGAAGATTGGGATATGAAGGGACTTCAGGATGCCCTCTATCAACAGTTTTCATTTCGGTGGTCACCTCCTGCCATTGAGTGGAATGGGATCGATCGAGAGCGATTGAAAGGGATCATTACGGAGCAAGCCAAAGAGGTCTATCAGAAAAAGGAGGAAGAATTCGGGGAAGCCACCCTGCGTTCTCTCGAAAAGGTGATCATGCTCCAATCAGTGGATCACCACTGGAAAGATCACCTGCTTGCTATAGATCAATTAAAAGAGGGGATTGGGTTAAGAGGGTATGGGCAGAAGGATCCTAAAATTGAGTATCAGCGAGAAGCTTACCAGATGTTTCTTGAGATGCTCAATCGCATTAAAAAAGATACCGTTGAAAAGCTCTTTGCAATCCAGATTGCTAAGGATCGGGACATACGAGAAATGGGAAGAGAGCGGAAGCAGACTTTTGTGATGAGCCGAGGTCCAATGGCTTCTCCTGTACCGGGGGGAGGAGTGACGGAGGATGGTAAGGGAGTTACCATACGGCGCGAAGGAAGGAAAGTGGGGCGGAACGATCCATGTCCCTGTGGCAGTGGAAAGAAGTATAAAAAGTGCTGTTTGGCTAAGGAAGAGGCAAGGGCTTAAGGATCTGAGGGTTGGGAAAAGGGGTGAATAGGATCGGAGGCAACATGACCAAAGACGATGGACCATTTAGAGTCTCAGGATTTCAATTTTCTGGGGTTTCAGCCGGGATTAAGAAAGACGGCAAAAAGGATTTGGGACTGATTTACTCCGAAGTACCTGCCCAGGTCGCTGGACTCTTTACAACCAATCGCGTGAAGGCAGCTCCGGTTCTTATGGATATGAAACGCATCAAGTCGGGATGCTGCCAGGCCATCTTGATCAACAGTGGAAATGCAAACGCTTGCACAGGAGAGCAGGGGATAAGAGATGTGCTGAAGATTTCAAAACTTTTGGCAAGAAGGATGGCCATTCAAGAAAAGTTTATTCTGCTCTCCTCTACAGGCGTGATCGGCGTTCCTTTGCCCGTCAAGAAGATTGAGCAAAATCTGTCGAAATTAATCGAAGGGCTTTCTCCAGAAGGATGGATGAATGTTGTCGAGGCCATCATGACGACAGATACCCATCCCAAGATGGCAAGGACAACCTTCAAAATCAAAGGGAGGAGAGTCACGCTTTGCGGAATGATCAAAGGAGCTGGTATGATTCGACCCAATCTCGCTACCATGCTTTCATTTTTGGTAACAGATGCTCATATGCATCACCTCCTCCTCCAAGAAATGCTCAGAGAAGCGGCGGAAGTCTCTTACAATCGGATAACCATTGATGGTGAGACGAGTACCAATGATACGGTATTGCTCTTGGCCAATGGAAAAGCAGGACACCCCATCCTCCATCGGATGGATCGGGAGGCGATGATCTTTCAGCGAAAGTTGTTTGAGATTTGCCAGCGATTGGCTGAACAGGTCGTGAAGGATGGAGAAGGTGCCACCAAATTGGTTGAGATTGTGATCCGAGGAGCACGAAGCAGATCCGATGCGCAGAAAGCAGCCTATGCGATTGCTCACTCCCCTTTAGTGAAAACCGCCTTCTTTGGAGAAGATGCGAATTGGGGAAGAATTCTCTGTGCCCTCGGGCATTGCCGTATCTCCCTCAACCCAAACCGAATTGATGTCTTCTTTAACAGAACGCCTATCGTCAAAAATGGGATGAGTGCTGGCCTATCCTACGAAACCAAAGCGGCCGAGGTGATGAAGCAACGGTCTTTTAAATTGACCGTGGATCTCCATCAGGGAAAGTCTGAGTTTTCACTTCTCACAACAGACCTTTCCTTAGACTATGTTAAAATCAATGCCTCTTATCGCTCTTAATCCCTTGGGTGTATTGAAGCAGGGAGCCCGTTCAAGGATGAAGAAACTTATTTTGAGGATGGGTGAAGTCTTTTCAGTTTATCTTCAGCTTCTGTGAAGGATGGGTCTAAATATAAAACTTGTCTGAAGGTTTCAAGGGCTTCGGAAACCATTCCATTGGATTCATATGCAAGCCCCAAATTGAAATGGATCCTGGCCAATTTATCCCTTCCCAAACCTTTGAGCTGCGTTCCTTCTTTAAAATATTGAATGGCGCGACCGCTGTCTCCCTTCTCTAAATAACAGTTCCCAAGCATCATGAGGCAATCATACTTCATGGCTGGGTCAGAAGCCGCTTGTTCGAATTCTGCAATGGCATATTCAAAAAGTTCCATTTCTTTGTAAGCAATCCCAAGGTGATAGTGCATTTCTGCGTCTTTGTCTGGCACAAGTGCTTTTATGGGCTCGGACGATGGCTGAGGATCGAATACAGAAGCAGGAAAGAGATCAGACTTGTCATCAATGGGCCCGATTTCGTTTGTTTGGAGAGGAGCTTCTGATGAGACAGTCGCTCTAGAAAGATTCTTGACCGGTGATGGGGCATCTAATCTTTTAAGGGCTTGCTCCGCTTCCTCATCATGGGGGTTGATCTCGAGAATATTGAGATAATAATTTTTAGCATTTCCTGCCAACCCCTCTTTGAGATAGAGGTTCGCAATTCGATGGAGGGCCTCGATATGCTTCGGGTTGATCGCCAATACTTTCTTGTAGATCGAAATTGCTCTGGAATTGAGATCTTCTTCCCGATAAAGCTCAGCCAATTTTAAATATTCCCCTATGGCTTTATCATATTCACCGATTTTATAATAGAGATCCCCCAATTTTAAGTAAAGCCGCTTGTCCTTTGGGTCGTTTTCAATCAATTTGACATATTCCGCAATCGCTTTCTTAGGTTGATTTTTTAATATATATTTCTGTGCAAGATCTAAAATCTTTTCTTTATCCACCACTTTAAGAACATCCCTCTCTCAGCATTTATCAAAACATTCATAATCAATGATCAGAGAAAAGTCAAGTTTTTAAGAAAAACCGCAGGGATTCAATTTCGTAATCCCAATAGGCATTTCTTTGCCAGTGGATAAATATTGACCACATGAAAATGTTGAATTATAATGATCTGACTTGTAACCTATGAAATTTATAAAATATTTTACTTTATTAAATTCCATATCGTAAAGAAATAAATCCTCTGCTTTTTGAAACTGAATAATTCTATGGGGATTGTGATAAACGAATCCA
>FWPV01001962.1_pt1 | contig 52747 bp, 51 predicted proteins | sample 2228371 | NCBI WGS metagenome assembly FWPV01 (sample SAMEA103939776, study PRJEB20133) | metagenome
GGACCGGCGTTGGTTCAGCCCTGGAAACAGGGCGACCGCCGCCTGATCGGTCGCAAATGGTGGATCAGGCGTAGGCGTAGTAGGTTGGGTAGAGCGCAGCGAAACCCAACAGCTACCTGCAGGCGTAGTTGGACAGAGCGCAGCGAAACCCAACAATCACGCCAGTCCGCCCAACCCATGCCGGGGTTCGTTACGCGTACCGCATGACTCCACCCCCCCTGCAGAATTCCGCCGCTTGATTGTGTGGTGCTGCACTGAGGGCAAGGGGCCGGATGTTGAGTCCCAAATGCTGGAGAGAAATTGATGATGAGACAGCTTGTCGACCATACCAGAGCGTTCCTCTGCATTGGCATTCTGGCAGCGATCAGCCTGTCGGCGCGATCCGGATCGACCATCACACTGGAAGAATCCATGGCCCTCGCGCGCCGGTCGCTGCCCTCATTCCAAGCATCCGAGCAGCAGGTACAGTCTACCGAAGCCCTTTACACCGCTTCGCTTTCCCCCTATCTGCCATTCCTCGATGCGACAACCAGGCAGGAGCGCATCTACAGTTCGCCGGAAGATTTCACTCTCAGCACCTACGACGTCGTCTTGTCCTACATCCTGTTTGATGGGGGTAAACGAAGGGCAAACCGAAACATCGCCCAATTGAATTTAAATATCGATCAGCAGGAACATCGCAAGAATCTCATCGACCTTCTTTTTGATGTCAAGAGCGCCTTTTATATCGCCGTGGCGCGCCATGAAATTGTTCAACAAAGAGAGATCCAACTGCAGGATGCCGAAAGAGACCACGAGGTGGCGCAGGGAAGGAACAGGCTGGGAGCCGCCAAGTTATCGGACGTTCTCCAGGCGGGTGTGCGGCTGGAACAGGCGAAGTTTAACCTGGTTCAGGGTCGGGGCGAACTCAAAAACTCCCTGTCCGACTTTAACTCTCTGCTCGGCAGACCGCTGGGGACTCCCTATGATCTGGAGGGATCTCTGGATTTTGCCGTGCCATTGCCAACAATCAGTGCGTTGTCCACAGTGGCGCTGCAGAGGCCGGAAATCAAACAGGCGGAAAGTCAGGTCAAGATATCAAAAAACACCAAGTCCCTGGAAACCAGCACCTTTTTCCCGACAATTACCGCTAATGCTTCTTACAGCAAAGCGGAAAGCAGCATTGCGGAATTTCGCGGTATTTCGAGTGAAGACAAAGCGGTCGGTTTGAACGCGACCTGGAATATATTTGATTTGGGAAAGTTTTATCGGCGCAAATCGGCGAGCTTCGCCATCAGCGCGTCCAGGGAAAGATTGGACGAATCCAGGCGGCAACTCTTGCTGGATCTGGAAAAAACCTACCAGGACCTGCTGACGGCCGCTCAGAATGTGAAGGTTTCTGAAGAGCAACTGGTGGAAGCGGAACACAATTACGCACAGGCGTTCGGCGAATACAAGGTCGGCAAGGGGGACATTCTGTCTCTGGTCACCGCGCAAAGTCTATTGTCCAACGCCAGGGAACAGTTGATTTCCTCACGGCTGAACCACGTTTTGGCCAAAGCATTGCTCGAGCGGGTGGCCGGCATAGAGAGCCTCTCATCCTTGAAGCCGCAGACTCTGGATACCATGAACGGATCATGAGTTGCGTTAGGGAGACTGTTCAGTGAAAAAAATCATTGTCTTGCTTGTGTTGGCCGCACTCCTGGGCGCAAGCGGGTATTTGGGCTACACCAAGCTGTTCCGTAAAGAGGGCATCACGGTGCTGGAGAGTGCACCGGTGAAACTGGGCGGCATCCGCGGCGTGCTGGTGGAAACCGGCATCATCAAGCCGCAGGTGGGCGCCCTGGTAAAAATCGGGGCGCGGGCAACGGGGACCATTGTCGAGATGAAGGTCAAGATCGGTGACCGGGTAGAACAGGGGGAAATCATAGCCCTGATAGACGACAGGGAGATACAGAAAGAGATCGACCGCCTGCGGGCGGCGCTGGCTTCCGCCCGAGCCAATTTGAGCCAGGTGGAGCTGACCTATCCGGAACGGATCAAGGAGGCCAGGGCAAACTTTAACTATGCGCGGGTAAACTACAATCGCGAAAAAGAACTGCTGCAGTACGAATATACCACCAGGGACGCCGTGGATAAGGCGCTGAGCGATCTGCAGGCCACGCAGGCCAACCTCAAGCGTCTGCAGGAGGAATATCATACTCAGCTTAGCATAGCCAGAGCCGACGTGGCGGAAATTGAAGCCGGTTTGCAGCGGCAGCAGGTCAATCTGTCGTATACCAGGATAGTCGCCCCCATTGACGGGGTGGTCACCGAGGTGACGGCGCAGGAAGGTGAGACCATCGTAACCGGGCTGCAGGTGGCCAACCTGGTGACGGTTCTCGACCCATCCCGCCTGGAGATGTGGATTTACGTGGATGAAACGGATGTGGGCCGAGTGGCCATCGGCCAGCAGGTCGAATATTACGTGGACACTTATCCGGACAAGACATTCCATGGAACGATTGATAAAATTTATCCGCAACCGGAAATCAAGGACAACATTGTCTACTATCTTGCCATATCAAAGGTTCCCGAGGCGGAGGCGGTGTTCCTCAAGCCGGAAATGACAACGCACGTGAGGATCATCTACAAACAGGTGAATAACGCACTGACAGCGCCCAATGCCGCTGTTAAGTTTGAGCAGGGACGGCAGGTAGCTTACAAGGTCCTGGGACCCGATCAGGTTGTCAAGGTGGAGCTGGAAATCGGGATTCGCGGAGAGGACGATACGCAGATTATTGCGGGAGTCGAAGAAGGGGATGTACTGGCCACCCGGTTGGTGATCCCTCCCGGCCAGGGGCAGTGACCCGCAGCCCGGGGGAGCGGAAACGCAGGAACAGGAAGATCCGAGCGGATGCGATGGCTATCTGTCTTTTAAAAAACATAACCAAGTCCTATGAACTGGGTGGGGAATCCGTCGAGGTATTGAAAGACATTAATCTTCAGATTGAGACGGGGGACTTCCTGGCGATCATGGGACCATCGGGTTCCGGCAAAACCACGCTGATGAACATTATCGGCTGCCTGGACGTGCCTTCCGCCGGCGAGTATTATCTGGCGGGAAAAGAAGTGTCGCACCTGTCGGACGATGAACTTTCCCTGCTGCGCAACGAACACATCGGCTTTATTTTTCAGAGCTTCTATCTGCTCCCCTATGCCACCGTTCTGGAAAATGTTCTATTGCCCACCCTCTATGTGGCCAACGGCAGCAATCGAGAGGCCACCGAGGGTGCGCTCAGGCTGCTCAAGCTGGTCGGTTTGGAAGACAGGGCCAAATTCAAACCGAATCAGCTGTCGGGAGGGCAACAGCAGCGCGTCGCCATTGCCAGGGCTCTGGTCAACGACGCAGAGCTCATCCTGGCGGATGAGCCAACGGGTCAGCTGGACAGTAAAACTTCCGGGGAAATCATGGAACTCCTCGCCGCAATGAACGGCCACGGAAAAACCGTGGTGCTCATCACGCACGACCGCATCACGGCTTCGTACGCCAAAAGGGTCGTGCACATCAGCGATGGCCGATTGAAGTTGGAAGAAAATGCACAGGATATTCAAGATCGCGGGGCAGTCATTTGATGCGGTGCAGGCGTTCAAGCTGAGGACTATCTTCTGCCTGCTGAGTGTGGCCCTCGGCATAGCCGCCATCACTGTTATCGTTGCCGCCACCGAAGGGGCCTACAAGAAGGCCTTTGACATGGTGGAACGGTTCGGCCCGGACGCCCTCCTGGTGATCAGTGGCAGTGAGGAGGCCAGGGCCGTTGGACAACGGGACAAGACCTTGACCCTGGACGACGTCAGGGCGCTGCAGGAAGCGCTGTCCGGCGCCTACCTGATCGCACCCATGACTTCCATCGGGGATGTAACCGTTTCCTACCGCAATCAAAAATACCAGACCCGGGTGATCGGCTCCTCCTCAGACTACAGTAACGCCTGGTCATGGCCGGTGGTGGAAGGCTCGGATATCTCGCCTGAAGACGTCAAGGGGCTGCGCAATGTCGGTCTGATCGGCACTCATCTGGCACTGGAACTGTTCGGTGAAATCGAGCCGGTGGGCAAGCACATTCTGGTCAACAGCATACCGGTGGAAATCGTCGGAGTGCTCGCTTCCCGAGGTACGACGCCGACCGGCAGCAATTTGGATGATCGCCTGATCATGCCCATCAGCACGGTCATGAAAAAGATGCAAAACGAAGCCAAGTACATCTCGGCAATAAAACTGAGGTTCGTCGATCAAAGCAGGATCAATGGGTACGAAGAAGAAGTGAAATCGTTTTTGAGACAACGCCATCGGGTCCCCAAGGGGGAACCGGACGACTTCAGGGTGATATCCCCCAAAGAGATCATCAAGTTCCTGGTCGCCCTGACCGGCTCGCTCGTTGTCTTTTTGGGTGTCGTCGGAGTCATATCCCTGATCGTTGCCGGATTTGTGCTGGCCAACCTGTTTCTGCTGTCGGTCAAGGAAAGAACCAAGGAAATCGGCATCAGAAGATCCGTTGGCGCCAGACGACGTGACATCCTGATGCAATTTCTGGGTGAAGCCGTGATCATCACCACCCTCGGAGGCATGGCAGGATTCGTGCTCGGTTTTCTCACTGCTCAACTGCTGACTCGCGTGGCCGAGTTTCCCATGCATTTTTCCTGGAAGGCGTTTACTCTGGGTTTGCTGCTCTCCTGGTTGATCGGCATCGCTTTTGGAATGCAACCGGCTGCAAGAGCCGCCAACCTGAAGCCGATAGAGGCCATACGAGGGTGAATAGAATAATTTTGAACCTCAAGATCGCGCTGCGATCCTTATACAGTTTCAAGCTGCGCACCACACTTGCAGTGCTGGGTGTGTTTCTCGGCACATTTTCCCTCATTGTCGTCTCCAATCTGACGGGATCCCTTGCCAAAAAAGCCGAAATGGAAATTGCCAATCTCGGCAGGAACATGCTTGTGGTGGCAAGCGGCACCGTGCGAACATTCGGGGGAACAGCCAGATTGCTCAGTCAGGCGACCACCCTCACCGTCCAGGACGCCCGGGCCATCATGCATCAGTCTCCCTTCATCGCACAGGTGGGCCCGGCCAGCAGCAAGACATTTCCTGTGAGATACGATCAGATCGTCCTCAAGTCGATATTGGTCAACGGAGTGACGTCCAATTATCCTTCCATCAGGAGCTTTGAAGTCGAGCGGGGCACTTTTTTCAGCGACGATGACGACAGGAATTCACACCGTGTCGCAGTCCTTGGCAAAGAAATCGCCGACAAGCTGTTTGCCGGAGCAAACCCTCTTGGGAAGCACATCCTCATCTACCGGGTTCCGTGCCAGGTGATCGGCGTTATGGAAGAAAAAGGGGTCGACATTTCCGGCGCCAACCAGGACAATCAGATCTTCATCCCTCTCAAGACTTTTTTGCGCAGATTCGTCAACAAGGATTTTGTCAATACCATTTATGTTCAAGTGGACCGGGGCGCGTCCATGACGCCGGCAAAAGCTCAAATAGAAGAGATCCTGAGGCACCGGCACAAAATCAAGGCAGGGCAAAAGGATGATTTTACCGTGGTCGATTCCAAGGACGTGCTGCAGCTGAAAACCCAGGCGACCGCCATGATAACCATCCTTGGCAGAATCTCCGCCGCCGTCTCTTATCTCATCGGTGCCATTGGCATTCTGTCGATCATGATCCTCATTGTGAATGAGCGTAAAGTAGAAATCGGCATACGCAGGGCGGTGGGATCGCGAAAACGCGACATTATCCTGCAGTTTCTCCTGGAATCATCGTTCATCTCGCTCAGTGGGGCGATGGTGGGAGTTGTGTTCGGGTTTTTGGCGAGCCTGGTTATTTTCCGGGTATCCCAACTTCCCCTGGTCCTCTCCTTGACCGGGTTTATCACTGCGTTTTTCGCTTCAGTAGCGGTGGGCATACTGGCAGGCATCTATCCATCGAAGCAAGCCACCAGCATTCAGCCGGTGGATGTGATCAGGGCATGAAAGGCATTCAACCGGTTCAGGACGGGGAGGCAAAGGTATGAAAAATGATCCATCCATGCGGCATAAGTGGGTACTGGCGGCATCACTCTTACTGGCCTTCGCTGCGGGGGCCGGCCTAACCCTGGTGATCGCCTATTTTCCGGATGTACCGCCCGACCATTTCGCCTACGACGATATCAACTGGGCACTGGAAAACGGCATCACAACCGGCTTTCCAGATGGAACCTTCAGGCCGGAAGAATATGTCACTCGGGCTCAAATGGCGGCTTTCATGCACAGACTGGCGGGCATGCTGGTTGCCGCAGGGGTCCATGTGGTCAAGGACCCGTTCGGTAACCCGGCCATCGACCGTTGGTTCAACAACGTCAATGGCGTCACTCCCATACTGGCAAAAACCACGGATGGTTATGCGATCGATGTGGGGTTTGACGTTTCCAAGCGTTATCCCCTGGCAACCATCGAGGGAAAATCGGTGGGGTTGCGCTTTCCGATTATTGCCGCCAGTGTGCCCGCAACAGGCGGCAACCAAACGGTCGACATCCGCATCAGGAATGACTCGGGACTGCCCGTGCCCGCTGACTTTTTTCTGCTGATTTATTAGCCCCCGGCAAAACAGCGAAAACCGCTACAGCCGTCAACCACACCGGCAACGCTCTTTGCGGCTTTGGTAATGACAGGTATGTGTGCATTTTTTGCCCCCCTGGATGTTTATTTATACCCGACACTGGATTGAGCTCAGCCGCCGGCTTAAAGTAAAAGCACATGCTTGTAGATTATTTTCGGCTCTTGTATGTTTTCGGCCGGAGGGTGGCGAACGGACCGGGGCAAGGGCAAACGGACACAAGGAGCAAGACCATGCCGAGCCATTACGCAAAGGCAGTGCACAATCTGCTGGAGCGCCACAATCACCAGAGCAACGCAGAAATCATTCGAGAGTGCAACCGCAGCAATGGGGTGAGCGAGCCACACAGAAAAGAGATGCTTCAGCTTTTCAGGGATTCCGGAAACGCCGCACTCGACCGGCTGATAGACCACTATACGGCATCCATGAACCAGGATCAGGATCCCGCCCGGCTCGCCGGCAAACCCTCCAAACCGAAACTGTCCTGCGGCTCCATACCGGAGGGCACCCACGAAAGCTGTGATATTCTGGGGGTGGGCGGAATGTTTGCCTACCTGAATGTCGCCTATCAGGCGCATAAACATGGCGGCAGCCATTGCATCATCACGCATCCGCAGGATATTTTCACCTTCTCGGGCTGGACGGTACATCCGGAAGAAGACATGGACCAGCGGCTCATCCAAATGTTTCAAACGAAGTCCCTTTTTATAAATGAGGTCAAACACTTGCTGGGCTTACGCGAGGCCCCGCAAAGCCTGCGCTTCAAGTCTTTCCGCATGGATTACCGCGCCATGAGTCGGCTGGCCCGGACAAACCCCGGAGAATTTCTGAAAAATATCAAGGTCGCTCTACAGTATGCCCTGTTGGAATTGACTGACTCGGAAAAACGCTACGCAAGGATGAATCTCACGAGAAATGCCGCCACGATCAAGGCACTCGAGGAAATGGGCTGCGTCGGCAGTGATCCTCGCAAACACATCATAAACCTGTGCGGTCGAGTGGTGTACGAGGTCTCGGGAGAATCCACGATTGCCGCCAAGGCGGCATTGAAGCGTGAGTTTGGTCTGCTCGGCAAGCGTCTTTCCGCTGCCGAATTGAGATCGATTTACGGGACCGAATTGGCTGTTTTTCAGGATATGCAAGCGGGACGGATCGATGCCGCTCAATATCCGGGAGGTCATTTCCTGCTCGGATACAAGGATAATGCCCTCAGACTTGCCGGAGAAAACCACGTGCGGGTATACGATAACGCCGTGGTGACAGGGATCATATGCGATCGGCAGCTTGGAAAATTTGCGGTCGTCGTGCGCAGCGCCGATCACGGGCAAAAGATTATCAGCGCAAACGTTGTGTTAGCGGCACTTGGCGATTATGCCGATGACGTCATCACGGTGGATGGGATCAGTACTCTGTTTGTGATCACCACCGATGATCCCCGTTACAGAATCTTTCCAACCGGTATGGGTGAAGGGGGCACCATCCACATCGTTCCCGTTTGGTCAGCACAAACCAAGGATGGAGCAGGCACACTTCATCACCATCTGGGCAAGTCGACCAACGGCGCCATCATGGGGAGAGATCCGGCACGGCATAAACGACTGCAACCGGACAGAAGCTTCCTGTTGCACCTGGAAGCTCACTTGAAAAAGATCATACCGCCTGCCGCCACGTTCCTATGGCTGGCCGCAACGGAATGCGGCCGCCCCGTCTCGGCCCGGCAGGGATACAGCGTAAAACCACTGAGGTTTGCGACGAACTGCCACAGGGATGCGGAAAGATTTTCACCACCGAGCTTTGCGGCCACCGGAGGATGTGGACTGGGGGGGAACACGGCGATCATTCCCGAGGTGCAGCAGGCCCTCGATGACAGGATCATTGCAGGCCGCCGGCAAGCTTCCGTTGAATAACCTGGATGGGGCCGTCCGCGCTGGTCCGCGACCACGAGGAACTTGTTCGGAGGCCATGGAATAAAAATTGCCGAAGACACAGAGAAGATTCTGGAGGAAATCCAATGTTCGGAAAAAAGATACGCCTGTTCACCCTGTTCGGCTTTGAAGTAAACATTGACTTCAGCTGGATCATCATCGCCATTCTCATTGCCTGGTCCCTTTCCACCGGCTTCTTTCCCTATGAATACCATAACCTGTCCGCACAGACTTATTGGCTGATGGGAATCGTGGCGGCCCTCGGCCTGTTCATTTCCATCATCGCGCATGAATTTTCGCATTCACTCGTCGCCAGAGCTCAGGGAATGTCCATGAAAGGCATCACCCTGTTCATATTCGGTGGAGTCGCGGAAATGGGCGAAGAGCCTCCCAACGCCAGGGCGGAATTTTACATGTCCATCGTCGGGCCCCTCTCGAGCATCGCCATGGCCCTTCTCTTCTACTGGCTCTACGCAGTTGGAGACCACAGCGGCTGGCCTGTTGCAATCAACGGCATATGCAAGTACCTTGCGATCATCAATGGAATCCTCGCTGCTTTCAACTTGATTCCGGCGTTCCCGCTGGACGGCGGCAGGGTCCTCAGGTCGATCCTGTGGCGCATCAGGGGAGACTTGAACTGGGCGACCCGCATTTCCTCACAGATCGGTTCCTTTTTTGGCGTCGCACTCATCGTGTACGGGTTTTATCGGGTGTTCTCCGGCAATTTATTCGGCGGCATGTGGATGATCCTGATCGGCCTGTTTCTGCAGAACGCCGCTCAAACATCCTATCAGCAGCTCATCGCGCGCAAAGTTTTGGAGGGCGAGTCCGTCCGCCGCTTCATGAAGTCTGATCCCGTCACGGTAGAACCGGACACCACCATCGAGCAGCTACTCGAAGACTACATTTACCATTATCATTTCAAAATGTATCCGGTCGTGGACTCGGGCAACCTGCTCGGTTGCATCACCGTCAAACAGGTGAAGCAGGTGCCCAAAGAGCAGCGCCATGAGAGGACCGTGGGGCAGCTCCGCCTGGAGTGCTCGGCGGACAACACCATCAGTCCGGAAGAAGACGCCCTGCGGGCGCTTTCCAACATGAACCGCACCGGCATAAGCCGTTTGATGGTCGTCGAGGACCGTCGGTTAGTGGGCATCGTCACGCTCAAAGACATGCTCCGGTTTCTTTCCACAAGGCTTGAGCTCGAAGGATAGAGACCCCTTTGCTGAATCCGGATTGGGCGGTCCCCGCGGCGACCGCCCCTGGTGGCCGCGAAATAGCGCCCAGGCGGCAGTCATCCAGTTGCAGCCGCTACTTTTCACAACTCCTGCGGGGCCGCCATTCGTGCACGAGCGCACGGGCTCGATCTATCTGCTCCGGGGTCAAGCCTGCCGCCAGCTCCGTGCGGGCTTGCGCTGCAGACCTGCTGCCCCGCATCGCGGCAAGCTCCAGCCACATGTAGGCCTTCACGGGATCTCGCGCCACCCCTTTGCCGTACAGATAGACCATGCCGAGCATGAACTGCGCTCCACTGATCCCCCGCTCAGCCGGTGGATGCAGGAGCCTGGCAGCCTGCGTCAAATCCTGCTCGACTCCAGCCCCCAGCAGGTACAGCGTAGCCAGGTTGATCTGCGCTTCCAGGTCACACTGGTCCGCTGCCCGGCCAAACCATTTTGCCGCCTCCCGGTTGTCCTCGGGAACCCCGAGCCCGAGATAATACATATACCCCAACTTGCTCTGGGCGGCGGCATCGCCGTTTTTGGCAAGGGGCTCCAGGTTCTTCAAAGCCCCGGCATAATCTCCCCGCTCGTAAGCCTCCAGCCCAACCCGCAGACGATCCTCCCCGGCGCGAGGCGGCGTCCTTACCCCGCACGCCGTCAGGAGCAGCAGCATGACCATTGCCAGGTTCGCCAATGGATTTGTTTTCATGCGGCAAGGATCCAAATGTTCAGCTGATTTGTCCATTGAGCCGGAACAATCCCCATGGCCGTCTCGCCCTCGCTTTAGTGTTCAGTCCTGCTATCGGAATTCTTGCCCTGTGCGCGGGAAAACCCGAAAAGCGTAATATGCTGGTGGAGTTCCGGCTTGTGTTGACAAGCCGGATCGTTTTGTCTTAGTTTTTTGATTGATGCATAAGCACCCCACTGCAGATTACCGGGAGCCGCGCTGTGAAAAACGCCCCTTCCCTTCTTACCCTGTCGATCAACCCGGCCACCGCACCATGAAGATCATAGCGACCATCTGCTGCGTGATCGGCGTGTTGCTTGCCGCCGGCTGCACCCACCCGGAAAACGGCATCACCCTGTCGGTGGGAGGCGCTCCGGCGGAATTGGACTTCTGGCAATCTCTTGTGGAGCAATTCGAGGCTCAGACCAATATCCGGGTGGACTTTTTGAGACAGCCCACCGACACGGATCAGAGACGCCAGGGATTGGTTGTGGCCCTCGAGGCCGGGACAAGTGATCCCGATGTCTTCCTGATGGATGTGGTGTGGATTGCGCAATTTGCAGCTTCCGGGTGGCTGGCGCCGCTGGATGAATATGCCGCCGAAGATCGCTTGGATCTTGACACCTATTTTTCCAACATCCTGAATCTTGCGGACAGATATCACGAACATCTGATCGCCCTTCCGGTCTATGTCGACGCGGGGCTGCTCTACTACCGAAGCGACCTGCTCGATGATCTGGGCGTCTCGCACCCCCCGGCGACCTGGCAACAACTGGCAGCATACGCATCGCGGGCTCAGAACACAATGATCAAAGCCCAACCCGGCTTCCACGGATTCGTCTGGCAGGGGGCCCAGTATGAGGGGCTGATATGCAATTTTCTCGAATTTGCAGGTTCCAACGGAGGGGGAATTTTTCTGCAGAACGGGAAAATTCTCCTGAATCACCGGGCAAACCTGGAAGCCCTTCGTTTCATGCGTGATTTGATTCACCGGTATCGACTTTCACCCCCCAGCACCTATACCGAAATGCGCGAAGAACAGGTGCGTGAAACGTTTCAGCAGGGCAACGCCCTTTTTGAGAGGAACTGGCCGTATGCCTGGCCTCTGCATCAACAGGCCGATTCCAGAGTGAGGGGAGTGACCGCCATTGCACCGTTGCCTCACTTTCCAGGCGGACAAAGCGTGTCAACTTTGGGAGGATGGCATGTGGGGATATCCCGATTCTCAGACCAAAAGGGGCTGGCATGGAAACTGGTTGCATTTCTGCTTTCCTACGACACGCAGAAACAAATGGCACTGAAGCTGGGCTGGAATCCCGGCCGAAGGGATCTGTACAGCGACCCCGAGGTGCTGAGAAACATGCCGCATCTCAAACGATTGGAAGAAGTGTTTCAAAACGCTCGCCCGAGGCCGACAGTACCCTACTACACGCAGCTTTCAGCAGTCCTGCAGCGCTACTTGAATGCCGCTCTGGCCGGCAAACTGGAACCGCAGGCGGCCCTTGAAGCAGCCCAAAAAGAAGCGCAAAGAATTGTTCAGCGGTATCACACCAACCGACCAGCGAGACACTGAATGAAAAGTTACCGTTTCCCGGAGTTGCGAACCACTGCCGTTTTTCTGCTGCCGTTGACGGGTTTTCTCGTCCTTTTCATCCTGGTGCCGGTGATCGGAGCCATAGTCGACAGCCTGTATCTCGAGGTGACTTTTCTGCCCGCCAGGTTTGCGGGATTTGAAAACTATCGGTGGATGGTTCGGAATCCGGGATTTTGGCAGTCGTTTGCATTCACCCTGCTGTTCGTTTTGGTTTCGGTGCCCCTGGAGATTGTTCTGGGACTGACCTTTGCCCTGCTGCTCAATGAAAAGACGGCGGCGCGCGGCCTGCTGCGCGCCTGCGTACTCATACCGTGGGCCATTCCGGCGGCCGTATCGGCGCGCACCTGGGAGCTCATATACAATTACAATTACGGACTCGCCAACTTTCTGTGGATCAGGCTCGGGCTTTCATCGACCCCGATCAATTGGCTGGGAAGTGAACTGGGGGCGTTCACCTCATTGGTCTGCGCGGATGCATGGAAGACCACGCCGTTTGTCGCCATAATTCTACTCGCCGGGCTTTCGGCAATACCCGAAGACTTGTATCGACAGGCCGAGGTGGATGGCGCCAATTTTTTCCGGCGATTCACCACGATCACTCTTCCCCTGATCAAACCCGCGATCATTGTCGCCCTGATCTTCCGCAGCGTGGATGCCCTCAGGGTTTTTGACATCGTTTATGTGCTGACCCATGGCGGGCCCGGCGGATCCACCACCTCTCTCTCCCTGTATGGCTACAATTACTTCCTGATCGGGGACTTCGGCTACGGCTCCGCAGTTTCAGTGGTCCTCTTTGCCGTCGCCCTGGTTTTATCCGTCACATACGTAAAAATTGGGCGTTTCGGTGAGGACCTGAGATGAAGGAACAAACCATAAAATTTTTGCTGACGGTTGCCGGGTCCCTCTTCATGCTGACTTTCTGCCTGGCCCCGTTTGTCTACATGGTGGTTGTCAGTTGCAGCTCCAATCCTCACTTTCTGTCGGCGGCAAGCAGCTTCTCGTTCACCTTGAAAAACTATCACGCCATCTTGACCACCCCTTCCCTGCACTTTTTGGACTACCTGCAGAACAGCCTGATCGTTTCAGCACTGAGCGCGGCCTTTTCCATCTTGATCGCCGGGCTCGCCGCATATGCCTTCACACGGCTGAAAGTCCCGGGCAAGTTGCTTATCCTGCTGCTTGTACTGGCGGTTTCCCTGTTCCCGCAGATCAGTCTCATAAGCTGTCTGTTCAAACTCATGGCCGAACTGGGCTGGGTCAATACCTATGCGGCCTTGATCCTGCCTTATATCGCCTGGACTTTACCGCTGTGCGTGTGGATTTTGGTGAGCTACTTCGCTCAGATTCCGCAGGATCTGGACAATGCCGGATTGATTGACGGTTGTTCGCGCTGGCAGGTTATGTACAAGATCGTGTTCCCGGTAGCCGCTCCGGGTATTTTTTCCACAGCCCTGCTGGCCTTCATATTCGCGTTCAACGAATTCATGTTTGCGCTTATGCTGACCACCGACTACCAGGCCCGCACCATTCCGGTCGGTATTGCCCTGTTCCAGGGTCTGCATGGCCAGACTCCGTGGGGAAACATCATGGCCGCCTCTTCACTGAGCGCTCTACCGCTGGTGTTGTTATCCCTGGTTTTTCAGCGACATATCATTCAGGGTCTGACTCGAGGAGCGTTGAAAGGTTGAAATTACACCTGATTGACCTGTCAAAAAACTTTGAGACCGCTCGCGGCAGCATATCGGCGGTCCGCAACATCGATCTCGAGACCAGCGAGAGTGAATTTTTCGTATTGCTCGGTCCAAGCGGATGCGGAAAATCCACTCTGCTCAACCTCATCGCCGGTCTGGAGAGACCCAGTCGGGGAGAGATCCGGTTCGGTGAAAAACTTGTGGCCTCGGGAGGCGGCAACGTTTTTCTGACTCCCAAGGAAAGAAATGTGGCCATGGTGTTTCAAAGCTATGCTCTCTACCCTCACATGAGCGTATTTGAAAACATCGCTTTCCCCCTCAGGATCGCCGGCCAAGCCCGCCGGCAGATAGAAGAATCGGTGCAGAGAGTCGCATCGATGCTTGGCATAGCACATCTGCTCAGAGCCAAACCGGGCGAACTGAGTGGCGGTCAGCGGCAACGAACCGCCATCGGGCGGGCCATTGTGCGGCAACCGAGCATTTTTTTACTGGATGAGCCGCTATCCAACCTGGATGCCCAGTTGCGCACGGCCACCCGCATCGAGCTCAAGGCTCTGCAACGGCAGATGGGGGTAACCACAGTGTATGTCACGCATGATCAGGTGGAGGCCATGAGCCTGGGCCATCGCATAGCCCTCATGAAGGATGGAGGCATAGAGCAGGTGGGGGCCCCGGGAGAACTCTATGACCGGCCGGCCAATGCCTTCGTCGCCAGGTTTATCGGCTCGCCTCCCATGAATTTGTTGGCCGTTGATCTGGTTGAAGAAGCGGACTCCTGGTGGATTCGCATGGGCCGGCAGAAGTTTCCGCTGAGCGAAGTGAAACGAGGGCGTCACCTGGCGGCAAAGCAATACTTACTGGGCATCAGACCTGAGCATATCGCGATTCATGCTGACAGAGAAGATTATCAGGTGCGCTGCCGATTGCTTTCTGTCGAGCCTCTGGGGAGTCGGCTGGTGCTGCAGGTGCGCGCGGAGCATCAGGATTTGGCGCTTCTGACGGACGACACGAGGTACGCAGAAGCCGCCACAGGCACTCTCCTCAATGTGCGCTTTGACCTTTCCAGAATGTATTTGTTTGAAGCGGAAGGCAGGCAACAGACGGTTTTTTCTTCGCGTGACCACACCCACGGCAGCCTCGGAATGACGTAAGGCCGGTATTCCGGGGGAGGTTCCCGGGCGCGACCGAATGGGCGAAAACAAACTCACGTTATCACTTGATTTTTTTCAGGTTGCCCAAATGTTTCCTGACATAAACGTTGCAACTCCGGGCTGACTTCAAGCCGCCATGATCCGTTACCAGGAGCTCGAACGACAAAGTGGTCAACACAGGGTTGAACGCAGGCGCTTCAAATGAGGCCCGAGCACTGTTCTGACCGGTCAAAACGACCGGCGGACCGTTTGTTTGGCGCCATTGGTAGGAGGCAATTCCATCATCCGGGTCGGTCGAACCAGAACCATCCAGTACTGCCGTATTTCCGGCGTAGACCTGCTGATCGGAGCCGGCGTCGGCAACAGGGGCCGCGTTGACCCAGACCACGTTGACCAGGCATGTGTCGCTCGATTCGAGACCGCTCACATCTTTAACGGTGAGCTTAAACTCCAACGAAGCACCTTCCGGTCCGACGTCCGGAGCAACAAACCCGGCCTCGGGCAAATCGGTATCCCACAGGGTTACGGCAGGCCCCGAAACCTGTGACCAACGGTATGAATCTATTCCATCGTCTGGATCTTTGGAAGCCATACCATTCAACCGGACTATTTCCAACTCCTGAACATCCTGTTGCGACCCGGCATCCGCCACGGGCGGCAGATTGGCGGAAACGACGGTGACCGTACAGCCGGCCTGTGACTTGGCCCCCCACTCATCGGTCACCTGCACGCTGAACGTCAAAGATTCACCGGCGGGTCCGACGTCCGGGGCAATAAACACAACTTCCGCTGCATAATAATCCGACAGGACCACGCTGCTCCCCCCGGTTTGGGTCCACTCATAGGAAAGGACTCCCCCGTCGGGATCGCTGGAATTGGCCGCGCTCAGCGTCACTTCACTGCCGCTGCGCAGTGTCTGGTCGGGCCCGGCATCCGCCAGCGGAGCCTGATTGTTCACCACGCAAGAGACTTCCTGGGAAAAATCGCTCTCATGGCTCGAATAATCGTAGGCCGTTGCCGCAAAATAAAATTTTTCCCCATCCGGCAGGTTTTCAATGGAGTATGTCGTCACGTTACCCACATCGACACTGAACTGGTATTGCTGGCTCGAGTTGCCATAATAGAGTTTGTAGCCGGCGACATTTGCATCGTCGTTTGCATCCCAGGCAAGAGTTACCCGGCCTGCATGGGCATAACCGGTGAGGGTGACACCGAAGGTGAGCAAAGCAAGGGCAAAAACCAGGAAGAGATTAAGCGATTGTGGCTGAACTTTTACATGATTTTTTACAGAATTATCCCACAGCATGACAGCACCCCCGTCATTGTGGCCGTGCCTGATCCAGCCTGTGGAGGTGCTGCAATCAGCCCGGCAACCCTGCGACCTTATCCCCGGCAAACGGGACTTAGGCCAGTGGCTTTGCGTCCTACCCTTTCGAGTAGTTTGCCCTTTTCAAGCTCCTATGGATGGTCAAAGAACGAATCGTCAGACGTCACTTCGGATTAGAGCAAATAGTGTACCAATGATTTCATGGGGTGCTCCGGGAATTGCGGTAACGCTTCGCGTGAGCGTTTCACGCAACCCTGTGGAAGTGCAGGTGAGGCCGGATGACGGCGCGTTCATACATTACCATTTGGTAATAACGTAATTCAACGAAGCAGCGGCAGTTCAAAGATGGCGGGCGCGGGAGAGGAGTAAGGCAATGCAAGGGACGTTGACCTGCCGGCAGGACCGGGCAGCGTGCTTCAATGGACGGGGGCTCAGCAGGGAACCTGCCCGCCGGTACCCTGCCGGTGCCGGTCGAGAGGCAGGTTAACCGGTACTGGCATATTAAATGCATCCATCTTCTGCCGGGCGGCCTTTACCCGGAAGGAGTGCGGCAACCCGCCTCCGGATTACGCAAGCATCTGCCCACAGGACAACGCCTGTTCCAGGAATACGGTTCGCAAACGGCAGTACCCTTTGCATCACAGCGAATTCAATGGCGACAACTACCAGGCGCGGGGTGGCGATGAAAACCGTTTCATTATCAGTACCCTTTGTGGTCCTTTCAACCAAAGTGAACCAGTCGGGCGATGTGGAAAAACATGTCATGACGCCTTTTGGCGATATTGACCTTAGTTTTCGCATGGCGGTGGATGAACTGGCAAAACGTACCCATTACGAAATCGAAGTGGAAGGGGACATTGAGCACTGGATGCTTGACGCCGATCTCATAGCCGGCTTCAGAAAAAGTCTGCTGGACTTCATTCGCGGGATTAGCGAGGAATGCCTTAACCTGGTCGATTACGAAAGTGAAGAGGTCTTCGTGCAATTCAAGGGAGCCGATTTTAATGTGCGCACATCGCTCATCCCCGGTGATCCGACCCTGGAAGACCCCCTGAGCATTTCTTACGGACCGTGTCGAATGTCCTCCTGAGGGTTTCAGCGCCCCTCATCTGTGTTTCAGCCAGCGGGGATGCGTGATGCCCATCTTCTTGATCTTGTAGTTAAGAGCTCTGGGACTGATGCCGAGTCTTTGTGCGGCTTCTTTTTGAATCCAGGAACATTCCTCCAGTGCCTTCAGAATGGCTTCCCTCTCGTTGGACTCCAAGGATCCGATCGGTGGGGGAGACACGGCGGTTGCCGCCACCCTGCCAAGCTCGCTCAAAAGCACATTTTCTTTGGTAATAACCGGACTTTCCTCCAGTATCGCCGCCCTCTCTATGGTGTTGGCCAGTTGACGTATGTTACCGGGCCAGGAATAATCTTTGAAAATCGAGATAACCTCGGGAGAAAACCCAACGAGCTTCTTGTGCAGTGTCGAACAGGCCTTTTCCAGCAGCCTGTTGGCCAAGGGCTGAATACATTCGCGGCGTTCTCGCAGAGACGGAAGATGAATCCGCAGCACGTTGATGCGGTAGTAGAGATCTTCCCGAAAGTTGCCGCCGTGCACTTCTTCTTCAAGAACTTTGTTGGTTGCCGCAATGATCCTCACATCCGAGTGAATCGTTTGATTTCCGCCCAACCGCTCAAACGATTTCCCTTCCAAAACCCGCAAAAATTTCGATTGTAGAGCGAGGCTCATTTCACCTATTTCGTCCAGGAAAACCGTCCCCCCGTTACCCTGCTCCAAGCGACCGATGCGCGTTTTGTTGGCTCCGGTGAACGCGCCCTTTTCGTGGCCGAAAAGCTCACTTTCCAGTAACGTCTCATGAATGTTAGCACAGTTGATATTGATGAAGGGTTTCTTGCACCGGGTACTGTTGAAATGGATACTGCCGGAAAGAAAGCTCTTGCCGGTGCCCGTCTCCCCGGTGATTAAAATCGTTGAATCGGTGTTGGCAAATTTCTTTATGGTGCTCATCACCCTTTTCATCGCCGGGCTGACGGCTACGATCCCGTTAAAGTCATAGACGACGTCCTGTCTTCTGCGCAAATAATCAATCTCGTTCTTCAGGCCGCGGGTTTCCAGGGCACGCTCGATCACCAAGCCGATCTTCTCGGCAGCAAACGGCTTGGAAATGAAGTCAAAGGCCCCCTCTTTCACCGCTTTCACTATCAGCTCGGACTGTTCAACTTCACTGGTGACGATCACCGGAATATGCTCGGCTACGTTTCTTAACCAACTGAGTAATTTGAAACCGTCTTCCTGCTGTAGTTGAATACTCAGGAGGATCGCGTCGTACTGGGTCCGCCGCAACAATTGATCGAGGCTCTTGCCGTCGGGCCAGTAGCTGACGGCATGCGGAGGAGACAGTGCCTGGTGAAGGGATTTTCGCCAGGAAGCATCTTCGTTTATGACCAGAATGTTTCTCATCATACAGATCTGACTAGTGTTGCAGGCAGAATCCACTCACCTACCGTGCCCGATGGAAATTCACCGTTCAAGGCGGTCGCCATTTCCCCTTTCCCCATGCACCTTGTCCGCGAAATTTTACCTCTCCCGTGGCGCATTTTATCATCTGCCGCAATGCGGGAACAAGTGCCGGCGCGCTGGATAATTTTTATTCTACTCCAAAAAAAGCTTTGATAAAAGTCTAAAATCACAGTAACTTTTCTCAGCATTCGGGGGGTGTGTGGCGGCCGAACCATTCCAGAGTCTTGCGCAGCCCCAAAGGCAAGGAGACTTTCGGGCTCCACCCCGACACCGCCTTGAACTGCTCGATATCAGCCAGGGAATGACGAATATCGCCGGGGCGCTCGGGCAGAAATGCCGGTGCCTCTGACCCATTGGTCAGCTGCAGCGTGGTTCTGGCCAGAGTGAGGATGCTGACGGCCTCACCGGTTCCCACATTATAGACGCCGTTTAATGGCGATGCAGGCCGCCTGTTGAGGCCGGCGGCATGCAGGTAGGCGTCCACCACATCGGATACGTAAATGAAATCTCTCGTTTGCTGCCCATCCCCCAGGATAGTCAGCGACTGCCCGGCCAGGGCCGCAGCCAGGAAACGGGAAACCACTCCGCTGTAAGGGCTTGCGGGATCCTGGCGGGGGCCGTAGATGTTGAAACAGCGCAGCGCAATTCCATTGGGGCTTTGCGCAACATCGCGCGAAGCGAGGAACTTTGAACGACCGTACGGGCTGGTGTGCCGCGTTGCAGCTGTAGCGTAATCTTCTTTCAGAGGCAAGCGCGGGTCACGGCCGTATTCTGCGGCGGAACCGGCAAATACGAAGGCGGTGAAGTCGAGCTCCCGCGACTCTTTAACCAAAGCCTGCGTCGCCGTAAGATTGATGCCCATGGTTTCATCTTCATGCTCCACCGAGTAGGGGACACTGACCACGGCAGCCAGATGGAAACAGTAGCGCAGTTCCGGGTGCCACCGCTTGAGTTTTCTCATGAGGTTGCGCTCGGTGATGGATGCCTCGTAAAAATAAAAATCCCGGCTGTCAGCAAAAGAGCGCATATTGTCTCGTCGGCCGGAAAAAAAATTGTCTATGCCAACCACTTGAAAATTCATCGCGAGGAGACATTCCGCCAGATGACTCCCGACAAACCCTGCTGCGCCGGTGATCAGACAGCCGACCTTTGTGCGCATATTTTGCATAGCAATCCAACTGCTCCCTTGACAAAATGAGGTTATTGGTGGCTTTTATGGGAAACATTCCGGGACCGAGGGCCGTGACAGTTCGGTCTTGAGTCAAGCTTGCGTCAATTCAAATGATGAATGGACCCAAGCTACAGGGGAATTGCTTTCTCCCCTTGCACGCTGAACCATTATTACGAGGATTATGTATATCATGTCTGAATTGTTTGACAAAATTCAAAAGAAACAGGCGACGGTCGGCATTATTGGTCTCGGTTACGTCGGGCTGCCGTTATTGATCCGATTCGGCCAGGCCGGATTTCCTCTGATCGGCTTCGATATCGACACCCGCAAAATCAATTCTCTATTGCATGGCCAGAGCTACATCAAGCATATCCCCATGGAGCCCGTCAGCAGGTTCTTGAAGCAAAAACAGCTGGACGTGACCATCAGTTTTGAACGACTGAGGGAAGCGGACTGCATTCTCATCTGCGTTCCCACCCCGCTGACGGAGAAACTGGAGCCCGACCTGCGCTTCATTATCAACACCACCGAAACCATTGCAACTCACCTGCGACCAGGGCAGCTGATCATTCTCGAAAGCACAACCTATCCGGGAACCACCGAAGAACTGTTGCTTGCCAGGTTTCAGCAAACCGGACTGCAAGTCGGCCGAGACTACTTCCTCGCCTTTTCGCCCGAACGGGAAGACCCGGGAAACAAGAACTATCACACCGGTAACATCCCCAAAGTGGTTGGCGGCATCACCCCCGCCTGCCGGGAACACGCCGGCCAACTTTACCGGCATGCCATATCCCAGGTGGTTCCGGTTTCATCCACACGCGTCGCAGAACTGAGCAAACTGCTTGAAAACATTTACCGAAGCGTCAATATCGCACTGGTCAACGAACTCAAGATACTCGCCCAAAGAATGAATATCGATATTTGGGAAGTGATCGAAGCCGCTTCGACCAAACCTTTCGGTTTCACCCCCTTTCAACCCGGACCCGGCCTGGGGGGGCACTGCATTCCCATCGACCCCTTTTATCTTTCCTGGAAAGCGCGCGAATATGACCTCACCCCGCGTTTCATCCAGCTGGCCGGAGAAGTCAATGTGTCCATGCCGTATTACGTGCTGGAACGAACCAACGAAGCGCTCAACGCCGAGCGCAAGTGCCTCAACGGCGCCAAAATTCTGGTACTGGGAGTTGCCTACAAAAAGGACATTGACGATGACCGTGAATCCCCTTCCTATGCGGTCATGCAGTTGCTTCTGGAACGCGGAGCCCAGGTCCAGTACAACGATCCGCACATTCCGAAACTCAAACCGGGCCGTAAACACCAGTTCGATATGGAGTCGGCACCATTGACCGAAGAACTGCTGAAAACCATGGATGCGATCCTCATACTGACGGATCACTCGGCTTACGACTATGAATGGATCGTGCGTCATGCGCCGCTGGTGATCGATACACGCAATGCCACCCGAAATATCCAGGATGGCCGCGCTAAAATTACCAAGGCATGACCGTCACACGTCAGCACCGCTTGATGTCGGCAATGGTGTTTTCCACCAACTTGCGTATTTCTTCAAGGCGCCCGGGTGTTTGCGCCTCATAGCGCAGCACCAGCACCGGTTGAGTATTGGAAGCGCGCACCAGCCCCCAGCCGTCGGGAAAGACTATACGGGCGCCATCCACGTCAATGACGTCATACCCTTCAGCCTTGAAAAACCGTGTGGCTCTGGCGACCACATCAAATTTGATCTCGTCAGGGCACGCGACCCTGATTTCGGGAGTTGTTTCAGTAACGGGAATTCCTTCCAACAGCTGGGGAATTGTTTTACCGCTGTTGGACAGGATTTCGAGCAGCCGGCAGGAGGCATAAATACCGTCATCGTAACCAAAGTAGCGGTCCTTGAAGAACATGTGCCCGCTCATCTCACCCGCCAAAACGGCATCCTCCTCGCGCATTTTTGCCTTGATGAGAGAATGGCCGGTGCGCCACATGATGGCCCTGCCGCCACGTTGTTCTATATCGTCATACAGGGTCTTGGAACATTTAACCTCGGAAATGAAGGTCGATCCCGGTCGCCGCGCCAGAATTTCGCGGGCAAAAATGACCATCAGCTTATCCCCGTAGACCACTTCGCCCAAATGATTGACAACGCCCAGTCGATCCGAATCGCCGTCGTAGGCAATGCCCACATCGAGCTGTTTCTCTTTGACCAGACCAATCAAGTCCTGAAGATTCTCCAGCACCGTTGGATCCGGTTCATGGTTGGGAAAGGTGCCGTCCATGTCGCAGTAGAGTGGGTGCACTTCGCATCCCAGTTTTTCCAGGATCGGCACCGCGAGCGGCCCGGCGGTGGCATTGCCGGCATCCACCCCGACCCGCAGCCGGTTCCCGAGCCGAATGTTTTGAACGACAAACTCCACATAGGGCGTGATGACGTCAAATCGGCTCAGACGTCCGTTACCTGACACAAAATGATCACCTTCCATGACGCCGCGCAGTTTTTGGATTTCCGCTCCGGAAATCGTATCGAACCCGTTGCACACCTTAAAGCCGTTGTATTCGGGGGGATTGTGGCTGGCAGTGATCATGATCCCCCCCTGTGCCTGCAGCTGACGTATGGCAAAATAGAACACCGGGGTCGGACACAAACCGACATCAACCACTTCCATGCCCGCAGCCAGGAGGCCGTCTACCAACAATTTCCGGTAGCGTTCTGAGCTCAGCCGGCAATCTCTGCCCACCACCACCCGTCGCTTCTGCTCGCCAGCCATATAGGTTGCGAAGGCCTTACCGAGAAGAACTACATCACGGTCCTCGATTTCTTGATCGACTATGCCTCGTATGTCGTACTCGCGGAAAACTTTAGGGTCCACTCATTCCTCCTACGTGAATCATCAACGTCGAAATTCAGCAGATTCGCCCGTAACCCTTTATTATCCGGATAAAATACCGTCAAAACGGGAAACCTCCGGGGGTGGGCCGAGGCCTATTCTCCGGATATCGGCGCTCAGTTCTGCCCTAGCGCGCGGCGCTCCCTTAATGATACAATGGCTCGACTGGATAGATACGGGCAGTGATGGGGATAAAAGCGCGGACTGTCGAAATGCAGAAACGGGGTTCCGGAAACTATGGTTCGCTACGCAAGCTCTGCACTGAGCTTCAGCTCAGTCAATGGCTGAAAAAACCCGACCCTGCACGGGCTTGCAAGCTCATGCCGGCAGGTTGCCTGCAGCACTGTGCGGCCGCCATGTCTGAATGGCGGGCCACCCCCGTGTCACGGCCACCCACCCAAGACATGCATCGTTCATGGCACCGTGTTCCCGCAGAGATCCCGCCAGGTGGTTGTGGCCCTAGTGGTGCCCCCCTTTATCTTCTTGCCTGAGCCGCTTTAGCGTCATCAGAACTGCGGTCAGCACGCCTAATCCGATGACTGAGAGAGCTCCGTAAAGGGCTGCGAAAAATACGGCATGACTCGGATCGTACCAGGGGATGTCCCACGGCAACATGCTGGCGACGCTGCGTTTCAGTTCTGCACATAACAACTGGCCTGCCCCAAACATATGCTATCCCTCATTACTCACAAGCTTCATAAAAATCAAAAATGCAATCAAACGGGAAAAGTTGGAAAATGTTTAGCAAAGATTTGCCGGTGGGTCAATGTGAAATTGGGATGTCTCCGGCGCGGCCGCCACGCTGGATTGCGAGGGCCGGGCAGAAAGGCGGGAGGTGAGAAGAGCGACTACTGGAGTACAAAAAAAACAAGGGCTGAAAAAATCCTCTTTCAGCCCTCATTCGCACAGAAACGCCAATGGCCAGGGTCTCCGCTATCCATAATCTACCCCTTGTACATGACAATACGACCCGAAGGGTCGGTCGAGCACTTGCGCAAAAAATCGCTCATGGTACAGTTGAATTGGTCCCGATTGGCAAACCAGTAGTCAAGAGTTTTCTTACGAGCATCTTGACGGTTACGGCCGCGAATAAGCACAATTTTCATGGGTATCACCTCCTCTGATAAGACTTTTTGGGTAAAAAAAAACCCGAGCCAAGCTCGGGTTTTATTAAAGGCACTATATCACCTTTCTAGAGGAAGGCGCGCACCCTCCCCTCGTGCAAAACCCTATCAACAGGTTCTTGGCTCAAACAACTTAAAGTGAATCGCGTGTTGCTCTTACTACTACTGGGGTCGTCCATTCTCATTCTCTTGTGATCGTAACTGCAATGTTCACCTAAAACGTGCACAGTTTACCAGCAACAATCCATATGTCAATACATATTAGGGCACTTTCATGCGAAAGTCAAATCCGCCGGCGGCAACCGCACTTGACCCCTTCATGAGGAGTGAAGCGCCAGGAGTCAGCCGGGCAGGGTATCCTCCTCATCCAGGCAGGCATCAAACCATTCAGCCGGATTCCCCTTCTCACAACAATACAGCAGCTTTTTGCAGACCAGCCGGTCCGTCGGGAACGCCAAGGTTTCCGGCAGGCTGTCAAGTGGAAAATAGCGGGCCTCACTGGCATCCGATCCAGCTTTCAACCGGCCTGCCGAACGTCTCCCCCAAAACCACACGCCCACGGTCTGATGTTCGCGGTCGTGGAAATTTGAATGGACGGCAAAAACCGGCCCAAGGGTTACCTCCAGCCCCGTTTCTTCTTTGAATTCGCGCTGCGCCGCATCCCGAATATCCTCATCCCACTCCACATGGCCGCACGGAATACACCACATTCCGTCATAGGATCCTATGCGACGCACCAAAAGCAACTCATTCCTCTCCAGCAGGATCACCGCGACACCCACGGTAGGATTACGGTAGTGAATCTTCTCGCACACGGGGCAGTAAAGTCGCGGTCTGGCATGTGACCGCAACTCTGTAAGAGGAGTCCCACAGCCGGGGCAAAATCGAAAGTTCATGCCGGTTCCCTATGAGGATAAGAATTATCGTTTGGTCCGTCGGCAAAGCTCATACCCGTTGCAGGGCAAGTTCACAGCAGATCCTTCGAAGCGGATTCTTTCAGTCGCTCCACGATTCTCTTCACCTCCTGGCTCTTATTGAGATCGGCGACAAGCAGCGCGTCTTCCGTATCTACCACCAGGACATTGGTGAGACCCAAAACCGCCAGAAACCTTTTGCCGCGAGAGACGACAAAAGAGTCTTTAGAGTCCAGCAGCAGTGTATCGCCTTCTCCTATGTTGCCCAAATCGTCCCGGTCATGTTCCTTTCTCACCTCATAGAGACTGTACCATGAGCCCACATCGCTCCATCCGCACTCGCTGGGAACGACGTAGACCGGCTGGGTGGTTTTCTCCATTATGGCATAATCGAATGAAATTGCCTCCGTATTGTCATACAAGGCTTGCAGTGCCTCAGGGAATTCGGTTGTGTCGAAGGCCGCGCGCAATTTTTCGAGGCCCCGGGCAAAGGAAGGCATGTATGAAGTGAATTCCGCCAGCAAGGTCCGGGGAGTTGCCACAAAAATACCTGCGTTCCAGAAATAGCTTCCCCGGGCAAGATAGTCCGCAGCCATTTCCGGATTGGGCTTTTCAACAAATGTCCTGACCCGATACAGATTGTTTTCTTCCGGCTCTGCAGCCCGCTCAATATACCCGTAACCCGTCTCCGGTCTGGTAGGAATAATACCCAGTGTCACGATGGCACCTCGCGCGGCCGCCTGGGCCGCCTGGACAAGCCCCGAGCGAAACACCTCGGGCCGGGCGATGTAGTGATCCGCCGGAACAATCACGATTGGGTCCTTTCCTCCCAAATGCTCGACATATTTGGCGGCAAGACCTATGCAAGGGGCGGTATTGCGTCCCGCGGGCTCGGCCAGGATTCGCACCGCACGCCCGGCAAAAAGCCTTTCGGTCTCGGCCAGATGCTGTTGCCCAATGACCAGGATGATGTGATCATCGGGGGCAAGAGGCCGAATTCGCTCGTAGGTTTCGACAATCATTGCCCTGTCGCCGACAATATTGAGAAACTGCTTTGGCAGAGATTCCCTGCTGGCCGGCCAGAAACGCGTGCCGGATCCCCCCGCCATGATGACGATATACATGCACACCTCCTTGATTTTCAGCCTACAGGCTAAGAACATTTACTGCGGTTGTGGCATCGCCGCGGCAAAAGGACCAGCCTGGTATGGGGAATTGCTTGATTTACCCTGGTCAAGATTTGTGCTGCGGAAAACCGGAAACTCCGAATCCAAATCAGCGACAGATTCCAATCCGGAGAATACCAACGGATCAAGTGAATGTGCGTTGATGAGAAGTTATTTCATTCCTGTGTGCGGGTGCCGAATCATTCCTCCAGCCGTGTCGCCCATAATGGATCGAGTATCTTCTGGTTTTCCAGCTTGAGGCAGGCGTAGATGGTTTGATTTAGCGGCGTTTCTACTCCCACTTCGTTACCCAGTTTCACCACCATGCCGTTGAGCGCCTCGATCTCCATGGGCCTCCGCCATTCCAGATCGCGCAGCATTGAACACTTGAACTTCTTGTTATAGGATTCCGCCAGACTGACCGATTCGGCAAGGACTTGATCGGGTAAATCGATGCCTTTGGATCGAGCAAGAACTTCCACTTCGCGCATAACGCTCACAACCAATTCGCGTGTTTCCGGGCAGCCCAGGACCAAACCCAGCGGGGCTCGGGAAAGAGTCGTGACGCCGTGCACGGCACAAATAAACAGGAACTTTGACCACAGGACCTGGCCTATGTTATTGCTCAGCTCAGCGTCGATACCCGCTCCCTGGAATGTCTGCAGTATTTTGGTGGATCTCTCGGTCGCTTGTTGGCTTCTCTCTCCAAAAACTATGCGTCCGGGATTTCCCATGTGAGCAATGACTCCAGGCGAAGCAATGGAGGCCTCGACATAACAAGTCCCCTCCAACACTTTTTCATCGCCGTAGAACCGGCCGATCTTCCGGGCGTTGTCGATGCCGTTTTGAAGGCTCAAAATGACCGTGTCATCCTCCACCATCGGGGCTGCAAATCTGGCAGCAGCGGTCGTATCGAAGGATTTTACGCAAACCAGGAGCAAATCAACCGGGCCGATTTCGTGAGGCTCCGAGGTGGCATGAATCATTACTCGAAAGCTACCGCCGCTGGACACCACTTGCAGGCCTTCTTCCTGAATGGCCTGAAGATGCTTGCCACGAGCCAAAAAGTGAATATCCACACCCGCCCGCGCAAGGAGACCCCCAAAGTACCCGCCTACTCCACCCGTGCCGATTACCCCGATTTTCATCGAATGCTCCTCTTTACCTCTGTTGGTCCTTAATCTATCGAAGAGTTGTCGCATTAGTGCGCGTAATTTATTTTGTTGGATGTGAATGTAGAGGAAGCAACTAATATTGCAGCAAGCTCCAGACAAAACGTGAATATTTATACATTCAACGATTTTCTACGTCAAACCAAACTCTCGTCTCCGGGGCTAACTCTGCAATTTGTTCGATACAGCCACAATACAGCGTGTGGCGGACGCCCGTAGAGGGTTTTCCCGTCGGTCAACGGGAGAGGGGGACCTGAGCCGCCCTGAGCTTATGCCGGGTCGTTCCGGCATGGGCATAAAATGAGGCCGCGATGGCCGAATGCACGCGAGGATGAGCCCGGGGTGATAAGAACTGACCATGAGGGTGCGAATCGCATTGAACCCATGGAAAAATTTTGACAAGGAACCACAAGCATGCCTATATGTTTTCCTCGCCCAAAGCTGCTGGATAAAAAACCAGACAGAATGACCCGTTTGCCAGCAAGCCGGAAGTTTGCAGCCACACACAAAATAAAAGCGCAACGGCAATGAAGAACCTCTTTGATAATATACTGGGATGTATTGGGAACACTCCTCTGGTCCGTTTGAATCGAGTCAATCCCAATCCGACAGTGACACTCTACGCCAAGCTGGAAGCGAAGAATCCGGGCGGATCCATCAAGGACCGTCCGGCTCTGGCGATGATTGAATCTGCCGAGAAAGAGGGTTTGCTCACTCACGACAAAATCCTCATCGAGGCCACAAGCGGCAACACCGGCATCGGACTGGCCATAGTAGCTGCGGTAAAAGGGTATCACCTGCTGCTTGCCATGCCGGAGACTGCCAGCATGGAACGGCAGAAGATTCTCAAGGCCTTAGGAGCCGAATTACTGCTCACACCCGGAGGATTGGGAACAGACGGGGCCATCGAAGAAGTCTACAACCTGGTGCGCCAGAACCCGGAACGATATTTCATGCCCGACCAGTTCAACAATCCTGCCAATCCCCTCGCCCATTATGTCGGCACAGGCCCGGAAATATTCGAGCAGACGGATGGGCAAGTCGATGTGGTAATCGTCACGCTGGGCACAACGGGCACGGCCATGGGGATCGTTCATGCTCTGAAAGAGAGGAGACCTGACATTGAAGTCATCGGGATAGAGCCCTATCCCGGGCACAAGATTCAGGGGCTCAAGAACATGAAGGAATCATACGTTCCAGGAATATTCGATCGCCACAAGTTGGACAGAATCATCCATGTCCGGGATGAAGAAGCGTTCGAGATGGCCAGGCGACTGGCGCGGGAGGAAGGAATTTTTGCGGGAATGAGCTCGGGAGCCGCCGTGGCAGGGGCGGTGCAAATCGCATCCGAACGGAGCTCAGGGCTGATTGTGGCCGTGCTTCCGGACGGCGGAGATCGCTACCTGAGCACTAATCTTTTCACCACTATGCTGGAACCGGATTTTTGTCTCTTTGATGTTCTGCAAAGGAAAAAGATCGACTTCAAGCCCGTCCAGGAAGGCAAGGTGCGCATATTCGTTACCGGCCCGCCCCTCGACCAGCACCTGACCCTGCAAGAAGCGAGACGCTTTCTGGTGGCGGATCTGCTCAGTCGCTTCCTTGCCTTCAAGGGGTTTTCCGTCAATCAGGTCATGCATATCCCCGATCTGGACAGTCGGACAATTCAGGGGGCCCTTGCGGAAAATTCCGAGCTTTCCGACTATGCACAAAGACAACTGGATAATTTCCTTGCGGATCTGGATTTGCTGGCAATCCAGAGGGCCTACAGTTATCCCCGCACCTCGGAGAACCTGGAAGCGATCACTGAGTTTGTCCGATCGCTCATTGCCAAAGGTTTTGCCTACGAGAAACTGCGCTCCGTTTATTACAATATTTCCCAGAGCAAAGACTACGGCAGACTGTCAAAGATCAACCTGAAGAAGATTCGTCTGGGCGCAACTGTTGATCTGGAAGCTTACGAAAAGTTAAATCCGCGCGACTTCACCCTGCTCAAACGGGCCACCCTGGCGGAGCTCAAACGCGGGAGCTATGTCAAAACCGAGTGGGGCAATGTCCTCCCTACCTGGCACATCGCAGCGGCATCCATAGCACTTCATCATCTCGGCTCGCCCATCGACGTGCAGATCAGCAGCAGCGATTTCCTGTTCCCACACCTGGAAAACATTCGCGCCATCGGTGAGTCGCTGACCGGTCTCTCCTTCGCTCAAACCTGGATGCTCTGTGCCCGCATATGGACGGAAAGAGACGGGAAAGAACAAAGTCATTTCGATGAAAATCTGTCCATCCGCGAATTGATCAAAATGGGCAATACTCCATCGGAAATCCGCTACTGGCTGTTGAGCACACATTATCGCAAGGCCATTAACGCTACCCCCGAAAACTTGATGAATGCCACCCAGGGCTATCACCGACTGGTCGAATTCATCCATCGCCTGCAGCGCACTCGTGGCGAGGGCAGAGAGCATACGCTGATTCCGGAAATGCTGTATCGGCTGGAGCAGGATTTTTTGGCGGCACTGGAAGACGATCTCAACACACCCAATGCCCTGGCGGCTCTGTTCAAGTTCAGCCGCCAGGCAAACCCGCTGCTTGACAGCGGCGACTTGAGCCGGGAACAACGCCGGCAGATCCTCGCAAGCATGCAAAAACTGGATCGTGTTCTGGGGATTTTTGATTTTGCGGTTGAGCCCTTAGACTCGGAAGAGGAGGCCCTGATTGCCAGGCGCGAAGAGGCTCGAGCCCAGGGACGATGGGAGGAAGCGGATGCATTGAGAGATCACCTGAGGGGGCGCGGCATCCGGGTTATCGACACCCCCGTAGGCACCCGCTGGGAGCGGCTGCAAAATTTCGCCAACTAGGCGCAGGCGATATCTTGCCGCACGAGCACCATCACGCCGCACTCAGCTCAGCGCAACCAACAGGGCAACCACCCCGGTTGCCCTGTTAGGTCACCGGCAGGCTCGAACTCATGCAAAATCCCAAACGGATTCGGCCAGTCCAATCGAGCGTGTCGCCTCAAACAGGCGGATGGCTTCTTCGTAGGCATGGTCCGTGATGCGCTTCTTGAAAGAAAGGGGCAAAGCGTTCATCTGGGCGGCAAACACTTTATTGGCTTTTTTTATGTTGCCCGCCGTATTGCCCGTTTCCTGCGCCCAAGCGCACATCTCCCGCCACAGTTCGTCGGGTACTCCCCGATAGGGCCGCTTGATGTACTCGCGCTGTTCGGTGGTGATGGCGTTGCCGTTTTGAGTCATGGCAAGACCGAATGAGATGTTCTGCCACAAAGTGCCCACGTTGCCCTTGCGAATTCCGTACTGGATGAATGTCGAAATCTTGTCAACCGAAGTTCCGGTGATGCCGTGTTGGGCAATATCAACCGACCAGGGCTGAATGGCCTGCCAAATCCTCCGGGTCAAATCCAGTTGAATCCCTTCCTGTGCCGTACCGAAATAGGTTCCGTGGATTGAGCCATTATTGATGGCGAGCAAATTGGGATGAATGCCGTTCTTATCCAGTTCGCGGATAAACCATTCCGCCTCTTCCGGCTGGGTGAAACCTTCACTGCTGCCACTTTTCGCCCCGATCTCACCCAACTCTACTTCCAAGTTGAGGCCCTGCGCGGTTATCGACTTGGCTAACTGCGAGGTAGCCGTCAGGTTCTTTTCGTTCTCCATGTGAGAGGCGTCAATGGCAAAAGAAGTAAAACCCGCCGCGATTTCCTCCTCAATAAGGGCATGGACGGACTCTACCTCCTGAGGGCTCTTCACCGTGATGTGATCGCCGTGAATGGCAAACGGTACACTGGTATTTCCCAGCCTCTCGTTTTCCGCAACAATAAACTCGGCAAAGCCGGCGGGCGTAAACTCTGTGTAACTCAGCTCTGATTTGGCAATTTCATACATCACCGGCGATTGACTGGACATCGAAGCCGTCACGATGCCTTCGACAGGCAAGCGGCAGCGGATGTTTGCCGCCATGATCATGGCATTGTGTTTCCTGGCGGCTTCAATCAGGGCTTTCCCATTGAACAGAGGAACGATGCTGTTGGGGAACCTTTTCCGCACATTTTCCGGTCTCTTGTCTACACTCGATTTAACCATTTTGGGTCACCTCCACTTTGAATTGTGGGCAATAAGGGATTACCCGAACAATGTTGCCATGCGGCAAGCACAAAAACTTTACCTGGTTTTGGGGTGCAAGTCACTCAAAACCGATCAGGCCATGTAGCTGAAGGTCAAGCCGGGGTGACACGCGAGGGGCCCTTTCCCGGTTCAGGAAAAATCTCAAGGACCTTCAGCGACGATAAAATCTCCTTGATCTAAGCCCTCTGAATCTCTATTGTACAGCGGACTTTGACGACGATGCGCAATTTCAAGGGATATTGGGACACGTTCTGCATGAAAACAATCACAACATTGCTCCTGCTGCTGGCGCTGACAGCACTTTTTGCCCGCGAATCTCTCGCAGAAGATCCGTTTACCGCAGAAATCGTTCGGTACTCTTATCAAATTCCAAATCAAACGGTGATCGGAGATCCTTCTAGCTATCTCGTCCAGAACAAGGACACCATGCTCGATATAGGCAGGCACAAAGGACTCGGCTACAACGAAGTCAATCTGCTCTATCCCGAAATGGATCCCTGGATCCCTCCCTATGGCAAACATATCATCGCCCCGACCTTTTGGGTTCTGCCCCCCACAACCCATGAACAATTGGTCATCAACCTTCCCGAATTGCGACTCTATTACTTCAACCGTGCAAGCGGCACCGTTCAGACCTATCCCATCGGCATCGGCGACGAGGGCTGGGAAAGTCCTCTCGGCACGTTCCATATCACTGAAAAACGCCCCAACCCCGCATGGTACATTCCCAAGTCGCTGCAAGCCAAGTATGGCATGGCGGTCATGCCGCCGGGACCGGCCAACCCGCTGGGCGAGTATATGATGAAGTTTTCAGCCGGTCCTTACGGCGTTCACGGCACCGCCATGCCATGGGGTGTCGGTAGACTGGTCAGTCATGGCTGCATCCGATGCTACCCGGAACACATAAGGCTTTTGTTTCCCCAGGTCAGTATCGGCACTAAACTGGAGATCATCTACGAGCCAATCAAATTCGGGCAAAAGGACGGTCTGATTTTTGTCGAAGCACACCCCGATGTCTATCGCAAAATTCCTGACTATTATGCCTTTGCCATGGAAAAGCTGAAGCACTATCCACTGGCCCAGCGCATTGACCAGAGGCGATTCTGGGTGGCTATTACCCTGCAAAGCGGCGTACCGATAAACGTTTCGACGCCCCCCGCATATGACTTCGGGCGTATGATGATTGAGACAGATCAAGACTGAGCCCAGTTGAAATCAATTTGCTTCATTTCATAACGGTTGATTTTCAGAGTCCCGGTTTTAGGTGTGGGTTGGGTTGAGTCACGCCTTTCGTGTGACGAAATCCAATGCCTATTGTGCTGGGTTCGTACCTCAACCCAGCCCGCTTGGAAGCCCAAATCATTTTCTTGAACAGTCTATTATTTCCTGAACGGACTGTATTTGCACATAAAAACAGGCTCTTGTTGATTTTTTAAAGACTTCCTCAGTAGAATATGAACAGTTGGTTTTTTATGTTCGTTTCACTAAATTAAACTTGCTTTTGCAGGTTCCCTGGAGTAGCATTTTCAGTCGTAAGGCAGTCATCATAAAAAAATTGTGCAAGGTGGTCAGATCGCTCAAAAACTGGATATTTGGTGGAAGGGGGTGAGAGGCAAAAGGGTAATCGTTCATCTTTGTTGTTGCCACTTCTAACTGTGTATCTAACAATTACGTCTTAAGCCAGCAGGCCTCAAAGGAGGAAAGAGCAATGAAGAGAATATTAGCATTGTTATGTGTGGTAGCATTGAGTTTTACTATGATCGCAGGTTGCGCCTGCACCCCCAAGGAATGCCCGCAACCATGCATGGATGCCATCGATGCCCTCAGGAACCAGCCGTGCGATGCGAGCGCCTGTGAAGCAGCCGCTCAGCGCGCTGAAGCCGCTGCCGCCAGAGCTGAAGCCGCAGCTGATAAAGCCGAATCTATTTTTATGCAACACATGAAGAAGTAGTCATTCAAGCTTTCCTATTTCCTTAAAAGAAAGCCCGGTCGGTTGTTGCCGACCGGGCTTTCTTTTTTGCCTTGCCAGCCTCAGATTACTGGCTCTCAGATTTATCCATACTGCCGAAAACGAATTGTCCGATGAGACCTTCGATATCCAGGGGCGGCTGGGTATCCCTTATGGAGCCTCCCGGCTTGATAAATTCTTCCGACGCTCCAGGGCTTATACTGACATACTTTTCACCGATTATACCACTCGTTTTAATGCTGGCTATCACGTCTTCGGACAGTTGTACTGCATCTTGAATTTCAAGGGTTATTCGTGCCTGATCATCGACCAATTTTATAGTTTTCACCTGTCCGATCTCAACTCCAGCCATGGTCACAGGCGCTCTCGTTTTCAACGTGCCAACGGTGGCAAAATCAGCGTATACATCGTAGCTGGACGCTCCCCAGAGACTCACCTTGCCCAGGTTGAAGGATAAATAGGCCAGGCACCCAAAACCCACAATCAGAAAAAAACCGACACCAAGCTCCAATCCTCTTCTCTCCATAACCCATTCCTTTGATTAAGTCATAATAGAAGTAACCATATAATCGCACAACAGTATTGCGATAGAAGAGAGTACAACCGCTTTGGTGGTCGCCCGGCTCACCTGCTCGGGACCAAAATTGCCTTCATCCAAACCAGTGTAATAACCCTTATAGGTGCAGATCCAGATCATCAGGACAGAAAAGCAGAGGGACTTGACAATCCCCATGTAGACATCCTCCCACAGCACACTGCTCTGAACACTGTTCATGTAGACCCCCGGGTTGAGCCCGAACAGACCCACACCGACCAGATAGCCGCCGAAAATGCCGACCACGTCACAGTAGGCGGTGAGCAAGGGGAAGGCAATCAAGCTGGCGATGAGCTTGGGCGTAACCAGGTAAGCGTAGGGATCGATGGCCATACACTCGAGGGCATCGATTTGCTCATCGATGCGCATGATTCCAATTTCGGCACACATGGCAGAGCCCGCCCGGCCGGTCACCATCAGCCCCGTGAGCACCGGGCCCAACTCCCTTATGAGGCTGAGTGCAACCGCAGCTCCCAGCACACTCTCCGAACCGAATTTTGACAGCGTGTAGTGTCCCTGTAGGCCGAGCACCATACCCGTCGAGATTGCGGTGAATCCGATCACAAAGAATGATTTTGTTCCGACAAACTCGATTTGCTTGACAACCGGCCAGAATTTTCCGGGCGGCCTTATCAGCCCGCGCAGCATGAACCAAAAGTATACCCCCAGGCGCCCCAAATTTTCTATGCCGTCCAAAGCCGCAGCGCCCAGCATCCGAACAAAGCGGAGCATAGGATTCTCCTTGTGTTGTTCCCTCTCAACTGAATCTGTTCTCTCCATGACCACGGCCGCTGTCAGAGCTGTCGGAGCTTTCTTCCCACCAGAGCCTTAATGTAGGCCTCGGTATCCTCGTGTTTTTGGTCCGCTTGCCTTTGCAGGAACTGCACCACTCTCTCGTCCTGACTGGACTGGATATTTTCCGGGCTCCCGGCGGCCAGCAATCTGCCTTTATCCAACACAACGATTTGATCTGCGATGTGGAGGGCACTTTCCAGTTCGTGGGTCACCACAATAATGGTCATCCCGAGCGTGTCCCTGAGTTCCAGAATCAAATTATCCAGTCCCGCAGCCGTAATCGGGTCCAGGCCCGAAGACGGCTCATCCACGAACAGGATTTCCGGATCCATCGCCATGGCTCTAGCCAATCCCGCCCGCTTTTGCATACCGCCGCTGAGTTGCGACGGCATGTAGTCGCAATATTCCGACAAGCCCACCTGGTGGAGCTTGATGGTGGCAATGATGCGTATGGTTTCCCTGGACAACTTGCTGTGCACGCGCAGCGGCACAGAGACATTGTCTGCCACCGACATTGAGTTGAACAGTGCTCCGCTCTGAAACAATACTCCAATTCGGCTGCGATACTGGTTCATCCGCGCTTCATTGAAGCCGCCCATGTCCTCGCCATCCACCAGCAACCGCCCGGGGGGACTGGGCTTCAAACCTATCAAATGCCGCAACAGAGTGGTCTTGCCGCACCCGCTGACCCCCATGATCACCGTAATGCGGTTGGCGGGTATGGCAAAATGAATGTCGAAAAGAACGTGCCGATTTCCATAGTAGCTGTTCAAGCCACGAATATCGATGACATTTGAATGCCTCATACTCTAGCTCCCACCGCTGGTAGAGTGCTCCACGTCAAACGCCGAATCCAGCCGCGACAGGCGAATCATCTTGACGGCATTCTCATTCAACCCGGTCAGTCTCAGTTTGCCCCCTTTGCCGGCCAAGGTTCGCAACACCTCCACCATCAATGCGATGCCGGCCGTGTCCAGTTTAGACAGCCGAGAAAGATCCATTTCCATCACTTCGACTTGCTCCTGCCTGGCTAAACTCAAAATTCCCCTGCGGACCTTGGGAACACTCCAACGATTGAGCAGACCTTCCAATTGCACCACAATTTTGTTGGGTTCCAAGCGCTGGCTCGTAAAATTCACTTCCGATCCTCCATTGCTCACCTGATGGAGTCATGAGTTTTGTGCAATCCGCAACGATGAGCAGCGATCATCATGCCCACTGGCACATCCTTTGACCAACTCGCGAACCACCTTGAAACACTCCCCGACTATTCGAGTCAAAGCTCATTGGGAGTTAAGCCTTATCTTGACCAGCTGATGATAAACTCACTATACTCCATTTTGCAACAATGGGATGAAAACGGACCGCAATTGAGAATGACCCTTTACCTCAAGGAGCAAATATGGCGCTGGACTCCCCATCGCAGGTACTTGCGGCAATCCAGGAAAGACGCAGTATACGTCATTTTCTGGATGCGCCGGTGGATCGCAAATTGATCATGCAAGCGTTGCATGCCGCCTCCTGGGCTCCCTCGGGATTGAACAATCAGCCCTGGCGTTTTGCGTTGATATGGGAGGACGATCTCAAGCAGAAACTCGCCGGTCTGACGCGTTATTCGTCAACCCTGCAGGGAGCTGCTGTGCTGGTGCTGGTTTTCCTCGACCGGGAAAGCTCATACGACTACGTGAAGGATTGCCAGGCGATAGGTGCATGTATTCAAAATCTACTCCTGACGGTGCACGCACAGGAACTGGGAGCCGTGTGGATTGGCGAAATACTCAAGAATAAGGAAAAAATCCTCAAGATGATGGGGCTCCCCGACCGACTGGAGCTCATGGCGGTGGTGGCGGTCGGCCATCCGGCCCACCGCAACCAGAGCTCCCATCGCCGCCCGCTGGAAGAATTGATCGTTGCCGAAAGATAGGATTGCTGATGACTGCAAAGAACAGCTTCATACTGGAACGCTATTGCGTAGGGATGCTGCAGACCAATTGTTATTTGGTGGCAGACACCGATACAAGACAATCCGTAGTAATCGACCCCGGCGGTAACAGTGCCGAAATCGCCGCGAGAATAAAAGAGCTGCACCTTAACCTTGCAGCAATTCTCAACACCCATGCTCATTTTGACCACATCATGGAAGCGTGGTCTTTAAAGCAATCCGCCGGGGGAGAGATTTACCTCCATCGTGCCGAGGAGCCTTTGATTTTGGACCGCACGGTAGGGCTGGGGGCAGTTCCGTCCGCAATTGCCGGCGCCTCGGCAAAAACCATCGACCGTTGGCTCAAGGAGGGAGATAAGCTCGAGTTCGGCTGCATCGAGCTTGACGTGCTGGAGACTCCCGGCCACAGCCCGGGTCACGTGTCCTTCTATTTGCCTAAACAAAAGGTGATCTTTGTGGGTGACACGCTTTTCGCCGGTTCCATAGGTCGAACCGATTTCCTCGGCGGATCGTTCGAGCAGTTGATCCGCTCGGTACGCGCAAAAATCTTCCCCCTGGATGACGCAACCCTGGTTTACCCCGGTCATGGGCCCGAAACGACGGTCGGCCGGGAAAAAAATGCGAATCCCTTTTTTGCTTAAATGCGGAATGTGGATCTGCAGCAACAAACCGGTCCACGAGAACGGCGGCATGCCTCTACCAGGCCGATAGGGGTTAAAGACGGTGCGCCACTGCATGACAAAGTCCATTCTACGGGAGAAGCATTCAATGCAAGCAATGTTTCCGCTCTTTCACCGGGCCTGTCTGGCCCGCCTCCTGACCCTTGCAAGTGCACTGATTTTGTGCAGTTGCGCAAGTCTGTCTGCTCCTCCCCAAAATCCCATTACCTCGTCCCCGCCGGCTACCGCTGCCGCTGCACCGGCCGCCTCGCCCGCGCTCTTCCATGAGTTCCCGGATATTCCCGTCCCCGCCGAACTGACCCCACTGCACGACGACTCATACATCTACCGGGAGGGAGACGTCAGGGCCGGGGTACTCATCCTCCGGGGAAGAGTGGATGTCGGCTCTCTCATCCGATTTTTTCAGGTGGGATTACCGCGCCAGGGCTGGGTTCCCAAAGGAGGCATGCGCTATCGTCGCTCGGTGCTGCTGTTCGAAAAGCCGGACAAGAGTTGCGTGATCGATATCTATGAAAAACTTTTCTATACCTATGCCGAAATCTACGTAGTTCCGGCAGCTGGAAATGTTAACGGGCAGGGATGATTTATCTGGGGCAGTCTATGGCGTTGAAGGGAAAATCCATACTTTTGGGAGTGAGCGGCGGTATCGCCGCTTACAAATCGGCCGAACTGGTCAGGCTTTTTACCAAAGCGGGCGCCACTGTGCAGGTGGTGATGACAGCAAACGCGCGGCAATTTATCACCCCGCTGACTCTCCAGGTGCTGTCCGGGCAACCGGTCTGCACCAATCTGTTCGATCTCGAATTCGAGTCACAAATCGGCCATATCCAGGTGGCTCGTGCAGCCCATCTGGCGGTGTTGGCTCCGGCTACCGCCAATCTGATTGCCAAGCTTGCGGCAGGAATTGCAGACGATTACCTCACCACTGTATTGCTCGCCACCACCGCTCCCGTTCTGGTGTGCCCCGCCATGAATACGAAAATGTATGAGAATTTGGCGACACAGAAAAACCTGGAGACTCTCCGCACTTATGGGCACCACATTGTAGAGCCGTCGGAGGGAACCCTTGCCTGTAAAGAGGAAGGAACCGGGCGCCTTGCGGAACTCCCGGAAATTCTGGAGGTCGCCGGGCGGATCCTCACCCCCGCGACCCTTAAGGGAAAGCAGGTTCTGGTGAGCTCGGGCCCGACCTGGGAAAGGTTCGATCCGGTGCGCTTCATCAGCAACCCTTCCAGTGGAAAGATGGGCTATGCCATCGCACAAGTCGCGGCCAGGCGCTCGGCAAAGGTTCACCTGGTCAGCGGACCGGTTTCCATCCCCGCCCCCCGCGGAACAACGCTGCACCGGGTAACCAGCGCCATGGAAATGCACGACCTGATAACCCGGCTGGCTCCGCAAATGGATGTGATCGTCATGGCCGCTGCCGTCAGTGATTACCGTCCCGCCCAAATGCTGCCGCAGAAAGCCAAAAAAGTCGGCAGCAATTTAACCATCACCCTGCAGAACAATCCGGACATCCTGGCCCAGCTGGGACGATCGAAACCGCAAGCAAAACAACAGATTCTTGTTGGCTTCGCCGCTGAGACGGAAAATCTCATTGAAAATGCCACCAGCAAACTGAAAGCCAAGAATCTCGATTTCATTGTTGCCAACAATCTTACCCAGTCCGGCTCGGGTTTTGGCTGTGACACCAACCAGGTGAGGATCATTGACCGCAGTGGCGATTCTACGGAATTGCCTTGCCTGCTGAAAGAAGAAGTTGCGGAACGAATTTGGGACCGCATCGAGCGGCTTTTTCAATGACAAGATCCCAGCGGAAACCGCGCGGCGCCGTTACACTAAACCTGCATGTGTGCACACAGACCCATGAGCACTCAGAAGCGCGCACTCCTTTGGGTCGGCAATGCAAGAGAATGCCATGGACGTAGACAATTCATTGCAACAGGAAATCCGTTCCCATCTCGCAAGATTGCGTTGGTATTTGACCGGCCTTTACCGGGGAGGCATGGAGCATTGGCCGGCAAGGACCGAAGCCGCCGATGCACGACGGCAGGCGAGGGATGATTCCCCGCAACCCGCGTTGCCTGAGAACCCGGCGGCGATCCCGGCGGCGATCCTCTCCGACATTCAACAAGAGCTGGGAGACTGCAAGCGCTGCCGACTGCATGCCACGCGCAGTCGCATTGTGTTTGGCGAGGGCTCGCCTGCAGCTCGAGTCGTGTTCGTTGGAGAGGGACCCGGGTACGAAGAAGACCGGCAAGGACTGCCTTTTGTGGGCAGGGCGGGAAAACTTCTCGATAAGATGTTGAGAGCTTTGGGAGAGACCAGGCAGGACGTTTACATCTGCAACGTGGTCAAGTGTCGACCTCCCAACAACCGCACACCCAACAACGATGAAGTCGAGGTCTGCATGCCTTTCCTCATAAGACAGATCGAGACCATCCGGCCCAGGGTGATATGTGCCCTGGGTGCGTGTGCAGCGCACAATTTGCTGGGCGTGTCTAAACCCGTTTCACAGCTCAGAGGCAAGATCCACTACTGGCGCGGGATCCCACTGGTGCCAACCTTTCATCCTGCCTATCTGCTCAGGAATCCTTCCCAGAAATCGGCAGCGTGGCAGGATTTGCTGGAAATCCAGCGACTCGCAAGAAGCGGATAGATGCACCCAACTTTCACCAATGCTACCGCCGGTTTCGCTTTGAGGAGCACAGCAAATGAGATGCACCGGGCACTTTAGACAACTGCTTCTATGGATTTTGACGCCGCTCATCCTCAGCGTTTTTCTTCCCGGCAGTGCCTGCAGAGCGGCCACGCACCTCAACATGATTCATGTTCAGGACAGCATTAACCCGGGTGTTCAAGATTTTATAGAATCCGCCATCGAACAATCGGAAAGCGATGGGGCCCAATGCCTGATCATCTTTCTCGACACCCCCGGCGGATTGGTGACCTCGATGCGTGGCATCGTGCAGTCCATATTGAACTCCAAGATTCCCGTTATCGTCTACGTCTACCCGAGTGGGGCCCAAGCCGCTTCCGCCGGAGTTTTTGTCACCGTTGCCGCGGATATCGCCGCCATGGCCCCCGGCACCAACATTGGGGCCGCGCACCCGGTAGCTTCTTCCGGAGAGGATGTGCCCAAAACGATGAATGAAAAGGTGGTCAACGACATGCTTGCTTTTGCCCGCAGCATTGGCCAGCAACGGGGTCGCAATGAGCAATGGTTGGAAGATGCGGTTAAGGAAAGTGTTTCGATTACCGCGGAAGAGGCCTTCAAGAATAACGTGATCGATCTGGTGGCCGATGATATTCCCGACTTACTCAAGAAATTGGACGGCTGGGAACTGCAGCGGAAAGGCTACAGCGTCACTCTGCATACGCTGGATGCCGAGCAGCGCACTCTTGAGCCCGGTTGGCTGCACCAAATCCTGCGCGCCATAAGCAACACAAACATAGCCTATATTCTCCTCATGATAGGACTCGCCGGGCTCTATTTTGAGCTCTCCCAACCGGGGGCGATTCTTCCCGGAGTTGTCGGCGGCATTGCTCTCATTCTGGCTCTGTACGCACTTCAATCCCTACCCGTGAACTACGCGGGCATTCTGTTGATTTTATTGGCTATCATTTTCTTTATCCTGGAAATTAAAATAGCTTCTTACGGGATGCTCAGCTTTGCGGGGGTCACCTGTTTGATACTGGGCTCATTGATGCTGTTTCGCACCAGAGGTTATGGGGGACAGTTGGATATGTCCGTGTTTATCCCGACGGTTGTGGCCGTGTCGGCATTTTTTGTGGCGATAGCCTCGCTGGCGTTCCGCGCCCAGATGCGCAAGCCCCAAACCGGCATAGATGCTCTGCAGGGTGAAACCGGAATAGTCAGACAGGACCTCTCCCCCGTGGGCAAAGTCTTTATTGCCGGGGAGCTGTGGAACGCCGAAGCGGATGAAGATATTGCCGCGGGCCAAAGGGTGCAGGTGGTTTCGGTGGAGAATTTAAAGTTGAAAGTAAAGCGGATCGATGCTAATTAAGTCAAGTTGTTTATCCCATTGCGCGGCATATTAGACCCAAAGGAGAGGGGCGATGTCATTTTACGGTATTGTCACCATTGTGATTCTAGCAGTCCTGTTCCTGGCCAACGCCATTCGGGTACTCAACGAATACGAACGTGGGGTGATATTCCGTCTGGGCCGGGTGATCGCAGCCAAGGGGCCCGGTCTGATAATCCTGATCCCTTTGGTGGATCGCATGCAAAAAGTGAGTCTGCGGCTCATTGCAACGGACGTCCCGCCGCAGGACGTGATCACGCGCGACAATGTCTCGGTCAAGGTGAATGCCGTCATTTACTTCCGCGTTGTGGATCCGGTTAAATCCATCGTCAGCGTATCGGATTATCTCTACGCCACCAGCCAGCTGGCGCAAACCACCCTGAGGAGCGTGTGCGGGCAGGCGGATTTGGACGATTTGTTGTCGGAGCGCGAAAAAATCAACGCCCACATCCAGGAAATCCTGGACAATCATACCGACCCCTGGGGCATTAAAGTGGGTCTGGTCGAATTGAAGCAAATCGATCTGCCTCAGGAAATGCAAAGAGCGTTAGCCCGCCAGGCTGAAGCTGAAAGGGAGCGCCGCGCCAAGGTCATCGCAGCGGAAGGAGAATTTCAGGCAGCGGATCGACTGTCGGAGGCAGCTGAAATCATCCAGCGCTACCCTACGGCGTTACAGTTGCGTTATCTGCAGACCCTCAAAGAAATTGCAGCGGAGAATAATTCCACTACAATCTTCCCCGTGCCGATCGATTTGTTGAAACCATTCATTACCATTTCCGAAGCATGGCAGAAAAGCAGGGACAAGGAGTTGAATGATGGGAAAGAAGAAGGATCGAACCAAGAAGGAAAAACCTCTTGAAAAGATGACGGCCAAAGAGCTCCGCGAACTGGCCCTCACCATGGAGGGCATCGTTGGTGTGCACGCCATGAACAAAAATGAGCTCATTTCGGCCATCAAGGAAGCCAAGGGCATCGTCGAGGAAAAGAGTAGGAAGGCGGTGGACGTGCGAGCCATCAAGGCAAGAATCAGCGAGTTGAGGGAAAAGAAAGAGGCGGCAAAAGAAGCCGGCAACAAGAAACTGGTTGATGCTTTCCGACGCCGCATCAGCAGCCTGAAAAAGAAGACCCGCAAGGCGGCCTGATCCTTGAAAAACATCAGCAGCCTGTGCAGCAATGCAACTGTTTCAATGCGCCCAGGCTTGCCTCAAGGTCACGCAAAATGCCTTTGGCGGTGGCGGCAGGCCATGCGGAAGGGAGCAAGCACGGAGAACCGATGACCCGAGACGAAGCCCTCAATCTGCTGGAAAATCACATCCATGCCGACAACCTGAAAAATCACTGCCTGGCCACTGAGGCCATCATGCAACAACTCGCTGAAAAATTAGAGCGGGATGAAAAACTGTGGAGGCTGGCTGGATTGTTGCACGACCTCGATTTCGAGTACACCCGTGATGAACCGGCGCAACACGGCAAAAAAACGGCTGAACTGCTGGCACCCTACGGTCTGCCCGCAGAAGTGACCAATGCCATCCTGAGGCACAACGCCGAGGCCTTGGGATTGGAGAGACAGACAACGATGGACTATGCTTTGACCTGCGCCGAAACCATCACGGGTTTGATTGTGGCGGCCGCCCTGGTCCATCCCGATAAGAAAATCCAAAGCCTGAAGCCCAAGTCGGTACGCAAGCGAATGAAAAGTAAAGATTTTGCGCGAAGTGTCAATCGTGATCACATCATGTTGTGTGAACACCTCAACATTCCGCTCATGGATTTCATCGAGCTCAGCATCCATGCCATGAACTCCATAAGCGATCAGATAGGACTGTAGAATTCGAGCGACCAGCGGATAGCGTGACCCTTGTGGAGGAGGAATCTATGCACGTGAAAAAGAATGTGGTGGCGGCGATTACCGCGGCTGTGCAACTTTATATGCAGGCTGAACAGCAGCCGACGGTTGCCTCCGAGGAGGCTCCAAGAGCTGCAGCACCAAGTCCCGCTTTCAATGCCTGGGCAATGTCCGGAAGGCAGGCCGCCATGGAGATGCGGCGTTTTTGGCAGATGCGCTTGGTGCGTTAGAACCAGCCGCACAGAAAAGCTGTGCCGGCCCGGCACCAGCATCTGAAGAACCCCGGCTGCCCGGCGGCGGAAATGCCCTGTGCTCTATTGATTACAGCTCAAGATGGTACTATGGAAGTCAACGCTGAAGAGAGTTGCGAACAATCCCTCGAATGCAAAAAAGGAGAATTAGGATGGACAAGGAACAACATGGCACCTTAACAGCCGGACTCGTTGGGGATCAACCGGTGGAAGTGACTAATCCGGTAAAGATACAGGACCTGACTTTTCGCGACGGGCACCAATCGCTTTTTGCAACGCGCGGACGAACCGAGGATTTTATCCCCATCGCAGAGGACATGGACAGGGTAGGATTTTATTCCATGGAGGTTTGGGGAGGAGCCACCTTCGATACGATGCACCGCTTTTTGGGGGAAGATCCCTGGGAGCGCATCCGGACTCTCAAGAAATACATCAAGAAGACTCCCTTCTCCATGCTGCTTAGGGCCCAGAATCTGGTCGGCTATCGCAACTACGCAGACGATGTGGCCGTCGCTTTTGTCGAGCGTTCCTGCGAAAACGGCATCGACATTTTCCGAACCTTTGATGCCCTCAATGATTTCCGCAATTTTGAAACCGTCGTGCCGGTCATCAAAAAGCACAACAAACACTTTCAGGGATGCATTTGCTACTCCCTCACCCAATCGCGCCTGGGAGGTCCCGTTTACAATCTCGAGTATTTTGTGAATAAAGCGAAAGATCTCGAAGACATGGGTGCGGACACCATTTGCATCAAGGACATGGCCGGTTTGATTGCACCCTACGATGCCTACATCCTGGTGAAGGCCTTGAAGGAAAACTGCAAGGCCCCCATTCATCTGCACAGCCACTTCACCTCGGGCATGGCCGACATGTCCCTGTTGAAGGCCATCGAGGCCGGCGTTGACATAGTGGACACCTGCCTTATCCCGTGGGCTTACCGCACTTCACACCCGGCCATCGAACCCTTGGTGGTGACGCTGCAGGGAACCAACCGGGACACGGGGTTTGATCTGAAGCTGCTCGCCAAATGCAGTGAGCACATGGAAAAGATTTCTCCCAAATATCGCCACCTCCTGGACGACAGAATGTCCATCGTGGACATCAACGTGCTGCTGCACCAGACCCCTGGAGGCATGCTCTCCAACCTGGTGAATCAGTTGCGTGATATGGATGCCCTGGACAAGATGGACGAGGTTTTCAGACAACTGCCCATCGTTCGGCGCGAATTGGGCCAGGTGCCGCTGGTCACTCCCACCAGCCAGATCGTCGGCATCCAGACTGTCAACAATGTTCTGTTCGATACCCCGGATGAGCGATACAAGATGATCACCGCCCAGGTTAAGGATCTCTGCTACGGGCTGTATGGAAAAACCGCCGTTCCCATCGATCCCGAGGTGCAGAAGAAGGCGCTCAAGGGATACCCCCGCGGCGAAACCCCCATCACCGTGCGCCCGGCGGACGTGCTGGAACCCGAATTGGACAAGGCCAAGAAGGATACCGAGGGGTTGTCCAAAGACCTGGACGATGTCTTGGTGTACGCTCTCTACCCCACTACCGGCAAACGATTCCTGCGCTGGAAGTACGGGCTCGAAGAAGTCCCCAAAGAAGTCAAGCCCAAAACCATGGAAGACGTGAAACGCGAGGAGGAGCTCGTCAAAAAGGCCAAGGCCGGTCTGCTGATCGAAAAAGTTGCGAAGGAAACTCCCCCCAAAGGGCCTGACAGCCGCACCTTCAACGTTTTTGTGGATGGTGAATATTTCGAGGTGGAGGTGGAGCAGGTCGGCGGAGCGCCGGTGGTTACTTCCATCGCCCCTGCAGCGCAACCCGCGGCTCCTCCCCAGGCAGCTCCGGCGGCTCCAAGGCCGTCGCTGGTGCCTCCGCCTCCGCCAAAACCCGCAGCGGCTCCCACTCCTGCTCCCCAGGCCGCGGCACCTCCCAAGCCCGCAGCCCCGGCAGCGGCAGCGGCAGCCGACGGCACCCCCATCGAATCGCCCATGCCCGGCATGATCATTCGCTACGAAGTGAATGAAGGAGGAGCCGTGAACGAGGGTGATGTGGTGCTGATTTTGGAAGCCATGAAAATGGAAAACTCCATCATGAGTCCCGTTTCAGGAACGGTCAAAAAGATCAATTTCAAGGACGGCGACAGCGTTCAAAAGGGTGATGTTCTCGCGATAGTTGGATAAAGCGAAGAGAAGCGCTTATCAGTCGATGAAGGAGCAAGTCATGTCTATGAAAAGAAAAAAGATCACCGTGGTCGGTGCCGGGTTTGTCGGAGCTACCGCAGCCCACTGGGCGGCCGCCAAGGAATTAGGCGACATCTGTATTATTGATATCGTCGAGGGTCTTCCGCAGGGCAAGGCACTCGATTTGCTGGAAGCCTCTCCGGTAGAAGGTTTCGACTCCCATGTCATCGGTACCAATGATTATGCGGATACCGCCGGCTCAGACATCGTCATCATTACCGCCGGTTTGCCACGCAAGCCTGGAATGAGCCGCGATGATTTACTGGCAAAGAACACGGCCATCGTCAAATCGGTTACCGAACAGATCGCCAAGTATTCGCCCAACGCCTACCTGATAGTGGTTTCCAATCCACTGGATGCCATGGTGTATGTGGCGCACAAGGCCAGTGGCTTCCCCACCAACCGGGTGGTGGGGATGGCCGGCGTATTGGACGCAGCAAGATTCAGAACGTTTATCGCCATGGAATTGAATGTTTCCGTCGAGGACGTCAATGCGTTTGTTTTGGGAGGCCACGGCGACAGCATGGTTCCCCTGCCCCGCTTCAGCACGGTGGCGGGCATTCCTCTACCCGAACTTCTTGCGGCTGACAAAATTGAAGCCCTGGTTGATCGGACGCGCAAGGGTGGTGGTGAAATTGTGAACCTGCTCAAGACCGGCAGCGCATTTTTTGCCCCCTCCGCATCGGCGGTGCAGATGGCGGAATCGATTTTGAAAGACAAGAAACGGATACTACCCTGTGCCGCCTATTGCGATAAAGAATACGGCGTCGGAGGGTATTTCGTGGGCGTTCCGGCCAAGCTGGGCAAGGAAGGTGTTGAGGAAGTCATTGAAATCAAGCTGCTGCCAGACGAAAAAAGCGCTTTTGACGCATCGGTGGAAGCCGTGAGGAAACTGGTTAAACATCTCCCCCTGTAGTCTTCCCGATCAATGATAAACGCCAGATCAGGGGGTGGGTTCCCACCCCCTGATCGCCCTTTTCCACACGCACATCAACCGACGGCCTAACCCCGCACAAAGCCGTACCTTACCCCAAAATCCTGGATGGTGTGCTCGTCACAATGCACAATGGCCTCCTGAAAAGCCTTCAACCGCACGCATTCTCTACTGCACTCCTCCTTGCTGAGATGGACATTCTCACAGCTGCGGCAAGGACTTTCCATCGTTCTGACAAATGGAACGGACATAACTCCTCCCTCCTCCATAGTGCTAACTCCACCAAGAACCGCCAGCCCCTTGCAGTCATAGCTCTGATAACACGCCAAGCATATAAAATGGCTCCCATTTTTTTGTCAAGAACTTCCATCTCAAGACAGCCGCTATATGTAGTTGCGTCGGGCAGCTACGCGACCGCAGTAAGTTTTTCCTGCTTGAACACCGCCTCGCGCTTCAGCCGATTTACGGTTTCCTCCAGCACCGGAAATACATTTTCACGGATATCTCCGGCGACCGCAACCAGCATAACATCATCGCCTATCTGTCTGCGACCCGTGAAAAGATGCGCCTCGATGGCGGCGATGCCGGGCCGTGCCCGCATCTCTTCCAGAATCGCGTCCCACGCGCTGGTATTCACATCGATATCCAGATACTCCGCCCGCTTGCCGGCGCGACTGGTGGCGCGCACCAGCCCGTTATGGCAGGCAATCATGCCGACTTTAGCGGGGTCTGTTTGTTGTTTGATCCTGTCCATGAGGTCGATCAAAGTAGGCATTCGTTCCTCCCCCTCTGCGCTGTTTTCATTTTAGCGCACTCCATTTGTTTGCGGTTGATTCTTGTAATTCATACTGCTATAGACAATGTGATATCTTGAACAAAGTATTACTATGGCTTCCAGGAGAATGTTTTGGGTGTAGGCCAAAATCATTTGCTTAAACCCTATAGTTGGGAAAGGTTGACCTGAGTGCATCCTGCGCGTCTTTTTTTTTAACCCGCTTAAGTCCGTTTCTCCAGTATCATTGTTGCGTATGAAGAAGGTTCGTGAGCTCAATGTTTTCCAATCCCCACTGAGGCTATCTTTTGACATGTCATGGTCAGCGGCGGATGGACTTAAGTTAGGAAATCTTGTTGAGGAGGCAAACCATGTTCGAAGAGAAAACCCTGGAAAAGATCAAGGCTGAAACGCAAAAATGGGAGGAAGGAACCGTCAGTAAAGCCCTCAGTCGCTCACCCGAGCGTAAAAAGGTATTCACCAGCATTTCCAACATCCCCGTTGAACGTCTCTACACCCCATTGGATATAAGCCGGTTGGACTACAGCAGGGATCTCGGATATCCGGGCGAATACCCATTCACCCGCGGTGTGCAGCCCACCATGTATCGCGGACGTTTTTGGACCATGCGCCAATATGCGGGATTCGGCAGCGCCAGAGAGAGCAATGAACGCTACCGTTATTTGCTCGAGCAGGGGCAGACCGGCCTGAGCGTGGCCTTTGACCTGCCCACCCAGGCGGGCTACGACAGCGACCATCCGCTCTCCATGGGTGAGGTGGGAAAAGTCGGCGTGGCCATTGACTCTATCGAGGACATGCGGGTGCTCTTCCATCAGATCCCCCTCGACAAGGTCACCACCTCCATGACCATCAACGCTCCGGCGTCCGTTCTTTTGGCCATGTATCTGGCCATCGCCGAGGAACAAAATGTGAGCTTCGACAAAGTGGGGGGAACCGTGCAGAATGACATCCTGAAAGAAATCACGGTTCGCGGCCAGTACATTTATCCACCAAAGCCCAGTATGCGGCTTACCGTAGACTTGATCGAATATTGTTTTAAGAATGTCCCCAAATGGAACACCATAAGTATCAGCGGCTATCACATTAGAGAAGCGGGCGCCACTGCGGCTCAGGAAATGGCCTTCACCATCGCCGACGGCATAGCCTATGTGCAGGCCTGCGTTGATCGTGGCATGGAGGTCGATTCTTTCGCCCCGCGTTTGAGCTTTTTCTTTAACGCCTTTACCAATGTGCTGGAAGAGGTGGCCAAGTTCCGGGCGGGCCGCAGGTATTGGGCGAGGGTCATGAAGGAACGGTTTGGAGCAAAGAACCCACGTTCCATGATGATGCGCTATCACGTGCAAACCGGCGGCGTCACCCTCACCGCTCAGCAGCCTCTCAACAATGTCGTGAGAGTGGCGTTGCAGGCCTACGCGGCGGCCCTGGGCGGATGCCAGTCCCTGCACACCAATTCCTATGATGAGGCTCTCTGTCTGCCAACCGAACAGGCTGTCACCGTGGCCCTGCGCACCCAGCAGGTCGTGGCCGAAGAGAGTGGTGCCGCCCTCACCATTGATCCTCTGGCGGGCAGCTATTTTGTAGAGGCCATGACGGACAGGATAGAAGCTGAAATTGATGAATACATCAAAAAAATCGATGCCATGGGAGGAACCCTGGCGGCCATTGAACAAGGCTTTATTCAAAAGGAAATTCAAAACAGCGCGTATCGATTTCAAAAGGAAATTGAATCGGGCGATCGCGTTTACGTCGGTATCAACAAATACACCATGGAAGAGCCTCCCCCAACCAACCTGCTCCAGATAGACATGGCTGTGGGTGAAGTCGAATCCGCAAAACTGGCAAACCTTCGCTCCGAAAGGGATGAAAGCCAGTGGAAAAAGGCATTGGACGGCCTCAGAGAGGTCTCACAAACCGACCAGAATGTCTTACCCGCGGTCATTGAGGCGGTCAAAGCCAGGGCCACCATCGGCGAAATTTGTGACGTGTGGCGCGACATTTACGGAGAGTACCGCCCCAAAGAATTTGTTTAGAATTTCTTGCTAAAATTAGAGCGCTTTGTCAGTGGAGGGAAATTTCATGGCACCTGCAAGTAAGATCAAGATCATAGTGGCGAAACCGGGCTTGGATGGTCACGACCGAGGAGCAAAGCTTTTGGCAAGGGTATTTGCCGAGGCGGGCATGGAAGTTGTCTATACGGGGCTTCGACAAACCCCTGAGATGATAGTGGAAACAGCTCTGCAGGAAGATGCCGACGTGGTTGGCTTGAGCAGTCTTTCCGGTGTGCACAATTACTTTTTTCCGAAGGTCGTGCAACTCCTCAAGAATAAAGGGCTCGATGACGTCATAGTGGTGGGCGGCGGTATCATCCCCAAAGAAGATGTCGAGGGCTTGGAAGCCAGCGGCGTCAAGGGCATTTTTGGACCCGGAACTCCCACCACGGAAATTGTGGATTTCATAAAAACCAATGCCAGGTCCCGCAACTAAGAGCTTGCCCTACAAGGAGATGTTCCCTTCCCGCTAGACCGTTGGCTGGCCCCACTCGACCCGATGGGTGGGGTACAGTGCCTGAACCCGAGGGATTCCACTGTATGGGTCTCCCTCTCCCCTTGCGGTGTGAGAGGGAGCGTCCCCCGAGTACCCAAGGGCCATGTGTGGGTAACGGTCAGCCCGGAGTGGAGAGGGGTTTTGCCGCGGGACTGTGTGTGGATTGGGTAGGTCAGGGTTTGGGAAGCACTCCCTGACAAAGCGGTTTTGTCGGGCAGCCCCCTACGCTCGCTCCCTGACCTGCTGAGCACAGGCTCACACAAGAGGGTGTCTGTTAGGCAGAGGACTTGCAAGTGCGTGGGCTGGATAGATTTTCCCACGGCATGGCTCATCCGCCTCGATGAGTGTAAGGCATTGAGAGGTACACACAGTAATGGCAATCGATTACGCTAAAGAGATCCTGGAAGGTTCAGCGCGCGCCGCGGCAAGGTTGATCAGTTGGCTCGAGGATGAAGACCCGCGGGCCTATCCTTGCATGGAAAAACTCCATCCTCACACGGGTAATGCCTACATCATAGGCATCACCGGCTCGCCCGGCGCGGGTAAGAGCACTCTCACCGACAAGTTGACCCATTTAATACGGAAAAAGGGCCTCAGCGTCGGCATCATTGCCGTTGATCCTTCCAGCCCCTTTACGGGTGGAGCCATGTTGGGGGATCGCGTTCGCATGAGTCGCCTGAGCGTCGATCCGGGTGTCTTCATTCGCAGCATGGCAACACGGGGCTTCCTGGGAGGCATGGCCAAAGCAACCAGCGAGGTCGTCAAAGTCCTCGACGCCTTCGGAAAAGACGTCATAATCATCGAAACCGTTGGAGTCGGCCAGGATGAGGTGGACATCATACAGATTGCCGACACCACCTGCCTGATCCTCGTTCCGGGTCTGGGAGACACCATCCAGAGTATGAAAGCCGGCGTCATGGAAATCGCCGACATTTTCGTCATCAACAAAGCAGACCGGCCGGCAGCCGACCAGCTCTTTGCCGAAGTGTCCCTGAGGGTGGAACAGGACAATCACATCAAACCCAGAAGCTGGACCTGCCCGGTTGTCAAAACCATTGCCGTGGAAGACCGGGGGGTGGACGAGCTCTGGGACGCCATAGGCCAGCACAGAAATCATTTGAAAGCTACCGGAGAGTTCTTGCGCAAGCGCCGCGAAAGGACCCGTCAAGAAACGCTCCGGATGATCCACGACGGACTCTTTCGAGCCGTCTACCAAGAGCTTCAGACCAGCGGCCGACTGAACGCTATTGTCGATGATATTCTGGAACGGCGCCGCGATCCCTACAGCACGCGGCGCGACATTTTGCAGCATTGGCTCAGTACAGCAAAACATTCAAAGGAGGCATTATGAAGGTTCTCAAAGTGGACCATATCGGAATCGCGGTCAAGAGCATTGATGAAACCAAAAAACTTTACCATGACCTTCTGGGCCTGGACCATGCCGGGAACGAAACCGTCCAGGAGCAAAAAGTCACCACAGCTTTCTTTCCCGTGGGGGACACGGAAGTGGAACTGCTGGAATCTACTTCGGAAGATGGTCCCATCGCCAAATACCTGGAAAAGCGCGGCGAGGGAGTGCAACACATCGCCTTTCGAGTTGAAAATATTGAAGAGGCCCTGGCCGAACTGAAAGAAAAGGGCATTAAACTGATCGATGAAAAACCCAGGAGAGGTGCAGGCGGGGCAAAAATTGCCTTCCTGCATCCCAAGAGCACCTACGGTGTATTGGTCGAACTTTGTCAAAGAGATTAACAAACTTGGTTACTTGGCAGCGCATTAAGATCTATTCTCTTGCACAAGACGCTCGCATTGACAGTCAACTCAGCGGATATTACTGTCTAATTTAAGTAATTAAGAATGCTGTAGTTGAGAGGAGGGATCCTATGAGCCAGTTGCAGGAAGAGAGCCGACCACCGCGTTTGGAATTGAATGGGCCTGCGCCGGATTTCGAAGCGAACACCACGCACGGCCCCATTAGATTATCCAAGTGGGCAACAGGGAAATGGGTGATTTTGTTTTCCCATCCGGCCGATTTCACGCCGGTTTGCACCACTGAATTCATGGCATTTGCCAAGCTGCACGATGAATTTGAAAAAAGAGGCGTGAAGCTTCTGGGGAATTCCATCGACAGCAATTACAGCCACATTGCCTGGGTACGGAACATCGAAGAAAAGTTTGGCGTAAAGATCCCGTTCCCGATCATTGCCGATCTGGACCAGAAAGTGGCCAGGCTCTATGGCATGGTCCATGAACCGAGTTCGGCCACGGCTGCGGTGCGTTGTGTGTTCTTCATTGACCCGGAAATGCGTATAAGGACCATGATCTATTATCCGCTCAATGTGGGACGGAATTTTGATGAGATTCTGCGGGTGGTGGATGCCCTGCAGACGGTTGACAACAATGCGGTTGCCTGCCCGGCCGACTGGAGGCCCGGCGATCCGGTCATTGTGCCGCCGCCTGGAACCGCACAGGATGCAGAGGCGCGCGTCAAAGACAGTACTTTGCAGGTAACGGACTGGTACTTCTCCAAGAAAAAACTATAACGACGCAAGCGAGATGATTTGCGCAATTTGCGTAGAGCAGCGCTTTGGCCCTGCTCTACCTCACGCCGCCTTTCACGCCCGACCGTTCATTTCTCCGGACAATGTTCTTCAGGGTGGTCTCCCCCCCCCCCCCGGGCACTCCCCTATTTTTTACGTCCACCAGATGAAGCTGGACCTGCAATACAACTTCCAAGAAAATGTTTTTGCTGCC
>FWPV01001963.1_pt1 | contig 52730 bp, 40 predicted proteins | sample 2228371 | NCBI WGS metagenome assembly FWPV01 (sample SAMEA103939776, study PRJEB20133) | metagenome
GGTTTTGGGTTTTGTGGTAAAAACTATTTTCCCCATTAGGAGGACTTTTTCAATAAGTTATTTCTTGAATTCCGTTTTTGGACAAATCTGATTTAGGTTATTCCCAAAGTTGCTGATTTTTACTGTTGTACATTGGGAAAAAATTCAACGTGCAGCATGCATGGTGAGTAAAGACACGTAACGGAGCGAAACAGCTATGAAATCACAGACGATAACGGTGATTGGAGCAAACGGCTTTATCGGAAGCAGACTGGTTGCTGAAGCGTTAAGTCACCAAGTGCGGGTTATCGCACTGGCGCGCAGGCGTAAAAGACATTCGGCGGAAAAAAGAGTGCTGAATGAATTAGAGGACAATCTCACTCCAGAACAAATTAAAGCGTTCAAAAAAAATCTTATTATCGTTGACTATGATTTAAAAGAACCCCAGATAGGCCTTACACAACAGGCGCTGAAGATGATTCGCGATGAGTGCCAGCACGTTTTTAACTGTGCAGGAGATACCACGTTTTTCCCGCGAGACACCGCGCAGCTTTTTTTTACTAACGTTGAAGGCCCGGCCCGCTTGATTGAACATCTCTGCAATAATGGCGCGGTATTTCACCATGTAAGCACTGCTTATGTGGCCGGAAATCGCTCTGGGGTGATATATGAGTCGGAGCTTGATGTTGGTCAGCCTTTTAATAATCCTTATGAAGAGAGTAAGCATTTGGGGGAAAAGAGAGTACATGAAGTATGTGCACAACAGAAGGCTAAATATAATATCTACCGGCCGAGCATTGTGATCAGAAATCATCTCATTCCCGGCAAAACTCCCCATTTGAATCATTTCTATCTGTTTTTTAATGTGTTAAACAGTTTATATCGTGACATAGAGAAAAGCGCACCGATATTGGAAGATGGGTATTTTTATATTCCGGTACGATTCTTAGCTGCAAAAGACGCCCGATTGAATATTGTGGACCTCGATTTTGTAACCCAAGCGCTTTTTCAGATCGGCATGAATAGTTCTGCCAGTGGCGAAACTTTTCATTTGGTCAATCCCCAACCGCTGAGCAATCAGGAGTTTCTTGATGATATTATTGAACAGATTTATAAAGTTAAGGGGCTGCAAATTGTCGAAAGCAAGGATGAATTCATCAATCTTAACGTTCATGAAAAAATGATTCAGGATTGGCTGGCCAATTATCTTGTGTATTTTTCTCTGAAGCTGAATTTTGATATGACCAATACTAATAGGGCTTTGCAGGGAAGCGGTATCAGCCACCCAACGTTTGATAGGGCCTATGTCGCGCGCGCCATTGGTCGTGATGCATAGCTTAAAAGCAAAAGGCATTGGGTATCGTCTCCAATGCCTTTTTCTATATCCCCTTATGCCGTGAAAATATAGCTCATTTAACTAATAATTGTATGGTCTTTTTCCCCTATTAGTAAGAGCATATATTTTAAGACACGAACATACGAGACACAAATACTGTATCGGCAAAATACTGCATCATAATGAAATAAAAAAACGGGCAAAGGGTTATAACAGTCCTTTGCCCGTAGTATTGTGCGCAAACATTATTGATCTCAGGAGGTTTGTTAAAAGAGACTCCCCTTCGTGCTGCGCGACAACAAAGATTCCCTAACACATTCACAAGCCTATCCTCATACATGCCATGAGACCGGCAGGGTTATTCATTATGACACTTTTAACCAGCCCTGTTGCTTCTATTGTTGCCGCTGTCTGGCTCCCTGTTTTTTCCCCGTTCTATGTCACTTCCTTGCTTTTGGTGTTATTTTCCAAAACTGCCCATAGAAAGGAACTGTGTTTTTTTCAACCACACATCTTTTTCAACGCTTAAAAACATTACTATTTTTCGTGAGGTTACAGTAGGAATGCAGCATGCCTGCAGCTATTTTCTTTTCCCGGTTTAATTGTATTATCATTATTGACCCAAAAGAGATAAGATGATAAAAATTTTTATAAGTTAAGGGTTACTTAATTATTCGGAAGTGGACAGGGCGCTGGTGGCCCTCCTGGACTTCAAATCCAGTGGGAGGCGTGAGCAACGTCTCCGGTGGGTTCGATTCCCATGCACTTCCGCCATGTTTTAAAATAGTGATTCGTGGCTCGTGTCTCGGGATTCGTGAACATACCTATACAATGCGGGACTTGGATGGCGGAATTATTTCAGAATCAGGGCACGGTATAAATTATAAATTAGATGGTTTACAAATGACAAAAGGACGGATATTCAGCGGCATTCAGCCAACCGGTATCATTCACCTCGGCAACTATGTGGGCGCCATTCAGCAATGGGTTACGCTCATGCCTGAATACGACTGTATCTATTGTATCGTGGACTATCATGCGATTACCATTGAATATGATGTGCAGGCGTTGAGAGATAATATTATGGAGGCTGCCGTAACGCTTCTCGCCTGTGGTCTGGACCCTGAGCACTGCACCCTGTTTGTGCAATCGCGTGTGCCCGAACATACCGAACTAGCGTGGATTTTTAACTGTATCACCCCGGTGGGGGATCTTGAACGGATGACCCAGTTCAAGGAAAAATCTGCACAGCATCGCGAGCAAATAAACATTGGGTTGCTGGATTACCCTGTTTTGCAGGCTGCGGATATTCTTATTTATAAGGCCGGATTTGTGCCGGTCGGCGAAGACCAGGTGCAGCATATAGAATTAACGCGCCGAACTGCGCGACGGTTTAATAATCGGTTTGGAGAAACCTTTCCCGAACCACAGGAGATACTAACGCCCACTTCCCGTATCATGGGAACAGATGGCAAAACCAAAATGTCCAAATCAATGAATAATTATATTGGTATCCTTGAACCCCCCGAAGTTATCTGGGAAAAGCTGAGAACTTCAGTCACGGATGAGAATCGGAAGCGTCGCAACGATCCGGGTAATCCTGATATATGCAACCTCTTTACTATCCATAAAGTGTTTTCAACGCAGGAAGATATTGGACGGATTGATCGCGAATGTCGCACCGCGGCGATTGGCTGCATTGAATGCAAGAAAATTCTCTTCAATAATATGATGGCCCACCTTGAGTCTATTCAGCACCGGGCGCGACTGCTCCGGGAAAAACCTGAACAGGTTGTTGCGGCCCTTGATGAAGGAGCCCGGCGGTGCCGAGAAATGGCAACCCGGGTGATGGATGAAGTAAGGACGAAAGTGGGTCTGCAGCCATAATATCTAAAAAGAGCAGCGCCAGAGCCATAGCTCATTAACATATGCAGGATTTTATTTCGGTGCAACCCGTGACACGCAAGATTGCAGCGACAATGTTATACCGTACCTGCTCGAACACAATCTCCTGTCTCCCAACAAAGCATTAACACCCCCGCGCGTCTGAGCCCCCCACATTTTACATACTTTTTACATTTACGAAATATAAACGATACAGAGCCGTGCTACATTAACCAACAAAAAACAGAGGAAATTTTTATTGTCGTAGCTGGCACGCAGAAGTTCGGGAAGTTTTACCTTTCCAAACGTTGCTGTCAGCATAAAAACTTATTTTATGGAAGGAGAGCTCTATATGACAAAGGACAAAGAATACGTATTAAAAATTGTCAGAGACCAAAATGTCCGGTTTATCCGCCTCTGGTTTACTGATGTCCTCGGATTTCTGAAAAGTTTTGCCATAACCCCGGATGAGCTTGAAGGGGCGCTTGAGGAAGGCATGGGCTTCGACGGCTCCTCAATTGAGGGATTTGCTCGGATTGAGGAAAGTGACATGGTTGCTTTGCCCGACCCGAACACGTTCTGTCTGCTGCCGTGGCGCGGCACTGAAACACCAGTGGCGCGCATGTTCTGCGACGTTATGCAGCCTGACGGCACCCCATATGACGGCGACCCCCGTTATGTGTTAAAACGCATGATGAAAAAGGCCACAGAGAAAGGCTACACGTTTTATACCGGTCCAGAGCTTGAGTTTTTCTTCTTTAAGAATCAGGATGCGCCGCCCATTACGCTTGACCGTGGCGGCTATTTTGACCTGACCCCCCTGGATGTTGCCAGCGACTTGCGACGCGAGATAGTACTCACCTTGGAGGAAATGGGCATTGTGGTGGAATACAGCCATCACGAAGTAGCACCCAGCCAGCACGAAATTGATTTGCGCTATACAGACGCGCTAACTATGGCTGACAATGCCATGACCTATCGTCTGGTGGTCAAAGAGATTGCCATGCGCCAAGGCGTTTATGCCACATTTATGCCAAAGCCCTTGTTCGGCCAGAACGGCAGCGGTATGCACACCCATCAATCGCTGTTTAAAGGAGACAAAAACGCGTTCTTTGACGCGAACGATGAATACCACCTTTCGGCCGATGGGAAAGCCTATATCGCCGGCATTCTCACTCATGCACGCGAGATCTGTGCGGTGCTCAGTCAGTGGATCAATTCCTATAAGCGACTGGTGCCAGGATATGAAGCGCCGGTATATATTTCCTGGGCACGGCGCAACCGTTCTGCACTGGTTCGCGTCCCCATGTATAAACCGGGAAAGGAAAAAGCAACCCGCATTGAACTACGCTGTCCAGATCCGGCGTGCAATCCCTACCTCGCGTTTGCAGTAATGCTCGCTGCAGGGCTTAAGGGTATTGAAAAGAAATATCAGCTTCCCGAGCCGGTAGAGGAAGATATATTTGAAATGAGCGATGCCGAACGCGAACGTCGTGGGATTGGATCGCTTCCCGGCAGTCTGAATGAAGCAGTGCAGGAAACGGAAAAGAGTGCTCTGGTCAGAGAGGCATTGGGAGACCACATTTTTAACAAGTTCATTGAAAACAAAAAGATTGAGTGGGACCATTACCGCGTGCACGTCTCGCAGTTTGAGCTAGAACGCTATTTACCCGTTCTTTAGCAGGTGCGCCAAAGAGTTCATCTCCTGGTTGAGATGTTTTTGATTCTTGAGCACGAACCGTCAGAAGGGCCAGGGATATTTTTGTCAATTCTGGCGGAGGGCGGTGTATCGTATAGCCGTGTTAAACTTTTTGACGGACAGGCGATACCCGAGTGGGGAGGTCTATCCGGCGTATTGATCATGGGGGGGCCGATGAATGTTTATGAGGAATCGGCCTACCCATTTCTTACTACAGAAGACCGTTTTATTAAATACTGCCTGCACAACAGTATTCCGGTGCTGGGTATATGCCTTGGCGCCCAGCTCATTGCAAAAGCAGCCGGTGCGAAAATAAGCAAAGCCCCCCATAAAGAAATTGGATGGTATGAAGTGCGGCTGCGGGGTGAAGGTCGCCGTGACCCGTTGCTGGCAAAATGCCCGGCAACATTTTCTGTATTTCAATTTCATGAAGACACTTTTGAAATTCCTGCTGGGGCCGTACATATTATCGAATCAGCACCATGTCGTCATCAGGGATTTAGGATTGACCCCACTGTCTATGGTTTTCAATTTCATGTTGAAGCCACTGCTGCAATGATAGCGGAGTGGATTGCAGACCAGGTAGTAGACAAGTTAGAAATAATGCAGCAGACAGCGTGGCATCTGGATTCCTGTCAAATGATAGGGAAAAATTTTTTTAAAAACTTTTTAGCCCGGAGCAGGTAATGGCCGGTAATAATCAAAGGCATAGTCCCGGACCCAGAAGCATTTCGGATCGTGAAGGCTCTGCAGGATTCCTGATCGAGGCAGCATTGGCAGGGTGTCGAAAGCGTGATGCCAGGGGACGCGCTCGGTATTGGTTGTGGTAGAGAAAAAAACCAAATGTTTTCCATCTCCATGCAGGAAATAATCCGGGAAGTCCTAAAGGGTTTGTATTTGTAATTTTCCCAACTTTTTGATATTTATTTATATTTTTTTCAATATGTGGCAAGGTGCAAAAAAGTATTTTATACATAAAGGAGATTGATGGAACACGACTTTACTCCCAGCATACTCATATTCTGTTGTCAGAATGCAGTCGTTTCTCCCAAAATATTGATTGAGGAATGTGAGCACCCTGAGGCCATAACGGTTGTCGAACTTCCTTGTTCTGGCAAAATGGAGGCCATTTATGCACTGCAAGCGTTTGAAAAAGGCATCGACGGCGTCTGCGTAACCGGGTGCAGGGAAGGAGAATGTCACTACCTGGAAGGGAACCTGCGGGCAGCAAAACGAGTCCATCAAATAGCAGTGGAGCTGGATGAGTTACATCTGGGCGCTGACCGTGTGCAAATGCTGAATGTCGATTCTGCGGATATTGCGGCCTTTCAGCAGTCCGTTGCCGCATTTATTAAACGGCTCAAAGCCCTCGGACCAAATCCCTTGAAAAAGGGAAACTGAGTAATCACTGCAACACTGCTTGTTCGTGTAGCGCCGGCATGCACTGGTGCTGTAAATTTTTTCTATTGATAATGCAAGCAGAAAGGCACTTCACGATGCCCAAAAAATATCATATTGATTTTAAGCCGACGGCGCCCCGCTATACACCGCTGGGCAAATCAGGAATTATTGATTTTCGGGAGGGGTGCACGCGCTGCCGTCCGTGTGCAAAAAAGGCGTGCGTGTACAATGTGTATGACAAGCGCAATTTTGACAACGTATTGATGCTGGACTCCATAGATTATCTCTGCAAAAACTGTTTTCGGTGTGTTCAGCAGTGCAAAAAAGGCTTGTTAACCAAGTCCATCAATCCTGAATACGAAAAAATGGGCGATACCTATTGGACGCCAGAAATTATCGCTACGAACTGGGCGCAGGCGGAAACGGGAAAGATCCCTGTTTCTGGTGCAGGTTATGGCGGGCCATTTGCTGGTCCCGGCTTTGACGGCATGTGGACGGATATGTCAGAAATTGTGCGTCCCACCAGAGACGGGATTCACGGCAGGGAATATATCAACACTTCGGTTGATATTGGGAAAAAACTGTCTCAGCTCAATTTTACAAAAGACGGAGCCCTTGCATCGCAGCTTCCTCCGCTGATGGAATTGCCCATACCGTTGATTATGAGTGTTCCGCCGTTCGGTCACATAAATAAAAACGTGCGGTCTGCTCTGGCGCTGGCGGCAACAAACGTGGGAACTGCACTGCTGATACCGGCACACGATTATGATGACCAGTTAATACCCTATAAACAGTTTCTCGTACCGCAGTTTTCAGTGGAACAGTATACGGCGCTGAAAGACAAGATTGCCGGACATCGGGCAATAGAAATTGAGTATACAAGTGGCTGCAGCGACTTGCTTCAAGAAATAAAACAGAATTTCCCTGACCTTATTATTTTTATCAAAGTGCCGCTTGACGGCGGAGAACTTGACCGGATTGAAGAGCTTATATCGCGGGGCGCCGAGGTAATCCATCTGTATGCCGATGACCGCGGAAATGAAATTGGCAAAACAAATCCGCGGTTTATCAAAGATATGATTCGGCGCGTGCACCTCCGACTGGTGGAACTATGCGTGCGCGATGACATCACGCTTATTGCCAGCGGCGGCATCGCCATGGCCGAGCATGTAGCCAAAAGTATTATCTGCGGAGCCGATGCGGTGGTGATGGATATTGCGCTGCTCATCGCCCTGGAGTGCCGGCTCTGTAAACGATGTGTAAAAAACCGGCCTTGTCCGGTCACGATTGACCGTATTGATCCTGGGTGGGGCGCGCAGCGTATTATGAATCTGCTCTCCGCCTGGCGCAACCAGCTTCTGGAAGTGTTAGGCGCCATGGGCATCAGAGAAGTCCGGCGGCTTCGGGGTGAAGTGGGGCGTTCGATGTTTTTTGAGGAACTGGAAGCAGATGTTTTCGGCAGGCTTTTTGGAAAGAAATTACCATGACAGCACAGCGTAAGATGGCAGAACCGGCAGACAAACTCCAAATGTTTCCGACCATTAAACGCGCACCGTCGCGATTCAGAAACCCTCTTGGAAAATATAAAATCAGGAGGGGGACACAGTGTATTGCTTGTGGCAAATGTGCCGCACTGTGTCCCGAGGGCGTCCATATAAAAACGGGAGACTCAATGGGCAAGCCGCGCGATGTTTACTGTCTGGGGTTCTCCTGCAAAAACAATCCATTTTATTGTATAGATAACTGCCCGGTACACGCCTTAAGATTGGTTGAGAATCCGTTATGCCAGACGTTAGGTGATTTACGCTGGACCAGTGATCTACTCATCAGTACCTGGTACATGGCAGAAACCGGCGAGGTTCCTCGGGCGGATATTGAATACTGCGTAGGTAACAGCAATGGCGGCTTTGACAAGCTGCGATTTAAGTTTCCCAAAACAAGCCCGGGGCCGCAGGTCTCTGACGATGAAATTTCTACCGCCATCGATCTTAACCGCAGTAACGACGGTCGCCCGCTGGTTACCATTCAGGTTCCTTTTTATGGTGGCGGCATGTCATTTGGCTCGGTGAGCATAGCTACGATGGTGTCCCGAGCGAAAGCTGCGGCGGCGTGGGGGACTTTTGGCTGTACCGGAGAAGGTGGCTATCCCGAACACCTCATACCGTATGACAACCATATGATTACCCAAGTTGCCACGGGGTTGTTCGGTGTCCGCGAGCAAACCATTCAGCGCGTGCGGATTGTAGAATTTAAATATGCGCAGGGCGCCAAACCCGGTCTTGGTGGCCATCTGCTGGGCGACAAGGTAACGCCTGGGGTTGCCAAAATGAGAGAAGCGGTGGTCGGCAATGCCCTGTTTTCGCCTTTCCCCTTTCACAGCGTGTATTCGGTGGAGGACCACAAGAAACATGTTGACTGGATAAAGCAAGTAAATCCTCAGGCGCTGGTATCTGTTAAAGTATCCACGCCCACCGATGTAGATATGGTTGCAGTAGGAATATATTATGCAGGGGCACATATTATCCATCTTGATGGCAGTTACGGCGGCACGGGTGCGGCTCCTGATATTGCAAAAAAAAATATCGCGATGCCCATTGAATACGCCATACCTAAGGTGCATCGGTTTCTGTTGGAAGAGGGTATTCGGGATCGAATTACCCTTATTGCCAGCGGCGGTATCCGCACTGCTCATGATGTTGCCAAGGCCATTGCCCTGGGGGCTGACGGGGTGGTTATCGGCACTGCGGATATGGTGGCACTTGAATGCGTTCGCTGCCACAACTGCGAAAGCGGGAGGGGATGTGCTCGCGGCATTGCCAGCACGGACCCCCGTTTGTCAGAGATGATCACTGTTGAATGGGGTGCCCAACGGATCATAAACCTTTACGCAGCATGGCGCACGCAATTGGTGCAGATACTCAAACAATTTGGCATGCGCAGCATAAAAGAGCTGGTCGGACGAACGGACTGTTTGTATCATATAGATTATGTCTCGGAAAAGGACACAGAGCAGCGGATGACAGGAGGTGGAAACTGAGACAGAAAATCCTGCGCACATCATGCGGATGATTCATAACAGGGAACCAAATGCGACAGCATTGCTGGGGGGATTGAGCGTTTCAGATTCTCAGATACCATGAAGGATACAACTATTGTTCAACAAATTATTGCGTCCCGCAGAGCCTTGAAGCCTTCCCTATCTAAACTCCGCCAGCAAAAGGCAGAGGAAGAGGGGGGCTGCGGTGTAACGGGTTTTGCCTCGTCAATTCCGGTCGGTGGCAAACACATTTTTGAACCCTCTGTTCAGATGCATAACCGTGGCAATGGCAAGGGAGGAGGCATCGCAGCCGCTGGCTTGTGCGCCGAGGATGTCGGGGTAACGCAGGAAATCCTTGATAATGATTATCTGTTGCAGGTGGCATTTCTTGACCCGAATGCTCGCACGCAGGTTGAGCAAGAATGTATCCGGCCGTTTTTAGACATTGATAGTGCAGAACGGATTCCCACCGTCGATGATTTCCGCGAGATAGAGGGTCTTGAGACGCAGCCTCCAGATGTCTGGCGCTATTTTGTGCGGGCCAAGGAAAGGGTCCTGGTCGATTTCAGAGAGAAATACGGGTTGCAAAAACTCGATGATAGAAAGGCAGAAGATGAGTTTATTTACCAGAACTCCTATCGCTTGAACCAGAAATTTTATACGTCATTAGGAGAAAAAAGGGCGTTTGTCCTTTCCCATGGGCGGGATATGATGGTGCTGAAAATCGTTGGTTACGCTGAACAGGTAGCGCAGTATTATAAACTTGAAAATTTCAAAGCGCATATCTGGATTGCCCATCAACGCTACCCGACCAAAGGAAAAGTCTGGCATCCCGGAGGAGCGCACCCGTTTATCGGCATGCACGAAGCGCTGGTGCATAACGGTGATTTTGCCAACTATTACGCGGTTACCGAGTATCTCCGTCAGCGAAATATTTATCCGCAGTTTCTCACAGATACCGAGGTCTCGGTGCTGTTATTTGATTTGTGGAACAGGGTATACGGTTATCCGCTCGAATATATCATAGAAGCATTGGCCCCCACCGGGGAAATGGATTTTGACTGTCTGCCTCCCGAAAAACAAAACATTTACCGGGCCATTCAGGCTACGCATATTCATGGCTCACCCGATGGTCCGTGGTTTTTTATCATTGCCCGGCACGATCCCTATACTCATCGCTATCAACTGCTGGGAATTACCGACACCTCTATGCTCCGGCCGCAGGTATTTGCGCTTCAGGAAAGCGAGGGGGCGCAGATCGGCCTGATCTGTTCTGAAAAGCAAGCTATTGACGCCACCCTGCACAGCCTTTCAGAAGAAGATAAACGATTCGGTCCCATCGCAGATAAATACTGGAATGCGCGGGGTGGCAGCCATACGGATGGCGGCGCCTTTTTATTTGAGTTTACCAAGAACGGTTCAGCTGCGGCAGCAACCGGATTTACCTGTCGAGACAAATTTGGCAGGAGAATATCTACGGCGCAAAATCAGAAGCACCGGGATCGCAGTATTGAAGTCTTCTCGTCCTTGGCGCCAGCGTCGGGGGCGGCAGAGGTACTGTCTGTATTTCATGAAAAAACCGCCAGTGAAATATTTACGTTCATCAGAGACAAGATTATATCGTGGGATTTTACGACCTGCGGCTGGTGTTTTGATCAGGTAAGCGCGCTTGGCAGCCGCGACGGCGCTGCGGGCGAGAAAGCCCTCGAAGTTCTCACACGGCTGATTGATTACCGCTACGCAACGGGGGCAAAAAAACGCAGCTCGCTGATAGAACTGCTCCACCGCAGCCTGTATAAATTGTTTGCCAGCATGCCCCGTATTACAGATCCGTCCACCACCTATTGCACGCGGATTGACTGTCAGTCGCGCCAGCATCTGCGGCCGCCGACCGGTCGCGAAACGACGCTCATTATTTATGCGCGGGACTTTCCACCAGAAGGCGAACACTCTGATGCACGCCTGTTATGCGTTGCATATCAACTGGGCTGGAAACGTTTTATGGTCTATGGATGTCGTGGCCAGCGTTTTTATGGATGCGGATTTGGGCCGGAAACGAGCGGGGTGCGCATTGATGTGTACGACAGTTCGGGTGATTATCTGGGATCGGGCATTGACGGTATGGAGATATATGTACACGGCAATGCACAGGATCAACTCGGGCAGATAATGAAAGCCGGCAAGCTGGTTATTTACGGCGATGTGGGACAAACGTTTCTTTACGGTGCAAAAGGGGGCGAGGTGTATGTCATGGGTAATGCTGCGGGCCGCCCGCTTATTAATGCGGTCGGACGTCCCCGGGTAATTATTAACGGCACCTGCCTTGATTACCTTGCAGAATCGTTCATGGCGGGCGATCCGCTTAAAGGAGGGGGCTTTGTGGTGCTTAACGGACTGGAATATGATGAAAACGGCGCCATCAGGGAACAGGTCGTTCCCTATCCCGGATCAAACCTTTTTTCCTTGGCTTCCGGCGGCGCCATTTATGTGCGAGACCCCCGTAAGCTGGTAGTGGAGGAACAGCTTAATGGCGGTTCATTGGGTCCCCTCACCCATGAGGACTGGCAACTGATTCTGCCCTATTTGCTGGAAAATGAAAAATTGTTTGGTATATCAATTGAGAACGATCTCTTGACGGTCAACGGCGCAGTGAAGTCCCCATACGAAGTGTACCGAAAAGTGGCAGCAGTAAAGCTTGCCGTGCTGACGGACGTTGATGATGATGCGTAATCTGGGGGTTCATTCTTATTTCGTAGCAACAATGGTTTCCCATAGGTAATTTTCGCAAGGATTATGAAAGCCATTTTGGCATTAGAAGACGGATCCATCTTCACCGGAACATCTTTTGGTGCGACCGGCGAACGGTACGGCGAGGTTGTCTTTAATACCAGCATGACCGGCTACCAGGAAATCTTAACCGATCCCTCATATAAAGGGCAGATCGTGGTCATGACGTATCCCCTGATTGGCAATTACGGCGTCAACGATGAGGATGTGGAGTCTGCGCACCCGCAAGTCGAGGGATTTGTCGTGCGCGAAATCAGCCGCATCAGCAGCAGTTGGCGATCGCAAAACTCTCTTGAGCGCTATCTCAAGGAACATGCGGTTGTCGGCATTGAAGGGGTAGATACGCGCAAGCTGACCAAACACATCCGCACGGTCGGTGCTATGAAAGCAGTGCTGTCCACCGAGGACCTCGATGAGCAGCGACTGGTTAAAAAAGCGCAGGACTCGCCCGGACTGGTCGGGATTGATCTGGTAAAAGAAGTCACCTGCCAACAGCCATTTTCATGGCAAAAGTTCAGCGCTTACCCCAAGAGCGCTATCAGCGAACAAACCTCACCGACGGTTCAGCGTTCTTATAAGGTCGTCGCCATAGACTGCGGCATAAAATATAACATCCTACGGCTTCTGGAAAGAGCGGGATGTGAGATAACGGTGGTGCCGGCTCATACTACTGCAGCAGCGATTTCAGCCCTTGATCCCGATGGGGTTTTTTTGTCCAACGGACCGGGTGATCCGGCTGGGGTGCCCTATGTGGTTGAAACGGTGCGCAAACTTTTGGGCTCGTATCCCATATTTGGCATTTGTCTGGGCCACCAGATGCTGGGCCTTGCCTGCGGCGGCAGAACCTATAAGTTGAAATTCGGCCATCGGGGCGGAAACCAGCCGGTCAAGCACCTTGCGACGGGCAAAGTTGAAATAACCTGCCAGAATCACGGGTTCTGTGTTGACGTGCATTCCCTGAACCGGGACGACGTGGAACTAACGCATATTAATTTAAATGATCAGACCCTGGAGGGCATGCGACATAAAAAATATCCAGTATGTTCCATACAATATCATCCCGAATCCTCTCCCGGTCCACACGATGCCCGCTATCTCTTCAACGAATTTATAAAACTGATGCAGTAGTTGCCCTGCAATTCATACGCAAATGCCACGTAGAACAGACCTTCATAAAATTCTTATCATTGGTTCGGGTCCGATCATCATCAGCCAGGCGTGCGAATTTGACTACTCCGGGACGCAGGCATGCAAAGCGCTCAAGGAAGAAGGGTTTGAAGTTATCCTGGTAAACAGCAATCCGGCAACCATAATGACCGATCCGGAGATGGCTGACAAAACCTACATCGAGCCTATTACCCGGGATATTGTTGAACTGATCATCAGGCGCGAGCGCCCCGATGCGTTGCTTCCCACCATGGGAGGGCAGACGGCACTCAATGTCGCCTCGCAGCTGGCTGAAAGCGGCGTGCTTGAGCACTTCGGGGTTACGATGATTGGCGCAAACTATGAGGCGATTCGGAAAGCAGAGGACCGGGAATATTTCAAGAATGCCATGAAAAAACTCGGCCTTGACCTGCCCCAGAGCGGACTCGCCCACACCCTGGATGAAGCACGCGCCATAGCCGCGCGCCTTGGGTTTCCACTCATTATCCGCCCCAGCTATACGCTGGGTGGCACCGGCGGCGGCATAGCTTATAACACGCAGGATTTTGCAGAGATTGCAGCAGCGGGCCTCCAATGCAGCATGATCAGCGAGATTCTCATCGAGGAATCTGTTATTGGCTGGAAAGAGTATGAGCTTGAAGTGATGCGTGACCTGAAGGACAATGTGGTCATCATTTGCTCGATCGAAAATCTTGATCCTATGGGTATCCACACCGGCGACAGCATCACGGTAGCCCCGGCGCAGACCCTCAGCGACAAAGAGTACCAGCGGATGCGGGATGCGGCAATTGCCATTATTCGGGAAATAGGTGTTGAAACCGGCGGCTCGAATATTCAGTTTGCCGTAAACCCTAAAAACGGGCGCATGGTGGTCATCGAAATGAACCCCCGGGTGTCGCGAAGTTCCGCCCTTGCTTCCAAAGCCACGGGGTTTCCCATTGCAAAAATGGCGGCAAAACTTGCAGTGGGCTATACGCTTGACGAAATCCCCAATGATATTACCAAAGAGACGCCAGCATCGTTTGAGCCAACCATTGATTATTGTGTTGTTAAAATCCCGCGTTTCACCTTTGAAAAATTCCCCGAGACTGACCCGACGTTGGGCATTTCCATGAAATCCGTGGGTGAAACCATGGCGATTGGCAGGACCTTCAAGGAAGCGCTGCAAAAAGGGCTGCGCTCACTTGAAATCGGCCGTTGGGGCCTCGGCGCAGATGGTAAGGAACCGATTATAACGGATGAGCAGGAATGGAGAGCAGTCGTGAGAAAAAAACTTGCGACCCAGAATGCGGAGCGGATTTATTATGTGCGCGCTGCTTTTCAGATGGGAATGTCGCTGGCAGAGATACACGATCTGAGCAAAATTGACCCCTGGTTTTTAGATAATATACAGCAAATCGTTGATACGGAAACTGAGATACAGGCAACGGTTCGATCGTTGTGCACCGCACCGGCACCGAACCGGGAGTCTATGGCCTGGGATACTGCTTTTCTCTGGAAGGTTAAACAATACGGGTTTTCCGACCGGCAGCTTGCCTGGCTGTCAGGCCTTGACGAAGACGCGATTCGCCGAATGCGCGAACGAGCAGGCGTCAAAGCGGTATTCAAGCTGGTTGATACCTGCGCAGCAGAGTTTGAAGCCTATACGCCCTATTACTATTCAACCTATGAACGGGAAAACGAGGTAAAAAAAAGTCCTCGCAAGAAAATCATGATACTGGGTGGCGGTCCGAACCGTATCGGCCAGGGAATTGAGTTCGACTACTGCTGCGTGCATGCCTCATTTGCCTTGCGGGACCTGGGATATGACACCATCATGGTCAACAGCAACCCGGAAACGGTAAGTACGGATTATGACACTTCAAGCAGGCTTTATTTTGAGCCCTTAACCCTTGAGGATGTGCTCAATATTGTTGCCGCAGAGAAACCGGATGGCGTCATTGTCCAGTTTGGAGGGCAGACGCCGCTTAACCTCGCCGTACCGCTGGCGCGACACAACGTGCCGATTATTGGTACCTCCCCCGACAGTATTGACCGAGCAGAGGACCGCAAACGCTTTACCGCAGTACTCTCGAAATTAGGGCTTCGCCAGCCACCCAATGCAACAGCTACCTCCGCAGAAGAAGCGATTTCCAAGGCACGGGACCTGGGATTTCCGGTACTGGTGCGGCCTTCATATGTTCTGGGCGGGCGTGCCATGCGGATTACCTATGATGAAGAGACGTTGCGCCGGTTTATTCAAGAGGCCATAACCGTTAATCCCGAACACCCCATTCTGGTGGATAAATTTCTTGAGGATGCGATAGAAGTTGATGTGGATGCAGTTGCGGACGGAGAACATTGTGTGATTGCCGGTATTATGGAACATATTGAGCAGGCGGGTATTCATTCAGGAGACAGCGCCTGTGTCATTCCGCCCTTTTCCCTGTCAGACCGCATCCAGGCAATTATTCGGCAGCATACCATGGCACTGGCACGCGAACTCACTGTTGTTGGCCTTATGAATATACAGTTTGCCATAAAAAATGACGTGGTTTACATTCTGGAGGTCAATCCCCGAGCGTCGCGGACGGTGCCGTTTGTCAGTAAAGCGACCGGTATCCCCTGGGCCAAAGTTGCGGCACAGGTGATGGCTGGAAAAACCCTCAGGGAACTGGGCATAACCGGTGAAGTGCATATGGCACACTGTGCGGTCAAGGAGGCAGTGTTCCCGTTTAACCGGTTTCCAGGGGTAGACCCCATTTTAGGCCCGGAAATGAAATCAACGGGCGAAGTCATGGGCATAGATGAGGACTTTGGCAAAGCATTTCTCAAATCTCAGCTTGCTGCAGGGCAGCGGTTACCGCGGGACGGCACGATACTTATTAGTGTCAATGATCAGGATAAGAAATTAATAACAGCCAGTGCAAAGCAGATGGAGGCGCTTGGTTTCACGCTGGTTGGCACTGCCGGCACCGCCCGGTATCTCCAGGCGCAGGGAATCACTATTGGTTCTGTGCCAAAGCTTGGCGAAGCACGGCCCAATATACTGGACTTGATTAAAAATGGCGCCATTTCTCTGGTAATCAATACACCCTCAGGCAGAGAGTCTGCTCACGACCAGATTACCATTCGGCGCAGCGCAATACAGTATGGCATCCCCTATGTTACCACGGTTTCCGGGGCTGCTGCTGCTGTGCGTGGGATTGCATCCTTGAAACAAGGCAATATCACGGTTAAAACTATTCAAGAATATCACCAAAATCAAAAGGGGTACAAGGATTCAAGGGTATATATGGATTTATGAATGGAGCATGCGACGTGCGAAAAATTCCGAAATCCACAATCCCAAATCAGCATTCTTATTACTGCTTTGATCACCTCAACCTTGCAACAGTTTGACTACCATGAACAACAAATTTTATGCACCATGGTCCCGTAGTTTGCGGGAGGAATGCGGCATTTTTGGTATTTATCATCATCCTGATGCCGCTGAGATTACGTACCTGGGGCTATATGCCCTGCAGCACCGGGGCGAAGAAAGCGCCGGCATAGCCGTTTCTAATGGTACTCGGGTCATAGGCCATAAAGGAATGGGACTGGCAAGCGAGGTGTTTAATCCCGAAATCCTGCGACACCTTTCTGGGCATCATGCCGTTGGACACATCCGCTATTCCACGACCGGCGGATCAGAACTCAAAAACGCGCAACCGTTCTTGGTGGAATATTCGCAGGGGCCGGTTGCTATCGCCCACAATGGCAACCTGGTCAATACGAAAGCATTGCGCCGTGTTCTTGAACAGCGCGGTTCCATTTTTCAGTCAACCATGGACAGTGAAGTTATTGTCCATTTGCTTGCCTGTTCTCAGAAGCAAGCGATTGAAGACCGACTTATCGATGCGCTTGCGCAGGTGAACGGCGCCTATTCGCTTATCTTTCTATTCAAGGATAAACTGATTGGCGTCAGGGATCCCCGCGGATTTAGACCCCTCTGCCTGGGGATTTTGAATGGCTCGTATGTGCTTGCTTCCGAGACCTGCGCTCTGGACATTATTCAGGCCCACTATCTCCGGGATGTTGAACCGGGAGAAATTGTCATGATAGATGATTCAGGAATACGTTCCCTGTATCCCTTTTCACCAGAGCGTCATGCCTTTTGCATCTTTGAATTCATTTACTTTGCGCGGCCGGACAGTTCTATCTTCGGCAAGGGCGTTTATGCGGCACGGAAAGAACTGGGACGGCAGCTTGCCTATGAAGCCCCCATTGATGCAGACATTGTGGTTCCCATGCCCGACTCAGGGAATTGTGCTGCGCTGGGGTTTGCCGAAGTGTCTGGCATTCCGTTTGAGATGGGTATCATCCGTAATCACTATGTGGGCAGAACATTTATTCAGCCGGCGCAATCATCCCGCGACTTGCGGGTAAAGATAAAATTAAACCCCGTGCGTGAAGCAATAGCAGGTAAACGCATTGTGCTGGTAGAAGATTCCATTGTGCGCGGCACTACGAGCCGTATCCGGATCAAAAACTTTAAGGAAGCCGGCGCTCGTGAAATTCATATGCGCGTCAGTTGTCCGCCGCATCGCTATCCCTGCCTCTACGGCATAGACTTTCCCACCCGCGAGGAGCTGGTGGCGTCCTCTCACACTGAAGAAGAGATTCGGCAGTTCCTGGGGCTTGAAACGCTCGGTTACCTGAGCATTGAGGGAATGCTCAAAGCCATGCCTCTGCCGGCAGAAGAATTCTGCCTTGCCTGCTTTACCGGTAAATATCCAACCTAAGACGATAATATCCAGAATATAGAAGTAAGATTTCAGATTCTTAACTGTGTAAATCTGAGAGTTTTGCTTTTGAATTATAACTGAGACAAGACATTCTGCTGCAGGAGCGGCTGCAGCCGCAAACTCATACCATTTGCAGCGTCCATGACAAAATCGCTTTACAAGATTGCCGTGGCTCTTCCCCAACCCCACTCGACCAGTGAAATTCCCATAAAGCAGGATAGGGTCAAATCAATAAGCAGTGTCAAGAAGCAAAATACCCACATGTGGCATCACCCTGCATTGGCGAAATGGAGGGATAGACGGATGCGGAGATGTTTTGATTTTTTGTACCGTTAATTTATAAGTTTTGATATATACTATTTTTAGATAATATAATTTAAGAAAATAACTTTAAATTAAAACCAATGCTAAATGGCGTAATCATTCAGAAATTGCAATCCCTTGATGAAACGATAGCCGAGCTTCGTTCTCTGGGATCTGTTACTATTGAACAGCTAAACAGTGATTGGCAAACCAGGCACGCAGTAGAGCGCGATTTACAGATACTGGTTGAAATTGTTTTGGACATCTGCCAGCGAATCATATGCCTTGCGGGACAGACTCCTGCTACAACTGGAGCGGAGGTAATTGAGAGATGTATGCAGATTGGCGCGTTGACACAATATGATGGCTATCGAAAAATGGTTCAATTTCGCAATTTTATAGTCCATCGCTATGACCGGGTAGATGTTACAATTCTGGCAGAAATAGTAAATCAATTCTTGAGTGATTTTGACAAGTTCAGAACAGAGATTTATCGTATGTTCAGCGTTAACTGGCAAATGTTAGAAAAGGTGTTCGAACCAATTAATAATGTGCTTGCAGCATGGGTGTTTGGCTCAGCAAAGGATGGCTGCCTTACGGCTGGAAGTGATCTGGATATCGGCGTGCTCTTTTCTACCATTCCATCTCTCGATGAGCGGGTGATGCTGAGAGAGCATTTGCAGAAATCTCTACAGTTTGATGATATTGATCTTGTGGTTTTGAATGAGGCATCACCAATCACCAGATTTGAAGCAATCTCCGGGCGCCTGGTTTTTGTCAGAGACAGGAGCCGGTGGGCGGAATTTTTCTCCCTTACCGCACGCGAGTACGAAGATGAAATGGCCTTTCTGCAAAAAGGCATGACCATGTACAGAGAATTGCAACATAAGGAAAGCACTGTTTTAGTGTAAATCACTTCCCCGAAATAATAATTTTCCACACCCACTCAATCAGTGAAATCCCCATAAAGCAGGCAAGCTCTCAGTTGAAAAAAAGCTGTGGTAGAGGATGGATAAAATGACAGATGCAGATTGAAACGCAGGGTGCAGATACGAAAATTGGAGGGGAAGCGCACATTGGAGGGTGGGTCTTGCAAGATATGTCAAAAAGCTATTCATTAGCGTAAAGGTAAAAGCATATGCAAAAAATCCTCATCATTGATGATGATGCCCACCTGGTAAAGAATGTAGAAACCTACTTAAAAGACTTCGGGTATCGGATTGAGGCCGCCTTCAACGGGGCTGAGGGATTGCAGAAAGTAAAAACTTTCCAGCCGGATCTGGTTGTGCTTGACCTGATGATGCCGGGCTTTGACGGGCTTGAGGTGTGCCGGCACATGCGCCGGGATAGCACGGTTCCGATAATCATGCTGACCGCCCGCGGCGAGGAGTCTGACGTGGTTGCTGGGCTTGAGATGGGAGCTGATGATTATCTGACGAAACCCTTCAGTTTGCGCGAGCTTGCCGCGCGCATTAAGGCTGCCTTGAGAAGAACCGCTGTCGAACAGGAGGCACCGACTGCGGCGCAAAAGATGCTTGTATGCGGGGATCTCACGATAAACCCTGCCACCCGAGAAGTTACCAAGAAGAAAAAAACCCTCACCCTGACCAATACGGAATTCAAACTCCTGATGCTGTTTGCATCAAATCCTGGTGTTGTCTTCAGCCGCGATCGCCTGCTTGATGAAGTGCGCGACCGGGAACTTGAACCGTTTGACCGTTCGGTTGACGCACACATTAGCAATTTGCGCCACAAAATCGAGGATTCGCCCAAAAAGCCTCGTTACATCATAACGGTATGGGGCGCTGGGTATAAGTTTCAGGGCACCTGAAGATGTTCGGCCTTAGACAAAGTATTTATTGGAAATTGCTGCTGGCCTTTATTGCCTCCATTGTCTTAACTGCGTCGGTCATGGTTCTGACATATGTAATCTTTGCACCAGACATAGAGGTGCATCCACACATTAAGAAAAGCCTGATTGATGAAACCCGCGCCATTGCGGGGAAAATGACGACCGAGCTTGCTGTTGCTCCCGGAGTGCTGAGCGATATTGCGCGAAACATCCACGAAACTGAGCATGCCAATATCCGCATCTTTGACAGCAACGGCAGAGAACTTGTCGCTTGGATGGATGAACGGCTCAGGGAAACCCGCAGGATCTCTTCCACGGTCATTGAAGAAGCGCTGCGAAACGGCTCCTATCTGGAAGTAATCTTTCCACGCTGGATACACGTCGTTTCCATGCCGCTGCGATTCAGACAGCAGCCCGATGCGATGATACTGCAACTCTATTATCCGCTTATTGAAAAAAGCATATTTCCACAGGGAATTCCAACGCTTCTGTTGCTTGTTCTGATATGCACACTGACCGCTCTGTTTTCTCGTTTCTTCACCAAACCGATACGCGAGTTAACACGCGTGGCACGGCAAATGGCCGCAGGTAAATTAGGCCTGCAGGTAACCGCGATACATTCACGGGATGAGATTGGCGAGCTGGGCACCGCCTTTAATGAAATGTCAGCACGGCTTGCCCTATTTCACCGGTCGCGCAGCGAGCTGCTCGCCGATATATCTCATGAAATCCGCTCGCCGCTGGCGCGCATCCAGACGGATGCGGAGATCCTTCTGGATAAGGACGTGGAAAAACCGGAGCGGAACCTGTATTTACAGCGCATCTGTGATGAGGTCCAGCACATTGACCATTTGATTGACGATTTGTTGCTCCTGAGTCGGATTGAAAACAATCAGCTTGCCATAGAACGCCTTCCCGCTGCTCTCGAGGATGTTATTGCCGGAGAAGCAGCCCGTTTTTCTCTGCAGACAAAAGAAAAAGCAATCAGGCTGCGAACAAATATCCTGCCCGCGCTTCCCCCTGTGCACATTGATCAGAAACGCATCAGTCAGGTTATTGCTAATTTACTGGAAAATGCTATCCGCTACACACCGGCGGGCGGCACTATTGAGATCGGGGCACGTGCAGATGAGGCGCTGGTAACCGTGTGGGTCACAGATACCGGGCAGGGAATTCCCCGGGAAGATCTGCCGCATATATTTGAGCGGTTTTATCGAGTTGATAAATCGCGTTCGCGTGCGACCGGAGGAACGGGGCTTGGTCTTGCTATAGCCAGGAGGTTTGTCGAGGCCCATGGGGGAACGATCCGCGCAGAAAGTGCAGAAGGAAAAGGAACCCGCATTACGTTTACACTGCCACGCACGGCGTAATAAATAACAGCATAAAATCGTCAAGGCGCTTTGCCAGCGACTTTTTTCCTGTCTTCCGGCAGGGCTTCCACAGCTTCTGTGGACAATGCCCCGGTTGTTCCGTAAATATGACCGCGCGTTTCATCAATTCCCCAATACAGCGGTGCATTCACGTGCGCAGTTCGATCCAATCGTGACCGTGCATAAAGCCCTTGATCTGCTGACAGGTCAAGCACTGCCCCGACAATGTTTACTTGGGTAGGGGAAGGCCGCATTATGGCATGCACTCGGCACTCAATGTGCTGGTAACATTCTACAATGCGCGGCGGGGACACGAACCGGGCCGGCATCACGGTGAATTCTGTATAGATCAGTTCATTGACCCCGGCCGGGTAAAAACGCGACGTTGTCGTGATTTCGCGCAGATGCGCTGCGCGTGGGTAATTGATTACAAATTCTCCGGTCGCTTCTATGTTTTGAGCGGTATGCCAGTTCCTGTTTGATATGAGCAGCATCTGCGGATTGCGGGGAGAAGAGCAAAAGGGAACAACAAGAGAGTAGGGTGCGGCATTGATGTTTCCATCTTTGTCCACCGTGGTGACAATAGTAATGGGGAACACCTGAAGCAGCGCATCGACGTGCCACATGACATGAAGCGCAAGACTTTCTTTTTGCATATGGTTCTCCGTACCCGGCAGTCATTAAACATCTGCACCACTGCTCGCAAGCTGCATTAATAATAGCAATTTGCCATTGGGCACAGCTTATTTAAATAGAAACGGCACCGCGGTGACAAAGGAATCAGTAATATAGTTTGGTGCTGATGTCAGGACTGCCGTTGCCTTGATGAGACATAGCAGACAATATTGCTTTGCCAGAAGCAACTTGCCTCCCGCTACCGAGAGAATTGCCAGCAGGATCAAAATGGTTGAGAACTTTTTCATGGTTTTTCTCCTTTTCTTTGAATTCGTATTGTCAAATCATAACCACCGAGGTTTGCGGTTTCATATTCTTCCTTAATTTGTATATAAATTTTGACCGGCCCTTTGGATTACCGGGCACGTGAACCAAGCAAAACAAAAGGCGCAGCTGAAACCCTGCTGAATTTTACTGCTCACGGTTTAAAGTATGACGGAGAAATGTGAAGAGATTTTGAACGGAATGTAAAAAAAGTGTAAAATACCGTTTGTGCTGCAACCAATTGTTGGAGGCGGGTATTTTTATAACCTTGTGAAATGACTGCACCGGGAACTTATTTTGCACGTCGGAAATGGCGTCAGGTATCTCTGTCAGCGGAAGCGGATAAAAAACCTCTGGTATCTTTTATTATTTTTCCGCAAACAGATTGACCAGGCGGCTTGTTTGCTTCATCATTGCCGGTTGTCATCTCGCTGTGCATTCTTTACCGCAGCAACTCTTTTTCCCCAGCAATTAACCAAAGGCAAAAAGAAAGTTTGTAAGCCATCGGCTGCAACATCGGGGAAAGGAAGCGCTTCGTCGGCAATCGTTCCCCGGGTTTATAGTGCTTCTATTTTTCGCGTTATCGTATCAACAATGCAGCCTTTAAAGAGATGATACGCTTCTGTCACCAGCGGTTGATTGCCGTCTCGTTCATACCGTCCCAGGATTGAACCGGTAATGATGATGCGTACGCCGCGAAAGTCAAAGTCGCTCCGGTAGTTTTGCGCTATTTCATGGCCGCCATGGAATTCGTGATGATAATCAATGCCATCAACTTCAAATGCCCAGTGCCGCAGGTGTTCAAATAGATCTATGGTTTCGTTGGTAAAATAATATGGTTGAAATACGATGACATCAAAACCGCGGTGCAGGTAATGTATCATCCACTCCATAGACGACATCTGCCAGGAGTCAGGGTGATTATTAAATTCATTCATCCCCAGCGCATATTCAGTGATGCCTGGGCGCAGTTTCGGGATCTCCCGTTCATAAACCCGGCGGATATTATTCCGCACCCTTCTCATGTTCACGTCAATAATATCATCTTCTCCGTTGCCAGGGGGGAAACCGTGTTCGCCAAGGATGAATCCCACTTTCATGTGCTCGCCGATGCCGCAGGTTACCAGCTCGTTTCTGGTCATTCTGAATGCAGCCTCGGCAAAGTCCGGGTGAGCGCCAAGCAGTTCTCCTTCGGTGGTGTGCACAATAGACAACGGCAATCTCCTGCCGGTTTCATGCGCCACAATATCAATGGCCTGCTGCACATCTTCCCACATCCCCTTGGTATCTTCAAAATCTGAGAGATCTGCAATATAATCATAAAGAATAATGCCGGTTATATGATGCTCCCGGATGTGCCGTTTAATCTTCTCTACCAGATGCTCGGGTTTCTTGCCGATGATCAGCGAATAAACATCCCAGGGCAGCGTATATCCGCTGCGTTGAAGATCTGCCATGACATCAGAAAACAATATCTGGGTTTGGTCCCACCCCCGCATGCCGCCAAGAGGGCCAAACTTATAATAATTGCTTATCACGTGTGCAGTAAATACTTCAAAAATATCGGCGATGCCGTTTGGCAGTCCCATTTCAGGGATATGGTAACCCCGTAAAACCGTGCCGAGCCGCGTTTTGGTCTTTTCCATCCATTGTGCTGTCCCGATCATGTCCGTATATGTTTTTCCATCGCAACCGGGACCCGTCTCGTGGCCTAGTACATTGACCAGTATTGTCGGCGAGTATTCTTCCAGCCCTTTATCAAGCTGCGTAGGATCAATAAGGGCGGTAAACATATCAACCTCTTTCAGAAAATCAGGAACAAACCCATAATGCATCAAATGATTCATGATATTTTCAGAAAACCTGAATGCCGCATCATACATATCCGGCGTCCAGATGCCCCGCGGGTTATCAATTCGCGGCTCAATCACCCCGGCAAAAAGAAGCAGCGGGTTGGTTTTGTCAAATATGCCGTTTTCAGCTATCACGTAGGTGTAATACGAGGCAAGGACAGCGTCGTCTTCCTGTTCTTTTCTCCCGATTGCCTCGGCTTTTATTTTTATCAACCGATACTGAGCCGGGGATGTGTCAAACATTATCTGATAAGTGCCAAGACATCGTGGACACTTTTAAGTGCCAATACATCGAGGACAGTTCAATAACTATGCTGTAGGCGCATAAAAAGTTATTTTGTAAAAGTATCATTAATCAACCTAATTAATCCCATTAAAAACGCACAAACATTAAAGACAGATAACAGATGGATATATCAACCGATGGCCGATGTCTACGATCTGTTGACACATTTTTCTGTCCACGATGTCTTGGCACTTATCAATTATCCGGCAAAAAGGCTTGTCAAATTCGAATCGGCGACCATCAATGGTCAGAATTATCTTTTGTAGATTTTTTTGCAGTTCCTCATTCCCCTCCCTGATTTTCAGTTCCACTTCCATGATCCCCTGCACCCGCGATCCGCTTGCCGGTTTAAGCAGCTGCAACGGATTGGGTTTCCATAACACCAGCGGCGCAATAACTCCCGGGTGTCTGCCGATTAACTCGGGAACTCGTGAGAGCTGCGGGTCATACGCTGTTTTTGCAATGTCAACACGATCCATGTTTTTTCTCCTTTTCGAATGGCGGGTTATTCATGATAAGGGGTCGGGCATCTATAACAACATAGCAGCGGTTAATCTTTGCACACAGAGTAACGATTGATATTACCTACCAGACCGCAGCAAAAACAGCAAAACGTTTTGTTGCGCAGGGAAACGCACCGGTTTCGGGTTGATTTATGACAGAAGCGAAAGTTTTTTAATTGTATCCATCAGTTCTGCAAACTGCTCAGGATACAATGATTGCGGGCCGTCAGACAGTGCATGCTTCGGATCATGATGCACTTCGACCATCAGCCCGTGTGCGCCAACGGCAAAAGCGCCCCGGGAAAGAGGTATCACCTGATCTCTTCTGCCGGCAGCATGGCTGGGATCCACGATGATGGGGAGATGGCTGAGCGCTTTGACAGCAGGTATTGCGCTCAGATCAAGGGTGTTGCGGGAGTGATCGGCAAAGGTTCTGACCCCGCGCTCGCACAGGATAATACGGTGATTGCCTTCGGCCATAATATATTCCGCTGCCATAAGCAGCTCTTCGATGGTTGCGGACATTCCGCGCTTCAACAGGATTGGTTTAGGGCTTTTGCCGGCGCGCTTCAGCAGTGAAAAATTCTGCATATTGCGTGCTCCGATCTGAATGACATCGGCGGTCGCCTCAACATCGGCCAGCACCTCGTGATCAATGGCTTCGGTCACGATCAGCATGCCGGTTTGTTTGCGCACCTCGGCTAAAATCTCAAGCCCTTTGTCTCCGAGTCCCTGAAAGCTGTAAGGCGAGGTGCGCGGTTTAAAGGCACCACCGCGAAACAGATGCGCCCCCGCTTTTTTTACCAACTCGGCGATGGTGAGGCATTGCTCAAGGCTTTCCACGGCGCAGGGGCCAGCAATGACCGCAAATTCGCCACCGCCAATTTTTGCATCGCCAATTTCAATCACCGTGTTTTCAGGTTTTACCTCGCGACTCACCAGCTTGTAGGGCTTCGATACCGGTATTGCTTCCTTTACCCCCTCAAGCCCGATGAAAAGTTCAGGATCTATGGGGCCGGTATTACCAATGATGCCGATAGCGATGCGCTGTGATCCCGGTATATCCACCGGCGTCAAGCCCAGTTTTTTTACTTGGTCATTGACTTTATCTATCTGCTCCTGCGTGGCATCTTTTTGCATTACAATAAGCACAATGTCATTCCTCCTTGTTTTAACTGGCGGCCACTGCATATAATGGCAAATTAAAATGTATCATGTTTTGCAAAAAATGAAAAATTAATTACTATGCCGGGATTTGGACGGACGAATTATTTTGCCATACCATGACTTGGCAAGCCTTGACACCATTGCAAACTACGCTATATTAAAAAACTACAATTATTTTCTTTTAATTTTATATACCAGGACGTACCCCAAAATTCATTTTGTCTATTGGTGCCCTTATCGGGTCATTCCCCGCTTGCAGGCCATTGCCGGATTTTGCATGGCATTTGTTGATATCCGGCTTGTTTTTTATACCATTTGACAATTTTCATGCATGAAGTTAAAAGACTTTGATTATTTTTTGCCCCGAGAACTTATTGCCCAGGAGCCGCTACAGGAAAGAGATCGTTCCCGCCTGATGGTAGTCAATCGTCAGCAACAGAGGATCGACCATTCCTTCTTTTGCCAGCTTCCACACTATGTAAAGCGGGGTGATGTTCTGGTGGCAAATGATACCCGGGTCATCCCGGCGCGGCTGTTTGGACGAAAGGAAACGGGTGGGAAAGCGGAAGTGCTTCTGTTGCAGTTTCTGGAAAACGGGGAGCATGGCTCTCAAGTCTGGGAATGCCTGCTCAAAAGCAAAAAGAAACCGCTTCCACAGACGCTGCTCTATTTCACTCCTGCGCTCTTCGGCACTGTTTTAGAAGCATTGGGTGACGGCAGATGGCGCATAAAATTTTGTTATCAGGGAACTTTTGAGGACGCGCTCACTGCTGCGGGGAAAACGCCTTTGCCACCCTATATCAGCAGAAGAGAATCACCGCTCACTGAGGCAAGGGATCGGGAGCGCTACCAGACCATCTATGCTGCACAAGACGGTGCCGTTGCCGCACCGACTGCCGGTTTGCATTTTACCCATAGACTTATTGAGGAAATCACCGGTGCTGGCGCGGAATTGGTTTTTATAACGCTGCATATCGGGCTGGGAACCTTTCAACCGGTCCGGGAGGAAGATGTTGAGGCGCACCGAATGCACCCTGAGTATTACCGGCTGAGTGAAGAGTCAGCAGCAAAGATTAACCGTAGCCGGCAAACCGGCGGCCGCGTTATCTGTGTTGGCACCACGGCAACACGCACCGTGGAGACACTGGCGCACCCTGACGGCACGGTTGCCTCAGGGGAGGGAACCACAGATCTGTATATTTATCCCGGATATTCATTTAAAGCAGTTGACGCGCTCATAACAAATTTTCATCTTCCACAATCAAGTCTGCTGTTGCTGGTCAGCGCATTTGCAGGCTATGATCTCATTCGCAAGGCCTATGAAGAAGCAATCCGAAAGCGGTACCGTTTCTACAGTTATGGCGATGCAATGTTGATTCTGTGAACCCGGTCCAGCGCGGTGTTCGTACTCAGAAAAGATAACGAAAACAGCATGGTGTTTATGTTTACGCTTGAAAAAACGGAACGGCAGTCCTGTGGACGACTGGGGATAATAACCACCGCCCGCGGGCCGATTCACACCCCCGTATTCATGCCGGTAGGAACCCAGGCGACCGTTAAAGCGCTTACTCCCGAGGAAGTTTCCGGACTGATTGGCGCCGAAGTGATTCTCTGCAATACCTATCACCTTTATCTGCGACCTGGCTATGACGTCATAGAACGGCTGGGCGGTTTGCACCGGTTTATGAACTGGAAGCGCCCCATTCTCACCGACAGCGGCGGATTTCAGGTTTACAGTTTGAGTGCATTGCGAAACATTTCCGATGCCGGCGTGGAATTTCAGTCCCATATAGATGGTTCCACCCATTTTTTGACCCCTGAACGAATCATTGAGATTCAGCGCGCTTTAGGTGCTGATATTATCATGTGTCTGGATGAATGTATTTCCTATCCCGCGTCGCGCGAGCAGGCTGCCGCAGCAGCAGAACGGACTACTGCGTGGGCCGCCCGATGCAAACAGACGCCCCGTGGCGACGGGCAGGCGCTGTTTGGCATCGTGCAGGGTGGCATGTTTACCGAGCTGCGCAAAAAAAGCGCGTATGATCTCCAGCAGATCGGGTTTGACGGTTATGCCATTGGCGGCCTGAGTGTTGGCGAAAGCACCGCCATGATGCTTGACATCGTGGAATATACCGTCTCGCTGCTCCCAGAAGACCAGCCGCGGTATGTGATGGGAGTGGGGACGCCTGCTGATATAGTCGAATGCGTGGCCCGGGGTATTGACATGTTTGACTGTGTTCTGCCCACCCGTAATGCCCGCAACGGGATGCTGTTCACCCATAGCGGGAAGATTGCCATAAAAAATGCGCAGTATCGGGACGATGGCCGCCCCCTGGATGAGCAGTGCTCCTGTTATACGTGTCGTAATTATTCACGTGCGTATTTGCGGCATCTCTATATGGCGCGCGAAATTCTATCATATCGGTTGAACACGCTGCACAATCTGTGTTATTTCTCCAAGCTTCTGGAAGACCTGCGCACGGCCCTGCGGGACGGACGGTTCGCAGAGTTTCGGCGGGCTTTTTATCAGGCGCAGCATGATGAGAACGCGATGCCGTAGAAAAAAGCTTACCTTTTTCCCTATTTATGGTAACGTAAGACCTAACGATTAACCAAGATTGCGAGGTACCAGCTCATGTTTGATTCACTGGCGTATGCAATGGCGTCCTCTGGTGGCGAAGGCGGTGGCGGTGGTTTTACCGCGTTCATCCCGCTCATTTTAATGTTCGCCATTTTTTACTTCCTGCTTATCAGGCCGCAGCAACAGAAGGCAAAAAAAATGAGAGAAATACTCAGCAACCTGAAAAAGGATGACATGGTGGTTACCACCGGCGGCATTCATGGGAAAATCACCGGTCTGACCGATACCATTGTAACGCTTGAGGTGGCGCCAAATGTCCGCATCAAGGTTTCACGCGGTCAGATTGCCGGGATGAGCGATGTGTATAAACGGGCAGAAGAAAAAACCGACTGAAAGAAGCTGTAACCACTTTATTGCGCTGCGCACGACCTGAACCGAAGGAGTGTTTATGACAAAAAGCCTGAAATGGAGAGCTGTTTTATATGGTGCGGTCATTATCCTGGCCGTGGTGTATCTCATGCCCACCTTTGTGAAGATGCCCAGCTGGTGGGAAGATTATCTGCCTGCGGAAAAAATTTCTCTTGGCCTTGACCTGCAGGGCGGTATGCACCTGATTTTGGGTGTTGAAACAGAGAAGGCGGTAGAGAATACGGTAGCGCGTTTCAGTTCAGAGCTGGAAGAATTGCTTTTTGAGGAGAAGATACCGTTTGATCATGTTAAGCCGGTTGGCCGGGACCGCTTGGAGCTTCAGATCGTGGATCCAAATGCCAAAGATAAGGCCGGGAGAGTTTTGGATGAAAAATTTTCGGTCATGAAAAAAATAAAAGTGCAGGATATCAGCGACGGCGTAGTGTACCTTCTGGAGTTAGATCAGCGCGAAATTGATCATATAAAAAAATCCGCGGTTGAACAGGCGCTTGAGACGATTCGCAACCGGATTGACCAGTTTGGCGTGGCCGAGCCGACCATTCAGCAACAAGGGGAAGACCGCATTCTGATACAGCTTCCAGGCATCAAAGATCCCAAGCGGGCGCTTGAATTGATCGGCAAGACGGCGCTGCTTGAATTTAAAATTGTGGATGATGAAAACAGTCTTGACGATGCGTTAAAAGGTAACGTGCCGCCTGAGGACGAAATCCTGTATCAGCGCGAGGTAAATCGGGAAACCGGCGAGGTTAAAAAAGTGCCTTTTTTGCTGAAAAAAAAGACCCTGCTCACCGGCGACCGGCTGGTGGACGCCCAGGTGCGCATTGACAGTCAGTTTAATGAGCCATATGTGGCGCTGTCCTTTGATGACCGTGGAGCAAAGCTGTTCGAAAAGATCACTGAAAAATATGTCAATAAACGGCTGGCCATCATCCTGGATAATAATGTTTATTCAGCGCCGGTTATAAAAGAGAAAATTGCCGGCGGCCATGCCCAGATAACCGGGCGTTTCAGCACTGAAGAGGCGCGGGATCTGGCGATTGTCTTGCGCGCCGGCTCACTGCCAGCCCCTGTTACCATCCTGGAAAAGCGCACGGTCGGCCCATCTCTCGGGCAGGATTCAATTGAGCAGGGCATTCGAGCTATGATTATCGGCAGCGCGGCGGTTATTTTGTTCATGGTGATATATTATAAGCTCTCCGGAACAGTTGCCATTTTTGCTCTTGGGTTAAATATTTTGCTTATTCTTGCCGCCCTGGCAGGTTTTCGCGCCACCCTAACGCTGCCCGGTCTTGCCGGTATTGTGCTCACCATCGGCATGGCAGTTGATGCCAATGTGCTCATTAATGAGCGCATCCGTGAAGAAATGCGCTCCGGCAAAACCCTGAAAGCTTGTATTGACACGGGTTACGCGCGCGCCTTTCTTACCATTATGGATTCAAACCTCACAACTATTATTGCCGCAATTTTCCTGTTCCAATTCGGAACCGGCCCGGTAAAAGGTTTTGCAGTAACATTAAGCATTGGACTCATTGCTAATATTTTTACGGCTGTGGCCGTGACGCGTCTGATTTTTGATTACTTTGTTATTCAGCGGCGCATAAAAACTCTCAGCATTTAGAAAGGGAATCTTCTGTGGAGATTATCAAACCGAACACACGGATCGATTTTGTCGGAAAAATTACGTATGCCCTAATCCTCTCATGGGTCATTATCGGCATCGGCATTGGTTCCATGGTGATCAAGGGCGGCCCCCGGTATGGTATTGATTTCAGCGGCGGCACGCTGCTGCAAATAAAATTTACCCAAAAAGTGTCCGTGAATGATATCCGCAAAACTCTCAAAAAAATGGGAATAGAAGCCGGTTCAGTGCAAAATGTGGGTGCTGAACAGGATAACGAATTTTTACTCAATTTTGAAACAGCGCAGGACGACCTTGAGCAATTTTCCGAAAAAATCAGCGAGCAGCTGGTTGCCAGCTTCGGCAAAGACAGCTTTGAAATTCGCCGCGCGGAAATAGTCGGCCCTAAAGTGGGCAAAGATTTACGGGAAAAAGCCTTGTTCGCGGTGGGCCTTTCCTGTATCGGCATGCTCATTTATATCTGGTTCCGGTTTGAGTTCAGATTTGGCCTGGGCGCAATTCTGGGACTGGTGCACGATGTATTGATTACCCTGGGCGCCCTTTCCCTTACCAATACGGCCATTGACCTGCCGGTTGTCGCTGCATTGCTGGCCATTGTCGGGTATTCGGTAAATGATGCAATTATTGTGTGTGACCGGATTCGGGAGAACAGACCCAAGATGACGCGCGAAAAGCTGGCGACGGTAATTAATATCAGCGTCAATCAAACACTGAACCGCACTATTCTTACTGCCGGCACAACGATCCTGGCAATTATCGCCCTGTTTGTATTTGGCGGCACCGTCATTCATGATTTTGCCTTCACCATGCTGGTGGGAGTCATAACCGGTACGTACTCCTCCATTTTTGTTGCTTGTCCGGTTGTGATTTACTGGGAGAAACTGTTTCCAGCACAGAAAAAAGGCAGGCGGTAAGCCGCGGGTTTTATGCCGACAGCCCGCATGAGGTGTTGCGAGATGCCAGAGAGCGGATTTGCCGATATGGTTTATCACAAAACGTTTGCGATAGCCGGTACCCATTGCTACCCTGCAGGGAGGCGCCGAGGAGACTAACGCTATGATCTCCGTTGCCGAAGCTCTTCAGACAATTTTAGAACACATTGCCGTTCTGGGTACGGAGCGCGTGAATCTGTTGAACGCCCTGGGGCGGGTGCTTGCTGAAGACGTAATCTCCCCGCTCACCATACCGCCCAGTGATAACGCTGCCATGGATGGCTATGCAGTACGCTATGATGATATGAAAGGCGCAATGCCACAGCGGGCTGCGCGCTTGAAAATCTGCGGAGACATACCGGCCGGATATACTGCGCCGCGTCCGTTAACCGCCGGTGAAGCCTATCGAATAATGACCGGTGCCCCGCTGCCCGCAGGCGCTGATACGGTGGTGATGCAGGAGGATACGGAAGCACAGAACGGAACCGTGCTTATTTTTAAGGAATGCGCGTGCGGCAGCAATATCAGAAAAGCCGGGGAGGATATCAAACCCGGGGATCTGGTGGTAAAAGCGGGCACGGTTTTGAATCCCGCACACCTCGGGGTGTTGGCATCAATCAAAAAAGCATTTGTTACGGTATATCAACGGCCGCGGGTTGGCATTCTCTCAACAGGCGATGAGCTGGCAGACGTTGATGAAGAGCTGGGAGCGGGAAAAATTGTGAGCAGTAACAGCTATTCTTTATACGCACTGGTTCAGGACAGCGGCGGCATACCCATGAATTTGGGCATTGCCCGGGATACCCGCGCTGATCTTCGCGCAAAATTTATGGAAGGGTTGCACGCCGATATGATAATTTCCTCGGGAGGCGTATCGGTTGGCGACTATGATTTTGTCAAAGATGTGTTGCAAGAATTAGGCGCTTCCATGAAGTTCTGGAAAGTTGCCATGCGACCCGGCAACCCGCTTGCATTCGGGATGATCGGCGGAAAACCGGCATTTGGTTTGCCTGGCAATCCGGTGTCCGTGATGGTTTCTTTTGAACAGTTTGTCAGGCCATCCATCCGTAAAATGAGCGGCCATACGCGGCTGTTCCGGCAGGTAATTGAAGCTACGGCGCAGGAGAAGGTGACGGCTAAAAAAGGCAGAACCTATTTTGTGCGTTGCCGGGTCAGTCAACGGAATGGAGATTTTGTTGCGACCACAACCGGGGAGCAGGGTTCGGGGATACTCATGTCTATGGCTAAAGCCAACGGCTTGATGATTATTCCCGAAGAAAAAGATGGCATAGAACCGGGCGAGAGGATCAAGGTGCAGCTATTGGACAATGAATTTGCATATCGCCAAGAGATGGGCTATTAGGAGCGGGGAGCCGGCAGTGGCAGAATTAATGAGCGGATTAAAAAGAACCCATTACTGCGGTGATCTGCGAAGTGAACACCGGGGTCAGCAGGTGACCATCATGGGCTGGGTGCACCGGCGCCGCGATCACGGCGGCCTTATTTTTGTTGACCTGCGCGACCGGGCCGGGTTGGTGCAAGTTGCATTCAGTCCGGCGGCAAATGCGGCAGCCCTTGAAAAGGCGCACCGGTTGAGAAACGAATATGTTATTGCCGTCACCGGCACCGTCGCGCTGCGGCCTGACGGGACAGCGAACCCGGAAATGGCCACCGGTGACATTGAGGTGCACGCCGGGGAACTTTTCATTCTGAATGAGGCGGATACGCCGCCCTTTGATATGACCGAGCGAAAAGATGTTGCAGAATCGGTGCGGCTAAAATACCGCTTCCTTGATCTGCGGCGGCCCTCGGTCCAGCAGATTTTTATTGTCCGCCACCGCATCTGCCAGGTAATTCGAAATTTTTTGAGTTGGCGCGGTTTTCTGGAAGTGGAAACGCCGTTTCTCACCAAAAGCACGCCGGAGGGGGCGCGCGACTATCTGGTTCCCAGCCGCATAGAACCTGGCAGCTTTTATGCACTTCCGCAGTCGCCACAGCTCTTTAAACAGATTCTCATGGTTGCGGGATTTGACCGTTATTTTCAAATTGTCAAGTGCTTCCGGGACGAGGATTTGCGGGCTGACCGGCAGCCAGAATTTACCCAGGTTGATATGGAACTATCCTTTATCCAAGAAGAGGATATTTATGAAATTTTAGAGGGATTGATGCACCGCTTGTTTGCCGAGATACTTGCCATTGAGTTGCCGATCCCCTTTCCTCGACTGAAGTGCCGGGAAGCCTTGGATCGGTTCGGTGTTGATAATCCCGATACCCGGTTTGGGCTTGAACTGTGTGATCTGACTGCCGCGTTACGGCGTTCGCAGTTTAAGGTTTTCAGCGCGGCCATTGAATCAGGAGGAACCGTCAAGGGTCTGAAGGTCCCGGGAGGCGCAGCATGTTCCCGCGCCGAACTCGATGATCTGGTTGCGGTTGCAAAAATTTATGGCGCGCAGGGACTGGTCTGGATTCGGATAACGCCAGAAGGGTGGCAGTCGCCGGCAGCAAAATTTTTAAGCGAGCAGGAGCGACGCGACATTGGCCAGACCATGGAGGCGCAGACCGGCGATCTCCTGCTGGTGGTGGCAGACGCTTCCTATAAAGTTGCTTGTGCGGTGTTGGGCAATCTGCGGCTCCATCTGATTAAGAAGCTGGCGTTGCAACCGACGGCGCCCTTTGCCTTTACCTGGATAACTGAATTTCCGCTCTTAGAATATGCGCCGGACGAAAAGCGCTGGGCTGCTGTCCATCATCCGTTCACCGCCCCCCGGGAAGAGGATATACCATTGCTTAACGAAAACCCCGCTGCCGTGCGGGCGCGCGCCTATGACCTGGTATTAAACGGCAGCGAAATCGGCGGCGGCAGTATCCGTATTCATCGTCAGGAGATTCAATGGAAAATGTTTCATCTTCTGGGAATCCGCAGGGAAGATGCTGAACTGAAATTTGGCTTTCTGCTGGACGCGCTGCGCTATGGTGCGCCACCGCACGGCGGTTTGGCTCTTGGGCTGGACCGGCTCGTCATGCTCATGACCGGAGCCGAGTCACTGCGTGATGTGATCGCCTTCCCCAAGACCCAGCGTGCCGCATGCCTCATGTCGGGTGCACCATCAGCGGTTGAGGCACGGCAGTTGGAAGAATTGCACCTGAAGGTACTTTTTCCGAAATAACGCAAATCGGTAAAACCAGTCTGTGCGTGCAGACGTGCGGACTGGGTAACCCTTGGCACCATACCGATCGTTGGTATCGTTTCACAGGAGGAGGAATTCATGAGAAAAAAAATTACCATTGTCGGCGCCGGCAACGTAGGGGCAACCGCAGCACACTGGGCGGCAGAGCGTGAATTAGGGGATATCGTCCTTGTGGACATTGTGGAGGGTGTCCCGCAGGGTAAAGCGCTTGATTTAATGGAAGCCCGTCCGGTGGAAGATTTTGATGTCAATATTATCGGCACCAATAGCTACCGTGAAACCAAGGATTCTGATGTCGTCATCATAACAGCAGGGCTGCCGCGAAAACCCGGTATGAGCCGCGAGGATTTGCTGCAAAAAAACCGGGAGATTGTGGAAGAGGTTACCCGGCAGATTGTCGCCCACTCCCCCAACTGTATTATTATTGTCGTCAGCAACCCTCTTGATACGATGACCTATCTTGCTTATAAAATCAGCGGCTTTGCGAAGAACCGCGTCATGGGCATGGCAGGGGTGCTTGACAGTGCCCGGTTTAGAGTATTCATTGCCATGGAACTCAATGTGTCGGTTGAAGAGGTGCAGGCGTGTGTGCTGGGCGGTCATGGCGATGATATGGTGCCGTTGATTCGTTATTCCACAGTGGCGGGTATCCCCGTCGCCGAGCTTATTCCCGAGGAGCGGATCAAGGCAATTGTTGAGCGGACGCGAAAGGCAGGTGGCGAAATTGTGCAATTGCTTAAAACCGGCAGCGCCTTTTATTCGCCAGCCGCCTCGGCGGTGCAAATGGCTGAGGCCATTCTGAAAGACAAGCGGAGAATTTTGCCTTGTGCGGCATACCTTCAGGGAGAATACGGGTTGCAGGATATTGTCTTCGGGGTGCCGGTAATTCTTGGCGCCGCCGGGGTAGAAAAGATTATCTCCCTGCCGCTCACCCCGGAGGAACAGGCAGCAGTAGAAAAATCGGCGCGCGCCGTGAAGGAGAGCATCGCGCAGTTGAAATTATAATACCGTCAACCGGTTACGGAATTGGCAGGTAAATATCAAAGACGGCGCCAGAGGCAATATCGGTTCGCAGGTTAATGTAACCGCCATGCGCGGCGATAATGTGGTTACAAACCGCAAGCCCCAACCCGGAACCGCGCGATTTGCGGGTGAAAAACGGATGAAAGATTTTTTCGGTATCGCTCTGCGATATGCCGACACCGGTATCAGCAATGGTAATTTTAATCCATTGGTCTTCCTGCTGCGTGCTGAGCGTTATGGTGCCGCCGTTCGGCATCGCATCCATGGAATTTCGCAACATATTGAACAGCACCTCTTGAAATTGATCGCCATCCACTAACACCGGCGGCAGGTCCGGTGCAAACTCTTTGCACGCCACGATATCGCGCAGGCTGAATTGTTCGGCAAATAGTTCCACGGTATGGTCAAGCACCTCGGTAATGTGCCGCGGCGTCAGCTTCAGTTCGCGGGGACGGACAAAATCAAGGATCTGGGTCAATAACATTTCCAGCCGGTCAATTTCATCAATTATTATTTTTATATACTTATACGTCGCCGCATTTGCCGATTCGTGCTTCAGCAGGCGTCGAGCAAACCCGCCGATTGCGGTGAGCGGATTTCTGATGGCATGGGCAACCATGGCGGACATTTCACCCACTGCGGCGAGTTTTTCACTTCTAACCAGGCGGTCTTTGTTCTCCTGCAGCTCCTGATACGCCTGATTAAGTTCCGTTACTTTGTCCTGAATGCTTCGGTACAAGTTGGAATTTTCAATAGCCAGGCTGGCATTGTTTGAAAAGATCCGTAAATTTTCCACATCCCGCTCTTCAATTGGTTTGTGCGTAATCGCATTGTCAGCCCATAAGACCCCCAGCACCTTTTCCCGTGCAATGAGCGGCACCACAGTAAACGCATTGCAGCCCATGGCGGCGACGAGGTCCGGGGGAACCAGCGGATGCGCGGCGGCGTCCTGTATGTTGAGGGGCTTTTTGCTGGAGAGCACATGGGTTAACACATTCTCCTCGCCTTGAACCGCTATTCTGATGCTCTTCACCAGCTCGTTTACGTAGGTATCCACAGTGCCCTGATTTTTTGTATAGGAATGCAGCATCTCTTTCAGGCTCATCTGTTTTCCCAGAATTTCACTCCATACCCGGTGCGCCTCTTCCGCATTCGCGGGGCCGACCGCAACTTTTCCTTCAAGATAAGACTGGTCGTCATTGAGGAGAAACAGGAAGGCCCGGTTAAAACCCAACCCATGGTGGGATGTTGCTCCCACCAGAATGATGTCCAGAATCGATTCCAAATCCATCGTGCTTGCCAGGGCTTCGCTGATCTCAGTCAAAATCGAGAGTTCTGCCACCTTCTCATTAAGCCGCTGCTGAGATTGCGTGAGCTCAAAGGTTCGTTCTTTGACTTTGTCTTCCAGGGTGCTGGCATATTTTTGGAGCTGTTGTTCAAGTTTTTTTCGCCGGGATATATCACGGATAATCGCGGTAAAAAACAACTCATCCTCGCGCGCAAATGAAGAAAGGGTAAACTCGATGGGGAAGGTGGTTTGATCTTTACGCACCGCCCACGATTCCAGGGTTTTGCCAAAGTGATTGGTTATCCGCTCATGTGACCCATGAGAGCCGATCTGAGCTAACTGCCAGATTTCTTTTGGCGTGATCAGAGAGATCGTTCTGCCGATCAGTTCTGCGCGGGAATAGCCAAAAATCTCCTCAGCGTGTTTATTGATATAAAGGATAGTGCCCTCCTGATCAGTTGAAATGATGGCATCGTTTGCCATTTCAAGAAACAGGTGGAGCCGTTCCTGTGAGTATTGGAAATCCCGCGTTCGATTGGTAACCTCCTGTTCCAACTGCAAAGCATACTGCTGCAATTGCTCCTCGGCTGCTTTGCGCTCTGAAATATCCCTGACAATGGCGGTAATGGTTGTATCCTGATCGGTTTTCTGGACCGCATAGGTTATTTCTGAAGGAAACTCGCCGCCGTCTTTTTTGATACAGACACCGGTGTAAACCTTTTTTGCCGCTGCTGCATCAGCTTCAGAGAGCAGTTGCTGAAAGCGCTGGTACTGGTCTTGCCGTGTTTCTATCGGCGTTAAGGTATGGAATTGCTTGCCCAGAATTTCCTCAGCCGTATAGCCGAACAGCTCCTGGGCTTTTTTATTGAACAGGATGATATTACCGGCAGCATTGCATGCAATGATCGCGTCATTTGCGGTATTGAGCAGCTGATAGTATTGTGCTTCCAAAGCTTGGAATTTATGCTCTATACCGACGTTACCGGTAATGTTCTCGGCAATCTCCATAATGCCCATAAAACTGTGGTGTTTGTCCACCACGGGCGCGCAGGTGATTTTAAAATATTGGGGGTGATTGGTCGCAGTGAATTTCTGGATGACGGCGGTATGAACTTTGCCATCTTGACGGGCTAATTCAGCGGGGCATCCGGGGCACGGCGATTCGCTGTCAGGCGAATAAAAACATTTATGACAGGGACTGCCATCTGCATTCTGTGCTTCTGGAAACCATTCCCGCATTTTATCATTTATTTCAAGCACCAAAAAATCCGGCGTAATGAGAGCGAAACCATATTGCGCGTTTTCAATAAGCGTATGAAAGAAGGATTCCTTTATTTTGGCAAATTCGCGTTTGAGGGGGTGCTGCATTTGTTTTGTTGGCATGGCATTTGAGCGAAAGAGAATCATTTCATTGATCATAATTATAGCTTAATTCGGTGCAGAGGAAAATATAAAATCAGCGGGGCTGCAGAGGTTGTGCAGAAACAAAAACACGGAGGGGCACAGGATGAAACCCTATGCCCCTCCGTGTAGAAGACGCTTTGATTACCAACAATTACTTCTTTGCTTTTTTTGCTGCTGGTTTCTTCTTCGCGGCTTTCTTGGGTGCTGCTTTTTTCTTTGCAGTTGCCATGGTTTACCCCCCTAAGGTATTAAGAGTTATTGGTAACCATCCGCTGCCTGCAGAAATGAAATTTTCCTTGGGCAGCTTATTTAGTGTTACGCATATACTTATACTCCTATATATTGTATGTCAAGTTTTTTTTTATGAAAATGAAAAAAAATTTTAAAATATTTTTTCCGTTCCCCGTTCGATCTTTAATTTCATTCCTGGATAAATGATGTCGCTTCTCAATTTGTTCCAGCGTCTAATCTGTTCAGGCCGCACGTGATAGGCGCGCGCAATGCTCCAGAGCGTGTCGCCGTGCTGCACCGACAGCAGGAGTGCAGCAGTGCTGCCGTGGTCCGCATGCGTATTTCGCAATGCGTTCCCTGCTTGATCCTCATGGGCACGCGTTGCTGCGGTGGGAATAAAAATGATTTCGCCAATTTTGAGCTGGTGCGGATTTGTTAGGTTATTAAATGTCTGCACCGTTTGGGGTGAACAATTGAATTGGTGCGCTATGCCCGTGAGCGTTTCTCCTTTTTTGACCACATGTCTGACAGATGTTCCGCATGGCATCCGAGCGACCCCAGGATAAGTTGCCGCGCAGCGTTGTTGAGCGCCCGCCGGAACATATAACTGAAAATTACGGTATGCCGGCGGTGTGGCCGCTGTTTTCAGGGCGGGATTAAGCTGTTTGAGTTCATTGACCGTGCATACGCAGTATTGTGCGAGGCGCTGCAATGGCGTTGATTCAGCAATGGTGATACGGTCGTAGGGCCGGGGTTTCTGATACTTCAGTGACGTAAATCCATAGGCAGCGGGGTGTTGAGCTATGATAATGACTGCGGTCAGGCGGGACATTAACGTAACGGTTTCATCGTTAAATGGCGTATGGGTGTTAACATCCCAGAATCGGTTTCGATTGGTTTTAGCAACAAGGTTTTTAACTGGCGCCTCGCCGGAATTATACGCAGCAACCACCAGACCCCATGAGCCAAATTGCCGGTAAAGTTTTTTCAGGTAGCAGGCTGCGGCCTGCGTTGATTTTTCAAAATCCAGACGCTCATCAATCCACTGATCCACGCGCAGCCCGCAGCGCCGGGCAGTTGCAGGAAGAAATTGCCACATGCCGGCAGCATGTTTGCGCGAATAGGCTTGTGTATTAAAATTGCTTTCCAGCAATGCCAGATATGCAAGCTCCACCGGAATATGTGCGTCTTGAAACACCTGTGTGATATACGGGAGATAGGCCGTAGATTTTTCCAGGCTTTCCTGGAAATGTCGCCGCCCTGGCCCTTGGTAATACCAAAGGTAATAATCAACATGTCGGTTTCGCACCAGCGGCAACGACCCGGGAGCAGTGCGCGCAGGCGCCGGACGTGGTGTTTGGGGAGGCAGCGCACCCAGTGCGGTGATGTGATCCTCGGGCAGCGCATGAAGAATTTGGCGCTCTGGAAGATAGTCCGGCGCTAAAAAGAAATCGTCAGGAAAAGAACCGGTATCTGCCGCCGGTGTCGGTTGGCGCTGTTTATGGCCCGCAGGGGTTCCTCGCGCAGGGATATCCGGTGGAACAGTCCGGCAGCCGCACGTGACAAGAAATATACTTGTTACGAGTAGTTTGCTGATCGCGCTATATGCCAACCTTACATCCCTTTGATGATACGCAGCCCAACGGCAAAAAAACCGATTTATCGGGATACCAATCAGAAGGTAACCATGATGATGAAAATGGATATTCGTCTGTTTGTATTGGGGCAAAAAGGAGAGAGACGTTAAAAGTGAGGCGTTTCGCTGGACGTATTCTCCCTCATTGCCTCCAAAAGCCTACGAGGTTAGCTGACGGGCTCGGACTTGGAGGTGTCCTTCCTCTGCAACTGCAAGGATTCGCCCCTGTGAATGGATTCCCCGCATCCGTTAAAACGGATTTCGGCCTCATATATTGGGAAATTATGTTTGGTGAAATTTAATCTATATGAGGGTGGGAAAGGCTGTCAAGAAATTTCTCGTTCAAAACATTCCTCTGGACATGCCATGAAAGTCCGGCAATCGGCAGCGAAACAGGGAAAAAACCAGCTCGAAACATGGTCATTGCATATAATGCGCGCAGGGGCAGTTCTCTCTGCCATAACTACGGGCATACGGTAGTGTGTTTGGTACACTGATTGTTATCTGAAATATTTATCGGCGAGCCGTTTAAACCCCGGCAGTGCTCCTTCAATAACCCAGTCCTCTACACAGTACGCGATACGGAAAAAACCGGGACCGCCAAATCCGCTGCCCGGTACCGTTAATATGCGCTCATTCTGCAGTTCGCGAACGAATTCAATGTCATTAATGGGCGCTTGAGGAAACAGATAAAAAGCGCCTTCGGGCATTCTGAAGTTATAGCCCATCTCTTTGAGCGCGCGGCACAGCACGTCGCGCTTGCGCTGATAGATTGTAACATCGACCGTCATACCCTGAAGGTGCTGAACAACGCGCTGCATAAAAGCTGGCGCATTGACGAACCCAAGCGTTCGGTTGCAAAATATCATGCCGTTAATCAGTTGCTCCAACGGCGTCGCCTCCGGGTTTACGGCAATAAAACCGAGTCGTTCTCCGGGGATGGAGAGATTTTTGGAGTAGGAGGTTACGAGAATGCTGTTTTTATACGCAGCCAGAATACTGGGAACCACAACGCCGTCATAGACAAGGTTGCTGTATGGTTCATCAGAGATGAGATAAATTTCCCTGCCCAGCTCCTGCGATTTGCGGTCAAGAAGCCGAGCCAGCCCGGCAATGGTGTTCTGGTCGTAAACTTTTCCGGTCGGATTGTTGGGGGAATTTATCAGCACGGCTTTGGTTTTGGATGACAGTGCTGCCTCAATCTCCCCCAGATCAAGGGAAAAATCCTCGTTTGTTTTAACCAGATGTGTTACGCCGTTATAGTTGTCAACATAAAAATTGTATTCTACAAAATAAGGGGTTGGGATAATGACCTCATCGCCCGGATCAAGCAGCGTCTTCAACGCAACATTAAGGCCGCCACCGGCTCCGCAGGTCATGATAATATGCTGGCCAAAAATTTCTTTGCCGTGTTCCTCAGACAGATAGTCGGCAATTGCCTCGCGGGTTTCAGCATATCCGGCATTGGACATATAGCCGTGTTTGCCCGGGAATTTATTACCTGCAAGCGCAGAAAATATTTCAAAGAATTTATCCGGCGGCTCTACATTGGGATTGCCCAAACTAAAATCAAAAACATTTTTTTCTCCATATTTTTTTTTGAGCGCGGCTCCTTCCTCGAACATTTTGCGAATCCACGAGGCGTTTTCCATGAACCGTGTAATTTTTTGTGATATTGCCATGTCGAGCTCCTTACGCATCATTCTTGTTTCCTGCCCATATACTGAGGAACAGGGGCAAATTGCTGCGAACACTGATGGCTCATATTTTTTTACTGAAAAAGCTTGATTTGTAAAGAGAAATATCACGTAAAGTTCTTTCCATAAGAAATCTTGATTATTCCCGCCATATACGTATTATGGTATCAAGTATCTTTTATGGCGTTAAATTAAATTATTAAAGGAAGCGAGGCGTGAATAAACTGCGTATAGTATTCATGGGAACGCCCCACTTTGCCCTGCCATCCCTGCAGCATCTGATTGACCGTTCCGAGCATATAATTGCAGTTGTAACCCAGCCGGACCGGGCAGCGGGCAGAGGTCAGCATATTGTGCCGCCGCCTGTTAAGGAGCTGGCGCTTACCCACCACCTTCCAGTGTTACAGCCAGTTACTGTGCGGGATGCAGAGTTCATAGCAAAAATACAAGCTCTCTCCCCGGATCTTATGGTAGTGGTGGCATTCGGACAGATACTGCCGCGCACCCTGATCGATATTCCGCGTTACGGTTGCGTTAATGTGCACGCATCGCTGCTGCCCCTGTATCGCGGGGCAGCCCCCATCAACTGGGTGCTCATCAATGGCGAAACCCAGACGGGAGTTACCATAATGCTGCTTGACGAGGGCATGGATACCGGAGACATCCTGCTGCAGGAAAAGATTCCCATAACGCCGATCGATACGGTTGCAACGTTGCACGACCGTCTTGCACAAAGCGGTGCCCTGCTGTTGGGAAAAGCTCTCGATCAGCTTGTGAGCAGCGGCTGGTCCCCAAAACCGCAGGACCATGCACAGGCAACCTATGCCCCGCCGCTGAAAAAAGAAGACGGGCTGATATCATGGCACAAAAGCGCCCGGGAAATTTATAATCAGATTCGCGGCATGAACCCCTGGCCCGGATGTTTTACGTATTTACATGGGAAACTGTTAAAAATTTTTGCTGCTGAGATTAGAAACCAGGAAGCGAAAGGCACGCCGGGTGGTATTGTGGAAATTTCGGAAAAGGGGATAGCCGTGGCAACCGGCACCGGTACGCTGATTTTAAAAGAAATTCAGCTTGAAGGAAAAAAGCGACTGCCGGTAGAAGAGTTTATTAAAGGAACGGGGATACATTGTGGTGATGTATTGACTGCTACAAAATGAACATGCGCTATCTATTTTTTGAAAAAGAAAAATTATATGCACGCTCTTCATTTATGAAAGGACGTTCCTTTAGCGGTCCAACATGCTTAGCTGTAAAAAAGCAGCGAGATATTCATTGAGGTAGATAAAATTTCTCAGTGAAACTGCCGGGCACTCCCATACCCGCAGCGCTCACAATGTGTGCTACAATATCAATGCAGCATTGAATGCTGCCAATTGTAGATTGAATGCAACAATATCCTGCACATCATAGTCCTTTATAAAACGCTTCGCGTCCGTTTCGATTTGCTCTGCTATCCTCCTGCGGTGATGGCGAATGACACCTGCTTTGGAAATGATTAAGCTCGCAGCAACCAATGCTGGACTCTCTTTTCAATGAATTGATTAATCATTTTAAACTTTATCATCAAATATATAACGTTAACCTGTTAATTAATTTGACATACTACGTTAAAATCATCTATATTGATATTAACGGGCGATGAAGTCCGCCTTCGACCGTCCGAGTCTTTCGAGATAAAGACTGATGACTTCTACCTCAAATGATGTTTTTGGGGTAGGAACCATGAAATCCCTACCCCACCTGGAATGCCGGGTGGGTTTTTTTGATGTCTTGCGAGATCCCCTCTGGCAAGACATTTTTTTTGATCAAACGATGTGGCCGAACAATATCTTTTGCTTGTCTATTAAGGCTGTGACAGTTGCAAATAATCTACGACCTCAACGTGTTGAGAACGAAGGGTTTGCAGTAAAATCTACAAAATGTAATAACGAAGAACTTCATGTGCTTGTCTGTATTCTTTCTATGAATTTTACCTGCCAAAGCCTGATAAGGAGTGGCTCTCAATACAGCATCGGAAATTCCTTCTGCGCAGCGGTCAGGAGGCCTAGAGGTAATGGCTAGTCAAGACACACATCCTTTCAATAATGTATTTCTCTCGGTCAAGAAGTCGGAAGATGGGGAATCGCTTCATCGCTATTTTGACACAAAAATGTACCTTGCGGCACGCATCAGGCGACTGCGGGATCTGTTAAAACTTCGCGGGAGCGAAGCGCGTGCCAATGTTTGTTTAGAATTACAAAAGCGGCTTGCTGCGGATCGTTTTCTCGTGGCGGTGGCAGGGCAATTCAAAAGGGGTAAAAGCTCTCTGTTGAATGCAATTATTGGCTGTGAACTCCTGCCGGTAGGTATCGTGCCCTTGACATCGGCAATTACCATCGTTCGCTACGGGACAGCGCCCCAGATCATCGTCACATATCGTAATAGCAGCTATGAACAGAAACTGCCATTGTCGCAACTTGCCGACTACGTTACCGATAAAGGAAACCCGGCAAACTGCAAAAATGTTGAATACGTGCGAATTGAATATCCATCCTCTTTTCTGCGGCGCGGGGTGGAATTTGTGGATACACCTGGGATAGGTTCAGCTATCGAAGCAAATACCGCCACTACCATGAATTTCATTCCCCAGTGTGATGCCGTCATTTTCGTTACCAGCATAGACTCACCCCTCACCTCAATAGAACTCGGATTTCTTAATGAAATAAAAAAATGGGTACCTAAAATTTTTTTTATAATCAACAAGATTGATCTTGTAGCCACCCAGGAGAAAGTTGCGGTTTTTTCTTATGTGCAATGCAAAATCAGCGAGTCGCTGGGAAAACTGCACCTGCGAGTTTATCCATTATCAGCACGGACTGGTCTCGAGACAAAGATATCGGGCAATGAACAGGGATATGAAGACTCTGGCATCAAAAACTTCCTCGAAGATTTATCGCAATTTTTGTATCGAAAACGATGGGTATTCTTTTTGACAAGTGTGGCCGGAAAAGCTTTGGTGCCGCTTGAACATGAACTATCTGAACTCGAAATACAACGCCGAGCCAGTGTGCTTGCCAACAAAGAGCGAAACGCGTGGCGTCAGGCGCTGCATAGTGATTTTGCACGTTTAGCATCCGCTCGCCGTGGTGTTCAGGAAGAAATGAAAGTAACGGTTGTTCAGCGGCTATGTCAACATTGGGCTTCACACATAGATGCTTTTCTTGTCGAGCAAGAACGACAGCTTTGCTGTCGTCTCACTGCCACCTGTCGCAGCTATCCGCTGAAGACCTGGGGTTTGCTTGCAGACGCCGTCTTCCGGGAGGCAGAGCTCAAAATTAAGGATGCGCTGTGCAATTTTGCCGAGAAACACGAAGAAGAGGCTTTGCGACTTTTAAACAGCCTGTGCGCAGAATTTGTCATAAAGCTATCTACACATTTTGACGCAATGCGCAATACTGCTGCGGCAATGCTGGGGCTTGCAGAGAACCGCTCGGCAGACGCACACGCTCCGGCTTTAAAAACGGTGACCCTTGATAAACCGTGGCACACGATGGAGTGGCCCCCGCTAATGTGCCGCTTGCCCCGGATTATTCGAGCTATCTGGGTACTGACCGGCTCGAAAAACGTTGAGAAACTGCTTGGTTCGCAATTGCATGCTTGGCTCGGGGCGATCGGCCGGTCGTTCGCTGATGCAGTGCAGAAATCCGTGGAGCGCGTGCTTGCGAACATCGCAGATTCCATGGACAAAGAAGCTCAACTGGTTGAATCGCGATTTCTTTATTCTCCTGAAGCGGCAACGGGGGAGCGCCATGGAACCAACGTGCCAGAAGAGGACTGTTCCTCAATGATGAGGGAGTTGCGCGAATTACGGAACGATTTCGTCCGGTTTCTTACCGACGATTTTGGAGCTACGGCGGCTGCCGCCCATAGCAACAGCTTGAATCTGCAGCGACCGCTAACAGAACCGGTGGATTCGGGGAACGAAGCGCCTATCAATCTCCCCCTTGATCTCGGGATGCGCAGGTGTCCGGTGTGTTGTCATATGGAGAAGACATTGCTTGGCTTTCTCGCAAAATGGCAATACCGCCTTGCTACAGAACCTGCGGCGCAAGCGGCGTTTGCACGGGAAGGCGGGTTCTGCGCGCTTCACAGTTGGCAATTAGAGGGACACTCTTCTCCTCGCGGGATGTCGATCGGCTTGACCCAATTATGCGAGCTGATTGCTCGCGAGCTGATAGCAGGTGCGGAAAGTTTAGTGCCGACACATCAACCCCAGACTGTGCTATTGCTGTATGGCCGCTCCTGTCGAGTTTGTAAAGAGTTGGCGCAGGCAGAGACGAATTTTTGTGACAGCCTGATGGAATATCTTGCCACAAATGAGGGACGCCAAGCTTATATCTGTAGTGAAGGCGTTTGCCTGCGCCATCTTGAACGCCTTATAAAACTTGTCCCTGATGAAGTATCCATACTGCTTATCCGCCATGCCTCAAGACGTTTTCTTGAAACAGCCGAGGATATGCGCAGCTATGCCCTCAAACACGACGCAATTTGCGGGGAATTTATAAATGACAGAGAGGCCGGTGCATATCTGCGTGCAATAAACAGCCTGGCAGGGTCTCGTCTGTTACAGACGTTTTGGAAAAAAGAATGACAAATGTAAAACAAAAGGTAATTGGTTTGTCATGCGCCTGAAAAAACACACCCAGAGCCCTTAAATTCCTTACCCGTTGACGGGCAGGTGTTGCTCGATGACTTACAGCGTATTATTTAAAAATTCTAAAGACCGCTTACGCAATGAACTAACCGAAGCGCCTGCATTTTTTGCCGATTTAAATCTTCATCAAATTATTGATGCGAGTACCGCCGACAAGCAGGAATATAATTTAAAACCGTTTTTTTACACTCCACTGTCCAATATCCAGGCGATCCAATACCGGCAAGAAATAATGCAGGAACTTGAAAATAAGATTTTACGTGCATATATCAAATCATTTGCACAAAAAATTCGCACTATGCGGCGTTATCTGTCCCTTGTGGATAAGCTTGACTACACATACCACAAGGAAGGGTGGTTTTTAGAGGCGGTCATTATTTATTGCGATGCAGTGAACAGTTTGCTGCAAGACTTAAATTCTCTGGCTCTAAAATCGCGCGGTCTTCTGAGATTGCGTGATTATATGCTGAGTTATGTCAATTCCGACCCGTTCAACTTGCTTCTCGAGGAAACAAAAAAGCTAAAAGCCGATTTATCCACCGTGCGATATTGCGTGCTCATTAACGGCAACTGTGTCAAGGTTTGCCGTTATCAATCTGAAATTGATTACAGCGCCGAGGTTGAAAAAACATTCAAAAAATTTCAACAGGGTGCAGTAAAGGATTATAGAGTCGAAATTCCCACAGGCATAGGGATGAATCATGTTGAAGCACAAATCCTTAACTTGGTAGCTAAATTGTTTCCCGAAATATTTACCAATCTTCGTGATTACGTTGTGAAACACCGGAACTTTCTGGATGACACGGTAATCACATTTGATCGGGAAATACAGTTTTATATTGCCTACCTGGAATATATCGAAACCTTAAAACCGGCTCAGTTGAAATTTTGTTATCCGCGAATTTCTAACACCGGTAAAGAAGTGTACGATTACGAAGGCTTTGATTTAGCCCTGGCGTATAAACTAATACGAGAGAATAAATCTATTGTCTGCAATGATTTTTATTTAAGAGATCCGGAACGTATCATAGTGGTATCAGGACCAAACCAGGGTGGCAAAACGACCTTTGCCCGCACTTTTGGACAAGTCCATTTTCTGGCCAGCCTCGGTTGTCCGGTGCCAGGAAGAGAAGCGCAGCTTTTTTTGTTCGACAATCTCTTTACTCATTTCGAAAAGGAAGAAAACATCAAAAATCTCCGAGGTAAACTCCAGGATGATCTGATCAGAATTCGCGAAATTTTGAACCATGCCACTTCCAACAGCAGCATCATCATGAATGAAATTTTCACCTCTACGACATTACAGGACGAGGTCTTTTTAAGCAAAAAGGTGATGGAAAAAATAATTCAATTAGACCTGCTATGCATTTGGGTAACCTTTATAGATGAACTTGCTTCTTTTAGTGAAAAAACCGTAAGCATGGTCAGAACCGTTGTCCCGGAAAATCCGGCATTGCGGACCTATAAAATTGTTAGAAAACCTGCTACGGGTCTTTCATATGCAATGGCAATTGCTGAAAAATATGGCCTGACATATAACCATTTGAAGGAGCGCATCAAAAGATGAAGGCATTCCTTATGTATAAAGATCGCGATTTTGATCTGCAGCAGCAATTACCAATACATGAACAAACGCTGACAAAAGACCTTGCATTAAACACGCTGTTCGATGCGATGGCGCTTGGAGACCGATATCTTCGTGACGTGGCGCGAAAGGCTATTTTGACGGGTTTACAGAATGATCTGGGCACTATATTGTATCGTCAAAACATTCTGAGGGATTGCGTCAATAATGCCACGATTCTCAGAGAGATGTACGACATCACGGTCGAATCACTCGAACGGAGGAAAAAAGCGTATTTTGGCGTTTTTGCAAGACATCCCTCTTCAATATTGTATGGCTCGCGAGAGGTCTTGCAGATATTTATAGAAATGCTTAAAAAACTCAAGAATATCGCTGAGTTCCACGCCAATAAATTTAGGTCAGAGGGTTTCACTGCATTTTTTACGATGCTCAAAAAAGAACTTACTGAGGAATATTTCGCACTAATCCAAAATCATTTACGGGAACTTAAATTCCGTAACGGGGTTTTCATGAGCGCCGAACTTGGGAAAGGCAATGAAGGTACGAATTACACCTTACATAGAGCGGATGGCAAAAAACAACATTGGATGAAGCGGATTTTTATTCAAAAATTTTCTGGGTATACCTTTTATATTAGTGACCGTGATGAAAGTGGCTTTCGAGCACTGGCGGAATTAAAAGATAGGGGGATAAATCTGGTTGCCAACGCCCTTGCACAGTCCACTGATCATATTCTCAATTTTTTTAATATGTTGCGGGCTGAATTGGCATTTTACGTTGGTTGTCTAAACTTATATAAACAACTCGCTCAGATGGAATCACCAATCTGCTACCCGGTGCCCGTTGCTTCCTGCAAACGTGCCCATTCGTTTAAAGGATTATATGACGTCTGTCTGGCATTGACGATGAAACGAAAGGTTGTGGGCAACGAGGCGAATGCTGACAACAAGGACCTCGTAATTATTACCGGTGCCAATCAGGGTGGCAAATCGACTTTTTTGCGGAGCATTGGTCTGGCCCAATTAATGATGCAATGCGGCATGTTTGCCCCTGCTGAGTTTTTTTCTGCCAATATATGTGACAACCTTTTCACTCATTACAAACGGGAAGAAGACCCAACCATGAAGAGCGGAAAGCTTGATGAAGAACTGAGCCGAATGAGTGATATTGTAGATAATATAACAACAAACTCCCTGCTGCTGTTGAATGAATCATTTGCTGCGACGAACGAACGAGAAGGATCGGAGATTTCAAGGCAGATTATTCACGCGTTATTTGAAAAACGCATCAAGGTTTTCTTTGTGACACATTTATATGAATTCCCCATGAATTTTATGGTGAAAGAAAGGAAACCGCGCTCTTTCTTCGGGCTGAACGGCAAAACGACGGAGGACGAACTTTTAAAATAAGCGAAGGCGAGCCATTGCAAACCAGTTTTGGCAAAGATTTGTATGCCGGCGTATTCGGAATGGACAAATAATGTTATGGCAAAACGCCCGTCATCGTTTCCCATTGCAGGTGTAGTTGCGGTCTTTTTCGTTTCCTGGTCAACCATTTCTTGTGATTTAGTTTTTCTGACGTTTCTCCGCGCACACTTGGTAAAACTACCCAAACGGTGCTCAATTCGACGACGATTTCGCCATGCGATCGCCAAAAAAAATTACAAAACCACCAAGCTGTTTTTCGGATAATCGACTTCTCTGGGTATTGTTATCTGTGACTCAATATGCTCTTCCGGAAATTGTTTTACACCACGTGTATCTTGAAACCAATGGCTGTTCTGAGCAGTCCGCCAGTAATGCGATTTAGTGCCCACTCGACAGGAGTACCTTTAACTACTTTACCCATGGCAAACTTTATGGCGCTTAAAACAAATAAAGCATCGCTCAGAGGAAGCACTTGAACGGATGATTAATGGTTGCGCCTGCTCCAAGAACAGAAAGATATTGCGCGGTGATGCAGGGGCGCCTTCATAGGTCATATCCGTAAACAGGCTGCCCAGGCCTAACAAGATTACAAACTGAACTGCCGGATTTTGCAGAATAGCTTGGTCACGCTCTGTTTGATATTTCATCCGTAGTCTTTTTCACTGATCCGCGCTTGCGCTCCATATCTACAAATTCTCTCATGCTTAATGGATACCCACGAAATATTTCACTGAACCATTTAATGCTGTCTACAGTCCAGTGTAAATTATACTTTACTGAACATTGCCGGAAATACTCCTGGGTATTTTGGATGCTCAAATAGGATAAATTGAGTAGGATCGCTGGGTTTAATGCCACACGAAGCCGCAAAAGGTCTGGTTCAGGAACAAACTGTTCTACTACGGCAATAAATCCGAAGCGGTTTTCCTCTGATAGATAATTGAGCAGGTCTATCTTTTGTGGAGAAAGCTTTGCAATGTTATCTAAAATGAGTATGTGCTTTCGTTTATCCGGGAAATCGAGATGTGTGAGTTGAAATCGGGTTCTTTTATAATGCTCGTATTTGTACCGATTTCTAACGTGATAATCTGGCATCAACTTTTTAAGAAGAGTATGACAGAGTTCTCCCGGTGTTTGTGAGAAATCTATATAACAAAATCGCCACCTCTCCTGGGCAACCTTTGCAACATGCTTGATCAATGTTGTGCGCCCTATACCATATTTACCGGATAAAACGATATTTTTTTTCTGCTCCAATGCTTTTATAATAAGCTTTATTTCTTTTTTGCGCCCGACAAAGCACATGGTGTCATTTCGTTTGTAATGGATTTGTAAACATTGCTTTGTCACCAAGTTCTGCCTCGATTTCCAGCAAGCGGTTATACTTGGCAATTCGTTCGCTGCGACAAACTGAGCCGGTCTTTATTTGTCCGCCGCCCATTGCTACGGCAAAATCGGCCAAAAAGGTATCTTCTGTTTCACCTGAGCGATGGGAGATAACAAAACCCCAGCCAGCATTGCGGCAAAGATTGACGGCTTCAATAGTTTCCGTCAGGGTACCAATCTGGTTGAGCTTTATCAGCGCTGCATTCGTAGCTTTGGTGCGAATTCCTTTCTTAATAAATTGTGTATTTGTGACATAAATATCATCGCCGACAATTTGAATTTTATCGCCCATAGCTGCGGTATGTTTATGAAACCCTTCCCAATCACTTTCTGCCAAGCCGTCCTCAATAGATACAATAGGGTACTTTTCAACCCAGGACTTATAAAGAGCGGTCATCTCATCGCTGGTCTTGGTGCCGCCCCCAGATTTATTGAGGTGATAAACACCTCTTTCAAAAAATGAGCTGGCTGCCGGGTCTAAAGCAATTGCAATATCTCTGCCTGGCTGGTAACCAGCTTTCCGGATCGCTTCAATAATTAGCTCGCAGGCTTCCTCATTATTTTTAAGATTGGGGGCAAAACCTCCTTCATCACCCACACTGGTCGAATAACCCTGTTTTTTAAGAATGCTTTTAAGTGCGAAGAATGTCTCAGAACCAAAGCGAAGTGCTTCCGAAAATTTTGGCGCGCCGATAGGCATAATCATAAACTCCTGAAAATCTACGCTATTATCAGCATGCGCACCGCCATTAAGAATGTTCATCATGGGTACTGGAATTCGCGTCGCCTCTGGTCCTCCTAAATAGGTATACAAAGGCTGATGAGAAGAAATAGCTGCCGCCCGCGCAACTGCCATTGACACGCCAAGGATTGCATTGGCGCCGAGGCGGCTCTTGTCAGGAGAACCATCCAGTTGAATCATTATCTTATCAATCTCTTGCTGCTGCGCGGGGTTCATCCCGAGTAGCTTCGGTGCAATTAGTTTTGTGACGTTGGCCACTGCTTTCAACACTCCTTTCCCTGCATAACGATTCTTATCTCCATCACGCAACTCAAGCGCCTCATTCATTCCGGTAGAGGCCCCAGAGGGAACAGAAGCTGATGTCATCACGCCATTATCCAATTTTACCATGACCCTGATAGTCGGGTTGCCGCGGGAATCAAGGATTTCCAAAGTGATCTTCCCCCAAAAAAGTAGACACTCAGTTAAGCTACTTCAGCCAGCCGTTCAAAGTCAATCGGCGATTTGTAGTTGA